>CEUZ01209220.1_pt1 | contig 57509 bp, 51 predicted proteins | sample 361511 | NCBI WGS metagenome assembly CEUZ01 (sample SAMEA2622822, study PRJEB7988) | marine metagenome | biome: marine biome (ENVO:00000447); feature: surface water layer (ENVO:00002042); material: "saline water (ENVO:00002010), including plankton (ENVO:xxxxxxxx)" | depth 5 m
ATTTGACGTGTAATACCAGGAAGAACATTATTTTCTCGTGTTATAATCTTGCCATCTTTTATCCAGAACACATTACTTCGGCTACCTTCAAGGACAACGCCATCTCCATCTAGAAAAATGGATTCAAAACAACCACTATCATTTGCTTTTTCCCATGCTTTTAGACATACTTTGTAATTGGTTGTTTTTACATCAGGTGTTTCCCGGTTTGCACTCACTGTAAGAGCTGAAACACCTTCGTAGATTTTAGGATCAAGGTTTAATTGTGATGTATAAATAATGAAATTTTCAGGGACAGCCAAAATTCGGACCCGTTGATTTGGATCTTTAAAATTTAAAATTACTTCTTGAATCATCTCTAAAATTTGGGAACGAGAATAATGAATTTTGATGTTTATAATTTTCGCTGAGTTGAAAAGCCTATCCAAGTGCGGTTCTAAAAAGATCGGTTTCCATTCTAAAGTCCGAAATGTTTCATATAACCCTGTTCCAAAAGAAAATGTGTCAGTGCCAAGCAACAGATTATTGTCATTGATGGATTCCCATTTATTATTTATTAAAGCTTGTATCATGGTTGAAATGAAGCTGCCTTGGCTAAGGTTTCATTGTATTCATCATCTTTTTTGGAGTCAATGGTGATGCCACCTCCAACGCCTAAGGTTAAATTCTCTTTTTGTTGAAAGATGGTGCGAATAGCAATATTGAAATTTAGCGTCCCATTAGGCAGGATATAACCTATGGTTCCTGTGTAAATATTACGAGAATATGGTTCAATTTCATGGATAATTTCACACGCCTTTTTTTTGGGACAGCCGGAAATGGAACCGCCAGGACTCATAGAAATTAATGTTTCAATAGGATGAGAGTTTTTTTTGATCTTTCCTTGAATCAATCCATATGTATGAAAAACTTTTTCTAGTTTTTGAATAGATTTTGATTCAATTACTTCCACAGATCCCGTTTCGCAGACTTTTCCTAAATCATTTCGAAGCAGGTCAATAATCATATATAATTCTGCCTGTTCTTTTTCGTTATTTAATAAATATTTTAAGTTGAATTCATCATCAGTGTCATTGTTTTCTCGTGGAATGGTACCTTTTATGGGTTTAGTAAAAATTGTCTCATTTTCTATTTTTATGAATTGTTCAGGTGAAAGAGAATGAATAGCCCAGCCTTCTCCTTCCATAAATGCAGAATACCCAGCATTATTGTTTTGTCTTAGTGTATGAAACAAACTTTCTGGTGATGCTCCTGTTTTTGATTTAAGCAGATGTGTATAATTGAGTTGATAAAAATCACCATCTCGGATATGATCTTTTATTTTTTTGAAATTGGTGTCGTAGTCTTCCCTGGAAATGATAGGGTGGAAAGTTGACCAATTTGCAATAGGTATTTCTACTATTTCTTCTATTTTTTGGAATGTTTCATAGGCATAAAAATGGGCAGCGGGGATTCCATTTAAGTCATGTACTGGAACACCAAGATGTATAGTACCAAATTCATAGGAAATATATCCTGCAATGAATTTCCCTTTATGCTTATTAACAAATTTTATCAATAAATCTGGGGTGTCATTTAGGGTTAAAGAAATTTCATCAATAGGATTGGTTGCAGATATATTCCGCCAATCTGATTGATTATTTCCTAAAAATAGAATTTTGTTTTCCATTTATTATAAGCCACATTGAATACTGGAATAAAAATTAGAAATGGTAAATTTTTTGATATTCGTGGCAGTTTAAACATTTAAAAAATTTTCTAGAATATTAGATCCCATGGGTGTCAAAAAGGACTCCGGATGAAATTGTATGCCAAACAAAGGCAAGGATTCATGTTGGATTCCCATAATCTCACCATCATTTGTCCATGCTGTTTTATGAAACTCTATTGGGACCGATGCCAAAGATAAAGAGTGATAGCGTGCTGCCTGAAAAGGTGAAGGGACATTAAAAAACAATCCAGAATGATCATGGTGAATCAAAGATGTCTTTCCATGAAGAATTTGTTTAGATTGACGTACACTCACACCAAAAACAGATCCAATGCATTGATGTCCAAGACACACCCCTAAGATTGGAATTTGTCCCACAGCTTTCTCTATGATTTTATTTGAAATACCTGAGTTTTTAGGTGTCCCGGGTCCGGGTGAAATAATGATCTTTTCAGGTGCCAAAACATCCAGTTTTATTTTATCATCATTTTGTTTCACTGTAATAGAAGCACCTAATGATTCAACTGCCTGGACCAAGTTGTAGGTGAATGAATCATAATTATCAACCAATAAAATCATGCTAAAAATTATTGAAGTAATACGAAGAATAAATGAAGTGTATTTCTCGGATTCATCTATTGGGATTCGCCAGCTATTCCACTGTAAAATACCAGACTTTATTTGGAAATATTTTAAAAGAAATACGGTGTAATATATTATGTCTGTACCCAAACTGGAAAAAATCTATAATCCTGGCGATGTAGAGGATCGCTGGTATCAATACTGGCTGGATAAAAATTACTTTCATGCAGATCCGGAATCTGAAAAAGAACCTTATACAATTGTAATTCCACCACCCAACGTGACCGGCATGCTAACCATGGGCCACGTTCTAAATAATACTATCCAGGATATTTTGATTCGCAAGGCTAGGATGGAAGGGAAAGAAGCTTGTTGGATCCCCGGAACGGACCACGCATCCATAGCCACGGAAGCTAAAGTGGTCAAGATGCTTGAAGAAAAAGGAATCAATAAAAACAATCTCTCTCGGGAAGAATTTTTAGAGTATACATGGCAGTGGAAGGAAAAATATGGTGGAATAATTATCCAGCAGCTCAAGAAACTGGGATGTTCCTGTGATTGGGAGCGTGAAAGGTTCACATTGGATGAAGGCTATTCCCGAGCTGTATTGACGGCTTTTGTTAAACTTTATGAAAAAGGACTAATCTATAAAGGCCACCGTCTTGTGAACTGGTGTCCTGTATCCAAATCTGCTATCAGTGATGAAGAAGTAATCTATCAGGAAGTGGATGGACAATTATGGCATTTTAGGTATTCGATAACTGATTCAGAGGATTATTTAGTAGTTGCCACAACCCGTCCTGAAACTATGCTGGGTGATACAGCTGTGGCGGTCAATCCAGAAGATGACCGATATCGGACTTTTATCGGAAAAACAGTAACTCTGCCATTGGTGGGTCGTGAAATTCCCATCATAGCAGATGAGTACGTTGATCCAGAATTTGGAACAGGCTGCGTAAAAGTAACTCCGGCCCATGACCCCAATGATTTTGTGATGGGCGAAAGGCATAGCTTAACATTTATCAATATAATGAATGATGACGCCTCTATGAATAACAATGTTCCTGAAAAATATGTTGGCTTGAGTCGAGAACAGGCACGGAAAGCAGTAGTAACAGATCTTGAATCAATAGGGAAATTGGACAAGGTAGAGGATTATAAAAATAAAGTCGGGTATTCGGAACGGGGTCATGTGCCCATTGAATCTTATATGTCAGAACAGTGGTTCATGAAAATGGAAGAACTAGCTAAATCAGCATTGGATGCAGTAAATAATGGTCAAATCAAATTTCATCCAGCACACTGGACCAAGACTTATAACCATTGGATGGAGAATATCAAAGACTGGTGCATCAGTCGTCAGTTATGGTGGGGCCATAAAATACCAGTTTGGTATAATAAGAATGATCCTACAGAAATTCATGTTTCAGTTGATGGTCCAGTTGATCTTCAAAACTGGGAACAGGATTCGGATGTTTTGGACACTTGGGCCAGTTCATGGCTATGGCCCATGGCGGTACATAATTGGCCTGACTCCGGCGAAGATTTGAGGATGTTTTATCCGACGGATGCACTGGTAACCGGACCTGACATTATTTTTTTCTGGGTGGCCCGTATGATTATCACTGGCTATGAATTTATGGATGAACAACCATTTAAAGATGTCTACTTTACATCTATATTGAGAGATAAAACTGGTAGAAAACTCAGTAAATCTTTAGGAAATTCGCCTGATCCGTTTGAACTATTTGATGAATATGGTACAGATGCGGTACGGTTTGGGATTATGCTAATGGCTCCCAAAGGGTTGGATGTCCTATTCTCAAAAGACCGTTTAGATATTGGTCGAAATTTTATGAACAAACTATGGAATGTCTGCCGATTTGTCCAAATGAATATCCCCGAAAGCTGGAACACAGAAATTGATATAAAGAAGACTAAACTTGAAATGCCGGAACAGTGGATATTGAGCCGGTTAGATAGGGCTTTATATGAAACAAATCGACAGCTGGATCGGTTTAACTTTAATGAAGCAGCAAAAGTAATTTATGATTTCACATGGAATGATTTTTGTGATTGGTATGTGGAAATTGCCAAGACACGTTTCTATGGTGAAAATGATCATCAAGTAGATATAGCTCGAACTGTGAGTTTAATATGTATTCAAACCATATTGGCTTTACTCCATCCGTATGCTCCATTTATTACTGAAGAGTTGTGGACTCGATTTAAAGATAAAGAAAATAAAGATTTGATAATCAGTCCATGGCCCATATCAGGTAACGGATTTGAAAACAAAAAATCAGAACATAATATGACTTTACTTCAGAAAATGGTCACTGCGGTGCGGAGTATCCGTAGTAGGATGAATGTTCCACAAGCAAAATTATCGGATTTACTTATACGTTGTTCTCAGGAAAAGGAGATATTTATACGGCGCTATGAAACTTTATTAAAATCACTATCCAGAATTGAAACCGTTGAATGTGGAGAACAGGTTAAAAAACCAGAGGCATCGGCAACTGCTGTTATTAGCGGGATGGAATTGTATATACCACTTGGATCATTAGTAGATTTGGACCAAGAAAAAGTACGCATGGAAAAACGAATCGCACAGATAAATACTTTGATAGCTGGAATAAACGGGAAATTAGCTAATGACAATTTTATAAACCGTGCCCCAGAACATATTGTAGCTCATGAAAGATCGAATCTCGCAAAGTTAACTGACGAACTGGATAAAGTCACTTCCAATCTAGAGGTTTTGCAATGAATCTGAGGATAATATTGTTTCTGTGCTGTGTGATTTTTGCACAATCTGGGGATGCAACTTTAACAATATATAAAGATGGTACAGCACTTATTAAACAACCAATAATTTGGATAGTTTCTAAAGGGAAAAGTGTAATTAATTGGGATAAGTTACCAGCAAGTATCCAACGGGATACTCCGTTTTTAAACCTTGATGGTGCAACAGTAATATCCCAACGGTTCAATGATAAAGTATTTTCCAGTATGAATTACTTCATGGATCTCAAGGGCCAAAAAATTTCCCTTAAACCCAATGGTGGGAAAATGATTACTGGACTCCTCATGGAAATAAATCAGAAAAGTGTATCCATAAGTTACCGTAATGGCGTATATACTTTTAACCGGGGAGAGCTTGAATATATGAGTTCATTAAATAAAGTGTCGAATCCGGTGTTTAAACCCTATTTATCTTGGGATATACAAACTAGTAAGGCTGGCAATTTGAAAGGAGAACTTGTATATAAATCAAAGAATTTTTCCTGGTCAACAGTTTACAGAATTAAAATGACAGATGAAATCCACGGCGAATTAATTGCCGATGCAGTTATTGACAACGCCTCTGATCTGGATTTTACCAGCGCCAGACTGCAATTGGTAGAAGGGAATTTGAATAAATTATCCAGAAAAGGACGAACAACGTTAAAATCTGCTGCTATGGCCACCAGAGTGACCGCAGAACAAGCTATGAATAGAGAAGAACTGGGTGATTATCATATATACCCACTAAAAGATGCCCATAACTTGCAGGCAAAGGAAAGTATCACTGTTCGAATGTATGGGCCTTTGAATGTCAAATATAAAAAAACCTATGTGTTCGAAAATTCTGAGCGACGGCAGAAAGAAGAACCCTTGGAAGTTAAAATCACTCTTAAAAATACGGAATCAAACGGCTTGGGGATTCCGTTACCCGATGGAAAAATTGAGCTTTATACATATTCTAGTAAAGGAGGCTTGGAATATATTGGTGCTGATAAAATGGGCCAGGTGCCAAAGGGCCAATCCACAGAGATTACATCTGGACGTGCCTTTGATGTAGTGGGAAATCGCAAAGTATTGAATTATGACCGTCAACGGAAAAGTGAAGAAGCTGTTATCGAAATTAAGGTGACAAATGCCCGAAGTGAAAATGTTGATGTATTATTAATAGAACACATTAATGGTGACTGGATTATAAAGGACGAATCTCTGGATTACCTCAAAAAAGATGCTTCCACAATTCATTTTCCGCTAATCTTGAATGCGGGTGAGACTAAAAATGTGTACTACACTTACCGGAAAGAATGGAAGTAATAAGCTCAGTAGGGATTTCCTGCTGAACCTTTATGCCAGCTAATTCCCCTTTTGCATCTATCTCTGAGTTAAGCGGAGTGGGGACAAAAAGAAAATCCATTTTGAATGATCATGGAATATTAACTATCCAGGATTTATTATATTATTTACCCCGGCGGCATTTGGATCGTACATCTATTATCCCAATTCAGAAGTTAAAAAAAGGGATGATTGCTACCTTAATAGGTAATGTCGAGACCTTTGGACAAAAATCTATCAGACGGGGAAAAATGTTTCAGGTCATTCTTTCAGATGGAACTGGGTTTTTAACCCTAACCTGGTTTAATGGAGTTCGTTTCATAAAAAAATTATTTAAGGTTGGTGACCGTTTTGCCATACATGGAAAAATTGACTGGTACAATGGACCATCTATAAATCATCCGGAATTTGACAAACTAAATCCAGATGATGATCCTATATCTACAGGTGTTGTTGTTCCACTTTACCCACTGACTAATGAATTTAAATCAATTGGTATAGATCAGCGCGTTTTACGAAAAATGGTACGCGAAGTATTACGTTCTGACCTGACCATTCCAGAGATTTTCCCGAAACAATTATTAAAAGAATATAGATTAATCTCCCGCCATGAAGCATTAAAACAGATTCATTTTGCGGATAATATTGTAAAACTAAATAATGCACGTAGGCGCTTAAAATTTGATGAACATTTTTTTCTGCAGATGCTCATGGCCCTCCGAAAAAAGAATATTCAGCTGACAAGAACAAAATCGTTACCGGATATTGGTCCTTATTTTCAAACCATAGTCGATGCGTTGGATTTTGAATTGACCGATGCTCAAAAACGTGTTATACAAGAAATTTATGAAGATTTGAAAAAAAGGCGAGCAATGAATCGTCTACTTCAAGGTGATGTGGGATCAGGGAAAACTATTGTATCTATTCTGGTCAGTGCTTTGGCGGTAGGCAATAATTTTCAGGTAGCCATTATGGCTCCAACGGAAATTCTAGCTTATCAACACTATAAATCATTTAAATCTTTATTGGATAAAGCAAGTATTCCTTGTGCATTGCTATTGGGGAATATGAAAAAAAATGAACGCCAATCTGTTTTGAAGGGATTAGTAACTGGTAAAATTCTAGTGATTATAGGCACCCATGCTTTGATTCAGGATGATGTGAAATTAAACAATCTGGGTTTGGTAATTGTAGATGAGCAACACCGCTTTGGTGTAAATCAACGACATAAACTTATCAAAAAGGGATGGAATCCTCACTTTTTGGCAATGACAGCCACACCAATACCAAGAACACTTTCCATTACTTATCACGGGGATATGGATCTTTCCATTATAGATGAATTGCCCAAAAACCGGATTCCTGTTATTACAAAAGTTGTAAATCCTTCCCGTCTTTCCAAAATCTATGCATTTATAAAAAAAGAAGTTGCTTCCGGACGGCAGTGTATGATAATCTATCCGCTAATAGAGGAGTCTCAAAAATCAGACCTAGCAGCAGCAGTTGATGCTTATCAGGAATTAAATAAAAATATTTTTACTGAACTGAATGTTGGTTTGGTACATGGCAAAATGAAATCAAATGAAAAAGATAAAGTAATGCTGGATTTTTCCAAAAACAAAATTCAAGTTTTAATATCCACTACCGTGATTGAGGTCGGCGTTGATATTCCCAATGCCACTGTAATGGTGGTCGAGCATGCAGAGCGGTTTGGTTTGACTCAACTGCATCAGTTGAGAGGCCGTGTAGGGCGGGGTATGGATAAAAGCTATTGTATTTTGGTACGCAGGAATATAACAGCAATCTCTCAATCTCGTCTAGAGATCATGGAAGAAACAAATGATGGATTTATTATAGCAGATGAAGATTTAAAACTGCGAGGACCAGGAGAATATTTTGGGATAAAACAATCAGGGTTTTTCCAGTTTAAGATAGCCAATATGATCAGCGATGGCTCTATAATATGGGATGCGAGAAAAGCCGCCTTTGAAATGATTGAAAATGATCCAGACTTACAAGAGTCAAGACACCGGTTATTGCAAGAAATCTTTTATCAGGAATATGAAGATCATTTAGAAATGATTGCTTTATCATAAATCGATTCTCCATTTTGTCTGTAATACAAGGGGATTAAATTCCCCGGCTCTATTAGTGATAAAATTATTATCTTATTGAGCCAAGTTGATTATGAGAAGATAAAAATAAAATGATGACCGAGGCAAAGCCTACAAAAGAGGAACAACTTTTTATTTATCTTGTTGGTACTTTCCAATCCAGTGCATGGGTAGCACTTGGTAGAATGAAAAATCCCATCACAAATAGAAAGGAACGAAAACTGAAACAGGCCTCATTTTATATCGATTTGCTGGATATGATGCAAAATAAAATGAAAGACAATCTTTCCGAGTATGAGGAACAAGTTTTAATTAATGCAGTTAGTGAATTAAAACTGAATTTTATAGAAGAACAAAAAAAGGCTGATGAGCAAGAAAAAAATGAGCATAGATATAATACATCTGATAACCCATCATCAGAAGAAGAATAACCAGTTATGTATAATAATTACAGCCGTTTAAATCGAATTATAGCCGGTGTTCTGTTTATTGTTTCATTCATTGTGTATTTTGACACAATGGCTCCCACAGTATCTTACTGGGACTGTGGTGAATTTATTGCTGTATCCTATAGATTAGCTGTACCCCATCCTCCCGGTAGCCCACTATTTTTACTGTTGGGACGTATTATATCTATGATTCCCTTCAATACAGATATTGCATATAGAATAAATATTCTTTCCCCTCTTTCAAGTGCATTAGCTATCATGTTTCTTTATCTCTCTGTTGTAATAATTGTGACACACTTGCGTGGAAAAATCACAGACAATATTGATGCTTTAATTGCATTTGGCGGAGCAACAGTTGGTGCCCTAACCTTTGCTTTTACCGACAGCCACTGGTTCAATGCTGTGGAGGCTGAAGTATATTCAATGAGTACCTTTTTTACGGCGATTGTGGTCTGGCTTATCCTGCACTGGAGCGAACGGGCTGATGAAAAAGGTCATGAGCGATATATTTTGATCATCGCCTATATGATTGGTTTGGCGACAGGACTGCACCTTTTAAATCTTTTGACATTACCCTTTGTTGCTTTGATCATTTATTTTCGGAAATACAAAATTGAGTGGCAGTCTTTCGGGATAACAGTTGCCATTACAGGCATCATCTTTATTATTATTCATGATGGGATCATCAAAGGTCTACCTAAAATTGCCGCCTCATTAGGTGTTATCTCAGTTGTAATACTTATTACTGCCGTTTTTGGTGGGATGGTCTGGGTAGTGATGAACCGAAAAAGACTAGCATCAGTTGCGCTCACATCGATGGTTTTGGTACTGATAGGTTATTCCACCTATGCTTTAATTTTCATTCGATCTAATCAGGATCCTGGTATTGATGAAAATGACCCAGAGACAGTAGAAGCATTTATTTCCTATCTTGAACGAGAGCAATATGGCGATGTAGGAATATTGCCAAGAAGATACAAAGGGATACCGCCAATCCATGAAGTTGTTGGTCGCCCTGCAGGACCCAACCGTGAATATTCATCCCTGCAGAAAAAGCAATACCGATCTTACGAAACCGGTAAGCAGTGGAACTTTTTCTGGAACTATCAGATTAGGAAAATGTACAATCGTTATTTCTTGTGGCAATTCGCTGGCCGGGGTCCTACTACGGATTCCTTTGTGACCTCCATGGGTGCTAACAGCCGGGAAGATGGTATATACTGGACTCAGTTTGGCCTACCACTGGCTTTAATTTTTGGCATCCTCGGGATGATTTACCATGGCTACCGAGATCAGCGTATGGCGTTTGCAGTGATGACCCTGTTTATTATGACCGGGTATGCAATTATTCTTTACCTGAATCAGGATAATCCTCAACCTAGAGAGCGAGATTATTCATATGTTGGAAGCTTTTTTGCTTTCTCAATCTGGATTGGGGTTGGTGCCAGCTCCATTAGTGAAAAAATCACAGAATGGATAAAAAACAAAGAATTAGCTCACCGCTTAATCTCGATCGTAGTGATCCTGCAATTGATTTTTCTTCCTGGTGTAATGCTCCGTGCCAATTATCATTCCCATGATCGTTCGGGTAATTATGTAGCTTGGGATTACAGCTACAATATATTACAATCCTGTGGACCCAATGGGGTGATATTTACTAATGGTGATAATGATACCTTCCCGTTATGGTATTTGCAGGAAGTAGAGGGATTGCGTACAGATGTGGCAGTTGTGAATCTGAGCTTACTCAACACACCTTGGTACATAAAACAGATGAGAGACTTAAGGCCCAAGAAAACACAATTTATTAATTTGACAGACGCTCAAATTGATCAATGGACCAGCAGTCTCACCCGCTGGGAAACCCAAAAGGTGAAAATACCTGTTTATGATGATCCTGAAAATATGGATGGTTTTATTGAATGGACTATGAAACCTACCTTTGCAGGTCAAGCATTGAGAGTTCAAGATATGATGATCATGCGTATCATTAATGACGCAGCCTGGAGGATTCCCATTTATTTTGCTGTTACTGTTTCACAACAGAATCGTATAGGACTAGACCGCTATCTGGATATGCAGGGGCTAACTTTCCATTTGAAAAGCCATAAAACAACACCAGTTGATGCAGATAAAATGTATGAAAATTTGATGACCACAGTAGGGCCTCCACTCTGGTCAAGCGAATTTGACCAAGCCAAATTTAATAGTCCCAAAGACAATGATTATTTAAATTGGTCAAGAGAATATCAGCCGGGATATATGTACCGTAATCTGGGCAATAAAAGTGTCTACTATAATAATCAAATCATTCGACTGCTCCAAAACTACCGTAGCGCCTATATGCAATTAGCAGTGACTTACTATCTTGATTATCAGAGAGAATCCCGTAATAAAGATAAAAATGAAATCAGATTATCTGAGCTTAAGGAAAAAACTCTGGAAGTTTTGGATAAAATGAGCGAGAATATTCCGGAAACCACAATACCAATCACTACTGAAGAACTGCATTATCAAGTTGCCCGTATATATGGTGATCTTGGTCAAAAACAATCAATGAGTGAAATTATGGATCGTCTCACGGATTCTAAGGTAGACAATCCTGCAAAGAGAATAGAATATGCAAATATTTATTTTAAAGAATTATTTGATACAACCAGATCTTTGTCTATCCTAGAAAGTCTGCACGCCGAATTTTTACAGCTGGAAAGGATGGTAAATCTTCAAGGATTTGGATCGAAATCTGTAGCACAGAAAAAGTGGCACCAATGGCAACAGGCTTATCCAGATATGGTTTCTTCCCTTATTTTTATATATAGAAACAGTAATAGGCAAGAAGATGCAGAAATAATTCTTAACAATTGGGTACAGCGTAATCCCAGTGATAAAAATGCACTAAAACTATTGGAAAAGGTTCGTACCGAAGGATAGAAATCCCAGTACGGTTTATCGTGGCCGAAGGCATACCTGAAGTTAGCATCATTATACCTCACTGGAATGGCATTGAAACCCTATCCGAGTGCCTTGATTCATTAAAGCTATCCACATACCAAAATATTGAAATTATTATTTCTGATAATGGTTCTACTGATGGAAGCCAGGATTGGCTCAAAGAAAACCATCCGGATATACTTTTACTAGAACATGATGATAATTATGGTTACGCCGGCGGCTGTAATCGAGGAGCGCTGGTGGCCAGTGGTTCATTTCTTCTATTTTTAAACAACGATACTATACAAGAGCCTGACTGGCTGGAGCCACTTGTAGAGCGAATAGAATCTGATTCTTCTATAGCGGCACTGCAACCTAAAATTCTCAATTATTATGAAAGGGATCTTTTTGATTATGCCGGTGGTTGCGGAGGTCATATGGATATATTTTGTTTCCCTTTTGCGCGTGGTAGGCTTTTCCTGGATCAGGAAAAAGATATAGGGCAATACAATAGTGCAGAGTCTTGTTTCTGGGCTAGTGGGACTGCGATCATGGTTCGCAGGGAATTATTTGAAATAGTAGGTAGTTTTGATGAAATATTTTTTTCCCATATGGAAGAAATTGATCTATGTTGGCGCATGCAAGCCATGGGTTATAAAATCTGGGTAGAACCTCAATCAATAGTTTACCATAAAAATGCAGTTTCCATGCCAATGTATTCACATTGGAAATATTATTTGAATCACCGTAATTCATTGTTAATGCTCCTGTCCAATTACACAATCCCGGTCACTTTTTATGTGGGCATAATTCGATTGATGTTGGAGGTTGTTGCTCTAGGTTATGCGGCAGTGAAACTGGATATTAACCATATCACAGGTATTTTAAGGGCATTAGGCTGGATTTTGATTCATCCTCACACCATTGTGAATAAAAGAAAACACGCTAGAAAACATAGACGATTGCAGGATAGAAAAATTATGAAGAATATGTTAAATGGCAGTATTGCATTGGCCTACTACCTATTGGGGAAAAAGACTTACTCGGAAATCAAATCCAAGGTCTTTTGATATACATCACGCCGATCTGGATCCAATTCCTGCATATCTTTCAGCATTTCTCTGCGCCCCAGTTTTCCCAGGGTGGAAGCGATAGCTTCCGAATGTACTTTTAGGAAATACTGAGTGTTATGGTCTCTGCCTACATCATCATAAGATTGTTCAAGGCCATCCAGCAGCAGTTTTAATTCACCCAGAGCTCCATCTATATTCCCTTCTTTTATTAAATCAAGTGTAATATACCAGGCTAGACGAGCCTTACGAAGACCGACGTTTCGGCTTAAATTATCCACCATCGAGATGCGGTTTCCCCAGCCTTTTTTATATTCCGAGGAGGATCCACGAAGCGCAATTTCTCGCGCGATCTCGTAGGCACTATTTCCACCATTGAATTCGTAAGTATCAATTTCACCTGCTAGGATGATATATGCATAATAGGCTAGAAATCCGGGTAGCGGTTCAAAAAGTACGGGATCAAAATACAGGCTTGTACCGGAGTTGTAATAAAATTGCACGCTTTTATCAAAATACCTCAGATCACTGCCATTAGAAAACAAAGCTTGGCAGTTAAATGTTTTTACATTTCCTTTTGATTGACCACTTTCAAAAATAATCTGGATATGGAGAACAATGCCAAGATCGTTATAAACTTCATCCCATGCAGTGGATAAAAAAAAGTGGTTCATATCCTCCCGGAGGGCAAAGATTTCCTGTTTTTCATCACTGCGCAACAGTCGATCATCAAAAGTAATATCCACAGCTGAAAATTGTGCATTAAGATGTTCAATACTGAAAAAAAGAAGTATAGTATAAAGAATCTTATTTCCCATACATGAAAATTGGTGGATTGCGGGTTTTTGAGCAAGGGGTTTGTCAATCCCGTATTTTAAAGATAATTCAGGGTAATTTACCTTATGACAAATATCAGAGAATTATTAATAAAATCCAAGTATGAGCAGGTAAAAGATGTCTTGGAAAGAGCAGGAAGGATTGGAGAATCTAAGGGAATAGCTGTTTATACAGTTGGTGGGTTGGTTCGTGATCTTTTAATGGATAAGATCCTCAATGATATAGATATCGTGATTGTTGGTGAAGCCATCCCATTTGCAAAATTACTGGCAAGGGAACTTGATGTAAAAAAAATTGTTCCTTTTGAAAAATTTTGCACGGCGCTTATTCCCTATAAGCCAGTTCAGATCGAAGTAGCCAGCGCTCGCCGGGAAACTTATGATGATCATTCTAGAAAACCTTCAGATGTTATTCATACTGATTTAAATGGCGACCTGATCCGAAGGGATTTTACCATTAATACCATGGCAATAGACATTCGGCCAGGACAATTTGGTGATTTATACGACCCTTTCGGCGGTATAACTGCCTTGAAAAACAGGCTCATACAGACACCTTTAGATCCGAATGAAACATTTTCAGATGACCCACTCAGAATAATGCGTGCAGCCTATTTTGCATCTAAACTTAATTTTAATATTGATGAAAACTGTCACCAATCCATGAAAGAACAAGTAAGTCGATTAAAGATTGTTTCATGGGAAAGAATCCGGGATGAATTCATAAAAATTTTATCAACAAAAAAACCTTCTATAGGCTTAACCATCATGCAGAAAACAGGAGTGTTGAAAATTATATTCCCAGAGATAAACGTTATGTATGGGATGGATCAGACATCGGAATGGCACCACAAAGACATTTTTACTCATACCCTGCAAGTTGTTGATAATGCAGCCCGGTTGTCTGATAAAATGGAGTTGCGATTTGCAGCCCTAGTACATGACATTGCCAAACCTAATACACGGCGCATCAATGATGAAAAAGGCTATACTTTCCATGGCCATGATGCAGTTGGCGAAAGAATGCTAAATAAAGTCGCTCAGCGATTAAAATTATCCAATAAAATAACCGTTTATCTTAAAAAGTTAACTCTTCTGCACCTTCGTCCTATTGCTTTGGTAAAATCAGAAGTGACTGACTCGGCAATACGACGTTTGATGATTGCAGCTGGAGAAGACTTGGATGACCTGATGATTCTATGCAGGGCGGATATTACTACCAAAAATCCAAATAGAGTTAAACAATACATGAAAAACTTTGAGATTGTGGAGGAAAAGATGAAAAATGTTGCAGTGCGAGATGCCATGAGTAAATTTCAGTCGCCGATCCGCGGCGATGAAATCATGTCCATTTGCGGATTAACGGAGGGTCGAATAGTAGGCGTGATCAAAGAATCAATTGAAGAAGCTATACTAGATGGAAAGATTGAAAACACTTACGATGCCGCAAAACAGTATTTAATAAAGATCAAGGACAATTATTAAGTATGTAATACTGTGTAAATTAATAGAAACTTATTTCTATTTATTTTGTTTAAATCAAAGGCCCAAAATCAATAAAATCAATGAGATTCTTTTTTTATTTATTTTTTCATCTTATTCTTGTTTGTTATGCTGTTGCTCAATTTGAATATGACTTGGCAGAATGTATTGGCATTGCTCTTGAAAATAAGAAAACTCTAAAATCCGCCGAATTAGACGTGAGATTCTCAGAAAAAGAAGTATTTGCCTCCTACAGTGGATTATTACCAACAATAAGTTTTGGGACAAATATTGGTAAAACATATTATCCAGAACGTAAAATGGTTACAATTGATTTTGAGAATATTGGATTAGATACTAGTACATCAAATTCATCAAAATCCATGTCAACTGGCCTGTCACTGAACCAGACCCTTTATGATGGTGGCCGATCGTTCAATACTGTAAGACAAGCAAAGACCAACTTGGAAATTTCTAGACTTAATCAACGTCAGACAAAAATCCAGGTCATTCAAAATGTTACCAGATCTTATTTTGGATTACTCCAGACTCAAGAACTTTTTGAAGTGTCCGAAAAAAATGTGAACCTTTCAGAACAGCAAGTTGATTTGGTCCAAAAACAATTTGATGTTGGTGCTGTCCGTAAAACAGATTTGCTTAAAGCAGAAGTTGCGAAAGGTCAAGCTCGTGTAGAATTATTAAATCGGAAAACAGCACTAGAAAATGCTAGAAGGCAATTATTTAATGAAATGGGTATGCAAGATTTTGGTCAATCTATTTCTGCCACTGCAGAAGAATGGACTGATGTTCAAATTCCATCCAGTGCAAATGCGCTTAAGTTTTTAAAAACAAAGAATCCAAGTTTGTTAATCCAAAAATCACGAATTGATATCGGGGAGTTACAGGTAAAGATGGCAAAAGGCATGCGATTACCTACCTTGGGGGCCTCTATGAATTATTCGGCCAATGCTGGTACAGGTGAAGCTCTAATAGAATCAGCAAAAGATGATTGGGTTATGGGCGTAAATCTATCATTGAACATGCCGTTATATTCTGGTAATCGTCTTTCATCTAGCCAACAGCAAGCAAAATTATCATATGAGAAATCAGAATATGACTATATTACCTATTTGAATGATCTAAGAGTGCAGGTTGAGTTACTTCGTAAATCCTTAGAAAATTATAGTGAAATCATTCCGATTAATCAAAGTGTGGTAGTTGCAGCAGAGGAAGATTTGAAACTTGTCCAGGAACGGTATAGTTTAGGTTCGGCTACAATTCTGGAAGTTTTGGATGCACAAGTATCTTTGATTCGTTCCAATTCAACCTTGATTAATACCATACATGATGCCCGGATACAAGAAATGAATCTGAGCGCCATCTTGGGAGTTCTTGATTTAAAATATTTAACTCAAAAAGAATAATTATGTTGAAAATAATAAAAAAGAAAAAAGTATGGATACCATTATTGATCCTAGCAGTGTTGGCAGGAGGTTTTTTTATTTTCAGAGATAGTAATGGTGAGGAAATAATCGTAGAGACTGAGAAAGTCCAACGTCGTGATATTGTACATAAAGTAAATGCTAGCGGTAAGATTCAGCCGGAAGAAGAAGTTCAAATTACTTCGACAATAACAGGTTGGATCACAGAAATCACAGTAACTGAAGGTGACACTGTCCAGCCAAGCCAGCATTTGATCAGTATTGATGAAAAACAATACCGACCACGCTATAATCAGGCTTTATCCCAAGTTAAATCTTCAGAAGCGAATATGCGGAAAGTCCAATCGCAAATGGATCGTACAAAAACTTTATTTTCGCAGAACCTGATCTCCAAACAGGAATTGGAGCAGTTGGAAGCCTCCTTTCAAATCGCTTTGAGCCAAGCGGAGCAAGCCAAAGCTAACCTATTGTCTGCAGAGGATGAACTTTCCAAAACGCGTCTAACGGCACCCAAATATGGTATTGTTACTAGTTTAACAAAGGAAGAAGGTGAAATGGCTGTCGGTGGTATGTTTAATCCAGGTGTACTGATGACCGTAGCGGATTTGAGCAGGATGGAAGTTGAAGTGGATGTAAATGAAAACGATGTGGTAAATATCGAAGTGGGTGATACATCTGAAATTGAGATTGATGCTTATCCTGATACAGTATTTTATGGTATAGTGAGTGAAATAGCTCACACAGCGCAGTCATTGAATATGGGGGTTCAGCAACAAGTTACAAATTTTAAAGTGAAGATTAGGATGATAGCTGTCCCTAATAAAATAAGACCTGGGATGAGTAGTACAGTAAATATTATTTCAGAAACCATTAATAATGTTGTATCGATCCCTATTCAATCCCTCACCTCCCGACCTGAAGATTATGCTGATCTAAGCCAAGAAAAAAATCATAAGAAAAAACCCTGGGGTCGTGGAAAAAATGATAATGAAGATGAAGATTATGAGTCACAAAAGGATCCAATAGATGTTGTTTTTGTTTTGGAAGATGAATTTGGTGGTGAACTGGCTCCTAAAGGGAAAAAATTTGCATTAGTCACACCTGTGAAAGTAGGGATATCTGGTGAAAACCACTACTCTGTACAATCTGGGGTCGCAGAAAACAAAATAATTGTTACTGGTGGGTATCGGGTTTTAAGCAAAGAATTGTATCACGGGATTCTTATAACAATCAATAATGATTCTCAGGATAAAGACGTTAAAAAATATTAATATTTTTAATGAATTTCGTATCTATATAAGAAACTCTTACACTATTTATGGTTAGTTTTGGCTCTCATCTCACTAAATAATATATTTAAGATTTATCATGTTGGCGGAGAAGAAGTCCGAGCATTGGATGGAGTTGATCTAGAGATCAATGAAAATGAATATCTGGCTATTATGGGCCCATCTGGATCTGGAAAATCAACCTTAATGAACATGATTGGTTGTCTGGATACACCTACATCAGGCGTTTATGAATTTGAAGGAGAAATGGTACAAGACATGGATGATTCCCAGCTTGCTTCTATTCGTAATCGTAAAATTGGTTTTGTATTTCAAACTTTTAACCTGTTGCCAAAGGCCACAGCTCAGCATAATGTTGAGATTCCTTTGATCTATGCAAATATTCGAAAGGAAGAAAGAATAAGTATGGCATCAGTTGCTCTTCAGAGTGTGGGTTTATCTGATAGAATTTATCATAAACCTAATGAGCTTTCTGGTGGACAGAGACAAAGGGTTGCCATTGCTCGTGCATTGGTAAATAATCCATCTATTATTCTTGCAGATGAGCCAACGGGAAACCTTGATTCCAAAAGTGGAAACGAAATTATGGAGATCCTTGATCTTCTTCACAAAAAAGGGAATACCATTATTTTGGTTACTCATGAAAATATTATTGCAAAACATGCACAACGTATTATCCGATTGTTTGATGGGAAAATAACAGAAGACATACAGCAAAGCTCTTAATGATTTCTCTATTTATCGAAAACTTTAAAATTTCCTTGTCAGCAGTATTTGCTAATAAGATGCGTTCCATACTTACTGCTTTGGGAATTGTTATTGGGGTACTTTCGGTTACGTTAATGGGAACACTTATATCCGGTTTGGATAGGTCTTTTGAGGTTAGCATGTCTTGGTTAGGTAAAGATATTTTATATATAAGCAGGTATGAATGGTTTAGTGATATGGAATGGTGGGAAGTAAAAAATAGACCACAAATGCGTCCCGAATATGTAAATAAAATCAGGCAACGATCTAAATATGCATTGGCAGTTGCTCCTGTAATGCAAAGAGGGGCATCTCTTTCTTATAAAGATAAAGAAACACAAACAGAAATTTTTGGCACCAATGAAGAATATATGGAAACAATAAGTACAGATATAACTAAGGGAAGGTTTTTTACCCGCAATGAAGACAGGGTTGGTTCTAGAGTAACAGTAATTGGGGATGAAATTAAGGAAGCATTTTTTGGCGATCAGGATGCTATAGGGCAGTATATAAAAATTGATAACATAAAATTCAGAGTAATTGGTGTTTTAGAAAAGCAGGGAAAGTTTCTTGGTTTATTCAGTGTCGACAAACAAGCTATACTACCATTTGGTGCATATAAAAGAATTTTTTCAAAACGAGGTTGGATGCGGCTCAGTGTAAAAGTTCCTGAAAATAAATTAGATGAAAGTATTGATGAGATTTCATCTGTAATGCGACATATACGAGGTTTAAAACCAAGTCAGGAAAATGATTTTGCTATTAATCAAACAAAAATTTTTGAGAAACAATATAATGCATTAAAGATAGCAATTGGAGGAACAGGAATTTTTATTACTTTACTATCATTAATTGTTGGTGGAATCGGAATCATGAATATAATGTTTGTTTCTGTAAAAGAACGAACAAGAGAGATTGGTGTACGAAAAGCTATTGGTGCAACTAAAAAAATGATTATGGGGCAATTTTTAATGGAAGCAGTAACCATATGCTTAATTGCTGGATTAATTGGACTGGGTTTCGCATACATAATTAGTATTTATATTAATAAGATATTCCCTTCAACGCTTCCCCTGGGTCTATCAATATCTGCGGTATTGCTGAGTATTATAGTGGGTGTTATTTCTGGTTTTATCCCTTCTTACCGTGCGGCAAACCTCGATCCTATTGATTCTTTGAGGTATGAATAAAAATGGTTACCAGGAATATAAGCAATGTACTAAAAGAGAGTTTTTGGATGGCTATCGATTCCATCCGTAAAAACAAATTACGTTCTATACTCACTCTCTTGGGTATTACTATTGGGGTATTTTCTGTAATTGGTGTTATGACAGCAATCCGAACTCTTGAATCTTCTGTTGAATCAGGTTTGAATGTATTTGCGACGAATACATTTGTAATCCAAAAATATCCTGAAATTGACTTTGGAGGTCATGGAGATAGAAAATATCGAAATAGGGAGAATATTACTATTGATCAATATAAAAAACTTAAGAGAAGAGCAAAGCTTCCCCTTCTGGTCAGTGCTGCAGATGGTACTTCTGTGCGCAATGTAAAATATAGAAATAAAGAAGTAAAAAATTCAGTTGAACTATTTGGAGGTGATGATGGTACAATAAGGTTTTACAACACATACATTTCTGAAGGAAGAAATTTTATCGATGATGATATACGCTTTTCAAAAAATGTATGTATTCTAGGCATGGATGTTGTGGATCGATTGTTCCCATTTGAAGCTCCACTCTTAAAAAAAATAAAAATCAATGGTCTTGATTATACAGTAATTGGCATCACTGAAAGGCAGGGTGAAGCTTTTGGTGGAAGTAAGGATAATTTTATTGCTATACCCATCTCTAGTTTTCTTGAAAAATTTTCAAATCAGTGGAGCAGTATAAGAATTCATATAGAATCATCCTCGGAAAAAACCTATGATAAAACAATGGATGAGGTAATTGGTCTTTTGCGGTCAATACGAAAAGTTCCTCCAGAACTTGATAATGATTTTGAGACTGTAACCAATACAGTAATGATTGAGCAATTTTCGGGTTTTACAAATGGTATAAAAGTATTTGCCCTTTCTGTTAGTGTTATTGCCTTAGTAGTGGCAGGGATAGGCATTATGAATATTATGTTAGTCTCTGTTACAGAACGGATCAAAGAAATTGGTATACGTAAGGCAATAGGTGCAACTAAGCAAGATATATTAACACAGTTTTTGATGGAAGCGGTTTTCCTAAGTGAATTTGGTGGTATCGTAGGAGTTATATTGGGTGTGGTTGGAGGCAATATAGTTGCAGTGATTTTCAACATTCCTGCTGTTATTCCAATTGATTGGGCATTCATCGGTCTCCTTGTCTGCTCTATAATTGGGATCAGTTTTGGGATTTATCCAGCATGGAGGGCGGCCCAGCTCGATCCTATAGAATCCTTACGCTTCGAATAAATTTTCTTTCTGTTCAAGGTAGGGTAAATTTCTCAGCAAAAATCATGCCTGTTTTGTATTCTATCACATAATTTTATTATTACTTTTGATCATATGCACCTAATAAAGAATTTGTTGGAGCAAAAGGCTCTTTATCTAAAAACTAATAAAGGACCATGTTCATGGTAATTGGTGTTATCCCGGCAAGACTAGATTCCACCCGTTTCCCAAAAAAGATTTTGGCCAATATGGGTGGTAAACCCATGGTTAGCTATGTGGCTGAACAGGCAACTAAATCAGAAAGACTGGATAAGGTGATTTTGGCGATTGACGCTAAGGAAACTGAACAAATTTTATTAGACTATGATTTTGAGCTGGTTATGACTTCCAAAAATCATACATCTGGGACCGACCGGGTTGCGGAGGTGGCCAAAGGTGAACTGGAAGCAGAAATCATTATCAATATTCAAGGAGATGAACCTTTGCTGGATCCGAAACTGATAGACGGGCTGGTTGATCTTTTTCATGATCCAAGTGTAGAAATGGCCACTGTTGTGAGTCGCAAACTAACGGTTACCGATTTATTAAATCCGAATGTTGTCAAAGCTGTATTGGATGAAAATCAGAATACTCAGGATTTCAAACGGAATGTATTTGATATGGAGATTGGTGCTGTGTACCGCCATATTGGCATGTATGGATTTAAACGAAACACCCTTTTTGAGTTTACTGATCAGAAACCATCAGAACGGGAGCAGAAAAAGTCATTAGAACAGTTTCGGGCATTGGATTTTGGTATTCCCATCAAAGCCTTAATTACTAATTGTGATCAAATGGCTGTAGATACTCTTGAAGATTTGCAGAGAGTAGCAGCAGTCATGGGTCTGGATTTGGATGAAGAAAAAATAATGGATGGTTGAATGAAGACTGCTGAACCGACTAAATATATTTTTGTTCTAGGTGGTGTTATGTCTGGTTTGGGGAAAGGCATTACCGCTTCCTCCATTGGTTATCTACTGAAAAGCGCCAACGTCAGGGTTACTATTTTAAAACTGGACCCTTATCTTAATGTGGATCCTGGTACTATGAATCCATATCAGCATGGGGAGGTTTTTGTATTGGACGACGGCTCAGAAACGGATTTGGATCTCGGTCATTATGAACGGTTTATTGATGTTAATATGACCAAAAATAACAATGCAACGGCAGGTCAGGTTTACAGTACTGTCTTAGAAAGAGAACGCAAAGGTGAATACCTGGGGCAAACCGTGCAGGTCATCCCCCATGTTACTGATGAAATAATCAGTCGTATTAAAACTGTTAATCAACCTAAGAAATATGATGTGGTTATCTGTGAAGTAGGTGGAACAGTTGGGGATATTGAGAGTCTTCCATTTATGGAAGCTATCCGTCAATTATCTTTGGAAACAGGATACCACAACCATTTAATTGTTCATGTAACCCTACTTCCATATGTAAAAGCCAGCGGTGAGTTAAAAACAAAACCCACCCAGCATTCAGTTATGAAACTGCGAGAGATAGGTCTATCACCAGATATAATATTTTGCCGTTCTGAATATAATATTGAAAAATCAGTGCGAAAAAAAATTGCCCTTTTCTGTAATGTACAGCCTGATCACGTTATTCTGGGAAAAGATTTGCCCAGTATTTATGAAGTGCCGCTGGTTATGCATGAGCAAAATGCAGAACGTTTGATCAGCGAACGACTGAAAATCAAGAAAAATTCGAATCTGGGATCTTTGAAGAAATTTATCCACAATTTTAAAAACCCGTTATATGAGGTCACCATTGCTATGTGCGGGAAATATACGGAATTGATTGATTCCTACAAAAGCGTTTTAGAGTCTTTCATACATGCAGGTGTGGAAAATAATGCCCGGGTAAATGTGAATTGGATACACACTGAAAAGATAAAAAATGATGAAACAGCAAAAAATGAATTCAGGAATTTAGATGGTATTCTAATACTCCCTGGTTTTGGTCCACGAGGGGGTGAAGGCAAAATTCTTTCCGCAAAGTATGCTCGAGAGAATAATATACCATTTTTAGGCATTTGCCTTGGTCTCCAATGCGCAGTGATTGATTTTGCACGACACGTGTGTGGATTAGAAGGTGCTAACTCGACCGAGTTTAATAAGAAAACAAAATATCCTGTTATTGATCTCATGGAATCGCAACGAGCCATCAAAATTAAAGGCGGAACTATGCGATTGGGCGCTTATGATTGCAAGATTAAAACAGGAACAAAAACCTATGCTGCTTATCGGAAAAAAAAGATTTCTGAACGGCACCGCCATAGGTATGAAGTGAACAATCGTTACCGGAACAGATTAAAACAAAACGGGTTGGTCTTTTCCGGTGTGAATGAAAATCTTGGAGTGGTGGAAGCTATTGAAATCCCGGATCATTGCTGGTTTGTCGCTGGTCAATTTCATCCTGAACTCAAAAGTCGAATAAATAAAGCACATCCCTTGTTCCGGGATTTTATTAAGGCTGCAATCAAATTTAATTTTGGGGAAGTTTGAACTGTGAAAACTATTAATATCGGCCATGTTGTATTTGGCAAGACACAACTGAGCCTTATTGCTGGTCCCTGCGTTATCGAAAGTCGTGATCATGCACTGAAAATGGCCAATGCTATCAAACAAATAACAGAAAAGATTGGTATCCCCATTGTTTATAAAAGCTCGTTTGATAAAGCCAACCGCACTTCAATCAATTCTAACCGCGGACCAGGCTTGGATGAAGGATTAGCCATCCTTGACAGTGTAAAAAAGGAGACAGAATTACCCATCCTAACTGATATTCATGATGCTTCCCAGGCATCTATAGTTGCAGAAGTGGTAGATATTTTGCAAATACCAGCATTTTTATGCCGTCAGACGGAACTTCTGATTGCTGCAGCAGAAACAGGAAAAGTGGTCAATGTAAAAAAAGGGCAATTTTTGGCACCGTGGGATATGAAATTTGTGGTAGAAAAATTAACTAATTCTGGTTGTGAGGATATACTCATCACAGATCGAGGATCCCAATTTGGTTATAATAATCTCGTAGCTGATATGCGCTCCATCCCCATAATGCAGAAATTTGGATATCCAGTAATCTTTGATGCCACTCACAGTGTGCAGCTTCCTGGCGGTGGAGGTTCATTAAGCTCAGGTATGAGGGAAATGATCCCAACATTGGCAAAAGCAGCCGTTGCGGCCGGCTGCGATGGGCTCTTTATGGAAATACACGATAATGTGGACAAAGCAAAATCTGATGCTGCAACCCAATGGCCTTTAAGACAGCTAAAATTGCTTTTGGAACAATGCAAAATGATTTATGATTTGATTCAATGACTATTGACCCCAGTAAAATTAAAATGCTTATTTCTGATGTAGATGGTGTCTGGACTGATGGTACCTTTTATAAGGGTACAGACAACCTAGAGTTCAAACGATTCAGTATCTTAGATGGTGTGGGTGTAGCCATGGCTCGTGCTGCTAAATTACATATTGCACTTATTTCAGGACGATATTCAGCGGCAACTGAACACCGCGCCAGGGAATTAAATATAGTTGATGTTTATAATGGTGGTTTGAATAAACTCCCTGCCTATGAAGATATGAAAACAAAGTATAATCTGTCAGATAAGGAAATCGCTTATATTGGTGATGATCTTATTGATATACCGGTCATGGAAAAGGTGGGGTTTCCCATAGCTGTTCAAAATGCAGATTCAAAAGTGAAGGCCATAGCAGCTTTCATAACAGAATCAACCGGCGGCCATGGAGCATTTAGAGAAGCAGTGGAATGGATTATTAACCAGCAGGGAAGAACCAAGGAAGTTTACCAGATACTTCGGGAACAGGTTTTATCCGGTTAAAAAATGAAATATATAATTCCTTTTTTATATTTATTTTTTCTGGGATGTGAGCGGCAGGAAGAAAATTTTCAAGGTTCTAGAGTTAATGGTCCGGACCAGGAAAGCTGGGGTGTTACGATAATCTTAACAGATGAAGGGGTAATGCGAGCCAAGATAAAATCAGGGCATCTGGAAAAGTATAACGAGCTGGAATTTGTATTATTGGACAGCAACGTTACGGCGGATTTTTTTGATGATAGAGAGATACACACATCTCAGCTGACTTCCTTGAGGGCGGAAGTTAATCAGAGTTCAAACGATATGAAGGCTATGGGTAATGTTATTGCTTTATCTGACAGTGGTATTTCTTTATATACGGATACCTTGATTTGGAATTCTAAAGAGGAGAAAATGACTACAGATAATCCGATTATGCTCACAACCGAACAAAAAGACACCCTCTATGGGATTGGTTTTGAATCGGATTCCGATCTTAAGAATTGGAAGATCTTGAAACCTTCTGGGGTTACCAACAGGAATGAGCTTTGAGAAATCACCACCATTCACTCAGTGCAAGAGGATTGCATAAAAAATATGGAAAACGAATGGTAGTCAGGGATGTAGATGTATCCGTTGAACGGGGTGAGATCGTGGGTCTTTTAGGACCAAATGGTGCTGGAAAAACTACATCATTTTATATGATTACAGGGATGTTAAAACCTACTAGCGGCCAGGTGTTTCTGGATAATATAGAAATCACAAACGATGCAATGTATAAGCGGGCACGAAAAGGTATAGGATACTTAGCTCAGGAACCATCAATTTTTGGGAAGTTATCTGTTGGCAATAATCTTAAACTAGTCTTAGAAATGCGCAAAGAACTTTCTAAAATAGAGCAGGAGAAAAAATTGAATCTATTACTGGATGATCTGTCTATTTCACATTTAAAACAAAATATAGGCAATACTTTATCTGGCGGGGAACGGCGACGGGTGGAAATTGCCCGAAGTCTTTGTATGGATCCTGATTTTATTTTATTGGATGAGCCTTTTGCAGGTGTAGATCCAATTGCTGTGGAGGAAATTCAAGGGATTGTTCATTCCCTCAAAGAAAAAGAAATCGGAGTATTGATCACGGATCATAACGTAAGAGAAACTTTGTCTATTACTGATCGATCATATCTATTATTCGATGGACAAATCCTTAAGTCTGGAACTTCAGAATTTTTAGCAAATGATGAGGAAGCACGACGATTGTACCTTGGAGAAAAATTTAAACTGGACTAGTGGCTACTACATTAAAACAATTACAAATTCAGAAACAAAAGCTTGCACCTAGACAGCTTTTGCAAGCCCGGTTGTTGCAATTGAATACGGTCAATCTTGAACAAACTATTCTGAAAGAATTGGAACAAAATCCTGTATTGGAACAGATAGAAACTGACACTCACACAGAAGATGAAAAAGTGGAAACACCTATTAATGAAATTGACGTATCTCCAGAGGACATGTACAGTGATGAAACCACATATTATTTTCAGCAGGAAAAAAAGGAAATGCCTTTACCTGATAGACATACGTTGCTAGAAGATGTGATTGAACAGCTTCGGGATACAGATTTAGATGATATAGAACAAGAAATTGCCGAAGAAATATTATGGAACACGAATGAAAGAGGATACTTAGATACGGAATTAATATTAATTGCTGACCGCCTTGAAATGGATGAAGAGGATCTTGAGCCCATCCTGCATGTGGTACAACGCTTGAAACCAAAAGGTTTTGCATCGCGAAATCTAGAGGAATGCCTGATGATTCAACTCGAGGATGAAGTCGGATCAATGGCTTATAAAATTGTTAATAAATATTTTGATGATTTTATGCATAAACGCTATGACAAAATTCAATCAAAATTAAAATGTGATGAAGATATACTTCACGAAGCTGTTGCACATATTACCCATTTAAATCCGCGCCCGGGTGAAGGCTACACCGATAAATTTCAAACTGTTATCCCAGATGTAATTGTAAAGGATGAAGGCAATAACTGGGTGATTACTACCAATGATGCCGGCTTGCCGGAACTCAGGATAAACAGGGAATATGAACAATCCATCCAAAATGAGCATTATAATCTCAAGGCCAAGAAGTTTATTAAAGAAAAGCTGGATTCAGCACATTGGTTCATTGAAGCAGTCAAACAGCGAAGGGTCACCATGGTAAATGTGATGCATGCGATCATTGGTTTCCAACCGGAGTGGTTCAGCGGTGAAATGAACTTTTTGAGACCTTTAAAGTTGCAGGATGTGGCTGATCAGATTCATATGGATATTTCAACTATCAGCCGATCCACACGGGGAAAATTTGTGGATACACCATACGGTATTTTTGAGTTGAAATATTTTTTTACTGATGGTATTGAACTTAATGACGGACAGATATTGGGAACATTTGTAATAAAACAGGCTCTTAAAAAAATCATTAACACAGAAGATAAACATCAACCACTAAGCGATGATGCCTTGGTAGGAAAATTGAGAGATGAAGGATATGGACTGGCTCGCAGAACTGTAGCAAAATACCGAGATCAACTAGGATTCCCTGTAGCGAGACTCAGGAAAGAAATTTAATTATGAAAAGGAGTAATTATGGCTAAGCGAATTATTATAGGAGATAATGAAGTAACGATTCCGAATATCACCCTAGGCGTCCTGCCATTGTTGGGGCTTGCGTTTGCATTTTGGGTTATTACCGGTGTATATATGGTGGGACCAGATGAAGTAGGTGTCATTCGTACGTTTGGTGCTTATACACATCAAACCCAACCGGGATTAAACTGGCATTATCCGTATCCGATCCAAATGGTTAATACGCCAAAAGTAACCGAAGTAAAACGTATTGAAATTGGATTCAGAACACTTAGAAATGGACAATACCGTACAGTTGAAAAAGAAAGTTTAATGCTTACAGGAGATGAAAATATTGTGGATGCAGAGTTGATTGTGCAATATAGAATTAAGGAACCTGAGAAATATTTATTTAGGATAGTTGAACCGGAACTCACTGTCAGGGAAGCAGCAGAGGCCAGTCTAAGAACCATAGTAGGTATGAATAACATCGATGAAACACTCACTACTGGAAAATTCCGAATACAGGAAGAAGCAAAGAAACAAATCCAAACTATCTTGGACAAATATCAATCTGGAATTCAGGTTGTTGCTGCGCAATTGCAAGATGTTTCCCCTCCAAAGCAAGTTATATCGGCATTTAAGGATGTTGCTTCAGCCAAAGAAGATAAAAACCGTCTCGTCAATCAGGCCGAAGGTTATCGGAATGATGTAATTCCTAAGGCCCGTGGGGAAGCTGAAGCCATGATTCGCGATGCTGAGGGATTTAAGGAATCGCGAATCAAACGCGCTGAAGGAGATGTAGCTAATTTTAATGCAGTGCTTAAAGAATATAGAAAGGCGAAGGATATCACCAAAAAACGGCTTTATCTAGAAACAATGGAACGAGTGCTCCCAGATATTGAAAAAATAATTGTCCCTGATAAAGATAGCGGAAATATGCTTAACCTGTTAAATCTCACAACCAGCAAAGAAGGAGGAAAATAATGAAAAAATTATTTGCAATTCTTGTAGTCCTTGTTGGCCTGGTTTTTTTCACTACAGTATTTATAGTGGATGAGACCGAACAAGTTGTTGTCCTAGCATTTGGTAAACCTGTGAAAACCATAACCAAACCAGGATTGAATTTTAAATTACCTGCACCATTACAGGTCGCAGTAACATTTGATAAACGACTCTTAGAATACGATGTTCCTCCAGAAGAAGTGTTGAGTATGGACAAAAAAACTTTGATCATGGATAATTATGTACGTTGGAAAATTGTGGATCCTTTATTATTCCTGCAAACTGTTCAGGCAATTCCTACAGCAAAAACACGTCTTGATGATATCGTTTATTCAGAACTCCGTCAGGAATTAGGTACTCACGATATGGTGGAGATTATCACAGAGGCCCGAGATTTGATTATGGATAAGGTAACTGCTGCTAGCAATGAAGAATCAGAAAAATATGGAATTGAGGTTGTAGATGTCCGTATCCGCCGGGTTGATCTACCATCAGAAAATGAGGCTTCTATCTATGCCCGTATGGAAGCGGAACGAAATCGCAAAGCGAATATGTTCAGATCAGAAGGCGAGGAAGAAGCTCAGAAAATCAGGGCTAAAACGGAAAGAGATAAAACAGTGATCTTGGCAGATGCGTATAAAACTTCTCAAGAAATACGTGGTGCAGGTGAAGCCAAGGCATTAGAAATCTATGCTAATTCATTTTCAAAGGACACCAAATTCTATGAATTTTTACGTACATTGGAGACTTACGAAAAAGTTATCGATAAAAAGACCACATTAGTCCTTCCCAGTGATTCGAAATTATTCAAGGAATTAACACAGTAGTTTAGGAAAAAAGTATTGAGGATTTTATATATCTTCATAAGATCATTAAATAATGAAAACAGAAATTAAATCAACCACCATTATTGGAGTTCGTAACAAAAGAAAAGTAGCTATGGCCGGTGACGGACAAGTCACATTTGGTGATATGGCTTTCAAACAGAAAGCTGTAAAAGTTCGTGAATTTGATACAGATAAAGGCGGTGTACTGGGTGGATTTGCTGGTGCAGCAGCAGATGCATTGACTTTGTTTGAGAAATTTGAACAAAAACTGGAACAATATGATGGTGACCTGAAACGAGCTGTGGTGGAATTAGCCAAGGAATGGCGTACGGATAAAATACTACGTCAGCTGGAAGCTATGCTTGTTGTGATGGACAAACATTACAGTTTTATTATATCTGGGGATGGAAATGTCATTGAACCAGATGGTTCCGTAGTGGCTATTGGTTCTGGTGGCGGTTTTGCCCAGGCAGCGGCAACTGCATTTCTTCAGACCAGAAAATACAGCGCCAAACAAACTGCAGAAAAATCATTGAAAATTGCGGCAGATCTTTGTATTTATACCAATGATACCATCACCGTTTTGGAAATTACATGAATGAATTGACCCCAAAACAGATCGTGAAAGAACTGGACCGCTATATTGTAGGTCAAAATAATGCCAAAAAGGCCGTGGCTATCGCCATGCGCAACCGCTGGCGCCGCCAACAGGTACAAGGCAACATGCGTAATGAAATAATGCCTAACAATATTATAATGATTGGATCAACAGGTGTAGGCAAAACTGAGATTGCCCGCCGCCTAGCTGCCTTGGCTAACGCGCCTTTCATTAAAGTAGAAGCAAGCAAATTTACAGAAGTTGGTTATGTTGGTAGGGATGTGGAATCCATCATTAGGGATCTTATGGATACAGGTGTGACCATGGTTGAGCGAGAAAAGGAAGCAGAAGTTGTTGACCTAGCTTTGCACTTGGCTAATGAACATATTCTGGATATTTTGTTTCCAGATGATCACAAGAATGATCCCAAACAGTCCAAGGAAATAAAAGAGCGGCACGCACGGACGCGGGCACGCTTGCGAAAAAAACTGGCTGACGGACATTTTGAAGATAAAATAATTGAGATTGAAATTACAGATCAGCCTGCAATTGGAATGCAGGTATTCGGCCCCATGGGAATGGAAGATATCGGTATGAATATCAAAGATATGGTTTCGGGAGCAATGCCTAAGAATAAAAAGTCTAGGAAAATGACTGTTGATGAGGCACGAGAAGTATTAATTGAAGATGAAGCGCAGAAACTTATCGATCATGAAGAGGTCATTCGATTGGCAAAAGACAGAGTCGAAAATAATGGCATTGTTTTTTTAGATGAGATCGATAAAGTTGTAGGTGGCGATAGAGGTATAGGGCCAGATGTGAGCCGGGAAGGTGTTCAGCGCGACCTTCTGCCAATTGTGGAAGGAGGGAATGTTAATACAAAATATGGGGTGGTAGCTACAGACCATGTTTTATTTATAGCAGCTGGAGCTTTTCATGTAAGTACACCAGCGGACATGATACCGGAACTACAGGGACGTTTCCCCATTAGGGTAGAGATGGATAAATTGACGACTTCTGATTTTGTCAAAATATTGACGCACCCCAGATCTGCGTTGATCAAACAGTATTCTGCCTTGCTTGCAGCTGAGGGAGTAGATCTTACATTTAATGATGCCGCGATCAAGGCTATTGCAGAGTTAGCGTCAGAAGTAAATTCAAAAATGGAAAATATTGGTGCTCGGCGTTTGCATACAATTGTAACCACACTGTTGGAAACACCATTATTTGAACACCCAAAAAGAGGCGATAAAAAAATTAATATAACAGCTAAGTCTGTAAAAAACTCCCTGAAGAATATTGTAGAGGATCAAGATCTGAGCCGGTATATTTTATAATAGGGAAATGCTCCGTCACTTTTTACATATCGCTGATTATTCAAAAGATGAACTTTGGGATATTCTTCATCTGGCAAAAGAGATTAAAACAAAGTTCAACAATCGGGAAGAATACAAACCATTTAAGGATCAATCCTTAGCCATGATTTTTGCCAAACCATCAGCCAGAACCAGGGTTTCTTTTGAAACCGGTTTCACTTGGATGGGAGGTCACGCGCTCTTTTTGGGGCCTAATGATATCGGCATAGGAAAGCGCGAAGCTATCAAAGATATTTCACGGCTTTTTAGCCGCTATAATGACCTGATAATGGCTCGCCTTTTTGATCATCACCATATTCTAGAACTTGCCGAGCACGCCAGTATTCCAGTTATAAATGGCCTTACAGACTATAACCACCCCTGCCAGATCATGGCGGATATTCTTACAGTCTGGGAACATCGTGGCAATCTGGATGATTTAAAAATCACTTATATGGGAGATGGCAATAATATTGTGCATTCCTGGCTGCAACTGGCCAGTATATTTCCAATGCATTTTGTTTGTTGTGGTCCGTCAGGGTTTGAGCCGGATGAAAAGACAGTTAAAAAGGTGAAAGAATCCAAGTTATCAACCTTTGAACTATCCCGTAATCCAAAATCTGCTGTTGATGGAGCAGATGTGATATATACCGATGTGTGGGCATCCATGGGACAAAAGGAAGAAGTGGAAAAACGGAAAAAGATTTTTGCAGATTATCAGGTGAATGAAACATTGATGGAAAGTACGGGCAAGGATACAATGTTTATGCATTGTCTACCAGCTGAACGAGGCCGTGAAGTAACTGATGGTGTTATGGAAGCATCCTACTCTATTGTATTTGATGAAGCGGAAAACCGATTGCATGCCCAAAATGCTATTATGGTTACTATGGTCAATTAAATCCCATGCAGTCAGTCCTGACCTTTTTCGATTCAATCGAATCAACGACGCGATCGATTTTTCTAGTTAGTGGATTAGCACTGTTTTTATCCTTGGAAGCCATCGTTCCATTATTTAAAATGGATTATAATAAACTCCGCCATGCGGGGATAAATCTTTCTTTTACACTTATAACTTTGGTTATTAATCTATTTGGGGCAATACTAATTATATCAGCGGTAGATTTTAATTTAGAAAATAAAATTGGAATCTTATATCTAGTTGGAAATTTACCGATCTGGAGTTATGTGATTATTGGTTTGGTTCTCCTTGATCTGATAGGTGCTTGGCTGATTCACTGGATTGAGCATAGAGTAAAGTGGATGTGGAAGTTTCATATCATTCATCATACCGATCCGAGTGTGGATGTGACCAGTGGATTGCGGCATCACCCAGGTGAAAATATCTTTCGTCTTGTATTTACATCCATAGCAGTGCTTATAACAGGTGCTTCGTTAGGATTGGTAATGCTATATCAGACCATTTCAGCATTTTTTGCAGCTTTGACCCATGCTAATATTCAGATACCTGGTTGGATAGAAAAACCTTTGGCATGGGTTTTTGTCACACCTCACTTCCATAAGATTCATCACCATTACGTCCAGCCCTATACAGATAGTAATTACGGAAACATTTTTTCTATTTGGGATCATCTATTCAGAACTGTTGCCTGTATGGAAAAAATGGATGATATTGTTTATGGTGTAGATACCCATATGAGTCCAGAAGAACATTCAAGTATAAAGAATCTGCTCATGATACCTTTTCAGGAATATCGGCATCCACCTGGGTCAAAATTCAGCGATTAAAATTTCAGAGGACAGTTTTTATTTAATTCTGTCGTTTTATGAAAGTAGATATATTATGGTTTTTTGGGGAAGTTGCTTTGAATTTTTGTTTACCCAATATTCCGCATATTACTGCTGTTATTTTAGCTTTTGCCAATTACAGACTTGAAAAAGTTATGGATCAATAATCCATATCCATTCCGCCGCCGCCGCCGCCACCACCGCCACGGCCACCAAAGTTTCTACGATCCCATTTCTTTTTTTGTTGTTCCCCAAAATTATATTTCAGATTGATAGATGTGGTGCGTCGACCGCGTTTCCGCTGTGCGTACATTTTTTGGGTGTAGTCAGTGTAATCCTGGACAGTATCAATAATAAATTTTCGATTGTTAAAAAGGTCATTCACTTTTAGTGTTACAGATAAACGATTATCCATAAATGATTTTTCGATACCTATATCTGCTCCATAATTAGCAGGAATCGTCCCAGATGTAATTTTCATTGTGCCTCGACCACCAACTGATAATTCTACACGAGCCACTGTAGGGATATTTAAGGTGAGCTGACCACGGTTAAACATTCCCCGGGATGAACCGGTCATATCATCTTCATACTGCCCCCCAGTAGTTTTAGAACTCCACCACCAGGTTGTAAGCATGAGACTAGCCAAAGGCATAGGGCGATAGTTGATAATGATGCTCCCACCAAGATTTTTGGCACTCTCGGCATTTCCAGTTGTCAACAATTCATAGGATTCATTGTTGTAGATTATCTCATCCCGATCCCACCAGGCAATCGCATCAGTCGTATGTTTGTAAGTGAGTCCGCTATTAAAATTGAATTTTCTAGAATTTCTGGAAAAATTAATCTCCATTACATCACTGTATTCGGGTTTTACAAAAGGGTTTCCATTGCGTATTCTTGTTGTATCCAGCATATCATTAGGAAATGGATTTAATGATCTGGTTCGAGGTCTGTTAACGCGTTTGGAATAACCAAATTGTATTTGCGCTTTTTCATTAAACTTATAGTTCAAGAACATACTTGGATAAATATGACTATAGGGATTATTGAATTCACCTGATTTAACAGCCTGATTAATAACAAAATGTGTAATACTAGTAGAAGCCGTCGTGTCTCCGGTCACTCTTGCGATTGTCTCAACATGTTCAAACCTAAGACCGCCTTTTAAACTGAAACGGTCACTGAGCTTATAGCCCAGAGTTCCGTATAGGGCATAAATATCTTCATCATAATAATAATCATAGGTACCATTTTGAAAAAATAAATCATCATCCAATGCTTTGAGTGTGGTTTTAAACCCAGCTTCCAAGACTAAACTTTGACCAAAATTATCTTCATAGTCAAAAGATGCAATTGTATTTTTATGGCTCTGCTGATCTTTTTGGGTGGTATTATTACCATTCGTTTCTTTATCCAAGTTTTCTTCAGTCTCATCTTCTGTTCCATAGCCATAGCTAATATTTGCGTTTAGCTTTCTATCTTTTGAATCAAACTTGTTTTCGTAGGATAAAGAATGGTCCCATTCATTTTCATCTCCATATTCTTGGATATCTAATTTGCTGAGGACAGGTCTCGTTGTCTCAATAATTTCTCGGCTGTTTTGATCCCTAGTATTGAAAGTAGATGTATAACTAATGGTACTGGTAGTGGTAGGATAAAGATCACCGCCAAAACGGAATGAAATATTATCAGAATTTCTGATTCTTTTTGTATCCTGGTAGAGATACCTGACACTGTCATTTGGCTGAAAATATAAATAATCAAATTCTCTCAGGCCAGATCCATAGCGTTCTCCCATTCGGTAACTGGCGTTGCTGAAAACATTCCACGAATCCGTACGATAATTTAGATTACCGCTAATATTGTTTTTGTTGTATTCACCGGCAGAGAGCGATGTGTTGCCATTCAATCCCTCGAATGCACCTCGCTGAAGAATTATATTGATAATCCCGCCTACACCGTCCGGATCATACTTTGCTGATGGATTGGTAATGACTTCTACCTTTTTAATCATAGATGCTTGCAGGTTATCTACCATAGATCGGCGGTCAAATCCGACTTTTTTACCATCTATTAGAACCGTTACATTCGCATCACCGCGTAGAGTAATGTTTCCATCAATATCCACGTCTACAGTAGGAACCTGATTTAGAACATCCTCACCTGATCCACCGGAAGCGGCCAGGTTTTTACCTACGGTGAAAATTTGTTTATCAATAGTTTGAATAAACTGGCTCTCGCCCAGAACTTCCACTTCAGCCAAGTTGACCGATGAAACCTGAAGTGGAATATTCCCCAGATTTTGCTCAATACCACCCCTTTCACCAGGAAAAATATTAATTGGAGATATTTCTTTTGTTGCGTAGCCTATGAATTCCACTATCGCCCGATATCGTCCTAAAGGTATTTCACTGATATTAAACCTGCCTGTTTTATCAGATAGAGCTCCAGTCACTATTTCATTAGAGCGCATATTTACCAGAGAGATAGAAGCGTATTCAAGAGACTCACCTGAAGTGGAATCTGTCACGGAACCACGAACAATGCCGATAGGAGGCATTTTAGCCCCAGCCCCGGGCCATTGCCCGAAAGAAATACTGGTTAATAAAAAAAGTATTAGAAATCGATGGGACATTAAAAACCTACCTCAGATTGTTTATTATTAATCATTTATTTTTTGTTTGACCCATGAAAACAAGAAATGTTAAAAAAATATGAGTATTTTTCGTCAAACGCAGAATAATCAATTTTTTAGCGACGAATACTAATTAATAGAATCAGTATTTTCCTAATTAAAAATGATATTAAAATAATGCTTCAAAGGTTCATCCAGTCTTTTATTATTTTTATTATAAGATTGTATCAAATAATCCTATCTCCATTTCTGGGTCCCAAATGTCGTCACATACCGAGCTGTTCACAGTATACGATTGAAGCCATAAAAGAATGGGGTGTGATTAAAGGAGGATGGCTATCTATAAAGCGGATCACACGCTGTAATCCCTGGGGAACCCATGGGTATGACCCAGTTCCTGCTAAAAACAATAAATATTAGATTGTTATAGTGACAATTATAAGAGTCTATTAAATATTAAAATTTTGGTTTCATCAGGATGGTAATTACTGGGTGAGTAGCGGGGGCAGTAAGGGCATTTAAAACCTCGAACTGCATGGAAAATTTCCGTTTTTTCTCCCCCGTTTTTATGTCCAATATTTTTTCCCCGTGAGGATTGATAGTAAATACATCAACATCTGAATAGAAATTATAACGACTGATATTTCGCAAGGAATAAGAAGCATCTGAGTTATTTTCCAATTTGACATTCACAACAGTAGAATTATTAATATAAAACGCATCCTTACTATTCAGGCAAGCGTTGATCAAAGGAACTAGATTTTCATGTTTGCCGATGAGATTTTCTTTATACCAGATTACGGTTCGTCCTTTTCTTAAGGCACGCTTTAGTGATGATGGGGTTTTTTCTGTAGCAAAAACAAGCGTCACCGGCCGATGCCCTCCAAAGGGTATCTTATACTGCCAATCTACGATACCATGAATATCAGAAGTGCCCAAGATGGTAAGATTATAATCCAGTGCCAGTTGCAGCCCTTCATCTGAATAAGTGGTATCGTTAACCACCTCAATACCTTCCAAAAGACCTTGTTCGATAAGATTAATGTGGATGGTATCTAGGGGAATTTTAGCATCAGGAGATTGGCTGATCCAGTGAGGGTGATTCCAGAAAATAAATGCATCTTGTCGTCGGGCTTCTTTGAATACTTCTATTGGATCATCAATCAAGAGTTTATTAGCATCCTTAACAAAAATAGCGTTGGCGTGGCCTGGTGGCATAGAACGGGTGATCTCGGACCCATTGATAACCATTACTTCCGTATTTTTTGCATATTGGGTAGCGATTTGGAAAGAACGATTACGATCTGGATGAGGAATATCCTTTTGCCAGGATTGGTATTCCAAGTGCTCGGTGGTAGCGATTACATCAACATGATCTTTTTCGGCCTCGGTAACGCGGATATTAGGGGCCACACTGCCATCCGAAAAAATGGTATGCATATGTAGGTCACATACCAGAGTCAGATATCCAGGTATATTAGGGAATTCAATAGCACGATTGTATTTATTATGCGCTTTCAGATTGGGTGGATATATTACATGCCAGCTGCAAAAAATGGTGAAAAACAAAAGGCGTATTAAATTATTGTGAATCACTGAGTTTCTTCCCAATGGATATTCATAGTGTGGTATTGGGGTTTCATGCCTTTAATGATGGGTATAATAAGGGTATAGGTTGTTATCTGTTCTGGCTCCAGGGCAGTGTCAGCAATTACATCTGAATCATAAGCGATTCGAGTTCCTTTAACAAAAATAGAATCTGTTCCTGCCAAAGATGTAGTCTGGTCCCACAGGCTGCCAATTACACGAACAAAATCTGCTCGTTTTTTACCAATATTTTTTATTCGTCCAGATATTATTTGCCGATCCGGATAATAGTCAATGAAAGGATCGCCAAGAAATTCGACTTTTGGTGCCGGAAGCTCATATTCATCCATGCGAATGACCATTTCTTTTTTCAGAACCAGCCGCCCAATTTGGGTAGAAAGAGTTAAGCTGGAATCTGTTTCTTCTTCGATATTTCCTAGAACAACTGTACCATTTTGTAGCTCTATTCGATGATGAAAATTCGGGACATTTATCATCTCCAAGATTTCACGGCTTATATCAGGCATTTTCTGTTTGTGATCATATGCCTGTACTACCGTCTTTAGGGAGTCAATTTCCGACTGCAGTGCTTTCAGATTTGATTCATATTCAAAAAATAATTCACCAAATTCTAGTTTTGATTTTGGTTTTGGATTTCGCTGTTGTGGTAATGAATCCAATGATGCCTTTATAGGTTCAGTGATAATATTACTCGTGTCCGATTTTTCTGCTCTTATTTCTACTTCAGGTTCCGGTGGAAGTTCAGAAGGGATAGAAACCTTAATTTTAACATTGTCGCCCCAAATAGTAACTCGGGCAAATCCAGAACCCAGTTTTTTATGCTCCGCTTGAAGAACATATTTCCCAGACACAATCTTTTTCAGTTTGAATTCACCACTTTTTTTTGTTTTCCCATCGGCAAATTTTTCACCATTCTCATCCAGTAAAATAACATTTGCTTTTTTAATTCCGTTATTGTTTTGATCTACAATCTTACCAGAAACCTCGAATTTTCCTTTCGGAGGTTCTTCTTTCTGAAGGGTTGTATTTGGTTCAAGACTATTTAAGGGCTGAAGCTCAGAAGGAATCGTAATATTAACTTCCAGATCTGTATCCACTATGGTGACAGCAATAGCACCCGATCCCAACTTTTTATCTTTCGTCTCCATAGTGTATGTTCCCGGAACTATCTTTTTTAATTCAAAAGTTCCATCTTTCTTGGATTTACTACTTTTTACTTTATTGCCCTTGGAATCCAGAAGGAGAATAGGTGCTTTTTTAACACCTTCGCCTTCTAAAGTGATAACGCTACCTGAAATACTAAATTTGTCCTTTGCAAATAGAATTGCAAACAATAAAAACAATGGCAGAATTCTGAAAGTTTTATTCATGCTCCCTTTTATCAAAATGAGCTTTATAGGCCATTCGACGTACTGTTTCAGCATAGGTTTGCTCTTTTCCCAGAACATAAATCATATCAAGAACGTTGTCATAATAGATGTAATTATCTTTATTTTCTAAGATTGGTATTAATTTTTCAATCACAGATGGATCCTTGAAAGATCCTAAATTATCGATGGCTTTCTTTCGGATATCAACCGGATAATCGTTGGAACTGGCAATTTCCAAAACAGCTTTTTTTACTTCGGGATCATCAAATTCACCAAGAGCTGCCAACATGGTGTTAAGTAGACTGTAATACTGGGATTTACCCATATTGTATGTATTAAGAAGAGCCAAGACCAGATTTTCCTCTTTGACACCTTTCATTGTGTTCAAGGCAAATTCACGTACTTCCATATTAGTATTGGGATCCCCTAGTAGTTCCGCGAAAGCAATGGCAACATCATCAGGGTTCTTTTTACCAAGAATTTCTACTGCCATATTCCGAACACTTATATTTGCTCTGGGGTCTCTGGCAATATTGGTGAGGACAGGAATAACCTGATCATTCCCCAAAGCGCCTAGAGTTTGTGCCAGAAGTTTTTCAGTTTTGGATAAATTGGCCTTAGCTACTTCATAAAGATCGAGCAGGGCAAGTACCTGATCTTTAGTTCTAACCTTATTCAGGTTTTTTGCCAAGACCAAGTGAATTTCATTGGTTCGATCTTCCAGTTTATGCATTGCCTTTACCATTGCAATGGCAGCTTTCGGATTTTCCTCAAACATACCAAGCATTTCAATGGATTCATGCAATAAGGTGTAATCCACAGCAGTGGTGGTTTCTACCATTTTGGAAATGGCTCTCAGAGCAGTGGGGTGTTGAGACTGTGCCAGTGCTTTTCCGGCTATAACGCGCGCTTTCGCATGCTGGTTTTCATCCTGATACATACTAACCAATTCATTCAAGGCTTGGACGTTCCCGTCCTTATATGAATTTTTCAATTTTTGGATATTATTAAGAAAATTGGGATCGTCAGGATCCATGATTCCCTTTTTACCAAATAGCCCTTTTACAAAAGAACAACCCTGGAGTAAGAATAAAACTGCCAAAATGGTTAACAATTGATTACGCATTGTGCTCCCAGGGATGCATAGTTAATTCCTTACCATTAAAATAAGCATAAGTTGGATTGTGAAACCAGTCGCCCATAATTACCAGTTTCCCATTATTTAGATCAATCATTTCACCCAAATGATAATGCCCGCAGATCATGTAATCAAAGCCATTATCTATATGTTTTTCTGCTACCAATTTTATTTCTTCGCGCACATCATGTCTGATTTTTTGCGGATGATTAGAATGGCGTCCTTTGCTCGAGATCCATCTAGCAAGCCTATAGGTAATAGTGGGATGTATCCATCGAAGCATCCAGATAAAGAAACGACTACGAATTATTTTCTTTAATATCCGGTAGCCATGATCCCAACTCAAGAGCCCATCACCATGAGTGATAAAGAAGTTTCTTCCATTAATGGAAAATTCCATATCCCCAAAATACACTTCGTCCATAATATCTTTCATCATGTAATCCTGTACCCAATAATCATGATTTCCCAAAATAAAGTGAAAAGCAATACCACTTTTTTTTAATTCCAGAACCTTGGTATAAAAATCTGCGAATGCTTTTGGAATCAAGTCAGGATATTCAAAATAAAAATCAAAAAGGTCACCAACAAAAAATAAGCTACCACCAGTACTCTTAACTTGGTCCATTAACCGGAACAAACTCTCCCGACGATGTTGTTCATCAGTGGAATGGTCAAGCATGAGGTGTATATCGGAAATAAAATAGAGGGGCGTTTTCATAACTATCAGAACTTACTTGAGCCTCTTTGTCCGAGCAAGCCCAGACCGAAAGTTAGTATATTAAAAATCAGCATGGTTAAGGCGAATACCAAATTTTGACAAATATTGTGGAACTTCAGTCTAATGGAGATGTAGATTCAGATAATGATGAGAAGAATTATATCTATTTCTTTATTTTTATTGACTGTGCTAATAGGTCAGTCCTTTGGTCAGAATAAAATCCAGTACCGGGATTTTGACTGGTCATTTATTCAGTCGCCTCATTTTGATATCTATTTTTATGGTGGGGAACAAGATCTAGCTGAATTTACAGCAGATATTGCCGAAGAGGCATATGAACAAATTTCCGTTCACTTACGATGGGATTTGAAGCGCCGGGTTTCCATCATGGTATATAATTCCCATAATGAGTTTCAGCAGACTAATGTTGTTTCAACTTATATGAGTGAAGGGATTGGGGGCGTAACAGAATTATTCAAGAACCGTGTTATTTTCCCATTTGAGGGAAATTATGAGCAGTTTCGACATGTGATTCACCATGAATTGGTCCACGCTATGATTAATGATATGGTTTATGGTGGCAGTATGCAGCATATGGTTACAAGTCGAACAAAAATTCGTGTTCCTCTCTGGGCTAATGAAGGTTTAGCAGAGTTTTTAAGTTCCAACTGGGATACCAAGGCAGACATGGTTTTACGGGATATTGCTGTGCATGAAAGGATGCCTTCTGTGAAAGAATTAAATTATTTCATGGCGTACAAGGGTGGACAATCCTTGTGGCGTTTTATTTCCGGTAAATATGGGAGGGAAAAAATTGGGGATGTGTTTCGTTCTATGAAACGTACCCAGAATGCCGAACGCGGTTATGAACAGGCACTGGGGATGAAATATGACGACCTGACCACTCAGTGGCATAAATACCTTAAAAAGGAGTATTGGCCCGATATTGCTGATAGAGATCCCTTGGAAGATATTGCAGAAAAGTTGACCGATCATAAAAAATCAAGGAATTTTTACCATATCAGCCCTGCATTATCCCCAGATGGCAGTATGGTGGCAGCCCTTTCAGATCAATCTGGTTATTTTGATATTGTTTTATTTAATGCTATGACTGGTAAAAAGATCAAAAGCCTAGTGAAAGGAAGCCGATCGGTAAATTTTGAAGAATTAAAGTGGTTGCAGCCCGGTATTTCTTGGTCTTCGGATAATAAATCAATTGTTTTTGCAGCCAAGGCAGGCAAGGGAGATGCGTTGCATATCATTGATGTAGATACTAAGAAGTCAAAAAAGATAGAAATCGATCTGGATGGAGTATTTTCAGCAGCTTGGAGCCCGAAGGGAGATGAACTTGCTTTTGTAGGCAACAAAGGTGATGCCAGCGATATATATATTTATAATCTTACCAATAAAGAGTATTATCAATTAACGGCAGATAAATTTTCTGATTCCTACCCCTGTTGGAATCCGGAAGGCACACAGATTGCTTTTGTTTCAGATCGTGGAGATCAATTGTCTGGAATATTGGCAGGTGAAATGAGTGATCATGATTACAGTCAGACGGATATTTATATTATTGATAAAGAATCCGGCTCCATATCACGAGTGACAGATACGGACTATAATGAATCACACCCTGTATGGGCCAATACAAAAAATAGTCTTCTTTATACAGCAGATTATAATGGTGTCTGGAATCTTTACCATATACCGCTAAAGGACCAGGTTGATTTAAGGGAGGACATTATTGCTAGTGCTGCCCAACCATATGCTGTGACAAATGTACTTACAGGACTGCAGCAGCCTACAATTTCCAAGAATGATGACAGAGTTGTTTTTGCGGGCTATGCAGGTGTTGGATGGGATCTGTACAGTATGGTGAACCCGATAGCTTTGCCTGAAAAATCGATAGAACCAACCCAATTTATAAAAACAAGTTCTTCAAATAATGAACAAATTACTGATCTGCGAAAACATAAAAAATCCAAGGAACAAGTAGTGGATAGCGGGGTATATTCCAATTGGATTTTTGCTTCTGGATATAAACATCTTAATTCAACTCCGATCGAGCTCGAAGATGCTGAACTTATTTCTATAGATAGTACAGGGTCAGACGGTCGCCATGTTCCTCAGACTTATAAAACAAGGTTTACCCTAGATTTAATCAGTGGAAACCTGCAGATAAGTAATGTGTTTGGTACCCAGGGTATGACCTATTTTGCATTCAGTGATATTCTTGGGGATCACCAGATTGCATTTGGTACTGAAATGGTTCTGACTCTGGAGAATAGTGATTATTATTTTTATTATGCCTATTTAAAAAATAGACAGGACTACCATTTTATGGCCTTCCAGAATGCTGATTTTTTCACCATTAATAGCTTTAATTATTACGGATATAATACCCTGGCAAGGCTGAGACATTATGGATTTCAAGGTTTTATATCTAATCCTTTCAACCGTTATAATCGAATTGACTTTGGTCTATCTTGGCACAATATTAATTATTCCATATTGGAACCTCAATCTACTGAATATCAAGTGCAATATGTGGAAACTTATTCTACAAAATATTCTGCAGTGCTGCCTACAGTCAGCTGGATATATGACAATTCTGTTTTTGGCTATACAGGTCCCATAGATGGATTTCGGCAAAATACATCCCTCACTGTGAACCCAGGATATGGTTCAACAAATGGCATAAAATTCCAGACATTGAAACTGGATGCCCGGAAATACTTTCGCATGGGTCGGGATTATACCTTGGCAGTTCGAGGATTCCTGGGGAAAAGTTTTGGACCGAATAAACAGCAGTTTTTCATGGGCGGTATTCCTTATCTTGTAGGCGGTGGCGGTGAAACAAATGGGGTAAAAGATTTAGGAAATTACAGGGATGTTATCCTGGATACTTCTAATGCATCCCTTATACATGACATATATTTTACTGAATATGCATTCCCACTGCGGGGCGCCAGATTTGCCGAACGTTTTGGATCAAATGTTGCTTTAGCCAATATTGAAATTAGATTTCCATTCATCAATTATATGGCTCTGGGATTCCCACTTAAAGTTATTTTTGGTAATATCCGTGGACATGCATTTATTGATGTAGGTGCCTCCTGGAATAATGCCGATGAATTTTCATTTTCTTCCTGGCCAACACGATACGGCTCAAATATTTCTGGTAAATTTTCTCCGGTTGTTTCTACTGCAGGCTTGGGTACTAAAATAAATCTTGGGTATTTTTTACTTCGAATTGAAACCGCCTGGGATAAAAACCCTAATGGATATTCAAAACCCCAATGGTATTTTTCATTGGGACCTGACTGGTAAAACTCACCCTTGTATCCCGTGGTCACGGGAGGCAATTTTTCCGCTCTTCATGGCCAAATTAAAAACCAAAATCGTATTTCTTTGTTCTTCCTGTGGCGATGATTTCCCCAAATGGAATGGGCAGTGTCCATCCTGCAAGGAATGGGGAACCCTTTCTGAATTCAAAGCATCTTCTAAAAAAAGTAAAGGTAAAACTGAAATCCGGGATTCAAAATTTCTTCCAGATGTATTAAGTGGTGCACCTGTTGAGCGAATTTCAACAGGGATAAGGGAAGCAGACCGAGTATTAGGAGGTGGATTTCTTTCTGGGGCACTTATTTTATTAGGGGGGAGTCCTGGAGTTGGGAAGTCAACATTGGCGCTACATATTTGCTCTGGTATTGACCGTAAAGTATTATATATCTCAGCAGAAGAAAGTGAAGAACAAGTTGCATTACGGGCCCGTCGGCTCAAAATAAATTCGAAATATCTCCATCTATCCGGTGAAAATGAAGTTGAAGGTATTATTACCCATATTGAGCGAATATCACCAGGGCTAGTTGTTGTTGATTCCATCCAGACAGTAATGAATACTGGTTTAGATTCCTTGCCAGGATCTCCTAGTCAGATTCGTGATTGTGGCCAGCGTCTTTTAGAAGTTTCAAAACAAAGAAATGTCACAATCTTGATTGTGGGTCATGTGACAAAGGATGGAACAATCGCTGGACCGAAAATGTTGGAACATATGGTAGATACCGTTTTGTACATGGATGGTGACGATCGGTATGATCATCGCATTTTAAGATCAGCAAAAAACCGATTTGGCGCCACCCACGAAGTTGGCATTTTTAATATGGATTCGGAAGGCTTAAAAGAAGTAACAAATCCTTCCGAAATGTTTTTAGCAGAACGAAGTATAAACATACCTGGCACCAGTGTTTATCCATCTTTAGAAGGGACTCGTCCCATTCTAGTGGAGGTGCAAGTATTAGTTTCCGATGCCAATTTTGGAACACCACAGCGAAACCTAAATGGATTCGATTATAAACGATTGGGAATGCTAATCGCTGTTCTAGAAAAAAGGATAGGATTAGCTATGGGGACAAAAGATGTCTTTGTTAATTTGGTCGGTGGACTTAGAGTAAATGATCCCGCAGCAGATCTTTCTATTATTTGTTCTACCGCTTCTAGTACTATGGATAATCCTATTGAAGAAAATACTGTGCTTTTGGGCGAAGTTGGATTGGCAGGAGAAGTTCGATCTATTAGCCGATTAGAGCATCGATTAACAGAAGCTAAAACCCTTGGGTTTAAAACAGCTATCGTCCCGGCTGCAAGCATGAATGATAAAGTCAAAAAGATTGAGATTGATCTTCATCCTGTTAAATTTGTGAAAGATGCCTTTAAAATATTATTCTAGAGTTGTCCTTCAACCAGTGAAGAATGATAGATGTATTATTATGCTTCACTAAACGAATCAAAACTTTCTACACATGAAATTTACTATACATCAAAAAGACTCCAATACAGCTTCTCGCGTGGGTATTATAGAAACAGATCATGGTCGAATCGATACGCCTGCCTTCATGCCAGTCGGAACGGTAGGGGCTGTAAAAACCATGACGCCACATGATTTGGAAGAGATTGATTCGCAAATCATATTGGGGAATGCTTATCATCTGTATTTGCGACCTGGAATTGACGTAATCAATAAAGTTGGTGGGCTTCACAAATTTATTAGTTGGGAAAGACCAATTTTAACAGATAGTGGAGGATTTCAGGTTTTTTCTCTGGCAAAATTGAATAAAATCAATGATGATGGTGTAGAGTTTCAATCGCATTTGGATGGTAGTCGACATATGTTTTCACCGGAATTTTCTATGGAAATTCAACGAAATCTGGGTGCAGATATCATTATGGCTTTTGATGAATGTCCACCGGGTGATGCCGATGATAAAAGAATCAAAGAAGCCGTGGTAAGAACATCCCAATGGATGAAAATGTGTAATAACTGGCTAAAAGAAAATCCTGAAATATATAATTACAAACAAACAGTATTTCCCATTATTCAGGGATCAGTTAGCCATGAATTGCGGAAACTTAGTGCTGATGAATTAATTCCATTTTCGACCTGTGGCATTGCCATAGGCGGACTGGCAGTAGGCGAAGAAAAAAATGCCATGTTTGATACTTTGGAGTTTTGTGACACAATTTTACCCAAAGATCAGCCCCGGTATTTAATGGGCGTGGGCAAGCCTTCCGACCTATTGCAGGCGGTGCGTCGCGGTGTGGATATGTTCGACTGTGTTATGCCTACACGGAATGGCAGAAATGGACACGTTTTTACATCTGGAGGTGTTATAAACATCAAAAATAAAAAATATAAAAAAGATCCATCACCCATTGATCCAGATAGCTCACACATCTGGGGACATACATTTTCAAAATCGTATTTACGACACTTGCTTAATATTAATGAGATTTTAGGACTTAGAATAGCTTCAACCTTGAATTTATTTTTTTATCTTGATCTAATGGCATCCATTCGAGAAAAGATTTCTGATGGCAGTTTTGATATTTGGTCAAAATCCTTAATAAGTGATATGAAAAATATGAAAGGAATGTAATGACAGATATTTTAGTTAGAGTAATTGATACCTATGTATTTCGCCATACGGAGAAAGGACCTAGATTTTTATTATTAAAACGATCCAAAACCAAAATGTATGAACATCTTTGGCAAGGCGTTGCAGGAAAAATTAAAAAAGGGGAGAAGGCTTGGGAAGCAGCCATTCGTGAACTAAAAGAAGAGACAGGACTAGAACCAGTAAACATGTTTGTGGCAGATCATGTAAGTAGATTTTATGAAATCTATGGGAACAGAGTTAATCTTGTCCCTGTTTTTGGTGTTCAAGTGGGCCAGGAAGAAGTAACATTGTCTGAAGAACATTGTGAATATTGTTGGGTGGATTTAGAAACGGCCAAGGATACACTTGTTTGGAAAGGGCAAAAAGAAGGTATCGCTGCTGTGGCCAATATGCTGAATTCAAAAGATGACCGAATCAAATGGTCAGAAGTTGATTTAAATACAAAAGGTGCCAAGTAAAATCCAAAAGCACTTTGTAATTTCATTGTTTAATAAAGGATCTATGATGTTAAAAAAAGGAACAAAAGCACCAGATTTTACTCTAGAAAATCAAGATGGAAATTCTGTCAGTTTAAGTGATTATAAAGGTCAGAAGGTATTGCTCTGGTTTTACCCAAAAGCAAGTACGCCTGGATGAATTATTGAAGGTCAGGAACTCCGGGATGAGTTTCAAAGTTTCAAAAAGAAAAATACTGTAATTCTGGGTATGAGTGCCGATTCCGTGAAAGTACAAAAAAACTTTTGTACAAAGCAGGAGTTTCCATTTGCACTTCTTTCTGATTCAGATAAGTCTACTATCCGTTCCTATGAAGCTATTGGTTTGAAAAAGATGTATGGCAAGGAATATGAAGGTATCTTTCGTGTGTCTTATCTAATTGATGAAAAGGGTATCATTGAAAAAACATATGGGAAAGTGAAACCTAAGGAGCATGCCCAGCAGGTCCTGATGGATATCGCTTAAATAGAAATATATAGTGATTCATCGCGAAAGGATGATTCATTTTTCGAATCATCTATGTATCCCATCATAACTGAATGCCCTTTGATTAGAAGTACATTATCTTTCAGGGTCAATTCGCTGAGATGAATAGGTAATGTCCCAAGGGAAAGAACAGCAGTGTTTTCAGAGCAAATGGCAAGTTGATTATCTTTGAATTTCTTCATGTTTTTCAAGTCTTTTCTTATATAAAAAGTGCTGTTTTGAATTTTATCTGATATGATCACATCTGCATTCTTATCGGTAAAGATACATCCGCAGTAAATAGGTAAAATCGCTTTAAGCACGACCCAGGAAGTTGAATCTGGCTGCAAGTCGCAAAAGAATCGAATCCGACTCTTTATACCGATTATTTTCTGGATGGAATTGGTATTCACAAGCAGATTATAATGTGACAACCGTATGCCTTTTTCTGGTGACCAGGATACCAATGCTTCATCACTAAGCAGTGCTTTATATTTTGGGTCGAAATCGGTGGGAAATGAATCAATAACTTTCAACAAATCAATGTCCGCTTTGATCAAATGATTTGTGTTGCAGGATTGTTTTGCATTCACAATATCTGGAGATTTCAGAAGTACAGCAGATGCGCCTAGGTGCCATATGCCAAACAACAGGATTTCAGTCTGTGGGAAACCTATATCTTCGATAATAACCCTTTCCTTAGGTTTTATGTTTAAGCTATCAAGCCAATGGGCGGTTTGTTGAACCAGTTCATAAAATTTGCAATTGGTTATGTTATGTTGTTCATAAATCACCTGTTCAGAAAATTTGATATTCTGTCCCTCGATAAGTGCATATGTATTGGGATAGGGTACCATATATTCAATGGGCTCCACATTCCCAATGCACTGGGCTTGGTAAATACGTTCTTGTAGGTTTGTGGGCATAGGTATTCTGGTGTATTGATATTCAAGAAAGATGTTATCAGTTCTTATTCGATGGATAAATAAGATCCGGTTTTATTTTTCGTATGATTTTATAACTATCTGTAAGGCATGTAAACCAGTTTACCACTAGGTGGCCAACAGGATGAAGCTTTTCCAGATTGATTCGCCCATCATCATAAATTTCATCATCTATATGAAAGAGTGCAATGGTCCCAATCACTGCAAAACCACTACCGGTAGTTCCATCCCCAATCTCCACGATCTGGTTCAATCTGCATTCAAAATTGATTTTGGAATCCCCAACCCTGGGAGGTGTAACTAATTGTAATGGAACAACAGCTAGATCTGAAATATCAAATTCATCCACATCCGGTTCAAAATCAGTGGCAGACAGGACCATCTTATCAGCAAAAGACTCCGAAACTATATTAACTACAAATTCTTCCGTATCTCGGATATTGATGAGGGTATCCTTTTCTGTGCCGTTCCATCCGCGTCTAGCTGGAGCGAACATGATAGTGGGCGGTTTGGAACAAATACCATTAAAATAGGAAAAAGGAGTCACATTGTATTCCCCATCCTTAGAAATAATGGATACAATGGCGATGGGTCGTGGCACAGTGGACCCGGTCATAAGTTTGTGGGCATCTTGGAAAGAATATTCTGAAGGGTCAATAATCACGGCTAATTTTACAACTTTGATTTTAATAGAAACAGACGTTCTACTTTTGGTGAAACTACAGCACCATTTATTTTTGGCCAACCATCATTGAATACAAATAAAGTATTGAAGTTTTTAAACTCTTTTTTTGAACGATTATTGAAAAGAGTCATAATATTAACCTTAAAATATCAATATATATTATGAAAATTAAAGGTCCGCTTATCCCTGCTAAATTTGTTGAGCGCCCCAACCGATTTATAACTATCATTAATATAAATGGTATTAAATATCGCAGCCATTTACCGGACCCTGGAAGATTAAAGGAGTTATTAAACCCTGGTGCTAATCTTTTAGTTAGGCCTGCTTCAGAAAACTCAAAAAGAAAAACCAGATATACCACTGTAATGGTTAATCATAATGGTCAATTAATTTCACTGGTCTCATCATTGCCGAACCAGTTTGTCAAAGAAGGCCTACTGAAAAAAGAACTGCCCATGTTGAAAAACTACTACTTGCTTCGCCCGGAAATAAACGTAGGTAATCACCGTTTTGATTTTCTATTGCAGGGTAGTGATGGAAAAAAATTTTACTTGGAAGTCAAATCCGTAACTTTTGTTGAAAATGCGGTAGCAAAGTTTCCTGATGCGGTCACAGCACGAGGTGCAAAACATGCCCGAGCATTAAAGGCATTGGTTGAAAGTGGAGAAAAAGCGGGTATCTTATTTGTATGTCAGCGCCCAGATGCTATTTTATTCTGTCCCATGTGGGAGAGGGATCCAAAATTAGCAAGAGCGGTATTGGAAGCAAATCGTTCTGGAGTAAGTGTCTGGTGTATTACCTTGAATGTTTCAGAAACAGAAATGACATTTCATAAGGAGATTCCTGTAAATTTAGAATCACCGAAAAACTCAATTGAATTTAATTAAATTTTCCCCCATTTTAGTTGGTTCCTTTTTCGTAGCACTATTCGTTTATTCGTGTGCCGCTATTCAATCCCCCAGCGGTGGACCCAAAGATGAAACACCTCCTGAATTAATTCAGTCCGTACCTGAAAATGGAGCAATATTTTTCTCTGGAGGACGAGTGGAACTGGTATTTTCTGAATATCTTAGTGAAAATTCAATATCCAGCGCAATCACAGTTATGCCTAGATTGAAAGAAGACCCTGAATTAATTTACAAAGGTCGCCGGGTCTTTGTGGATTTTCCTGATTCTCTACTCAGTGATCAAACTTATATAATTTCTATTGATCGGAGTTTGAAAGATGAACATGGAGTTTTTCTGAAACAAGGATTGCAAGTCGCCTACACCACAGGGGCTAAAATTAATGAAGGATCCATCGCTGGTACCATAAAACATATCAAACCTACTTCTGCCCAGCTATGGAAAATAAAATCGGAAGATGACTTATCCATGTTTTATCATCGGGAACCAGATTATGTGCTAGACGCCGCGGATAATGGCAGTTACCACTTCCAATATTTATCATCGGGGTCCTATAAAGTGGTTAGTGTGGAACAATCTATATCTGGAACAATTATCAACCCTAATCATACTATATTAGGTTTACCTTGGGAAACAATTATTCAACTCGGTACCGATGAGGTTGTAATAAAAATGGATATGATGATGCCGGAGAAATTAGGGACAAACCAGATGACCCGAGCTGAATGGATCACGGGAACCTGGTTCAAATTATTTTTTTCACAAAATATCTCTGGTATGTTCACCCTATTACCAGTGCAGGTTTTTGCTGAAGATTCAATATTGCCAGTGATAGATCTTTTTTTAGATAATGAAGATCAAACTATGGTTCATATAGTACTGCCTGAATCTATTTCCCACCCAGGCTTGGTTACTTTTGCTTTGAACAGTATTCAGCAGGGAGAAAAAACATTGCTTGATTCCAGCAAGGTGACTGTCAGAACGGATACCACCCTAGATACCACAAATGTAAAGATCAGTTTTCCGGTAAAATCATATGTTCATTCCATTGAGGAAGAAATGATTGTTCCGTTGAAAATCAGTTTTTCAAGTTTTATGGAAAAATCTATAATTCCTTCGACATTGGTTCTGATACAGGATTCAATTTCGGTTCCATTGATATTTAATTGGATTTCTCCTTTGACATTGGAGATTATTCCTGAGATGAATTGGAGTCCGAAGACAAATTATCAACTTCATATCCATGCGGATAAACTGAAGCCTCTATATGGAAAAACCCTCATTGATTCAGTAACAACTGTTTCGTTCAAAACATCAAATTTCATCAGGTTTGGACGCTTGCTGGGACAGATTGACTCCGGCTTGCCAGGCAAAGTTGTAGTCCAGGTAAAATATCTTGAAAAGGAACTGAAAAATTTTCATGCCGTTGTAAATTCGGATGGGTCATTTGAAATGAATCGTTTACGAGAAGGAAATTATTCATTACTATTTTTTCAAGATAGTGATGGTAATAATAGCTATTCTTATGGTAACCTGAGTCCCTATAGATCTGCTGAATGGTTTTTTGCTTATCCGGACACAGTAGAAATACGAGGAAACTGGGATATGGAATTGACCGGTATTCAATTTGGGAAAAAATCTTTATAGATGAAATGTGTCGTATTAGCTGGCGGTAGCGGCACCCGTTTTTGGCCTTTAAGTCGTGAAAACAATCCCAAACAATTATTGAATATTGTTGGTAACCAATCCATGATCCAAATGACCATTGATCGTTTAATAAAAATTAAATGGGTCACGGATATTTATATTATAACCCGGGCAGATTTGCGTGAAAAGATTATTGATGAAATCAAGACTGTTAAACCTGAAAATATAATTGCAGAACCATCAGGAAAAAATACTGCTCCTGCTATTGGACTTGTTAGTTTATTGATTAGCCTTCAGGATCCAAATACAGTGGTGGGTTTTTTCCCAGCAGATCATTTAATTATTGGTCACTCTGAATTTGAACGATCTTTGCAAACTGCAGAGCACCTTGCCCGAAATAGTAATTCTATTGTAACTATTGGAGTGCAACCTACCCACCCTTCTACGGCATATGGTTATATCCAGTTTGATGATAGTAGTGAAAAAGACCATCCTGGTGCATATAAAGTAAAAACCTTTGCGGAAAAACCGCATCACAAATTGGCACAAAGATTCATTGCCAGCGGTGATTTTTTATGGAATGCTGGAATGTTCATTTGGCAAATAGATACGCTCATGACAGGATTAAGAAAGAATATGCCGGATTTATATGAATCTTTGCAAAATATTTCCCATAGGTTAAAGGATGGGAAACTCTTTGATGATATCTGGGAGTACATTGACCCAGTATCTATTGATTATGGTTTATTAGAGAAATCAAAAAATATTTATGTGGTTGCTTGTGAGTTTCAGTGGAATGACTTGGGGTCTTGGAATGCATTGTATGATGTATTAGGAAAAGATAATGAAGGAAATATTGTACGCGGCAAAGGGAAGGTCATGGATGGACGCAATAATTTCATTGAATCCAATGGACGATTTACAGCTGTAATTGGAAGCGATGATCTTGTGGTTATAAATACGGAAGATGCCACACTGGTTGTCCATCGTGAAAAGGTTGAAATGGTGAAAGAAATGGTCGACTTTTTGAAAAAAAAGGGTAGAAAAGATTTAATTTGATGAAAAACGATAAGTTGTATGCTGAATTTGAACAACTGGGTGAAAGGCTGGGCATAAAGATTGTGAAAGGGAAAGGTGACTTCGTTGGAGGTATATGCATGATCCACGATCAAACTGTAATTGTTATCAATAAGATGAAACCTCTGGAACAACGTTTGAAGACGCTTGCGAGCAGTTTTTTAGAATATTCCCTGGATGATATTTATATAGTCCCAGCTTTAAGAGCTTATATTGATGATATACGGTCACTAGATCTTTAATTTTCTTGATTTTTCCTAAGGTGTGAGGTTACACTCAACACCTTTTTCTCTCAAATTATACTACTATTAAAGAGGCTTATATATGAAACAATATCAATCATCTGATATACGAAATTTTGCAATTGTGGGACATGGTTCCAGTGGAAAGACTTGTCTTGCGGAAGCAATGTTGAAATCAGGAGGTATGATTAACCGGCTTGGAACCATCGAAACAGGGACCACCATATCTGACTATCATCCTGGCGAAAAGGAACGCCAGATATCCATTCATGCCACCCCTCTTCATATGGAATGGATGGAGAAAAAATTCAATATAATTGATACACCGGGCTATTCTGATTTTATTGGTGAAGCTTTGGGATCCTTAAATGTGGTGGACCTAGCAATTATTACCATCCATGCTATCAATGGTGTTGAAGTTTGTACAGAAACAATGTGGAATCATGCATCCAAACTTGGCATTCCAAAGATGCTAGTCGTAAATGGCCTTGATAGAGAACATACAGATTTTGATTCAATTTTGAATCAAGCAAGAAAAAGATTTGGCAATAATGTTTTTCCCATGCAATTGCCAGTTAATGCAGGCCCAGGTTATAACCAAAATGTGGATGTACTCAGGACAGAGCTTATTTCTTATGATTTAGATGGATCTGGGAAAATGGCAGAGCGAGAACTCCCAGATAATTTGAATGAAAAAGTAAAAAGTCTACATGAAGAATTAATAGAATATGTAGCTGAATCTGATGATGCGTTACTGGAAAAATTCTTTGATCAGGGGGGACTATCAGAAGAAGAAATGAGGGATGGAATTCATCAGGCAATCCAAGACCAGACTTTTATTCCCCTGTTTTGTACTTCAGCCACCTCCAATGTAGGTGTTAATCGGGTCTGTGATTTTATAGCCAAGTATGGATCTTCTCCGGATGACAGGAGAATAATTACGGCTCAAGATACCCAGGGCAATGACGTAGAAGTTTCATTAGACGGATCAGAAACAGTATTGCAAATTTTTAAAACCATGTCCGAATCACATGTAGGAGAATTGTCCCTGTTTCGTGTCTATTCGGGCAAAGTAAAGACAGGGCAGGATTGCTACAATACGAATCGCAATACCAATGAACGTTTTGGGCAATTATTTATCCTTAATGGTAAAAACAGAACCCAGGTGGATCAGCTTTCTGCTGGAGATATTGCTGGGGTAGTGAAATTGAAGGATACCCATACAAACAATACCTTGTGCTCTGGAAAACATGTTTTGTTGCCGATGATAGAACTGCCAAATCCTAATATTCATGCTGCAATTGTTCCTACAGCAAAAGGAGATGAGGAAAAACTTGCCATAGGGCTTTCAACGTTGCATGAAGAAGATCCCACATTTGTATACCGTGTAGATAGTGAGGTGAAACAAACTATTATATCTGGTCAGGGTGAGTTGCATCTGAAGGTAACTACAGAACGATTAAAAAGGAAATTTGGAATTGATATTCTTCTGGAAGAACCACGGGTCCCTTATCGTGAAACAATAACCGCCAAAGGTTCATCGAAATATCGTCATAAAAAACAGTCTGGAGGAGCCGGTCAATTTGCGGAGGTTTGGATGCGGATTGAACCAAGAAAGAGAGGCGATGGTGTGGAGTTTACTCATTCCCTTGTGGGGCAGAATGTTGATCGTGTTTTTGTGCCTTCTGTCGAAAAGGGTGTAAATGTAGCCTGTTCAGAAGGAATTCTTGCAGGATGTAAAGTTGTGGATCTAAAAATTGATTTCTACGATGGAAAAATGCATCCAGTAGATTCAAAGGATATTGCCTTTCAAACTGCAGGGAAACACGCCTTTCGGGAATCATTTTTAAGCGCTCAACCCTGCCTTTTAGAACCGATCATGGATATTGAAGTGAAAGTCCCAGAAGAATTCATGGGCGATATCATGGGTGATATTTCCGGGAAACGAGGGAAGATCATGGGTATGGATTCTGATGGCAGTTTCCAGGTTATTAAAGCGCAAGTTCCCCAAGCTGAACTCTATCACTATGCTACCACGGTTCGATCACTTACAGGAGGTCGTGGAATTCATATGGAGTCCATTAGTCATTATGAAAAAATGCCAAAAGATTTTGAGAAAAAAGTGATCTCTGCTGCCAAAAAAGATGAGGAATAACTTGTTGATATATGGATAAACTGTGGGCACCTTGGCGGATAGATTATATTAGAACTCCCAAAGAAGATGGATGTGTCTTTTGCGCTAAATCGGAGTCTGGTGATGATCGGGAAAATCTTGTATTATTCAGGGGGGATAACTCATTCATTTTGATGAATCTTTATCCCTATTCCAATGGTCACTTGATGATTGCTCCTTACCAGCATACTTCAAAAACATTGGACCTTTCTAGGGAAACAAATCTTGAGATGATTCACATGGTAAATCAGTCAATGGAGATCCTAAAAATAACCATGAAAGCAGAGGGATTTAATTTTGGCGCTAACTTAGGCAAAGTAGCGGGGGCAGGTATTGAAGAACATCTCCATTACCATGTTGTACCCCGGTGGACCGGGGATACCAATTTCATGCCGATACTGGGTCATACAAAGGTTATTGTAGAGGGCCTACAAGAAACTTGGGATATTTTGGAACCTAATTTTAATAAAATACAGAAATCGCCTTGATGATGGAATTTAGCCGCACCTGGCTCCCCTATCTTTATCTTTACGGTGCAGGGGGGGTCATTTTTTTTACAGGAATAATGATTATACTACGATCCCGTTCTTTAAAAATAGAACGTGCGAGACATAATTTTTGGTTTCATATTCTTATTTTTGGATTTTTTTATTATATGGGCATTCATGGTGCGGCAATCCAGGCGGCTCTTGGCAATTATTTAATCATGTTTATTATTCTACTGGCGATGGCTGTCCTCTTGGTTTGGGTCATCATCTCACCCAGATTGAGCTCAGGAAAAGAAGAAATCTTGGAAAGGATAAAAACTGATGAAATGGTGTAGGTATATATTGGAATTTTATTTCTATTTATTTTAATCATGCTAAGTTTGTTCTAGGATGGAACCTGTAATTCAAACTTCCAACTATTTCTGGATGATTCTATTCGGATATTTTGCTATGGTACTGGGTTTTGGTTCGTTTTTCGCCCGCTATAACAAAACCACACAGGATTTCTTTTTTAGTGGACGGCGGTTTTCTTGGTGGTTGGTAACCATGTCTATAGTAGCTACCGGTGTCGGGAGCCATAGTTTTTTAAAATATTCATCTAAAGCTTACGAGCATGGTTTTTCATCCACAATGACTTACATGAATGACTGGTTTTTCATGCCTCTGTTTTTGTTTGGTTGGCTACCCATTGTATATTACACCAAGATTCGTTCCATTCCAGATTATTTTCAACGGCGTTTTAATTCCGGGGTACGTATTTTGGCAACCATTGCCATATTAGGTTATATGATCGGCTATATTGCCATCGGATTTCTCACCATGGGTAAAACCTTAGAACCGCTTTTAGGGTGGGATCTTTATACCATCATTTTTGTGGTGGCTATTATTTCTGGGGTTTATATCTCTTTCGGAGGCCAGACAGCGGTTATTTTCACTGATTTGGCTCAAGGTTTTATCCTGCTATTTGCAGGAGTACTGGTATTCATATTGGGTATAAAATTTGTGGGTGGATGGTCTATATTTTGGAACACACTTACCCCGGAATTCAAACTACCGTTGGCTCATTACAACCATCCGCCGAATTTTAACTTTGTAGGCATATTTTGGCAGGACGGAGTGGCTGGTTCCGTCGGGTTTCTCTTTATGAACCAGGGATTGATCATGCGTTTTATGGCCTGCAAATCTGTCAATGAAGGCCGCAAGGCAGCGGCTTTTAATGTGCTTGTACTCCTACCTATTTCGACAATTGCAGTTTCTAATGCAGGCTGGATAGGTAAAGCTATAAGTGTGGTGACACCACAGGCTTGGAATACAACCACAAAACTGGATCATGTTTTTACCCAGGTGACCTACCTTATCACAGGGAGCGAGGTCGTCTTTGCCTTTGTAATTGCGGCTGTGGCGGCAGCGCTTATGTCAACAGTGGATACACTAATCAACGCTGTGGCGGCTGTGGTGATCAATGATGTGTATCGACCAATGGTGAAAAAACGTAATGATCGCCATTACCTGCAGGCAGCCATGATCGTTTCAGCATTGGCTACAATATTGGGTGCTGTGAGTACTATCTTTTTCAATAATTTTCCTACACTCTATGAGGCCCACGGTTTTTTTCATAGTACCATGACACCGCCCCTAGTAGTAGCCATTTTCCTAGGTATATTTTGGAAACGTTATAATACGCCTGCGGCCGTGGCAACTTTCTTGGGAGGTGCGGTCCTGATGTGGATCGG
>CEUZ01220491.1_pt1 | contig 57270 bp, 34 predicted proteins | sample 361511 | NCBI WGS metagenome assembly CEUZ01 (sample SAMEA2622822, study PRJEB7988) | marine metagenome | biome: marine biome (ENVO:00000447); feature: surface water layer (ENVO:00002042); material: "saline water (ENVO:00002010), including plankton (ENVO:xxxxxxxx)" | depth 5 m
TAAGTAATGTTATCTTAATAGATTGTGATATATGACTATCTGAAATCATAAAAAAGTAAACGCCACTGGGTAGATGCCGCCCACTGTTGTCTACACCTCTCCACAGAAAATCATATCTTCCTGGACTAATCCCTTTTCGAAGAAGACTGAAAACTTTTCTCCCCCTGATATCATAAACAGAAAAAGTGACATCGGACAGTTTGGGGATTTCCATACCTATGGAGATGGCAGGGTTAAACGGGTTGGGATAGGCTGAGACAATGGAAAACTGGACAGGAAGGATTGTCTCTTCCTCAATCCCCAGCACACGCTCGGTCATGGATCCCCAAAAGCCCGAATCCAAATCGTAACGGATGGAAGAACTGATCTGGCTCACCCATTCTCCCAGGCTCCCTACCACGCTGAACGTGTCCCCCGCCGCATCAACAGAAACGCTGGGGAGAACATAGAACGTCTTTGATGTGTCTTGACCTGACAGTGTCACCATTGCCAGAACAACTGTGGATATAAATGACCTCATTCTTTTGTTCTTCATACCTACTTAATGATAGCCATTTTTCTTGCGGCCATAAACTTGCCCGCCTGAATGTGATAGATATAAACACCAGAAGAGACAGGGATACCCTTAAGGTCCCTACCATCCCACCGGGCAGTGTGGAAGCCCGCCTCCTGCCAACTACCCACCATCTTGTGCACCTCCTGACCCAGTATATTGTAAATACTAATATTGACAAACTCAGGTAAAGGCAAGGCATACCGAATGGTGGTAGTGGAGTTAAACGGGTTAGGATAGTTCTGACTCAAGCTGAACCGCTCCGGAATACCCGCCAAAATCTCCTCCACCTTACGGATGATATAGTCCCCATCACCGGAGACCACCGTGAACCGGTAAGGAACATCTTCATTACCATGATTAATCTTTAAATCGGGGTCTTCTTTGAGATCAGTCACCTCACGGGTCTGGTGGTCCAGAATCACCAGGCCAAGATCCAAGGGATAGTGCTCATCCAGTTCTACCGTAAAGGATATAGGCTCCTTTATATCCTTAACCATCAGATCCATAGGCCAGGTACCGTTATGTTCGGCCATGGATCGCATATCACGGGCATACATAAGCGATCTCCCGTTGCCCTGACGAAAAGCAAGTGAGATACCTCCCGGCATGATGGGCGGCTCAGCGTGATCAAAAGGACCAATACTCTCAGAAGCACCGGGTTGCCTACCAATCTTGTTATAAAGATCCCCCACCCTGCCACTTAATGCTGCAAAGTTTACAGTCCATCCTATCTGTTTTCCGGCTATCTCCCTTTTTAAGGTTGAGTCAGTTCCCGCTGATGCAAGGGGTCTTAGAACAAGGGTCTGTTCTTCCAAAGTAAGGTTCTTTATGATATAACCGGCCCAGGGCTGGAACTGTGTCACCACGTCGGACCAACCCTCCACTCCGTCCAGGGCGTAGGCGAAAGGACCTGAAAAAATCTCCCCATCAATATCCACTGTAAAGGTAAAAGCATAGGGAGAACCTATGATGCTCCATCCCGACCGAACCGTCAGCTCATGACGGCTCAGATCTGATGTGGTACCTGCACCTGTGGAAATGGAAACATTCTCCTTTACCTGTTGATAGAGCCACATACCCATGCCCGGGGTTATCTCCTTAACATCCTGCCATGTTTCCTTGCTTACAAAGTCGCTCACTAGACGCCATGACCTTTTGTTCCGATCTTTAAGTTCATTACCAAATATCTGTGTAGCCTTGTTCTCATCAATCAGGTTAGGGACGGAGATGAGTCTCCAGGCATCTTTGCTCATCCCAGATGGATACGCCGAGCCAGAAACATCTGTTGAAAGTTGCTTATCACCGAACTGAACCGGCACAGAAACAGTGTCTGAATAGGTGATATTGCCCTTTGTGTCAGTGGCCACAATAAAATAAACAAGACCCGTAAAATCGGCTGTACCAGTTGGAATGTTCCCGGAATAAATTCCGCTGGAATCTTCGGTCATTTTTGTAAAATCAAAGTTTCCGATTCCATTACCATAATACAGACCAATATCAAAGACACCGGTCACATCCAGCACATGTACCGTAACCTCTACTCCTTCCCCTACGGCGGCAGTAGTAGGCATACTTTCAAGCTCGATAATGGCTGGACCGCTCTTGTCCCTGACACTGGCTGAGATAAGAAGCTCTTTTGGAAACTGATACGGGTCGTTGTGTTCAACATAAAGAACAGACTGCTTCTTCCCAGCTTGTTCGGGATTGAAAAAAACTCTCACTAAAGAAGAATCCCCGGACTTGATGGGGCTGGGAGCAAACATGGTTGAAAAGGCACTATCGTTCACGGAAACTCCGGCAATAACTAGTGTGTCTGGACCAACGTTCAAAACATAAACAGAGGCTGAATCCAGGATTCCTATTCCCGATGAATCAAAGCTCATAAACTCAGATCCAGTGGTGATTTGCGGTTCCCTGTCCAGGTTCACAGCATTTACTTCCTTTGCGTCGAGGCGGCCGTAAGCGGGGCTGGCTGTAATAATGGACTTACCAACCAGTATATTGTAACGTACATTGCCGTCACCAAGGTTGTCGTTGACACCCGTCACCGTTATTTCCTGAGCAACATCCCAGTCGGCCGGAGTGAAAGTAAGATAATCGTGAGAGACTGTCCCTTCAGTAGCATCATCCGAAGAGACCGAGAGAGCAACCGTCCCCGCGGGTTCCGTATTTAATTTCACTGTAAAAACCGTATCTGTTCCCATTTCATTCGTCCTGACTATCCTGTTGTAACCAAGAGCAAATCCTGCCACATCATCATCAATGTTTATTGCGAGAATATCCGTTGGGTCCACAGCTGAATAGTCAGCATCCTCAGATACGGATTCCCCCAGCACTATCTTGTATTCAATATCATCGTCATCCTCATCATCATCCAGGCCGGTGAGTGTTACAAGCTGCTTTTGGTCCCAATCTTCCGCATCAAAAACAAGCTGGGTCACATCTACAGACGCTTCTGTAACATCTGAAGTGGAGACGGGTATGGTTACCGTGGCGGTGGGCCTTGATAATAGCACAACCCCGAACTGGGCCTGCTTTCCCTCTTCCGAAGTGAAAAGTCGGCTGATAGGATAGACTTGGACCCCCGGAGGGTCGTCATTAATGTTGATAGCTTCTACAGAGTCGGCCTCAAATTCGTCATAATCAGGATCATCTGAAGTAACGTTAAAAAGCTTGATATGATAAATAATATCATCATCCGCTTCAGGATCATCCACCCCGGTCACCTTCACCCATCTTGCCTGATTCCAGTTGTTTTTATCAAAAGAGAGCTGGGTTGGATAAGGCATGCCTTCTGTCACATCAGAGCTCATAAGGCTTAATTCTACAGGAGCGTCCGGTTCACTGGTGAGAGCCACCTCAAAGGTGTCCGACAGCCCCGTCTCTGTGGTGGTAATACCTGAAAGAGGATCAATAGCAAAGCCGGGAATACCAGTGGTAAAGAAATAGCCCACAGCACTTCCAGCAAGGTTGTCGCTGTAGTCCTCCAAGCCTTCTTTTAGACCGAAAACGATCTTTTCATAAGGAGGATATGCCTGTGAGGGAGAAAGGGTTATCTCGTCCCTGGCCGCGCTAACAGAAACAGTGAAATCAATAGCTTCACCCTCAGGGTTCCAGAGGTTTACATATAAAAGGTCTTTAACATTATTAGGTGTCATGACACTGTTATCCATGAGCCTAACAGACTCGGAAAAACTGATGGAAAGTTCTGCCTCCAAGGGGACATCCTTCTCTCCCGGTTCCGGATCAAGCGTAATCTCCGGCGGTATGACATCAGCCGTGGTAAAGGTGCCAAAGATACCCTCAACTAAAGTGCCGTTTATATCTGAAAAATGGGAGTTCACCTGCACGTAATAGGTCTGTTCGCTATTTAACCATTCATCGGCTTGAATAGTAATGCCGGTGGTGTCCAAACTAATTTGAGCGTTAATAGTCAATATGCGACCTGATGCATTATCCTCTCTGAGAACCACCATACCTTCAGTCACATCAGATTCATTAAACCTTTCCCCTGTCTCCGAAAAGACCCGTTCACTGAATATGACCCGGATATAGGTGTCCACAGCCACATCGGTGGCACCGTCAGCCGGAACAAGCGTTACGGTGGGCGGTTCTATATCATCGGCCATGAAATAGGAGCTGTCCCCGGTAAAGGAGTTCCCGGCTTCGTCGTACACCTCCGCGGTAATAGCCACATAGTAATCCGCCGCCGAGATAAGACTGTCCGGGGGTGTTAGCTTGATAACACCTGTTGTATCGTTATATGCCATGCCAAAGGACTGCACCTCACCATCAATACTATCTTTCCTGACGAAGACTGAATCGATAAACTCACCTAAAGCCGTAGGATCTCCATCATCGGTAAAAACAGGTTCAGAGAATGTGATATAGACCTTTGAGTCAACAGCAACGCCCAAAGTGCTATCAGCCGGAGAGAAAGTGACGGTAGGCGGTGTACTGTCGTAAATCAGGGTAACTGTATTGGAAGCAGCGTTGCCTATATCAAACTCATTAAAACCTTTCTCTCCTTCAACCTGTAAAGTGACTTCACCTTCTGAAGGAGTGATGGAAACAATGTAGCTTGTACCCTCTCCTGAGAAAGACGCTACTTCACCGCCTGAAATAGTCAGGCTGTCAGAGTTGAACTCTGTAACCGCTTCACTGAACTCAATGGTAAACGCAATGGGTGAAATATTGGTAGGGCTGGAGAGTTCTGTGGAAACTTCTACCGTTGGGGCATCTGTAGCAGCGGTAAGAAAACGGGAAAACTGAGGCGAGGGATCTATGGAGTTCCCCGCTTCATCCATGATAGCCTCATCGATCTCCATGCTATAGAATCTGTTACCAAGAAGTAGTGTGGGGTTACCGTCTCCATCATCAGCAAGGGTCAAGGTGATAGTGTCAGCGGCGGCGTTTATGGCCGCATCAAATGCAACATCTTCCCAGTCGCCTTCTTCTTGTTCTTGGTCATAAGGAGGAGAAGACTCGAAAGCGATCAGGCTCGCCACATTCTCATCATTAATCCCACCATCTTCATCAATGGTTATGGGCTCTGAAAAATCGATAATAAGATCCGCATCCACACCAATATGCTCACTTAAATGCTCAGGGGTGAATGTCACCACCGGCGGATCAAAGTCTCCCGTTATAAATTCAAATACTTCAGGATCATCGATGCCCGCATAAGCATTGCCCTCTAGATCAATAATGGCTTCAGTATCGATCAAAATATGATAGGCGGTATTTGATTCCATTGATCCTTCCAGTTCAATGGTCAAGGTCTGATTTTCAATCACAAAGCTCCCATCGACAAGATCTATTTCCGCGTGTGACTCACCTGTCGCTGTCGCAACGACCGACAATTGACCTTCTCGGGCTGTTATTCGCTCGGTAAAAATGATTTCAATTTCAGTATCAGGATCTACACCTGTTTCTCCTGACTCCGGGGAAGTAGATTCAATCTCTGGAAGAACAACATCGGCAGTATAAAATAGGACCCATGTTGTTTCACTAATATTATTCCCATTCTCATCTCCAACTTGAAGTGACTCTAAAACTCCAATCCTGTAATCATGCTCTAGATCTCCTACTGCACTTTCTAATGGTTCATCAGGTACAAGGGTAACGACTTTTTTATCATCTGATATACTACCTACAAAATCCATATTTGTATCAACACCACCCAGGATTCGAGAAAAACTTGCTACTATACCGATATCGTCGTCTTCTATAGTCCGAAGTGGCTCAGAAAGTGAATACAGCATCTCATTGAAATGGATTTGTATATGACTGTTCAGGTCTATATCGCGAGCAATTATCTTTACCACAACGGTATCTTCAGGCGCAGCATAAGCATCCAAGTTGTCCCAGTCTGCCTCAAAGAACGTGGGTTCATCTTCTCCATTTAAAGTGAGGCTGTAGCCCAATATAGCAGGCCCTTCAATATCCGTTGTATGAATGACAATTACGTCCTCGGCCAAAAGTCCGATATCTCCCATAAGATTACCGGAGGCATCAACCAAAGCTCCTTCACCATCATCTGATTCCGCTTTGATAAGAATACGATAAATACCTCCGGATTGAACGTTCTCAGGAGAAACTTGTATCGTTCTGGATCCGTCGGATATCTCTACTTCAGAAATGTCAATAGTCTCAACCCAAGTCAAGCTTTCACCATTATCTCTATATATCAAAACTTCCCCATCTCCCTCAAATACTGGTTCACTGAATGTGATTTCTATTATTGCCTCCTCATCTTCCAGATCAAAGATTTCCCCATCATCAGGATTAGGAGTATGGTTGACATACTCAGGCGGTTCTTCATCTCTTGTTACAAAATTCCAAGTTGTTGCATCGTCAATTCCCTCAATCTCGTTATCACTGCCATCCATAAATGAACCGGCATCTAACTGTATGTAATACTCAACAGAACTTTCCAGAGGGTCATCAAGTGTCAATGTGATTTCCTGTGAATGATTCCCACTCACATTATCGCCGGGAATGGATATTGTACCAATCTCTTGATCCTCGCCATCAACTACTTTCTTGAACAAGGTGAGATTACCTTCAACCATCTCAACATCTTCATCAAAAACCATCATAAGATCAATGTCGGTAGGCACACCTGTTAGGCGTTCGCCAGGTGCATGGGGATCAACAGAATCTTCTCCATCATTAACATACCTGAACTGGGTAATCTGAGCAGGAAGATTGTCAACTGTGGAAAAGGTGGAACTCGAAAATTCATTGACGAGTTCTGAATCGTTAAAGTCAACGATCTTGTCCGCATTCACAGCAACGTAGTAGTCACTTTTAGAATCCAGGGCATCGCCCTCAGGATACAATTGAATCCGGTGCCCAATTGCAGTCCAGCAACAGCCATCCAACTCCAGTTGGACCAGTGCAATAGTGGCGGTGTAATCGACGCTTGTTCCACCGACTCCATCAAAATCCGCATTCTCAGCGGTGGTGGCCTTTTTCAAGGTGATAATATCAGAAAGGTTATCGGGAGTAATATTCTCAACACCGGCCGCAGTTTTTTTCTTGACACGTTTGCTGAAAATTATTTTGATATTGCTCAGGTCGACCGGGATATCAATTTCCCCTTCTCGGGGATCGTATGTTACCATTGGGGCTGTAGAATCATAGAGAATTGACAGGTTGTTGCTGGCCGCATTGCCTATCCCAAGATTGCTCAACGCAACCTCTGAACCGATAGATACAGTTACTTGTCGGGCCGATGGTGTAATATCAATCGTATAAATTCGACCCGCACCCACTTCAACAAAATTAGAAAGATCCGCATTGACCGCTGAAATATCCGATAGTGTAAATCCAGTCACTTCCTCAGCAAAAGTGACTGTAGCGGAAATTGGTGAAACAGATGTAGGGGAGACCACAGATTCATCAACAGAGATTTCAACAGCAGGTGCTGTGATAGTGGCTGCCGTAAAAGTAGCATTGAGGGATCCGGAAAGTTCATTGCCAGCCTCATCTTCCACTTCTGAATCCAACGCTACGTAGACTACCTGTTCACTTTCAAAATTGGAGGCAGGCGTAACGGTGATAACCTGTTTTATATCGTTTATGGTGGCTGTGAAATCAATATCAGAACCACTGCCATTATCTGATTTAAGCGTAATGAGATCTCCGGCATTAGCATTTGTAATAGCTGTGCCATCACCGTTTACTACTGCCTCACTAAGCGTAATGGTAATTTCAGAATTAGGAGACACACCTGTTGCCGAGTTTGCAGGTGTAAAGGTCACATCAGGTGCTACAATGTCAGCTATATCAAAGGTCGCATCACTCTGTTCCATAACATTGCCAGCTTTGTCTCTTAAATCACCAGGGGCAGCGATGGAAACATAGACCCGCTGTTCGCTGGTAAAGTTTTCCGTTGGGCTTACAGTGATTATGGTCTCATCTCCATTTGTAACAGTAGCATCAAAATCAATGGCAATTCCCTCAGCATCATCTTCCCTGAGTATAATGAGATCATCTACATTGTCATTATCGAGATCACTGCCGTCCTCTGATAAAAGAACCTCCTCTCCAAAGGACAGTAGAATATCAATATCCACACCATTACCTGAGCTGCCGGCCGCAGGGCTGAATGTCACAGTAGGTAGCTCTGTGTCAATAATAAATTCCCACTTGATCTCTTCTTCGTCAGCGTTCGTATAGGGAATAGCGCCAAACGGATTGCCGGAAGCGTCTTCAAATGTGCCGGAAGGAATTGCTACACTATAGATTGTGTTGGTTTCGAAATCCTCATCTGGATCAATCCTGATGATTGTATTATCTTCACCTTGAATCTCCACATTCGCATCAAGTGGATTGATTGGTACAACAATGGACTGAACCTCATCATCTCCCCGCATGATCACAATAGTGCCAGTCCCTTCCATCATTTCTTCATTAAGAGTAAGTAAAAGATCTGAAGATTCGCTGTAATCAGAGATAGCATCTGGACAGTGCTCCATGTCAGGACAGATAGATACCATCACAGGTGCATCTTCGTCTTCCACTTCCTCGTAGGTTTCATAGGCACCTATATCAATAACACCTTGGATTCTTTGATTACCATCCAGGTCATCTTCGGGTAAGTCTAGGCCATCGCTATATCCGCTGTTAATGGCCGGAGAACTTGCACTTAGATGAAAATTCCCATCATTAGATGGTGCATCATTTGGGTCTAACGCTTCAATAAATTCAGGATCCTCATCCATGTTATTTCCCTCGTCATTACCGAAGCCTCCATCCCAGCTATCACTGCCGCCGCTACCTTCAATGATGGAATGGGCCCAATCGCTATCACTAGCGTAACCAGGATACGCGTTAGTATACACATTGTCACAATCTCCAACTCCTTCTTCACAGTTACCTTCCGCGTGATTACCCCAGATAATTGTATTGATACTGATGAGGTTTGCATGGTACACATTCCAGGGCCTTCCGTTATGATTAAAAATCCCACCACCTTTCCTCGCTGCACGGTTACTGCTTATGGTACAGTTGGTAAGTTCAATATTCGATTCGATGCCGTGTTCACTTTTTTTTACCTTAACGTATATCCCACCCCCATCTTTGTTGGCATAATTACCGGTGATTGTACAATTGGTGAGAGAGTAACCAACTACGCCATTGTTAGTAGCTCTATTTGCCAGGCCGCCACCATATCCACCGCTATTATTGCTAATTATACAGTTGGTGAGTGTTATCACTGCGCCTGAACCGTCTGCCAGGTTATAAAGACCGCCTCCTTCCCATGTAATATCGCCATCGTTTTTAGATCCATTTCCCGTGATAGTACAATTTGTAAATGTGGGATTAGCATCTGCACCCCCATTTGCCTTGTTATACACCCCACCACCATTGCGACCAGAATTGTTGTCTTCAATAGTACAGTTAATTATCTGAGGACTTCCGTTTATATTATATATGCCACCTCCATTCTTTACTATACCATGGGCATATCCCCCAGTAATAGTAAATCCGTCAATGACAGTTTCCTCTCCCACATTCTCCATACTGATTACGTGATAAGCGTTGTGACTATTATCATGGGGGGTCCCATCTATATCACCACTGAGAATCGTTTCATTGACTTCCCAGTCTCGATCCCCAAGACTTTCTTCACCACCAGCAAATCCGCCAAATACACTTACACCATCAGGTATATTAAAGGTAGAGCTCTTGTTGTTATTGATCGCACCACTTCCTTCATCAGGATAATATGTACCCTCAGCCACCCAGATCTCATGATCCATATCTGAGGCTAAGGCGATGGCGCTTCGAAGATATTTCTTTGCGGTGCCCCAAGAAGCGCCGTCACCATCGTCATCACCGCGGTCGATGTCCACATAAATTCTGGTCTGACCAGGCAGGTTCACCGCCAACATGAGGAATAAGGCAATACTGTATCTCAGACTTGTTCTCACATGATCTCCGGGTATGGAGGCGGGTCACCAATCACCGGCGGCCTATTGAGCAAATAAGCACTCAGAGCGGATGCTAAGAGCACACCTAACGCAACATTGATGAGGGCTGGTGAGTTCTCTATATACAGAATAAGCTGAGACACTTCGAATGTAAACGGTTCCGGGGGAAACCTCTCTTCAGGCGGTGTTTTCTCCATCAGGACCCAGATTCTGGAACGTATCCGAACCATAAGCTCCTCCAGATCACCTTTCAGCTTCTTGGAGAAGGTCCTTTCAGTCATCATTATTGAGATGTCCTGTCCTGTATCTATATCTTTACCAAGCCCAAGTTCTCCAAGAGAAAGGGTGAGTTTCCCGGAGAAATTTTGGAACTCTCCAAGTGTTGCCTCCGCTTTAATTTCCGAGAGATCAATGAGAATTATCTTATCCATGGAGATGAGTTCCGCTACCTGCCTAACGCAATAGTTGTCCTGGCACCCCAATCCATCCTCCGTAACCTGGAATATGGCGCTTACCATTTCATCTGTCGGAATCACTCGCGCTACTCCCAGGGAATCCATGGCCTCAAGTTCCTCAGAAGCGGCATCTATAAAAGAATTTATAAGTGACTGCAGTTCCACCTCATTTGCTACATCACTCATGTGCCTCATATCCATGACAACAACACCGTAGGTGACAATACTGTCTTGAACAGTACTTTCTTCCTGGCCCATAAGTGTTGAAAAAAACAGCAGAAATACTATGAAAAGTCTATGTGCTCTCAGTACCACCATGATATTCGCATTCCCATAGGATTCTATGGGGTCATAAAAGAAAGATAAATTTCTAGGATGGTCTGCCCAAAAAATATGACAAGGACCGTTCCCACAGCAAGAAAAGGACCAAAGGGGATTCTATCTCCTTTACTGAGTTGACCTGTAATTATGACCGTCAACCCAACAATGGATGCCACAAGAAAAGATAAATACAGACTCATAACGCTCATCTTCCATCCAAGTAAGAATCCCATCATGGCTCCCAGTTTCACGTCTCCCATACCCATGGCTTCTTTCTTGAAGATCCGTTTGCCCACCATTCCAGCAAAGTACAGAAATCCCCCATAGACAAAAGAACCCATAAAGGCTTCTTTCCATCCAATTTCTATTGCACCGAGAAAAATAGCCGCAATACCGGTTATTAATCCAAAACCTACCAGTCTGTCAGGTATAATCATGTGATCCAGATCAATCACAGTAATTACGATCAAGATATAGATAAAGATAATATAGACGCCGCCCAATAAGTTCATTCCGAATACATTAGCCACTGCGGTTGTCAAGCCAGCCGTCAATATTTCTACCAATGGGTAACGAAGTGAGATAGGCTGACTGCAACTACGGCACTTCCCCTTTAGCACTAGATAGCTGATAACGGGAATATTATCATAGAACAGGATTTTGCTATTGCATTTGGGGCATGTAGATCCAGGCCTCATAATAGAGCCCTCTAGGGGTATTCTGTAAATACAAACATTGAGGAAACTCCCCATCATGGCTCCAAACAAAACAGAATACACTAGCATAGAACCAATTTAACCAAGTTTCAACCATGAAAAAAAAAGCTGTAAAGAGCTCTGTCATTTGGATTACCCTCCAACACCTACCCAGCAGTGTAATTGGCTTGACATCAGCCGTGAATAACAAGGCATTGCTCTCCTTATTTCACTGCCAACTTACATTTGTGCCTGTTTTTCAGTAATATCAGGAATTATCGGACAAGACTTAATGATCCATGGGACCCTATCAAAGTAACTTATTAAGGAAAGGCAATAGAAAATGAACAGATCAAAACGCTTATCCATCATTCTTTTACTCTTCGCGGTCTTCTCCCAGTTACCCGCCCAGAATATTATCAGGGATATAAAGAGCTACCACGACTCCGGGAGACCCCTGGAGATCAGTGAATATGAAGAGACGGAACAGCAGGTGGAGCTATCCAGAACAGTGCAACTTTATCTGAGTGGCAAGAAAAAAAAGGAGACCAACTACAGTGGCGGCACCCTCAATGGACCAACCTACTCCTGGTACACCAATGGTCAGATGAGTAGCATAATAAATTACACTCAAGGCAAAAGGGATGGAAATTGGATGTCATGGTATGCTAACGGAAACAAAAGGATCGAAGGATATCACAAGAACGGTAAGAAAACCGGCACCTGGATAATGTGGTCAAAAGATAGGGAAAAAATTACTGAGGAACTTTATGAAGAAGGAAGGCTCATCAAAGAAATTACATATTGAGTAATCTTATTCGATTATAGCTTTATCTGGAAATTGTTGATTTTATTTCCACCCCGTGGGAACCCACTGCAGAAGCATCATTTACGATAATTTGATCCCATCTGTCCCCATCATGGTCAACTTCATAATTAAATTCTGCTCCATCCTCCGGGGCTAGCCTTTCGAAAATAGCATTCCCGGCTACAGCATTCCAATGAGCCTTTCTTTGCATCACTGATTCAGCGGAAACTGATAAAGAGAGCAGAATTTTCTGGCTCATAAAACCAATTATTGTTGTAAGAATAACAATTAAAACAAAAGCATACATAATAATGATTCCTCCACTCCTCTTATTTCTACCAAAATTGGAAAAACACTTTTTGTTTTTTTTCATCTAGGAAGGAGTACCAGGTCTAACAATTGTCATAAAGGGTAATTCCATTTCATCCCAATCTAACTGAAATTCTACTTTTATGAAAATTACTGGTGTTTCAAGCTCTGTTGGTGACATTGGATACTCAAAGCCTCCTGGATCAATATCATTTTCAACCTCAATTAACTCAGTATAAAACTTGAAACTGCTTTCAGCAATGTTCACATTTGATGCCAGCACTCCAAAGTTTGCATCATCATCACAGCTTTCTTTACACACTTGAAAAGTCTCACTTTCACTGTCAAAACGATAATATCTTTCTTCGCCATCAGCCAATGTAAAATGAAGATCGTCATCATCAGCATTTTGAATTTGGTACATTTTTCTTATATCATTTGTTACAGACCTTAAAGCATTGTCAGCTGATAAGGATAAATTGTTGATATTTAATATATTTGAGTAGTAATTGTAAGAATCAATAACTAGTGAACTAGTTATTGGAATCAAGATACCCAACATAGCAATCACGAACACGAGTTCTATGAGGGTAAAACCTCTAACCCTACGTTTGTATCTTACGTCAACGCTCATTTTATTCAAGTATAAGAAAAGATTTCTTCGGGTCATCTTCCGATGGTTCACCTATAGTTGAGGTAACAATTCGCATCCAACCTAGTTTTTTTTTAATAGTGTTTGCATCAATATCTATTTCCCATCTATCAGTTGCATCATTATACTTCCAAATCTGACTTCTCTCCTCATTGTCGGAAAGCCACTGTTCAGCATCTACATAGTCAGGTTCTGAATCAGTAAAATTGGACCAATTTCTGTATCTATCATCAACCAAATTCTCTGGATTATTCAGATAGATATATTGGCCAAATGCTATAGTTGCTGCAGGAACTACGCGATCATAAAATGTACCGTTTCTTTGGCTGTATGCGCCATACCCATACGAACAACATGGGTTTTCTGGAGTATTTAGGAACCTTTCAAAATCTGTCGCATTAGCTCCTGACACCCCATTTGTCAACAATGTGCCATTTTCCCCTCGGGCTACTCCAGTTTCAAGATCAAGTGATATATAGGTATCAGCATGATAATCATCATCCAGAGCATTCTGTCTGGAGGTATTAAAGCCACTTGTTTGTGCCGTAATAACATTATTGTCTCTCGTAATTTTTACCCGAGCATATGGAGGACTGGACGACCATCCATAGCCTGGATTTTCTGATTTTTCTCCCCAAAGACCAAAATATTTTGGTCTGCTATTTATTCCCTTATTACTAAAATAAGAATGGTTAAAATAAGAGCAAGAGTGAGAACCTGGCGAGCCTCCAGGTTTCTTGGTGTGGGTGTGACCAGTACGTTTATTGCCGGCGTGATAAAATATCTCTGTTTCCCCCGCAACCAAACCCCAAGTACATGGATCCACACCATTAGTAGAATGCATGGCACTTATATGGTAGTTCTTATTAGTCTCCTCATCTCTTACAAATGCCAACACCAAAGCAATCATATCATTATCGCCATCAGAGCTAGCCATGGTAGCTTCAATTACATAGTTTGAATATGTTTCAGGACTCACAATTCCATTGAACCCCCAGTATGTATTCTCAGTAATCTCTACTCTTTCATTGTTGGTACCTACTGCCGATAATATCCAATAATCCATACAGCTATTCTTTGTCGGAGTAAAATCGTTGGAATTTTGACAAGGAGGGCTAAGACATTCGGAAAACCAATGGTCATCAAAAAATGACCAAGATTGAAAAATCTCTTCAAAAGTAGGTGGTGGGTCAGCCTCTTCAATTAAAGTTTTAAACAGATCATAATCAGTATAAATCTGAGTTTCCATGGGAGGCATAAAAATCATTACTTCATCTGCCAACAAACTATTATCATCTGATGGCATGTCTAATACAGCTTCAAAATTCACCTGAGGCTGACCCAAATCGTCTTTGGCAACCAATCGAGCCTGGTCATTACCATAATTAATTGAAGCAACCGCAACAAAAGTGTCTATATCAGGACTTGAATAATGACTATTTCCTTCAATATCACCATCCGGGTTATCAGGATGCATAAGAGAGAGCTGAAACTCAAGTTGATTTGCCTCCAAATCCAGGTCACTATCACTCATCAGCACAGCTTCCAATACTAAATCTTCATCACTTTGAACAAATGGGCTTTCATCATCATCTCTTATTGTTTCCCTTATATTCGTTAATGTCATTGTTATATCAGAATCATCACCACCGTTTCTCATTACAGGTTCGGTAAAGGTTGCGATGATGCTCATTATTACCTCAGTAGAGGAGAATACGCGTTCGTCAAATAAAAAATCCCCTTCTCCATCAGCATTATATGTCTCACTTAACCGGATAGATTCAAGTATTGGAGGTAGCTGATCCAAGGCAACCAGTGTTTTCAGCTCAATTGGTTCACTCAGCCCTCCATCGCTGATAGTTACACGAACTTGCTTGAAATCTGGGTTATCAAGTGGTGATTCAGAGATGCTAATTGTACCTGCATTAACCTCCGCGTCATTAACATTTACAGTTACCGTAAGACCGTAATTAATTACACTATAATCATCAAAATCATCTACATCATCCCGATCAGAACCATCCTCAGGATCAGTATCGTCAGGATCAGTGAACGGGAAATGCGTGATTTGTTCCATATAGCCGTTAGCTACCCAGTTCGCCTGGATCCTTTTTGTTATCTGGCCACTCTCCTTTAGAATTCCCAGTAGAACATTAAATGTGGAGATAACAAAAAACCCTATTAGTGTGGTCCCGATCACCACATCAATGAGGGCCTCGCCCCGTGTAAACTTATTCCACATTAACTCTCCCGGTAGAAGCATCGATTCCCAAGGTCTGGCTTGGCTGTCCAGACAAGGAGAAATTGATTTTTACAGCACTATTGTCCCACTCTTCCGTTAAGTAATCATAGGTTAATACACAAGGATCGTCACAGTCACTTACTTCAATTTCAATATTGTTGCCTATGAGTACCATATCATCCGTAAGAATCTCCCCAGGTGGGACAATTGTGATTGGAACTTCTTCACCATCATCAGGATCATTCTTAACAGCAAACTGATATTTCCCATCCGACGGCCGTATACTTACAATGCAAGATTTCTCTCGACGTATTGCATAGTTCCTGGCCCAGTTCATCTGTGTTCTCATTTTATCTACGCTACCGAGGAGATTTAGTCTATTGTTTTGGTTAGAATAACTAGAATAAGCCAAGCTGAAAAGTATCCCCATGATGGCAATCACCATAACGAGCTCAATGAGCGTAAAACCCTGATTTTTTTTCACAACAAGAATTTGATCACCTTAAAAAAAATGCCGGATAAACCGGCATTTAATTGTGAACAAATGAGAGTTTATAGCCTCAGGCTACACACATCTCCTCTTACGGATTAAACCTTTGAACTTTATGTGTGACCTGCAATGTCGTCAAGGTCCACACTACCATCTTCACCTTGGCCAACCACAGATGCCCCCGCGCAAGCCGCGTCAGCTGCCTCAACGCCGAGATCGTCGTTTTGAACCACATCTGGTGTACAGCCTTCAGTTGCATAAAATACCAGGTAATCAGCATCGGTGTTGTCTTCTGAATCATTACTTCTCATGTAACCAATCACGAAATTCTCATCACTTACCAAATTATAGAATATATGAGCCTCACTTCTAGCATGAGGAATTTCTGATTCTTCCCATGCATCCAACGAAGCAGGATCACCAGATCCGAAAGCTAATGCGAGTAAATCCACATCGGCTGAAGGATATTGCTCAAGGCCTGTTTGCACTAGGCTTTGCATTGCCTGAGTTTTTATATACAAATTTACCTGGCTAGCGCCAGCTTTCGCCTGAGCAGTTTTTGCTGTATTTGCTACTCCATTGTATGCCGGCACAGCTATAGCCATTAGTATCCCTAAGATAGCAACAACGATAACCAACTCAATAAGGGTAAAACCCTTCTCTCTATTCTTTTTCATTACTAGGTCTCCTCGGTATTTACCTATTTCTCGAAGTTAAACTTATATTTCTCGAAGTTAAACTTATGATAATCAAAAAAACAACTGTTATTCTGTTTACGGATTTCCTACCAGCGATACCATCTTGAACATAGGAACAAAAATGCTCGCCACAAAAACACCAATAAAAAGACCCAGTACCACGGTTACAAGTGGTTCTATAGCAGCGGAAAGGGCGTCCAGTTTGTCTTTCAGTTCCACCATAAAGTAATCACTCACTGTCCCCAGCATGGTGGTAACTGAGCCTGTCTCCTCCCCAATGGCGATCATGTTGTTGGTGATATCGGGAATATATTCGCTTTCAAGCGCTTTGTTGATGGGAACACCACCCACAATCAGATCTTTAGCCCTACCAATCTCTTTTTCATACACCAGGTTCCCTACAGTCCTTTTCGCTATATCCAGAGCATCCACAATTTGTAGCCCACTTGCCAAGAGCGTTTTCATAATAAGCGAAAAACGAGCCATGGATGAAGTGATAAGGACCCCTTTAACTATGGGGAGTTTCAGTTTCAATCTATCCCATTGAAAAGCACCGCCAGGGGTCCTGATGTAGCTTTTTACCCCAAATACAATCCCGATAAAGACCACAATAATAATGAGGGCATAGGCTGTAAGAAAATCACTTACCGCCATAAGAATCTTGGTAAGAGTGGGCAGCTCTCCACCGTACTGGGTAAATATACTCGTAAACGAGGGGATAACCTGTGTCATGGCAATAAAACCTGCGACCACAACCACGCTCATTACAATCATGGGATAACGGAGAGCCTTTTTCACACTGCTTTTTGTAGATATCTCAATCTCAGTAAATATTTCCAACTGTTCTAATACATCGTCAATCTTTCCAGTCTCCTCACCGGCCTTAACCATGCTCACGTAAAGGTTGCTGAATGCATTCGGATGGTTGGACATAGCCTCGGAGAGGGATTGGCCTCCTATAACATTCTTGTACATATTTTTGATCACTGCCTCAAAACTCTCCGAGCTTGCCTGTCTCTCCAATGTTTCCAGGCACTTAGTAATGGGTATCCCCGTTCTGAGCATTACCTTCAACTGGTTGGTAAAAATGGCCATGTCCTTCGGGTTCACTTTTTTGTATTTCTCAAAAACCTTCCCCAGATCAAGACTCAATCCTTTTTTCTTGATGGAGATAAGCTGTTCTTTCCGCTCCTTAAGAATGGAATAGACTGCATCCACGGAATCACCCGACAAGGTCCTGTCAAGAATCACACCTTCAGCCGTCACAACTTTGCACTGAAATTCAGGCATACTTAGAGCACCCTTTTCACTTCCTCAATTGAAGTGACTCCGTTTTTTACATACTGAAAACCTTCATTCTGTAGAGAGGACATGCCCTGGTCATAGGCCATTTTGCGTATATCAACATCTGGCTTGCTGTCTTTCACCATCTCGTTAATTTCAGGAGTAGGCACCAAGAGCTCGTAAAGCCCCGCACGCCCTTTGTAACCTCTGCCACTACAGGATATGCACCCTCTTGGATGCGGCCTAAAAATTACTTTTCCCGGATTATCCATCCCGACGCTCTCCAGTTCTCCTTCGGAAGCATCATAGGGTTCCTTACATTTTTCACACAGGCGCCTGATGAGCCTCTGAGCAAGGATCGCCCTCACCGTTGTTGACAGAAGAAACGGGTCGGAACCCATATCAAACAGACGAGAGTAAGTGGCAGCAGCGTCGTTGGTATGAAGGGTGCTCAGCACAAGGTGGCCCGTCAGGGCTGCCCGTACTGCAAGATCAATAGTTTCACGGTCACGCATCTCTCCCACCATGATGATGTCCGGGTCCTGTCTTAACATGGCCCTCAGGGCGCTGGCAAAAGTCATTCCCGCCTGCTCGTTAAGCTGACCCTGTACGATTCCATCAAACTTGTATTCGATCGGGTCCTCGATGGTAATAACATGTTTCTCAATATCAGCAATCATTGTTAGGGTAGCATAGAGGGTGGTGGATTTTCCGCTGCCCGTGGGACCCGTAACAAGTACAATGCCCGTTGTCTCGTTGCACGCTTTACTCCACTGCTTAAAAGTGCTGCGGCTAAATCCCAGCTTCTCAAGAGGAATATTCCCCTTGGAAGGATCCAGTATCCTCATAACAATTTTCTCACCGTAGGCGGAAGGATAGGTAGAGACCCTCAGATCAACCTTCTTCCCATCATTTGATTTGAACTCAAACCTGCCGTCCTGTGGCTTCCTGGACTCAGCTATATCAATACCTGACATAACCTTGAATCGGGAGACAAGGGCCCTGGCATTGGCCTTGGACACTTTAATCAACTCCTGCATAATGCCGTCCACACGTACCCTCACTACCACCTGTTTCTCCAAATGCTCAATATGGATATCACTAGTCCCCAACTCCATGGAGTCATTCATGATCTGGTCCGCAATAGCCACTATGTGCTCTTCTTCGGCAGCCTCTAACTGTGGTTCCTCATCATTTAAAGATTCCTTGTTCTTGAAGAATGCTGAATAGTCCTCAACACAGTGAGATATCTGAGTAATTGTAGCCAGTGCGGGCTGCACCTTAAGTCCAGTGATACGATTTACAGCATCCAGGGCATTTACATTCAGCGGCTCGGCAGTGGCTACCGTTATTTCATCTTCAAAGGCATAAAGGGGAACTATGTTATAATTCTTGGCCAGCTCTTTGTCCACCATATCCAGGGCATTAGAATCCACCTCAAAATTTTCCAGGTCCACTCTGGGAAGGTGGAGCTGTTGTCCTAGAACGTCCATGAGCTGGTCCTCATCAATAAAACCGAGCTTGATACAGGCGTCCCCGAAACGTGCCCTGTTCTCATCCTTATATTTCAAAACCTCATTGATCTGATCTGGAGAGAGATAATTTTCAGAAACCAGTACCTGTCCAAGTGTCTGATTCATTTACAGAGCCTCCACAGCTTCAGCGGTATCACCTTTCACCGGCTTATTTTTGTCAAGAAGCTGGATCAGTTCATCAGTGAGATGATTTGCATCTATGGGCTTTCTCAGGAACAGGTTGCCCCCCACTCTTCTGGAGTTTAGGATATCATCAGGATCTTCCCTTGAAGATATAAAAACAACAGGTATATCCTTATATCGGCTATCACTTTTTAAAAGTTTGCATACGTGAAAACCGTTCAGGTATGGCAGGGTAATATCCATGATAACCACACCAGGTTTATTCTTCTGGGCCATCCGAAGACCCTCAGTCCCGTCACTGCTCACCAGGACTTCGATGCCGAGACCTTGAAGGTGATTTCGGCACTGTCCGATGAAAACATCATCTGTGTCTATAATGAGTATTTTATTGTCCATTAATTTTTCACGGCTTAGGAAACAATAGATGGTGTAATGAAAATAAGCAACTCTCTCTGGGAAGTTTTTGAAACAGTATTTGTGAACAGCTTTCCAATAATGGGAAGATTCCCTAAAAATGGGACTTTATCCACCGCTTGACTATCATCATTTAATATGAGCCCTCCGATCAAAAGCGTCCTTCCGTCAGCAACCCTTACATTTGTCTGGGTGGAACGTGTGGAAACTATAGGTCTGTCAGCATCGGGGCCCACATAGCCTATAATAGCCTGGATCTGGGCATCGATGGCCATGGAAATAAGCCCCTCAGCATTGATCCTGGGAGTTACTTGAAGACTAATATCCACATTTTGAGCTTCAAAAGTGTAGGGGTTCACACCAAATACACCTCCTTCAGCTTGAGGTACAAGAACAGGTATGCTGGTTCCCACATTAATATTAGCTGGGGAGTTATTGAATGTGGTAACCTGAGGTTCCTGAAGAAGCCTTGTCTCATTATCAGTCGTAAGAAGCTGAAGTATACTGGTAAATACAGGTAAAGACAGCTGAGCCATGCTAAGTTCATTCCAGCGTCCGATATTGACAAACAATCCTGAGGTATCTGGGACCGTGGGACCTAAAAGTTCCGCCCTTAGGCCCCAGTTAATACCGAGATGTTCATCTGCCGAAAGCGTGGTCTCAATGAATTTTACGGAAATATGGATCTGCTGGGTTTTTTGATCCAGTGAATTGATTAACTGTTCAACAGCTGGCAAATTTGCCTCAATATCAGTCACCATAAGCTTATCGTTGAAAGAGCCTGCTATGCCGGTGGTAAATGCAGCACTAGTGCCTTTTGAGCTAAGTACACCGTTACCCAATGCTGAAGCTATCATATTTCCATCGGCAAACTTTAGATCATATACTTTGGTAATCAGTTCGCCCTGAAGCGTTAAATCAAGCGGTTTTACAATAATAATCTCATTATCCAGGTACCAATCATAACCATTCATCTTTAAAATAAGACTTAAAGCAACTTCTATGGTAACATCCTTTAATAAAAGAGTTATGCCGTCCGCTCCATCACCCTCCTCATTGAGATCCGGATGCAGAATCATATTAAGCCCGTAACTGACAAAAAGAAGCCTCACAACGTCCTGTATTGTGGCCTCGCGGAACCTCAGTGATACTGTTTGTTGTAGAGCATCGAGGACAGTCATTTCTTTGATTTCTAGAAATGACGTATCGGGTTTCACCTCTACCTTGTCCTTGAACTTTTCCCACGACACAATGATTTTTTTATCGCCTGACTTATTGATCTTTATTTCCGTATTAGAGAAAAAATCAAGCCGGAGTTCAAGATCTTCCCTACCGAAGGACGTAGTAACAGTCCTGATGCTGTACTGATAGAGAGGGTCTGTCATTACTCTACGGGCAAAATCTCCCTTCCCCCAATCCGCCCCTGTAAATGTGATTGTAAATGAGGGAGGTTCGTACACTTCTGATGTACGGTATTTCGGAACTTCATCAAAGGTGAGGGTTAAGAAGTAGGAAGTCTCCGAATCAACAATGGCTATATCCTCAAGGGTTTGACCGGTAATAACTCCGCCCGTAATGAAAAGAAGGAGGGTTAGCCGCTTAATTTTACATAAAGTCATATTATTCACTTAAAGACAGAACAAGTTTTTTTTGGTTGCGACTCAATATAACCATGTCCTGAAGAATAGACTCCACAATATAACGGTCAATGATCTGTCCTTCAGTAACTACTTCGTCATTGATAATTGCACTCCTAACAAATCCGGAAGTCATAATCCCTGACAGAAAAAATTGTGCTTCGACGTTAACTACTTGAGATGGTGCTGTATTCACCACAAGATTAAAGATGTCCCTGCCCCATCTGGTTAGGGTTACAACTTGCGGAGATTTCCCACCACCAGGAATCATGGACATAATAAGTGCTGCTTCTTCCATTGGATTACTGGGGGATTTTATCTCTTCGGTCTGTGTAGCATTATTGCCGCCAAAATCAAGATACAAAAATGCCACTGGGATCAATAAGACGCCAAGGACAATGAGAAGATTTCTTTCCCTTTTGCTCACAGTTGTCTCAATCCATAGGAATAAGCTGTAATCTTCGCTTCAACATTGGACATGTCAACAGGATTTATAGATATTCCCTTAATATAAATTCTTCTATTATCCGTATCAAGATATTGGATAAATCTTCCGACATTACGCAATTTCCCTCTCAAAGCTAGCTCTATCTCATATCGTTCAAGATAGTTCTCAGTGATGGAAATATATTGCTTTAAAGCCGGCATGGTATCTTCCAGTTTTGGTATCAGTTCCGTCACCTCTACATCATACCTTGTAGCCCTGTTTTTGAGTGTTTGAAGGTCTTTTAAGTATCCTAGCTCCGTCATATATCTGTCAGAGTTCTCCACAAGAAGAGTAAGCTGTTGTTCATGCTGTGTTTTCACATCAGTAATGTCACCGGTCCGGGAAAGAACCTGTTTTAGAGTATTTTCCAGCTGTTGGTACTCCTGTTGGAATCTACCTGTCTTAGTAGCTATCGTAACATTCAGAATAATGGTGACCACAACCAACAAACCCAAAACCGAAGACCCCAATATAAATTTCGTTTTTCCCGGTAAACTGCTCATAAAGTGACCTTGATAGAAAAGTTTAAAGTGCCCTCATTTTGAACCATTGATTTTATGAGCTCTACATTGGCAACATGTTCAGCGCTGCGCAACAGATAGAGAAAATTATTTAATATAATATTTGTATCTCCGCTGGGCGGGGATATATCTCCGGATAAGGTAAGGAGGTTACCCTCATTATTGTCCCCGGGCTTATTGAAAGAATCTGAGGTTATGCTACTCATGGTTATTCTATTTGAAGTAGAATTGGTAAGATATTGAAGGAGATAAATAATTTTCCTGCCCTCAGTCCGGTCATATTCACGAATGGCTGAAAAGCCCTTGATTGCCTGCAATTCCTTAAAGTATGTATAGTATTCGGACTGTCCATCAATGGCTGCATTCAACTCAGTTTGCTTTAGCGGTATCTTACTCTGGAGCTCCTTCATTGAAGAATTGCCTGGAACCGTAAACAGAGTGGAAAATATTAATACTATTCCCACAGCTATCTGAATAAGCCGGTTAGGAAGAAACCATTTGAAGTTTTCCTTATGCTCTTTTGGCATTAGGCTGAGTTTTTCCGAAGGATCCAGGATTAAACCTAGGTTCATCATAAAGTACTGTCTGTTCTCTGGCGACATCTCACCTTCGAAATCTTTATGGATCATTGTCTCCATTGGCAACTCCAGCATCTCTATATCTTTACCTACGGAAGATGATATAATGTCGACAATATTGGGGATGGCTGTACCGGGACCATTGGCGTAAATCTTGCTGGACATTCTATGCCCTTTGAGATTAAAGTTCCTCAAAGTAGCATAGATGTCTGAAAGTAACTGAGAGGTGACTGAATTGAGGATTTTATCATAAGTGCCAGAAGAATTAGCCTTTTCAATATCATCATCTGGCATTTCTTCAAGATCATCTTTTGAAGCAGGAAGATCACTTTGGAATAACACATTGCAGATGTCGCCGTAGCTCATCTCTTGAGCCTCTGGGATAGATGAGGATGCATCTCTGTAAGCTTGGACAAAATTCTCCAGTCCAATAAGCATTTCCCGAGACTCAACTATCTTCCAGTCGTCCACAAGAGTTATTCTGCTCTTTTTGTGACCGAGATAGATGAGAATAGCATTTCCCGAAGAACTCGTTTTGTACTGTTCCTGGAAAATATTGTACTGAAGTGTTGTGATGGAGGTGAGATACCTTGGTTGTATTCCCCTTTCCGTCAAGAACTGATAGTCATGAGTTACGACGTCCTTGTCCGTAAAAATGCAGCAGATGGGACTCTCTAGGACCTCTTTGGATTTCTCACCGTAACTCAACCAATCAATTAACACATTTTTTTTCTTAATTGAGAATTTGTCTGCTATTTGATTACCGATAAATAGTGATCTTTCATTTTTGCTCATCTGCGGCACTTTTAAAAAATCTATTTCGATAGGATAGTCAGAAGAATAAAATCCCAGGTAATATCTTTTCCACTTCTTTTTCATTAACTCTTGTTCATAGATGTAATGAATAAGTTCAGTGAATTCCTCAATCTGAATATCCTCCGTTTCAAACGGGAGTCTATACTCTCGGGCCTTCCTGATAAGAAATCCGTCTTTCCTCACTTCCGCCATTAGAAAAGTGACCTTATTTCTGCTTTTTACAAACGTAACTGCCTTTGAATAGCCGTTCAGATGCCGATAAATGTTGAGTGCACCACCCTTGAAAAAAGCGACTAGAGGATGATCAGGATTATTTTCAGCCGAAACATTATACTGCTCATCAGACCTTTCCAGTTCATCTCCCAAACCTTCAAATTCATCATCCTGCTTTGAAGAAAGGAGATGATCCTTAAGTAATGTTTTTTCTTCAATGCTCATCATAGTCCCATCGGCCTTACGTGCATTCCTCACAGCAAAATCTATCCCTTCAGGAGTGAGATCACACTCAGGCACGAGGAATTCCTTATCGTCAACATTAACTGACTGTGTAAGTGGTATTTCCCCTTCAGATGGTCCAGGTCCAGATACGTTTTCAGATCCTTCTCCAATTTGCTTGTCAGCAGAAATACCTGATGGAAAGGACCGGACCTTCAATAAACTTGATAGCAGGGAATTTTCTTCATCTCCAGCACCTGAATCATTGCCAGTAGCGCCGGTTGTAACAGTTGCATCAATGTTCTGTTCCTCAACAATATTAACTACCGTATCTGCCTCAGTTGACATTTCAACCTTTTCCACAATAGTGTTGTTGATCTGTGTAGCTTGTATAATTGGAGCTGCTTCTACATTTACAGCTTCCTCTAATACTTCCTCAATCTCTTCAGCTGATGACTCTTCAACAGGAGCTTCATAAATAAACTCTTCTTCCTCAGAAGCATCTGAAACCGTCTCTTTAAACTCATCTTTTTCCACCATTGGGTGATGGGCAGAAGATTGAGCCGGTTTTTTCTGCTCTTCCATGGGTGCAGGATTTTCTGCAATGGGGAATCCTGTTTCAACAAAAAGTTGAGCTTCATACAGAGAAGGAGAGATTTGAAATGACCGGGCAATGTTCAGGTATTTTTTCTTGCTGATCCCATGAATCACCTTTGTTTCCGCTACAAAAATCAGGTTTACCTGAAGCAATTTCTTAAGGTGATAATATATTTTTTCCCGGGGGAAATTTATCTCTATGGCAATCTCCTTGGCAGAAAGGGGGTTACTATAAAGGCACTGAACGATGGATTTTCGGGTAGGGTTGGAAAATTCCCTCAAAGCATTAACATCATCAATGATATAGGTTTCCATTTGGTCTTTATAGTGTTCTCTCGCATCTCCCTCTTCTGCCAATTCCTCACCGCCCTTTTCTTCATTGGGAGAAACAGGTTCCCCTGCGTTAAATACATCATAGCTTTCAGCCAGGTTGGTGTGAGGTGAAGATTCGTCCAGAATTTCATATGCTTTTCCTTCTTCCTCAGCCTTATCCACAGCTTTATCGAGCTGGTCTACATCCTCCTGGTACGAAGAAACATCAATTTGCAGTGACTCTGCGTGCATAATGGCCTGCAAAAACTGGTCCCTGATGTTGCGAAGAGTAACAAGATCCGAATCTTCCAGAAGGGATTTAATCTTTGATTGAACCTCATTGAGGTTCGATAGCGCTTCATCCAGGTTACGCTCATTTTCTTCTGCCGCCTGAACCATCTCCGTAAGATTGTTGATAGTTCTCTCATCGTCCTCTTCTTCATCCACTCCTGCCAGTTTCGCACGTTCCATGGCTGATGTTAGGTTTTCTCGAATTTCCTTTAGTCTATCAGGCCCATCATCAACTGAAACCGATTCTGCTTCATCTCGCGATGCAGCAAGTTCTGCCTCTGCCTCCTTTTTTTCACGGGCAAAAATGATGGCCTCTTCAAGGTCTTCAATCGATTTTTCATCCTGTTCCACATTGATATCACAGGATGCGGCACGTCCAACTGCGGCAACCAAAAATTCAAGGACAACAGTCAGTGCATCAGGATCATCATCCATAGAAATGGACTTAGCATCTTCCCGTGCTTTAGAAAGCTGACCTTCGGCTTCGATTCTTTCCCTGGCACGTTTAACAGTCTCATCAAGCTGATCAACTTTGAGCTGATCTTCAACTACGTCAATACCTGCTGCATCAGCTCGGTGAACTGCCTCGAGCAAAGTGTCTCGCGCATTCTCAATTGTCTCCGGGTCCGAGTCTGCAGCTAGAGTCTTCCCCTGTAACCGGGCTGCAGACAGTGCTTCTTGGGCATCTGCTTTTTCTTCTGCAAATCTTTTCAGGGCCTTTTCCATCTCATTCACTAAATCCTGATCCTTATCCGTCCGCATACCGGTTGAGTGTGCAATCTCCATGGCCGTTTTCAGAGTATGGAGGGCCTCCTCAATGAATTGTACGTCGGCACCTGAAAATACCTCCTCAGCTTCCGTCCGTGCTTTGTTCAGTTTTTCAGCATATTCAATTCTTTCCTGAAGGTCTTCTAACATTTGACGGTCACCCGTAACATCTGTCCCGGATGCCTCAGCCCGTTCAACAGCTTTTTTCAGAGAATCATACAAAGATCGGAGAACAGCGGGATCATCATCAGAAGATGCTTCATTTACGCTTTCCTTCGCATTGGAAAGCTGTAATTCTGCCTCCGTATTTTCAACAGTTTCACGAATGGAATGCTCCAGTTCATTAAGTTTGTCCATCTCATTTGAAACATCAATGGCGGATAATTTTGCACAATCTATGGCTGCTGACAGCCTGTCTCGTTTAGAAGTGAGCACTTCTAGATTCAGGTTGCTAGAATCTTCATCTGATGCGTGGAGTGCTTCACGGAGTTCTATCACTGCATTAGCCCTTTCACGGATGTCAGTGATCTCTTGATTAAGCTTGTCAACCAACAAATTTTCTGATGAAACATCACCAACACCAGCGGCCGTGCACCGCTCAATGGAAGAAATGAGTTTATCACGAAATTCCTCCAGCTTAGCCTCATCACCGCTTGCGGCTTCAGCTTCCTGCTTTAATTCTTTAAGCTGGTTCAGAGCACTTTCTCTTTCCTCCGCTTGATCAATAATAACAGCAAGGTTTTTCAAACGCTCCGAGTCACCCCTTAGGTCAACCCCTAAGGAATCTCCTTGGACCATGATTTCCTTGAGCCTATCACGTATAGCCTTCACGGCAGTGGATCCGTTTTCAAGAAGAGCTGAATCAGCTTTACTGCGAACAGACTTTAGATTGGCCTCTACTTCATTCCTTTCCCTGGCGATGGCAATGGCCGCTACTAGATCTGAAGAAAGGGCCTTGTCACGGCTTACATCCAAACCAACCAGTTCCCCATTTCCAATGGCAGTGCTCAAGCTCATTCGAAGGGTCAATAAAGTTTTAAGACGTGGTTCTGATAAGTTGTCTTTTACCTTGCTACGTATGGAATGAAGTTTTGACTCAGCTTTAGTTCGTTCTCTCGTTTTTTCAATTTTTCCTGTCAACTTCCCAAGAGTTATCTTGTTAGCGGTTATATCCAATCCCAGTTCCTCAGCCCGGGACATAGCTGAGATAAGATTCTCTCTTATTTCCTTAAGTTTATCTAACTCTTCTCCCACAGATGCCGATTCAGCATTATTCAAAGAACTTTCTAATGCTTTAGATGCATCACTTTTTTCTCGAATCAGTTTCGAGAATGCTTGTTCCAACTCACTCAGTAATTTTTCATCTTCATCCGTTGATATACCCACGTTTATCGCCTTTTCTAAGGCGCTTGACATATTGTCACATACCTTGCGGAGCACCGATTCGTCATTCCCTTCCAAATCCAATGACTTAGCCTCTTTTCTAATATCCAAAAGATGCTTCTTGGCTTCAGTCCTGTGGTCCAATAATTCAATATCTTTAGCCAAGTCATTAATCTTGTCCTCTGCTACAGAGATAACGCTTTTCCCGAAATAACCTCCGGAAATATTAATCCCGGCTGTCTTTCCCAATTTTGCTGCGGTAACAAGTCTTTCCCGTGCTTTAACCAATGAACCCCTGCTCGCATCGTTGGAAAGAGAATCAGCCATTTCTTGAGCCTTTTTCAATTCAACCTCGGCCGCCATTTGATCAGTAGCACTTCTCACTTCAGAATTGAGCGCTGATAATTGGGATTGTGCATCGGTTGTGTCCACATTCAAAGACCGAGCACTATTCACAGCTCTTTCAAATCTATCTCTGAGAATCTGCTGTGATTCCAAATTTTGATTCTTAGGCAATGACCGCACCAGTTCCTGAACCTCAGTCAATTCACTGATTACCGCCATCCTCTTTTCACTCAAGTCAATGACTCCATTCAAATCATTTAACAGTTTCTTTTCACCAGATACCTCAAGACCGAGTGCGGTACCCTTCATTACAGCTTCCTTGAAATCGTTGCTGAGCTCTTGGAGCTTTGCTATATCAGCATTTTCATCTAGGGACTGCACTTCAACGGAAAGAAAAGATAGTTTTTTTCTGACGGTAGCAACTTTATTAGCAAATTCTTCAGCTTCATCAAGATTGTCAAGTAACCGCTGATCGGCGTTTAGCGGTCGGCGGCTTCCAAGCATTCCCTCAGATACTTCAATACCAGCCTTATCAGCATTATCAATGGCTTTCAACAATTCTTCTCGAACCTCTTTAATAGAATCTTCACTTGAATCATTGGGTAAAGTAGTGGCCTTTTTCCTAGCTAAAGAAAGTTGACGCTGAGCACTCTCTTTTTGCTTTGCAACATTTATGGCATCAATGATCTTTTCTAACCTGTCATGATCAGGCTGCAGAATAGTAGCGCCAAAATAGCCTTTCTGCTCGTCCATACCAGAAGATTGGGCTAGTTCAATGGCGGAGGAGAGTTGTTTTGCTATCCTTTGGAGTGTTCGAGAGGAAGCATCCAGGGGCACTTTTTCTGATTTTTTTCGGGCATTTTCCAATTGATTACGTGCTTCATTAAGTTTTTGCACTACACCAATCCTCAACTTCAGCTCCTTCGCCTTAACTCGATCATCAGTCACATGAATGCCCGCCCTTGATGCGCGATGAATAGCTGATTTCATTTCTTTATGAATATCAAAAAGAAGATCAATGTCATCTGAAATTGCATGAGATTTGAATCTCTCTTGGGCAGCTTTAAGTTGTTTATTTGCTTGATCCTTCTGTTCCGCAGCATCAATGACTTTTCCCATCTCCTTAGTAAAAGACTCTTCCGCTATTACATTGATATCCCAGATTCGTGCCTCTTCAATGGCCTTTTCAATTTTTTGTTTTACTGATCGGAGTCTTTCTATATCACTATCATCAGATAGTGGCTTAGCTTCAGCCAAAAGACTTTTAAGAACCTGTTGGGCCTCAACTTTTGCTTTGACTCTCTTCTTCGCATCTGACAATGATTTCTGCAGATCTTTTACCATTTTTCTAGCATCGCCTGTATCAATTTCCGCGGCACTTGCTCTCTCAATGGCTAAAGAAAGCTCATGCTGCACCCTGGACAGTTCTTCCAGTTCTTCAGTTGCTGTTACAGATGGTATCTCTGACACTACCTTTTGTAGTTCGGACTGGGCGTCCATCCTTTCATGAATTTTCTCCAATGTGCTCTGAATTTTCTCCGCCATAGACATTTCAGAAGAGACATCTATACCCAAAGATTTAGCCTTTTTAATGGCTGACAGCAGTTTTCTTCGGGCCGTTGTGAGTGCTTCAAACTCATGTGCTGATGAAGAGGCTTCCTTCCGTGCTGCACTAAGTTGTACCTCCGCCCTAGCTTTTTTAAGGGCAAGAGTAATGGCTTCTTCCAGTTCAGACAACAGTGTGCGGTCGTTTTTTATGTCCATAGAAAGAGACTCGGAACGGTTCAAAGCTCGAGAAAATCTCTTCCGTATTTCACGTAGACTATCGACTTTTAATCCTTCATCAATTGTTTCCACTTCCCGCCGTGTTTCTAGCAAGAGAGATTCAGCATCCATTATTTTTCTTATTTGAATGTTAATCTGGTCCGGAGAGAGGAATTTCTTTTGCCGGACCCTTCCCTCAATAAAAGTCGTTACAGCTTTTAGTACCAAGGTTGAGGCATTTTGAGTTAGGTTTTTCAAAGCATCAAGCTCAGTGATGGTCTCTGAAAGGTTCTTTACCTGAATGGTGTTACGGTCAAGAACATTTGAAAAAACGTCATATACATTGGTCCAACTATCTTTACCCTTTCTTGAGGAATTACCCATATTGTCACCAGAGTTACCAGGATCGGCCTTTATGGTTTTAGTCTTTTGCATTTTCTGGTTCAAATTCCTGTTAGGGGTTTCACTCCTAGATGATCATTTACATCCATTAGATAGAATGGATACTGATATTCAATACCCCATGTCATGAATCGATGATTCATCATTATGAGGTACTGTCTTTTCCGGTCCAATCTCATTGTTTTTTCTGTTCTCCACAGTTTCTATCAGGTTCCTAGAAGCCGCAGCATAATCTTTGGCACAGTTGTGTCTTCTGTCATATTCAAATATGGATTGCCTTGCGCTATTTGATTTTGTAATAGAGGTAGTATCTCTTACACATTCTGGAAAAACACCCTTCTCAAACGTCTCCTCGCATATCTGCTTCATATACCTTGATTGTGTATTATTCTTCTTGTACCTGGTAAGCAATACGGGAAGTGCATTCAATTTTGTGTTCAGTTTTTTCACGTCGGCCACAATCTTGTCCATAATCACCCGGGCGTCCAAAGCCCACTGGTCTTCCGCCCCTATGATATACCAGAACCAGCTACTTACAATCAATGCGTTCAACATCAGTATGGATGATTTGGATGGTGGTGTGTCAAAAATAATGTAATCGAAGTCTTCACGGGTTGACCTGTCCAGTTTGCTCTCAAATATCCTATGGCTATTCATAGTTTGATTACGGCGCAAGTCAGCCTCTGTTTTATCGGTAAATAGGGTAGATCCCAAAAGTTTCAATCTTGAGTGCCGGGTGTCTGAGATATAATCGGAGAATGAACCGGTTCCGTTAGCCATCATTTGGCTGATATTTTTCCCCGATTCTACAACGGTGTAATCTTTTGAAAGGTTGTAGGAAGCATTGGCCTGTGAATCAAGATCACAGATGAGGACATTCCTGCCCGCATCGGCTAGACTCCAACCAATATTTACGGCTGTTGTCGAGCGGCCCACACCACCTTTATTGCAAAGAAGAGTAATGATATTTGCTGTTTTTACCATGCTCTAATCTTTCGCTGTTTCCTTGTCAATCGTAATAGCTGTCTGTCTAAAAGAAACAGTCTCCCATAAGGGAAACCATACCAAATGACAGTATCTTACTGCTTGGGTCCAATGAAACATTTCTGCCTTACCTCGGTCATTCATTAAAAACCAGCTGAATAGTCGAGCTCCCGTCGTCAGCGAATATATCTGACGTTCTCTGTAAAACCTAGTAAAATTGGACTAGCAAAAATAATTTGTTACAATGTTGTAATGTAAGAAATTTTACAGTCAAGCGATAACAGTCTCGTTTGATGTTCTTTATACTAGAGATAAAGAATCCGTTTTATGATTAATTCATTTTAGTTTTGCTCTATTCTATCAATGAATATACAAACTCGTGAGAAGAATAAAGGGTCATCTTGATTTTTTCCATCAGTTTCTGACAAAAACAAATGAGAAGATTGTTGCATCTGTAAAGAAGGTATAAATTAGCGGTAAGTCAATCCATTAAAGAGAAAGTCTCCCTCCCTAAACCATTGAAAAAGCAAATTATACTTGTATTTCTTATCGTAACAGTTCCTCTGTCTTTAAAAGGTCAGATGTCAACAGTTGACGAATATGCAGTTTTCATTGCGGGAATGGAGGGTCCATCTGACAATGCACTTAAGATCGATATTGCCAATGAGATTGTCTCCTCCACACATATAGAAATAATTGCCTCTGATTCAATCGGTATACGACAAATACTCCGTTCTGAAGATATAGAAGATGCTATGAAAGAATTCGATCCGGACGGATTAACCTGTCCGGAAGCTGATTGTGTTGAAGAAGTCGCCAAAAATCTGTCCATTACACGACTGATACTCATCGAATTGGATAGGATGAAATTTTCGGGAAATGAAAAGAACCGTTTAAAAGTCTCCGGAACCCTGGACATGTCTCTGGTAAATGTTGAGATTGTGGCTGGCACTGACGTTGTTATTATGATCACCGAAAATTCTACTGAGACAAAAATCCGAGGAAACTTTAAAGAACTTATTACAGCAATTAAAGTGAATACCTGGACACTTTTCGGTTCAGAACTGCCGAAGGAAAGATTTTCGGAAGAGGAGGTTACAGTCTCCCAAGAGACTTTTTCTCAAAAGATGGCTCCTTATATCACTGACCGCCGATTCATGCTAACCGTTGCTGTGGCCGCAGGCCTAGTGATCGGCGGTGGAATTTTTCTTATGGCCTCCTCGAATGATGTGACTCACACATATCCACCTGACTTTCCAGAAATACCATGAAAAACTCCAAAAATAAATGGTCACTCCTTTTCCTTAATGGGATCTATTCAATCTTCATCATGGCTGGTACCCTATCAGGTCAGGGGTTTACAATTACACCTAGTGAAGAACTTATTACGACTGAGTTTGGTGCTTCTGACACATTAATGATTAATCTCACATCTCTACCTACGTCCGATGTTAGAATCCCTGTTTCTGTAAGTGATACTACCGAAGGATCAGTCTCCGTTTCCGAAGTTATTTTTACTTCTTCCAACTGGGAGACTGTTCAAAAGATTGTTCTCAAAGGAGAAAATGACGATGAGCAGGATGGTGACGTTATCTATACCCTTATCCTTTCCGATGCCGTTTCTGAAGACGGTTCCTATAACGGCCTGGATCCTGCAGATGTCTCATCTATCAACTATGATGATGATCGCGTTGCTGTAGAAGTCTTCCCAACAGAAGGTATTATTGTTAGTGAAAGAGGTGATGATGCTGTTATCAGCGTACGCCTCGATTCCAAGCCTACGGCTGATGTTTTTGTAGGTCTCACATCATCTGACCCGGCTGAGGGTGCAATTTCTCCTCCCTCACTCACCTTCAACCCGGAAAACTGGTCAGATTACCAGTTTGTAACTGTGGAAGGTGTAAGCGACGGTATTGCTGACAGTGATGAGATTTTTACCGTCATTTTTTTCCAGGTTGCATCTGAAGATCAGGATTATAGCGGCTTCGATCCGCCTGATGTCACCGTAACCAATATGAACCTGGATCCCCCTGGAATTAACATTTATCCAACCAGCGGTCTCACAACTAGTGAGATTGGAGATAGAGCGAAATTCAGTGCTGTTCTTTTGTCAGCGCCCAACAGTAATGTCACAATAGGTCTCTCAGTTTCAGACTCAACAGAAGGTGAGCTTCTTTCATCTCTCCTCACTTTCACTCCCGAGAATTGGAACACCCCCCAAAACGTTACTGTGGTAGGAAAAGACGATTTTGATGATGATGGAGATAAAAGTTTTTCAGTTACCACAATCGCCGCTGCCTCTGATGATCCCCTTTACAGCGGTTTGGATCCTGCAGATGTTTCTGTCACAAACGTGGATGAAGACGGCTTAGGTTTTACCTTTTACCCCATTGATACACTATCCACCTCTGAAGACGGTAAGAGTGCTCAGTTTACTTTTCTTCTCACTTCAGAACCCTCTTCCCACGTTATAGTACCTGTTGTAAGTACCGATGCCAGTGAGGGAACTGTCTCCCCAGGGTGGGCCATGTTCAAAAAGGATAACTGGTCAAAACCGAAAAAAGTGACAGTCACCGGCATGGATGACGATATAGCCGATAATGATATTCGTTATGCCATCATCGTTGGCCCTGCGGAATCTTCAGATACTAATTATGAAGGCCTCGATCCCGTAGATTTCTTTGTGACCAACAGGGACAACGATTCAGCTTATGTGTTAATCAGTCCCACATCAGGTTTGGTTACCACAGAAACAGGCCAGCAGGACACATTTTCCCTCACCCTCGCCGCCAGACCCAGGAAAGATGTGATTATTCCCCTCTCCTCTTCAGATAACTCTGAAGGAAATATTAAACCTGATTCTGTGTTGATCCCCGTAAACAATTGGTCTGATTCTTTCGAAGCTGTTATAACCGGTAAAAATGACGATGATGTAGATGGTGATCAGACGTTCACTATTCTAACCGCACCTGTGGTATCGCTTGATTATATTTTTTCCGGCATCGATCCACCAGATATTGAGGTTATCAATCTGGATCGCGAACCTGTCCTGAATCTTTCTCTAGCAGCTTTGGATTTTAATTCTGTACAAATTGATACTTCGGCTGTTATCTCCCTATCTGTCTCCAATGCTGGAAATGACACATTGAAGATCACTGAAATAACATCGAAAACGACAAACTTTTCTGTTTTACCCGAAGAGGCCACAGTACCAGCCGGAGACTCAGTGTTTATAGCGGTTACCTTTTCTCCAGACACAATCGATACTTACACAGATACACTTACCATTATGAGCAACTCATCCCAAAGAAACATTAAAATAGCTCTTCAGGGATTGGGTGTTACAATCGACAATGTAAAACCGGTGCTTTCTGAAGTGACACACCGTCCTGAAAACCCCGGCATAGGCACCGATCTTGCTATTTCATGTACAGCTACTGATGAGAACGGTATGCTTGACGTCCAAATCTTTTATCGTCAGGGCGGAAATGGTGTTGAAAAACAGCTTGCAATGATATCATCTTCCAGCGACACAGACACATATCAAACATCTATTCCTGCTGAGGATGTTACCTTAAACGGCCTCTCCTACTCAATCGTAGGCATGGATAATAGATATAACTCAACAACCACAGGGCCGTATTCCGTAAATATCAGTTTTTCTTCAGAACAACTTACATCTAGTATGAACGGAAGTGCGTTGGCCGGCGGTATTCCCCTAGAGACCTGGAGAATGTTCTCTATCCCAGCAACTCTCGATGAAGATAACTCAAGCAAAGTGTTAAATGATGAGCTTGGCAAAAGAGACGTCACCACCTGGGAATTGTGGACTTGGAATGAAAATAAATGGAAATATCCCTCCAGTCTTGAAGCCGGTAAAGGATACTGGCTTATCCAATGGATGGGCCCCTCAATATCTATCGACCCCGGATCTGGCACTACTGTTGATCAAACAAGTTTTGCATTTACCCTGCAACCGGGCTGGAACATGATTGGAAACCCCTATCCTTTTGAAACATCACTCTCTTTGGATCAGGCCGACTATTACGGCCCTATTACGTACGGTCTGGTAGGGGAAGGGTGGAAAAATGTAAATAATAGTCTACTTCCCTGGGGAGGCTATGTCGTGTACAATAAAGGAAGTGCGCCTGAAACAATAACCCTGAACCCGATAAAAACATTTCAAACTCTCACCAGAAAGAATGTCACTGTCGCTGACGGCTGGAAGCTGAATATTGGTGCTTACGGTAAAACTTATGTAGACCCTGGTAACGCTGTTGGGAGACTCTCAGGTTCATTAGATGAGCTGGACTTCAGGGACAATCCGGAACCGCCCTACATGGGTGGATATGTTTCTGTGGTTATGCCAAGGGATGACTGGAGTGAGGATATTTCCAATTTCACCTCAGACATACGCTCACTTGCTGAACCTGATGGTGTCTGGGACGTGGAGCTTAGAGTCAAAAAGGAAACAAGCCCCGTTACTCTTTCCCTAGAGATGGAAGGTGACTTCCCTGTAGAACATGATATTGTATTACTTGATCTTATTAATAAAGAGACCCATCATATTAAAGAGCTCTCTTCAGTTACACTGAACCAGAACTGGGAGAAGCTTCCCGTCTATCCCTTCAAGGTCATTGCCGGTTCACCTGAATATGTCAGTTCCATGACCCAGGAGATACTCTCTCAGCTTCCTGAAACGTTTACCCTTTATCAAAACTATCCCAACCCTTTTAATCCTACCACCACCATACGTTTTGAGGTACCTACCCCTTCACAGGTGACCTTAAGGATATATAACCTTATGGGTCAGGAAGTAAGAACCTTAACTCGTGACTGGTTCCCTATTGGAAGTCACCAGCTTATGTGGAACGGAAAAGACCAACGGGGTATACCTGTCAGCGCCGGGGTCTATATCTACAGACTACTGTCCCAAGACTTTCAGAAAACACGGAAGATGGTGCTGCTCAAATAGAATTCCACTATTGCCTGACGGCTGAGGATCTTGATACTGCCTGATATAGGTTCTTAATCTTTTCATCATGAACGGTTGCTGACGGGTCCCAGCGCCCTTCTTCAATAAGAGTCACCAGCTGATCCAGTTCACTTTTAGCTGAAAATTGCATCTTTTCACCTTGTTTGGATAGACTAGGTAACGTTAATCCTGGTTCTACGGTAAATCCCTTTCTCGCAAGCAAATCTTTCAACTTTAGCGCCAGGCCGGCCAGAGGTGACCGTCCAAGTATCTTTCTCTTTCTGTAGTAACGATATAGAAGCTGAACGCCGGGGATGAACCCTATGGTGGCAATCATAACAGTGGCAGTCTTCCAGTTTATCATACTTCGAACATTTGATCTCATTTTAATTCTGAACTCTCTCGCTGACACACGTGTCCCAAGATCAATACTTTTCGAGTCCGGTAGGATGGCATTCCACAACCCAGTATATAACAGAGTTTGCCGGTCCAGATTGTAAAAGACCACCCACTTATACCATTGAAGTTTCATGGAATCAAGCCAGAGCCTCAGATTGGTAAAAGCAGCTGCAAAATAAACCTCTGAAAGTGAGGGTGGCGTAGGATCAAAGGTTATCCAGCCGTGCTCAGGAAAGAACACTTCAACCCAGGTGTGTGCATTGGCCTCTGTAACAATATAATAGTCTCCATAACTGTTATATTGAGAACCGAGAAATCCATTAACTGGTCTTGCGGGAATTCCCTGTGTACGCATCATAAGCACCATAGCTGTGGCAAAATATTCACAATGTCCTTGTTTTCGCTCAAAAAGAAAGTTGGAAATAGGATCTGTAGATCGCCCCACTCCCTCCGTAGTGTAGCTGTATTCCTTTTTAAGGGCATTCTCTATAGAAAGAGCCAAAGCATAAGGATTTTGAGCTCCGTTAGAATATTCTTTTGCCAGATCACTTATTCTTCCATCCAATTCAAGGGGAAGTTGAGTGTAACGCTCCTTCAAATATGGCGGATATTCCTTCCTTAATTGATCAAGATTAAGCGTTGTATGGTTGATCAGTGCCGAACGAACCGTATAGTCTAAAGGTTTGTTCTCTTCATGATCATGAGTAAGGTCGTTTACGTCATCAATGAAAAATTTTGTGCGTTTATGTTTTGTTCCAGAAGAGCCTCGGTTGTGAGGTTTGATTCCCAAAGGGTTTGCTGCAGCAAAGATAACAGGGGTGTCATTATGTAGTGGCTCCTGATAAATATTATAATCAAGCTCACTATCATTCGTTATTTCAAGGTTAAGTTTATCAGGAATAGTTAAGTATCCATCTCTACTGTATTCTAACAAGGGATAACTTTTTGATTCACTTTTTGACCATCCATTACCATTATAACGATCAAAGGATACTCCCCTCAAAAAGATAAATTTCAGGGTGTTAGGCTTTTCTTCAACGGAAAGCAATTCAAGTCGCATGACAATTTTTTCTGAGGTTTTCAAGGTACCGAAATGACCTAGATCAATTTTATCAGAAAAGCCCTGGACTATCTCACCTTCCTCGCCCGGGGCAAAAAAGCCAAGGGTGAATCGGGGGAATAGAAAAAATACAGTTAAAGAAGAAACAAGAAGAACAAGTCCCAAAAACGAAGAGCCTAAGAGAAACCGCCTTGATACGAATTTGGATGCTTTGTGAGCAACAATGTCCTGGTTCGTAGAAGATTCAACTTGTTGATAAACATGAGTATAGATCAGAGTCCAGGTAAGAAATATGGCGTAAAGCAAGAAAGTAACAGCAAAGGATATATCAAGATTTACGATAGCAGAAGCAACCAAAATAAGAAAACTCAGTCCGATCATCTGAAAGTAGTGTCTGCTAGTTTTCAACCGCATTCCCCTGGTTATGATGGCAAGAAAAACAAGATTTATGCTGTTCAACAGGTGGTCACCTTTTTCAAAACCGGTAATAACAATGAACAACAGAGTTACCATAACTAGAATTCGAAAGATTGATTCAATATCTTGTGAAAACGTTTTTGATCCGATTGTCATCCCCATTAATAAACCAGCAATTGCCATCATCCAAAAAATTGTCGGCATTGCTTCAGACATATATAGCGGGAAAGCGGCAACAGTAATAAGGGCAACACCCATGAACCGTATCATGCGGGATAGCGTCATTATATTCCCTCTCTCCCAACTGCCATTTGGTAACGCATCCTTGAGCGTCCATTCATATGTGAAACTTTCAGTGTGTCCAGGTTTACTGATATTAACGCGTCAGGAAATCTTGTTTTCTGCTTAGACCCACGTATCATAAAATCCTGATCAGCATCTAGAAGCGCCAATGCGGAAAAAATTCTCTTTAATGAGGAAGTCCCCGCTGCCTCATTAATATGTAAATTGGGAGCTAACAGGCCCACATGAAATTTTCTGTAAACTAAAAATCTGACAATGGACGCGGCAATCTCAATTCCTTGCTCCCGCTTTTCTTGAATTATATGATCCCTGTGGCTGCCTGTAAGGTAGATTGTGGCCCTCCTTCCTGCCTGTTCTTCAAACTCCTTAATGGCAAACTCTTGTCGTGAAGCTGTTTTCTTCCAGTGAACATTTCTCCAATCATCACCTGCATGCATCTGTCGGATAGAATAAAACTCTAACCCCTGCCCTTTATTGTTGTGAGTGTAAAAATGATCATCTTGCTTAATGGATAATTGGCTTAAGATTGTTTCAACTGGCTCTTCACCCTTGGGCATCACCAAAACAGAGCGGCTGAATTCATAATGTCTGCTTTTTGAAAAAAAAGAGAACGGGAAACGGGTACTAATTGATATTCCTCTTATTTGCTGTTTGCCCCTTTTTGGGAAAACCAATCGTACCATCATATGCCCTTCTTCTCCGGCTTTTAGCTTCAGGAGTCTTCCTTTCTTTTGAATGATACCACTATCATCAGCAACTAACAGATCTCCTTCCAATGAGAAAGAGCTCAAGTACTGTTTTTGGTTCTGAACCTTGATAGATCCAAATGTCTCAGATGCAACAATGGTTTCTGATGGAAGGTCAACTTCCCAGCGCAGTTTTTTCAGCGTCAATTCTGACAGGATTCCGCTTGCAACAATGATCGATAGGAGCATAGCCATCAGGAGATAAAGAAGGTTTACACCGGTGTTCACAGCAGCAAAGCCTATCCCCAGTGTAATGAACACTAGAAACTTTCCTTCCATGGTAAAAGTGAGCTTTCTTGGAAAAAAGCTACTCTGCATCATTCTGTTAATTAAACTTTTCCTCTGGTCCCGAAACCGTACAAACAGCAATGTGTTTACCACGAACAGAAAGACAAATATCACCTTCAAACGCATATAATACGGGAACTTGAAGATCATGAAAAAGGAAGACCCCGTAATAAACAGCATGATAAGTCCCACTAAGGAAACTTTCATTCCTTTGGGTCTAATATGAAGAATTTCTAGTATGCGGTCTCTCAAGGGGCCGGAATAGAATTCAGTATATCTTCTATTCTTGATAAGACCTGGCTCCTTTCACCCAATATATTTGAAGAGTCTCTCAAGGTGAGCCTGTGTGCCAGAACGTATGGCGCTATGGTTTGAATATCGTCAGGTGTAACATAATCCCGCCCTTTAAGAAGTGCGTAACCCCGAGCCGCCTGCATCATTTGGATACCTGCTCTTGGGCTGGCGCCAAGCTCAAAATGATCTGCCTCCCGTGTAGCTAATACAATGGAATGTACATAATCGATCAGCTCATCCTGTGCCGACACTGAATCAACACTCTTTTGAAGAGCTTGTACCTGTTGTATGTCCAAAACCTTGTTAATTTGATCAAATGATTCGTTTTCATTCTGACCCCCGATAATCTCTTTCTCTATAGAAGCCTCAGGGTAACCTATGGTTACAGAAAGAATAAATCTGTCAATTTGTGATTCAGGAAGAAAGTACGTCCCTTGAATCTCCTTAGGGTTTTGAGTTGCCATAATAAAAAATGGGGTGGGCAGTTGGAATGTTTCCGTATCGATGGTTACCTGGTTCTCATTCATTGCTTCTAAAAGTGCACTTTGTGTTCTGGGTGATGTACGATTTATCTCATCGGCCAAAATTATATTGCTAAAAACGGGACCTGAACGAAAAGAAAATTCGGCGGTTGATGGGTTGAAAACAAAACTGCCGAGAATATCTGAAGGCAACATATCTGAAGTAAATTGTATCCTTGAAAAATCCAGATCCAGTGCTTTGGACAGTCCTTTAGCCAAAGTTGTTTTGCCAACCCCCGGTACATCCTCAATTAGAATATGGCCTTTAGCAATAAGAGAAGTGATTGTCAACTCCACTACAAATCGCTTCCCGATAATAACTTTTTCTACTTCATCCATAAGATTTTCCAAGAGGTCGGCCCGAGCTTGTTTAGTGTTCTTCATTGAAATATTATTCACCTTACTAATGTCGTTATTATTCAATTTAGTTTATTATTTTCAAATTGTTTTACAACGATATCGTTAATTCTACTATCACTCACTATTAAGGCAATTTGTTTTTGAATTCTTACCGTTTTCTATAACGATAGAAACAAAGAATGAGAAGTCCAGCAAGATTTGTTAACCACACTTCTGGGGTGGCCCAGCTAATGCCGTCCACCGTAAAGTCCGAAATTGGCCAAACAATCTTTGTGGGAAAAAAAGAACGCGTATGGAACGGAAAATCAAGGATAATATGGAAAGGCCATCCCAGCATTGCGAAAGCAACATCCTTCCTGAACCTGCTGACAATTCCGATGATTGTAAATGCGCTGATGAAGCTGTGAGAGATATCATAATTAATGAACACCCACCAAGGAATAGTCTCAAGTGGAGGCGGCTCCATATCTAGGTGGAATTGGAAAGTAAAAATTTGAACGATAAGCAACAGCCCAAATGAAAACAGATCCGGGGCCGCACCCCAGAAAAGCGCCAGCCATGGATGTCCTCGGTAACCAAAGAGCCCTCTTCCCCAGAAGGCGTGACTCAAAGTGTCCATCTATGATCTGAGTGCAGACAATTCCTTATAAAGTTCAAGTGCTTCGGGGTTCGCCAGAGCATCCCTGTTCAAAGCTTCATCGCCGTGGATGATCTTTTTTACGGCGATTTCCACTTTTTTGCCGTTGATGGTATACGGAATGTCCGCAATGGGAAGGATGATCGCCGGTACGTGGCGTGGCGAACAGGCTGCTCGAATGGCTGATTTAATGCTTCGCTTCAAATCCTCACTGTGGTCAAAACCGCTGTTCATTTTAAGAAAGAGGATCACTCTTTCGTCCCCTTTCCATTGTTGGCCAACGGCGAGGGAATCTTCCACTTCTCCAAATGATTCCACAACTTGATATATTTCGGCCGTGCCTATACGAACTCCTCCCGGGTTCAACGTGGCGTCACTCCGGCCGTATATCTTAATGCCCCCTTCTTTGGTGATAGAAATGTAATCTCCGTGTGCCCAAACGCCGGGATACTCAGAAAAATAAGCGTTGTGATACTTGGAGCCGTCGAGATCGTTCCAGAAGTAAATGGGCATGGACGGGAAGGCTCCAGTGCAGACTAGTTCGCCTTTTTCATTCGACAATGGTTTCCCATGAAAGTTGAATGACTCCACTTTCATGGCCAGAGCCCTGCATTGAATTTCTCCCCGGCGGACTGGCAGCATGGGATTCCCACCGGCAAAGCAAGAAATAATATCCGTGCCGCCAGAAATGGATGCCAACTGCACATCTTTTTTCACCTGGCTATAAACATAATCATACCCTTCTTCCACCAAAGGTGAACCTGTAGAGAGGATTGTCCTGATGGATTTCAGATCGTGAGTTTCAATAGGACTTAATCCTTCACCGTTGCAGGTGGAAATAAACTTTGCGCTTGTCCCAAAAACGGTGATCTCAAAATCGTCCGCCATTTGCCACATGGCTGATAGATCCGGGAAGAAAGGAGCTCCATCGTACAAAACAATGGTCGCACCGATCGCAAGGTTGGTGACGAGCCAGTTCCACATCATCCAACCGCAGGTTGTGAAATAGAACACGGTGTCCTCCTCGCTGATGTCGCAGTGAAGACGAAGTTCCTTCATGTGCTGCAGAAGCGTGCCGCCTGCCCCATGGACGATCGATTTAGGAAGGCCCGTAGTCCCAGAGGAGTACATGATGTAGAGGGGGTGGTCGAAAGGTAACTGCTCAAATTTCATCGATCCTAATTCACCGGCCGTGAAATCCTTATATAGAACGCTATTGTTAACGGACGAGATTTCAGGCAACTGAGATTCAAAAGGTACCACCACAACGTGCTCCACGCTTGGCAGTTCAGAAAGAATTCCCCTTAGCTTACCAAGTGAGTCAATCTTTTTTCCGTTATATTGATATCCATCTGCCGCAAAGAGAACCTTTGGTTCTATCTGGCGAAACCGATCCAGCACCCCTTGGATCCCGAAGTCCGGGGACGAAGAACTCCAGATAGCACCAATGGAAGCCGACCCTAACATTGCAATAATTGCCTCCGGGATATTTGGGAGAAACCCCACTACTCTGTCGCCTTTCCGCACCCCAGCAGAACGCAATGCCAAAGACACTTTTTCAACTTCACCAGCCAGTTCGGCATAAGTCATCCTTCTATCCGATTTCCCTTCCGCCCGTGAAATAATGGCAAGATGATCATCACGACGCCTGAGAAGATTTTCAGTGAAGTTCAGTCGGCTATTGGAAAACCATCGTGCACCGGGCATCTTTGTGACATCGTCCACAACTTCATCATAATTCCGGGACACGAGTACATCGGAAACTTCCCACATGGTCTCCCAGAATGCAGTAATCTTATGCACTGACCAATCGTAGAGATCGGAATAGTCCGATAAATTTATGCCGTACTTTGTGTTCACCGTCTTCCTGAAGCGATTCATCTGAGATGAAGCCAATCGTTCGTGTAATGGGTTCCACATTATTTTGGACATGGTTAATCTGATCTTTGTTGTTGATCAAGATGGTACACATTGCTTCTCTGAAAATCAACTGAATTACCCGTTGGTTCGCCTTCTACCCCGCTCTAAATTCATCGCATGTTCATCAAGAAAAAGGAGAAGAGACTTGAAATTTGTATACTTTTTTGGTGATTCGCAGTCTGACGGCACAGCGGAAATGAAGGAGCTTCTTGGAGGGAAAGGGGCGAATCTTGCTGAAATGACAAGCCTTGGCATTCCCGTTCCACCGGGATTCACTCTTACAACTGAAGTGTGTAACCAGTATTATACAAATGACCGGAATTATCCTGCGGACCTTGAGGAACAGGTCAATAAAGCTATTGCCCGCACTGAATCGGTAATGGGGCGGAAGTTCGGCGACCCAGAGAATCCGCTCCTCTTTTCCGTCCGTTCAGGGGCGCGAATTTCCATGCCGGGTATGATGGAAACAGTGCTAAATGTTGGATTGACCACCAAAACAATCCCGGGCCTGATCAAAAAATCTGGAAATCCAAAGTTCGTCTACGACGCATATCGCCGCCTTATTATGATGTATGCCGATGTGGTAATGGAAAAAGCAGCGGGGTTGGAGCCAAAGGATGGCATCAGTATTCGCGAACGGCTCGAAGACCTAATCGATGAACGGAAAGAAGCAAAAGGAGTTGAACTTGACACCGAACTGGGTGGTGATGACTGGAAAGAGTTGTCCGAGAGATTCAAAGTCACGGTCAAGGAAGTTCTTGGGAGTGAGTTCCCTGATGAGCCACATACCCAAATATGGGGCGGTATTAACGCTGTGTTCCAATCTTGGAATGGAAAGCGTGCTATTGCCTACCGACGTATTGAAGGTATTCCCGAAGAATGGGGGACTGCTGTCAATGTTCAGAGCATGGTTTTTGGGAATATGGGGGATAACTGTGCAACGGGAGTTGGCTTTACACGGAATCCCGCCACGGGTGATGATCATTTTTTCGGAGAGTGGCTAGCAGATGCGCAGGGAGAGGATGTTGTAGCGGGAATCAGGACTCCGAATCCCATCAATCAGTGGGGCAGGACCGATAAGAATAAAGAACTGCCAACGCTTGAAGAAGTCATGCCTGATATATACAAGCAACTGGATGATATCCGTTCCAATCTTGAAAAACACTACCGTGACATGCAGGACATTGAGTTCACCATAGAAAGCGGGAGGCTATGGATGCTCCAGACCAGAGTTGGGAAAAGGAATGGAATTGCCGCGGTAAGAATGGCAACAGATATGCTATCCGAGGAGCTTATTTCAAAAAAGGAGTCGCTAGTGCGAGTAAAGCCCTCGCAGCTGGATGAACTGCTTCATCCCATGGTCGATCCCGCTGCGGAAGCAGACGCAATGAAGCTTGCTGATGGTTTACCCGCTGGTCCTGGCGGCGCTACCGGGCAAATCGTCTTCACTGCTGATGATGCCGAAGCGTGGGCCAAAGAAGGCAAAAAGGTGATACTTGTCCGGAACGAGACTTCACCTGAAGATGTTCACGGCATGCACGCAGCCGAGGCAATTCTCACCGCAAAAGGAGGAATGACAAGCCACGCCGCTCTTGTCGCCCGAGGCTGGGGCAAGTGCTGTGTTGTGGGATGCAGCGCTCTAAATATAGATAGCCGAGGCAAAAAACTTACAGTAGGCGATCAGACTTTCACCGAAGGGGATATCGTTACACTGAATGGTACAAAAGGAGTTGTCTATGCCGGCGAACTTTCTCTGACTCAGATCGATCCCGGTGAAAATGCTTCTTTCCGAGCACTTATGGAGATTGCTGATGAAGTCCGGACATTGGGCATTCGCACCAACGCTGAACGACCCGAAGATGCCGCCCAGGCCCGAGCGTTTGGGGCACAAGGCATTGGCCTTTGCCGAACAGAACATATGTTCTTCGATCCTGAACGGATCAGCGCCATGCGCGAAATGATTGTAGCGGAAAACGAGGAAACACGACGTGATGCCGTCATGAAGCTTCTCCCATTCCAGCGTCAAGATTTCTATGAAATACTTAAGGCAATGCACGATTATCCCGTCACCATCCGACTTCTCGATCCTCCGCTTCACGAATTCGTGACGCTCACCGATGATCAAATTACCGGATTGGCTGACGACTTGGGGATCAAGAGAGAGAAACTGAGTGCGCGAATTGACGCCCTCCATGAACTCAACCCCATGCTTGGACATCGAGGCTGTCGTTTAGGGGTCGCCTATCCGGAGATTACCGAAATGCAGGCTCGCGCCATTTTCGAAGCAACAGCCAAACTAACTGAAGAAGGCGTCCAAGCTCTGCCGGAGGTGATGATCCCACTTGTTGGGACACATACCGAATATGAACATCAGGAAGCGATCGTGCGGAGAGTTGCTGATGAAGTAAAAATTGAGTCCGGCACAGATTTCCCCTACCTCGTGGGAACCATGATCGAGATTCCAAGGGCATGTCTTACCGCAGACGAAATTGCCAAAAAGGCGGAATTCTTCTCATTCGGCACGAATGATCTGACACAGACGACATTTGGATTCTCCCGAGATGACATCGGCGGTTTCCTGCCTGCCTACATAGAGGGTGGAATTCTACCGGAAGATCCTTTTCAGTCCCTTGATCAGTCTGGAGTGGGTCAGCTTGTGGAAATGGGGGTAGAAAAAGGACGCGGACAGAACGGGGAATTAAAGATTGGTATCTGTGGCGAGCACGGCGGCGACCCGGCCTCTATTGATTTCTGCCACAAGACCGGTTTGGACTATGTTAGCTGTTCTCCTTTCCGTGTCCCCATCGCACGTCTTTCTGCAGCGCAAGCTGTTATCAATAATTGATTAAGTGTTAAAGCGGCTCTTTGTTAGCGGTCCAATTGAGCTACACCCAGCACTAACGCATAAATACTCTGACGCGATAGCGCACGTTTAGCTACGTCACCGCCCCACCATCCACGCTGAGGACGGTTCCCGTTATAAAACTTGCCTCGTCGCTGGCAAGAAAGGCGTAAGCAGCAGCAATATCTTCAGGATGGCCTGCCTTTCCGAGGGGAACCTTCTTGAGCATCATCGCCATCACATCCTCAGGGATTGATTCAACCATAGACGTCTCGATAAACCCCGGGGCCACAGCATTCACACGGATTCCGTTCTTCCCCAACTCTCTTGCCCACACTTTCGTCATACCCATGATGCCGGCCTTTGATGCGACATAGTTAGTCTGGCCAAAGTTGCCATAGACAGCGACAACCGATGAGGCGTTGAGGATTACACCGGCTTCTTGCCTACGCATCACCTCGGCTATTTCCTGTGTGCATATGTATGTACCACGAAGATTGATATTGAGAATTTTATCAAACTCTTCATCGGTCATTTTCTCCAGCGTGTTATCTTTAATAACCCCCGCATTATTCACAAGAATATCTATCCGCCCGAAAGAACTCAAAGTTTCCGACACCATCGCTTGAACGGTCTCCCGTTCAGCCACATCTACTTCAATGAACTTTCCAGTTTTGCCCTGCTTAATAATTTCATCAACCACTGATTGTCCCGTCTCGCTGTTAAGCTCAGCAACAACCACTTGTGATCCTTCTTCAGCAAACCGCAGTGCTGTTGCTCGGCCGATTCCCTGTCCCGCCCCGGTGATTATGGCAACTTTATCTACAAGTCCTCTCATCTCGCCTCCAACTGCTTCCGTGAATTAAAGTGTGAAGAAGAAGACCTCCAATCTTTTTTCTCTCGAGGTTCGGCATTAACTTTGTTTCATGGTGAAGCTCTTGACTTTTCTGGCGATGGCCGTGTCCCTATTCGGACAGGCCGATATCTACTTTTCCCCCGCCTTTGATACGCAGGAGGCAAGAAGTGGGTTGGAGTCCATTTCTCGCACAGATCTTGAGGCACATCTAAGATTTCTCGCTTCAGACATCACAGAGGGAAGGGCCACAGGAGAGCCAGGACTCGATGTCGCTGCTGAATACATCGCGTCCCAGTTTCGTCGTATCGGTCTGACACCACTTGGCAGCGGCGAATCATACTTCCAGCGTTATGAGCTTCTCAAGACAAAACTTGGAAAAGGAAATGAACTTTCCCTTCTTCTTGACCATGGCTCCGGATCGACTCGTGAAAGATTTCAGTATGGTGAAGATTTCTTTGTCTCTCCCCGAGGTCTCACAGGTAGGATGGAAATTCAAGCACCAATTCTTTTCGCTGGCTACGGGATCACCGCCGAAGAATATCATTACAACGACTATTCCAGAATCACGGCGGAGAATTCTGTCGTCCTTATAATCGATGGAGAACCTGAGCTGAATAATCCAAGCCGGTTCAATGGCAAGTCTGATACACGCTATGCCGACCTCAGAGAGAAATTGACAACAGCCAAGAATAACGGCGCCGTGGCCGTTCTAATAGCTTCAAACCCAAAAACTGATGAACTTTTTTCAGACAAATATAAACGATGGAAGAGCTGGCTGCGTCGTGATAGCATGTCCCTGCCGACTTCAAAAACAACTGTTCCTGTTTTCACCATCTCCGAGACAACAGCAGATAAAATTGTGAGCAGTGCTGGAAAATCATTGAGAGAACTACAGATTGAGCTTGAGTCGGAAGGAACCTCCAATAGTCAGGCTCTAACAGGGAGTTACATCCGACTCAATGTAGATATTGAGAAGGAAACCATTGTTTCCCAAAACGTCGCCGGCTATTTCCCGGGGAGCGATCCGTTCATCGGCCATGAAACAGTGGCAGTCTCTGCCCACTACGATCATGTAGGAAAAAATGCGGACGGGGAGATTTACTATGGCGCCGATGACAACGGAACAGGCACTTCTGCTTTGATTGAGATTGCCGAGGCATCGGTGTCCAACAAGAACCCTCCGAGACGGGGTTTCCTTTTTCTTGCTGTCTCCGGCGAAGAGCGGGGACTCCTTGGCTCCAACTATTATGTGAACAAGCCTCTACTCCCTCTCACCAATACAGTAGCTAACTTGAACATCGATATGATCGGCAGAAATGCTCCCGACAGTGTTTATGTGATCGGATCCAATATGATTAGCGAGGACCTTCATGCGATCAACGAGTTTACAGCATCTCAGATGGATGAAATGTTTCTGAATTACCGATACAACTCTAAAGATGATCCGCAGCGCTTCTACTATAGAAGTGATCACTACAATTTTGCTCAGTTAGGCATCCCTATCATTTTTTACTTTGCCGGCACCCACAAAGATTACCACAAACCAACAGACACGGTAGACAAAATTAATTTTGCCAAGCTTGAAAAAGTGTCGCGGCTTGTCTTCTTAACAGGATGGGGTGTGGCGAACAATGATACGCGTCCCCGGAAGAATACTGGTCAACTCCCAAAGCTCCCCGACCAGATCAAATACTAAAGTACTTTTATCTCCGTGTATCACGGGTGTAAACTTTCCTCGGTCTCGGCAATTGGAGCAATTTCTCTTCTAATATTCTCTTCTTGCGTGCCACCGGTATTAAGGACTGAGGAAAACTCAAAAGAGCCGCCATTCACCAAAGGCGATGTTGCTGCGGCACAGCAACTGACTGGTATCACTTTTTCTGCTGCTGAGATCGATACTATATACAATTATCTCATTCGTAATAGGACTGGTTTTGACACCATGCGGACCTTTGCTCTTGACTATGGTGACCTGCCTGCAATCCTCTTCGATCCCCACCCAAAAGGGTTCAAGATTCCCGACCAGGAGGGGAGTCAGACATGGGCAGTTTCAGCTGACGTGGCTCTCCCAGAAAACCAAAACGACTTGGCGTTCTATTCCCTCTTGGAGCTGGCATCGTTGATCAAATCACAAAAGATCACATCCGAGCAGCTAACACTGTTTTTCCTAAACCGACTACGGGCTCATGACCCTATTCTCAGGGCGGTCATTACTGTGACAGAAGCGCGTGCCTTGGAGCACGCCCGGCTAGCTGATGCAGAAATTGCCGCGGGCCGATATCGTGGACCGCTCCACGGTATTCCGTACGGTGTGAAGGATATTATCGCCGTGGAGGGATACAAAACCACCTGGGGGGCAGAACCTTATAAGGATCAGAGTCTTAACGAAACTGCCACAGTTGTCAAAAGATTGGATGAAGCTGGTGCTATACTCATTGCCAAACTGACGTCCGGTGCCCTCGCCCGGGGCGATGTCTGGTTCGGAGGGAAGACAGTTTCTCCGTGGGACACCACTCAGGGGAGCAGCGGCTCTTCAGCCGGGTCGGCAGCCGCAACGGCAGCCGGGCTTGTTCCTTTTGCAATCGGGACGGAGACATGGGGATCGATTGTATCGCCATCCACCCGATGCGGTGTAACGGGACTCCGGCCTACCTATGGACGCGTCAGCAGAGCAGGCGTTATGACACTTTCATGGTCCATGGATAAAGTAGGACCGATCTGCCGATCTGCCGCCGATTGCGCTGTTGTGTTCGATGTCATCCAAGGCGATGACAAAAATGATCAAACAGCAAAAGATGCCCCGTTCTTCGTGGACTGGGAAAGGCCGATCGAAACATTACGCTTGGGCTTCTTGGAGGAGGTCTTTAACAAGGACACCACTGAGGCTGGAGAGAACGGCCGCGCCGCCTTGGAACAGTTTCGCGACATGGGAGCTGACCTGATACCGGTGAAACTCCCCGAGGCGTTTCCTTTTCGGACGTTCGACATCATCCTCCGTTCAGAGGCTGGTGCTTTTTTCGATGACCTCGTCCTGTCTGGTGAAGTAGATCGTATGGTACAGCAAAACAAACGTTCCCGGGCAAACTCACTGCGACAGTCCCGGTTCATTCCCGCTGTGGAATACCTTCAGGCAAACCGCCACAGAAGAAATCTCATAGAAGAAATGCACAGTCTCATAAAGGATTTTGATGTGATCATAGCTCCACAGAGGGGCGGGAATCAGACACTTATTACTAACCTTACTGGCCATCCTGCAATGGCTGTTCCCGCTGGCTTTGACGAGAAAGACCGCCCAACAAGCATTATCCTCATAGGCAACCTGTACGATGAAGCGTCAATTTTGGAGGTTGCCAACCTATTCCAGCAACAAACACCGTTCGACAACGCACGTCCGCCCTTATTCAGTGGGAGCCAGCAGCCGGCAAACTGATCAAGCTGGAAAGGTTTTTATAAAAGTAACGTTTTTCTATCCAACCATTTCGGCGGAACCGAGAACCTCTTCCAGACTGAATCTTCCATCTTTTTCCATCTGGCGGGCAGCATCAACAATAGTCTTCTGCGCTTTATCCACATCACTCTTGGCTACTGCCTCTTCCACCGGTTCGTACATCGCCTGCTTTTTCTGGGGAAGGTTCTCTAATATCTTATTCACCTGAGCCTGATCTCTTCCTTTCAATGCCATGGCTATGGCATCGAGTTCGACAGAGTTCATCAAGTCCCGCAACAGATTGTCAGGGAATGATTCAAGAATGTCATCGAAAGTAAGGTGGTATTTCTTGATTTCTGCTGCCAGATCAGGATCTTCCCGCGCGATGGTATCTAGGTATTGTTCCTCTTCAAAGGGCGTCATCTGTCCAAGAATGTCTGCCACATCTTTTCCCCCACTCCGAGCAAAATCGACTGCTTTCGGAAGATAAAGGGCCTTCGTACGAAGCTGCGACGCCACATTTACGATTCCTTCAAGAGGAACGTTCTTTAGTGATCCCATACTCATCAGTACATTCCCCTTTGCTTCCGGACTCAAACGGTTCAGCACTTTCATCTGCTTTTCAGCCGGCACCTGCGCAAGAGCAATGGCAATAATCCGCGGCTCTTCAACTTCCAAAAGGGCGATCAGTTGTTCATCCGCTAGCTCTTCCAGGAATTCAAAAGGCTTTTTCGATTGCGGTTCCCCTTCGCTTTTCAGCTTTTGAGAAATTATCGCAAGATAGAATTCGTCCATAATCTGCTTTTTTAGTCCTGTTGAGACAGGCTCCATCTCTCTGGAACGAGCACGAATTCTTCGGACTTCCGTCTCACTCAAATCCTTGAGAAGCTTCACGGCCACATTTTCGCCGATGACTGAGAAAACGACGGCAACCTTATCAATTCCGGCCAGCTGGTAGTATTCAGTAATCATCACTTATTTCTTCTTCTTCTTTTTCTTCTTTTTCTTTCCCCCGTCATCTTCTGCTTCTTCAGGAGCAGCTTGAACCGGAGGTGCGGTTTCGGCCCGTTCGGGCGCAGGGGGTGCTTCCTGTTCCAGCCAGTCCTGCACAACGGCTGTAGCAACATTAGGATCGCCTACACTCATGGAAACCACCGACTCCCGTGTTTTTGTCATTTCAGACTGAAGCACGCTGGGATCCTCTTCAAAAGCCGGTGGGGTAGATTCCTGAGGCGGTGCCGCAGGTACAGGTGCAACAGAAGCATAGGGGGCTGCTGGGGTTGCCACTGTACCATTCCCGTTACTGCTCACTTTTTTTTTCGGAGGTTGCATCATCCAGGGCGGTGGCATGACATATTTTGGTTTAGATCGCCCGTTAAACAGGATTACTGCTGCAAGAGCCATAACGGCCAGCAACGAGATAGCACTCATTAAATAAATGGGCATATTGCTCATTCCGCCACTCATGCTCTCCATCTCTCTTTGAGCCTGCTCGAGCATGGCAAGTTTCTCTTCAATAAGAGAATCGAGGGCAGCTTTCTCATCCTCTTTGGAGGCCACTGCTTCTTCAGCCGCCGCTTGTTCTTCCTCAGACAGCTGAGGCTCAGCAAGAACTTCCCGCAATTGCGCAATTTCCGCAGTTAATTGATTCATTCGGAGAGAGTCTCTCTCAAGCATCGCCTGACGTTCATTCTCGAATTCCCGTGCCATTCGGTCATTTTCTAGCCTTTGTATTTCGCTCTGCCAGAATTCGCTTTCTTTATCGCGACGTGTAGCTTCTTCAGCTTTCCAAAGGTCAAGCTCTTGTTTCCAGTCATCAGCTACCTGTGCTTCAGCATCGGCCTGCTTTTCTTCAAGCTGATCAATCTTTTCAGCAATAGATCGGAGGATGATGGATTCGGCTGTCCGCTCATCCTTTCGCTGGCGGAATGATGCGGTCATCACAGAAAGTACATCGCCGCGGCTTCTGTCGAAGTGGGACGCCACCATAATAATCTGACGCACGTTTTCGATCAGCTCAGGAGCGGATCCTTCCGGAAGAATGCAACTCACCTCAAGCCGCTCCACCACCGGAACCGAAGCCTTAGTGTCTTTATATGATTGACTCAGTATCTGCGAACCTTTGGAAGGGCCTTCTGTCATCGTTGGTTTTTCGGAAGGTTCTTCGGCAACCACTGCCTCGATCGGCTCTTCATCTCCCATACTTTGAAAGTCGAAACCTGGAATCGGAATCCCTGTCATCCGTGAGCGTGGCTCCGGGGATTCAGATGTCAACGGAACCGAACTGGACGATTCTTCTCTGCCCGATCGGACCGCCGCTTTGGCATCGTCTGATCCTGCCGGACGGAATGTCACCTCCTCGGTGACTGTGGGGGTAAACTTCAAGTCTACCGTAACATCAAGGACATACCTGTGGTCATCCATGACTTTCTGCAGTGCCGATTCAATCCGGCTCCGCAAATCGTTCTCGAGCATCAGCTTTTGTGCCAGGTATGTCGATTCCTGACCCATCATGCTCGCTATGAGCAAAAGTCCTACAAAGGACTTGAGAATAATCCGCATCTTCATTATTTCACTCTCCCCCTTTACCTCGGAGTATTATTAACTGTTCTCAGGAGTTTTCTCCTCAAGTTTTGATATTTGTGACCCTGGCGCAGTAGAGGCAAGAAATGTAATCTCCACCCTACGGTTGCGTGCTTTCTGTTCTCTCGTTGCATTTAATTCTTTGATCAGTTCATCATCTATTACTCTGTCAGTAGGACGATCCCTCGGGATATATTCTGCAAAACCAACAGCCTGGAGTCTTGTAGGATTCACCTCCATATTGATGAGTTGTCGGACCACTGCCGCAGCTCTTGCCCCAGAAAGTTCCCAGTTGGAAGGATATCTTGACTGAATGGACTGCGGGAGAACATCGGTATCAGTGTGCCCTTCCACCGCCACCATGAAATAAGAAGACTGAATGGTGGGAACTATTTTGTCAAGGACATCCACGATTTCCGGTTTTAGGCTAGCTGAACCAGATGTAAAACTGATGTCTGATGAAATACCAATGGTAACCCCTTTAGGCCCAGTCGTAACTTCCACCGGTTTTTCGCCTGTTTCAGGGTTGGTATCCATCTCTTCCACCATTTCCTCTGCTGCCTTTTTTATATCAGCCAGGGACATGGCCTGATTTTCTAATTTCTCTTTCTTACCAACTGATTTACCCATCCCATCCGCCATCTCCTGCAACTTTACAGGGTCGATTGTGGAGATAGCTGCCAAGAGTACAAAGAAGGCAAAAAGAAGCGTCATCATATCTGCGAACGTGCCGAACCATCCCGGTAGACCCTCTTCTACCTCATCACGGCCTTTGGCTATATATTTCTTTATTTCTTGAGGAGTTGCAGCCATTCTGTTACTCTTCTCTCTTCCACTCCTTTGGAGGGATGAACGAATTCAGTTTTTCCCTGACGATAAGAGGATGCTTCCTTTGATGGATCAGTCGGGCCCCTTCTACAAGCATTGCCTGCATCGTACTGGTTTGTGAAATTCTTGCATTAAGCTTGGCCGCCATCGGCAGGAAGAAAAGGTTCGCCAGCAAGGCGCCGTAAAATGTCGTGATAAGTGCAGCGGACATGCCAACACCAAGCGATTCTGTGCCGCCGCCTTCACCACCAAAGCCGGCCAGCATAATAACCAGTCCAATAAGCGTTCCAATCATTCCCCAGGCAGGAGACATGGTCCCCATTGTTTTAAATAGTTCCGCCTGACTTTTTTCCCGGATTTCCCTGTAATCGATCCGGGTATTAAGAATGTCGACGATCTCTTCTTCCGAATAGCCGTCAACAACCATCTGAACTCCATCCCGGAAAAAGAAATTGTTAACACTATCGATACCTTTTTCAAGATCTGCGGCTCCCTTTCTACCAACACCTGCCAATTCCACACATTCATCCACTAGCCCACCGAGCTTTGTATCCGAACCTTTGAAAACCGCACCCATGGCCGCGCCCAGCTTCAAAACATCGGCAAGCGGGAAAGCGACTGAGACTGATGCAACCATTCCCCCAAAGACAATAATGAAACTTGAACCCGAAACAAATACCATGGCTGAAGCCCCAGCCGCTATAGCGGCCATAGCAATGCCACCGATCGTAAAGCCGAGCCCTAAAAGAATTCCTATTAGTGTGGCAATATCCATAGTTAGTCCTCGTCTCTTGAAAAACTGGTTGTCTTAAGTCTGTTTTCGTGCAGTGCTTTCAAGATGTTCCGCACATCATCGTACTCCGGGTCCATCTGAAGTGCCAGGTTCCAGTTGATGGTTGCCCGCTGGGGATCCCCAAGCTGATAATAGATCGATCCCCGCCGTGCATAGGCGAGCGCCAGATTGGGGTTCAATTCCAAGGCCGTCTCTACTTCTTGCAGTGCTTCCCTGTAATCTCCCGAATGAAAATAACGCAGAGAACGAGAGAGATGCCTCATGGCCCGATTAATGTTCTTCTGTGAAATACTTTTTTGCAGGTTGAGTGATTTAACCGAGTCTGACAGAGAAACTGATTTCTGTTGAAGCAAAGACACTTTGGTGGCAAGGTTTCTTACCTGATGCCGGGATACTTTCAGCGAGTCCCGAAGCGTAGAAAACGCTCCGTCAGCCGCCATCAGTGTGGAATCGATAAGGCCAGTCCCGGAGCCCGTAATTCTGTCAGGAAGCGGTGATGGCCCGCCGGGCACACCCGGCATTCCAGGCACGCCTTTTGGAATTGACATGGTGAAATTCATCACAAAGCCCGGGTGCTTTACACTGTACTTGTTGGAGAACTCGGGCAAATTTTCTAAGTGGGTGAATCCTAAGCCCAGACGGTAATCCGAGGTAAGGGGGATGCGGAGTCCCACATTGATGCCTGAACCGTCGAATTCACCCACAAAATCTATACCACCCCATTTCGGCATGTATGGAGTGTTTAACAAAACGCCAGCAAAAACACCCGCACCCATTCCCTGTGTTGTGTCACTCTCAGTAACGCCGGAAGCTACACCGGCCGGAGTCACAGAAAAACCGCCCGTTCCAAATCCCATGTAGGTGCTCAGGTGATACTCACCGAACTCTTTCTCACTGCCGACCGTGGCGAAAAAAGAGAGCTGCTTTGGATCGAGGCGTAGGCCGTCTTTTGCATCATTCTCAAAAATGATGTCATGAAGACCAATAGAGACAGACATGTCCTGCCGGACAAATATCTTATATTGCGTATGAAAGCCAAATTCTACTGGAGGCACATAGGAAGACTCGAGAAGTTTCTCCACCGCCGTGGTGTCACCACCTTGCCCTGAAGAGAAGCCAAGGGTAAAACGCTCGGAGACGTCCATGCTGAAAAAGACCCCTTTCGCTGTATTGAAAGGAGAAAAGTTGTGAATCTCAGTAGTAAACCCCGTGGTAAACAGGTGCGGCGACCGTTTGATATAAGTCGTGGGGATTTTCATCATATGACCCGGATGGGTAAAAGAAACGCGGGTCACCGCACTGAGCGGACCCGCACCCGCAAGGAGAAGAAAGAGTGTAACAGCTTTGGTTATTCGTTGTAACACCATCAATTAGATCCCTTTCTCAATTCCATCTGAGCCAGACGGAGAAATTCACTATCGGGGAACAGATCTATGATTTCGGCAAATGCCTGCTCCGCCTCGCTGTTATTGCCCATCTCCCTATGAACCATTCCCGTCAGAGCCATGGCATCATCACGTTTATCAGATTCAAAAAGGATGTCGACCCTGTCAAGAAGCCGCAATGCTGCCGCATAGTTCCTCATCCGAAAATGACATTCGGCGAGCCAGTAAAGGATGTTTCCGGCGGTCATATCATCAAGCTCAGACAGTGAAAGCCTTTCAAAGTGGCCCACGGCCACACCGTAGTCCTGACGCTGATAGGCAAGAACACCATTCATATAAACCATCCTGTTGAACGGTGTCTCCATGGAAACTGACGGCCTTGCATCTTCTTCCGGCTCCAGTTCCGTATAATCGTCCAGCGTCACACCCGGCAGGGGCGGCGCAGTTTCAACTTCAACAGTCGGGGGAGAGAACGCTTCTTCTGTTGGCAGTGTCCCTTGAGCAAGAACATCGGAAAGCATAGTCCGCAACTCCTTGTTTTCCGTCTGGAGAGTTTCCATCTGAGCCCCCAACGCTTTTTCAAGGAGGGCGATGCGATCATTCATCCTCCGGAAGTTCTCTTCCTTGAGCCCTTCTACCTCATTGTATATATTCGACTCGAGGTCGGCAATTTTTTCGTTAATACTCTGAAGTGTGGCATGAAGCTCTTTTGTAGAAGCCATATAGACTGATCCGCTCGGTTTTTTGTCCATGAAGAAAGAAACTTCCTCAGGCGGACTCTTTATATAGCGGTCAACTTTTTCTTTTCCACTGGCGGGCTCAATAACAACACCAAGATCAAGGAAGAAAGCGTCGTTCCCAGGAGTGGTTGATGAAGATGACTCTTGGCCAATCAGAGTTGATAGAAACACGCTTGCCGCAAGGAGGAGCGGCGCAGCTGTGAATCGCTGACTGCAGATCATTCGTATTCTTCCCAATCGATAGTATAGGAATAACCGAGAAATGCCCCCACATCGGCAGGGATGATCAGCTCAAAGTTTCCAGAAGCCCCCGGCAGCAGGGACGAATCAGTGGTGATGCCAGAATCGAAGGTGTGGTAGGAACCGGAAACGAAGGTTGTGAGCGTTCTCGTCTCTCCGCTCCAGTTCTTCCTCAAAACAAAATTTACTTTCACAAAGTCGGCTCTGTTTCCACCAACATTTTTCACCTGCCCCGCAAGTGTCTTGTTGTTGGATCTGTCAGTCTTTTCCGCAATGTTGCCAACAAGAACAATATTGGCGACCCTGTCACG
>CEUZ01109473.1_pt1 | contig 57220 bp, 48 predicted proteins | sample 361511 | NCBI WGS metagenome assembly CEUZ01 (sample SAMEA2622822, study PRJEB7988) | marine metagenome | biome: marine biome (ENVO:00000447); feature: surface water layer (ENVO:00002042); material: "saline water (ENVO:00002010), including plankton (ENVO:xxxxxxxx)" | depth 5 m
CAAAATCATATAATCAAGTTCCAAAACTTATGTCTAAGGACAAGTTAATAAAAATTAAGACTGCACTAATAAGTGTTTCTAATAAGAGCGGTCTTGAAACACTCGCACACTATCTCAACAAAAATAACACTAGAATTATTTCCACAGGAGGAACGGCTAAGTATATAGAAAATCTAGGCATCGAAATAGATCGAGTATCTGATCTAACAAATTTTCCTGAAATAATGAATGGAAGAGTCAAAACTCTCAATCCTCTAATTTATGGAGGCCTATTAAATAGACCTTTGTTAGATGATGGGATTCAAAATGAGCTAGGGATAAAGAATATAGATCTCATAATAGTGAATCTCTACCCATTTGAAAAAACAGTAGCAAATAATAATTCTTCCGAAGAAGATGCTATAGAAAATATTGATATTGGAGGACCAAGCATGATCAGAGCATCTGCTAAAAACTTCTATAGCAAAACTATAGTCACTGACCCAAATGATTATCAGATTCTTATTGATGAATTACAAAAAAACAATCACTCAGTCTCTTATTCATTAAGGAAAGAATTTGCCATAAATGCATTTGGTGTAACCGCTTCTTATGATTCAAAGATAAGAAACTATTTTGACAAAATAAACAATAATAATGAGTTACCACAAAATCTAGCATTACAGTTAACGAAGAAAAATAATCTTAGATATGGCGAAAATCCTCATCAAAAAGCAGGGGTATATTTTTCTGAATCTATAGATAATGAATCTTTAGCTGGCGCCAAAATTTATCAAGGAAAGGATCTATCCTACAATAATTTACTGGATGCCAATACAGCTATGAAATGCTCACGAGAATTTGAATTAGCTTGCTGTGTGATTGTGAAACATATGAACCCTTGTGGTGTAGCTGTTTCAAGTAATATCAATGAAGCATATCACAAAGCATTTGAGACAGATCCTGAGTCTGCATTTGGTGGGGTTATAGCAGTAAATAGAGTTGTAGATGAAGAGTTTGCGAAAAGCTTAACTAAAAATCAGTTTTTAGAGGTAATCGTTGCGCCATCTTATAATCCAGAGGCACTAGAGGTTTTCGAAAAAAAAGAAAACATCAGGGTGATATCTGTTGAGGATCATCATGACAATGAAATGCAATTTCAGCTCCAATCTATAGACGGTGGATTCTTGATCCAAGAAGATGATAGAAGAATACTTGAAAAAGATGACCTAAAAATTGTTACCAATAAAAAACCAGATGGAAGTGAAATAGAGGACCTTATTTTTTCATGGCGTGTGGCTAAATATGTAAAATCTAATGCAATTGTTTTTGTAAAAAATCTCCAGACAATTGGCATTGGAGCTGGTCAAATGAGCAGAGTTAATTCAGCTAAAATTGCTAGCTTAAAAGCTGCTGACGCTAATTTAAAGACTACTGGTGCTGTTATGGCATCAGATGGTTTTTTCCCATTTAGTGATAGCGTTAAGATGGCTGCTGAATATGGAATTAAATGTATTATCCAACCTGGTGGCTCAATAAAAGATCAAGAGGTTATTGATGAAGCTAATAAACAAGATATTTCTATGGTCTTCACCGGATTGAGACATTTTAGACATTGAGATATGGAAAAAAGAAATAGAGTACTAATCATTGGAAATGGTGGCAGAGAACACGCATTTGCATGGAAAATGTCTCATTCTACAAAAGTTGATCAAATATTTGTGGCGCCGGGAAATGCTGGTACTGAAAATGAAATTAAAACAACAAATATAGATATATCGCCTAGTGATATTAATTCATTAATCCAGTTTTCGAAGGAAAAGAGTATAAATCTAGTGGTAGTTGGACCTGAAGATCCATTAGTTAATGGTATAACTGATGAATTTACTGCTCAAGGAATAAACTGCTTTGGGCCTTCTGCTGAAGCTTCGAAACTTGAGGGATCAAAAGAGTATTCAAAAAAATTTATGGAGAAATATGGAATACCAACAGCAAATTACTCTTCATTTGATGATGTAGAAAAAGCTCAAGATTATGCGAGAAACAGAAAATATCCTCTAGTTATAAAAGCTGATGGTCTGGCTGCTGGAAAAGGAGTTGTTATTGTAGAAGATTATGAATCAGCATCAAAAACTATAGCTGATTTTTTGGATGAAAAAAAATTTGGCGAAGCTAGCAAAAAAATAATTATAGAAGAATTTCTTATCGGTCAAGAACTAAGCTTTATTGTTATGGTAAATGGCGAGGAAATATTACCTTTAGCAACATCACAAGATCATAAGACGATTGGTGAGGGTGATAAAGGTCTTAATACTGGGGGTATGGGTGCCTATTCTCCAGTGCCTTTTGTGAATCAAGAACTAGATAAAAAAATACTCAATAAAGTGATCCTCCCTACTGTAAAAGGACTAGCAAGTGAGAATATACATTATCGAGGTTTCTTATATGCAGGTTTAATGATTGATGAAAATTTAGAGCCAAAAGTTCTCGAATATAATTGCAGGTTTGGTGACCCTGAGACCCAACCAATTATGATGAGGCTAGAATCTGATTTATATAGTTTGATAGATAGTTGCTTTAAGGGTGGGATAGATAAATTTCCAATTGAGTGGAGCTCAAAATTAGCCTTGGGAGTTATTATGTCTAGTAAAGGTTATCCAGAAACTTATGAAACAGGTTTTGAAATCATCGGTCTAGATAGACTGAATAATAATAATTTAAAAGTATTCCATTCAGGCACAATAAAAGAAAGTACCAAAACCCTAACTAATGGTGGAAGAGTACTTTGTATTACCGCACTAGGAGAAAATATAAGAAAATCTAGAGATATAGCATACTCTGCTATTGCAAAAATTAATTGGCTAGGATGTTATTTCCGAAAAGATATTGGGTTTAGAATAATGAAATAATGAAAAGTGACGTAATAATTATTGGTGGTGGTCAAGCAGGCTTGATGACAGCCGTTACACTTAGGCAAAAAAAGTTTAAAGGCTCGCTGCTCTTAATTTCGTCTGAAAATTATCTTCCATATCAAAGACCGCCATTATCTAAGGATTTTATTTCAAATAATCTCAAAGAAGAACAACTCTATTTTAAAAGGGAAGAATATTATAAAAAAAATGCTATTCAAATACTTCTAAATACTTCGGTAATTCAAATTAACAAGAAACTCAAAAAAATTACACTCTCTGATGGTCAAGAATATTCATATGAAAAATTAGTTATCGCTACAGGTAGCACTCTGAATGAGCTTGATTTGAATTGTAGCAAAAACAATATTCATTATTTAAGAAGTCTTGATGATTCTATAGAGATAAAAAATACACTTGCTACTCAAAAGAAAATAGTAATTATAGGTGCAGGCTATATAGGTCTTGAAATTGCATCAGCTGCTATAAAAAACAATCTTCAGGTTCTGGTTTTAGAGATGGATAAAACAATTATGGGTAGAACAATTTCTAAGGAAGCTTCTGACTTTTTATATGATAAGCATAAAAAGAAGGGCGTAGAGTTTTCACTAAACACAAAAGTTAAAGATATAAATGATCATGGTGAACATAAAAGAGTAGCTTGTAGCAACGGGATAGTTATCGATGCTGATGCTGTAATTATAGGCACTGGGATCAAACCAAATATTGACCTTGCTAACAAATCTGGTTTGTTATGTGAGAATGGTATTTTAGTAAATGAATACTGTCAAACATCTGATAAAGATATCTTTGCGGCAGGAGATTGCACTAATCATCCAAACAAAGTATACAATACTAGGCTCAGGTTAGAGTCTGTTCATAATGCTGTAGAACAAGGGAAAACAGCTGGTGCAGCAATAATGGGTAATTCAGAACCTTACAACCAAGTTCCTTGGTTCTGGACTAATCAATATGATATTAAACTTCAGATAGCAGGCATCTATGAAAGAAATAATGATTCTATAGTTAGAGGTGATATCGAGCTCGAAAGTTTTTCAATTTTTCACATGAAAAATAATAAAATTATTGCTGTAGAAGCAATAAATGACAATAAATCTTTTCTTTTAGGAAAAAAGCTAATACAAAAAAAATTAGAAATACCTAAGAAGGTTATTGAAGACAAAAACTTTGATATAAAGCAATATATTAGGAAATAATAACTACTTTTTCATGGACTCAAAAAATTCGCTGTTGGTTTTTGTATCTTTCATTTTATTTATTAAAAATTCTACGGCAGCAATCTCGTCCATATCGTGAACAACCTTTCTCAAAACCCACATTTTTTGCAATTCATCAGGATCCATAAGTAATTCTTCTCTCCTGGTGCCAGACTTATTAATATGAATAGCTGGATAAACTCGTTTATCAGCAATTCTTCTATCTAGCGCTATTTCCATATTTCCTGTACCTTTAAATTCCTCAAAAATGACTTCATCCATCCTTGAACCAGTATCTACAAGTGCTGTAGCAATGATAGTCAAACTTCCACCCTCTTCGATATTTCTTGCTGCGCCAAAGAATCTTTTTGGTTTTTGCAAAGCATTGGCATCTACACCGCCTGTAAGAACCTTACCAGAAGCAGGAGCAACCGTGTTATAAGCTCTGGCTAATCTCGTTATTGAGTCAAGAAGAATTACAACGTCTTTTTTGTGTTCAGAAAGTCTTTTTGCTTTCTCTATAACCATATCTGCAACCTGTACATGCCGGGATGCTGGCTCATCAAAGGTACTAGATACAACTTCCCCTCTTACAGTTCTAATCATATCCGTGACCTCTTCTGGCCTCTCATCAATTAAGAGAACAATTAAATGGGCTTCTGGGTAATTAGTTGTAATAGAGGAAGCTATATTCTGAAGTAAAATAGTTTTACCCGCCTTTGGAGGAGAAACAATAAGTCCTCTTTGTCCCTTGCCTACAGGTGAAGCAAGATCTATTATTCTTGCCGTAAGGTCTTCAAGGCTGCCTGTCCCTTGTTCAAGTTTAAATCTCTCTTCAGGAAAGTAAGGGGTTAAATTCTCAAAAAGAACTTTAGACCTTACATTTTCTGGATCTTCAAAATTAATCTCTGAAACTTTTAATAATGCAAAATATCTTTCATTATCCTTTGGTGGTCTTACAGAGCCTGAAACCGTATCTCCAGTTCTTAAGTTAAACTTTCTAATTTGCGTTGGTGAAACGTAGACGTCATCTGGTCCTGCAATGTATGAAGTATCTGAAGATCTAAGAAATCCAAAACCATCTTGCAAAATCTCTAATACCCCCTCTCCAAAAATACTTTTATCTTCAGCAGCATGTGCTTTTAATATTGAAAATGTTATATCCTGCCGTCTGGCTCTAGAAATATTTTCTATTCCCATTTCTTCTGCAGTAAACTGCAATTCTGTAATAGATTTTGTTCTTAAATCAGGAAGACTAAGAACATCATCGCCTTCTACTTCCGACTTAGAAATAACATCTTCACTTGTAAAGGTAGCTTTCCTATCCTGGAAATCCTTTTTATGTCTGGGTTTTCTTTTTTTTCTATTTTTTCCGTTTGCAGGCATTTTTTTTATACATTTTGATTAATAAACTCTTGTATTTGTGATTTTGATCCAGCGCCAATATGCTGAGCTTGAACTTGACCATCTTTAATCATCATTAGTGTTGGTATGGATCTTATTGAAAATTTTGCTGCTGTCTGGTTATTATCATCAACATTGATCTTTACAATCTTAACCTTACCATTTAATTCTGTTTCTAATTCTTCTAATATCGGACCTATCATTTTGCATGGGCCGCACCATTCTGCCCAAAAATCAATCAAAACAGGTATATCTGACAAGATTACATCTTGTTCAAAATCTTTATCGGTAGTGTGACTTATTCCCATCTTATAAAATTTATGTGTAGACCTAGTAATATCGACGGTTTAATTCTAAAACTTGGTTTTTTCCGTGAACACGGTCTCGAATATGGTTATTTTCTCCTTTTAAAGACATATATTGCAAGTTTTTTTGAATTTTTTTTATATATAATAATATTCACTATAAATATCAAATACTTAAAAAGTGCTAATAATACATGATCATGGACTGTATTCGGATAAAATCAGAGCTAGTTGAGCAATTAATTGCAATCTCTATGGAAGCTGGGGATGCTATTTTAGAATTTTATAACACAGAAATTGATTTTCAAATTAAACCTGATAGCTCACCCCTAACTAAAGCTGATTTAAAATCAAATAGCATCATCGTCAAAAGATTAAAAGCTCTAACGCCTAATATCCCAATTTTATCAGAAGAAGAAGCAGATATATCTTTTGATATTAGATCTAAATGGAATGAATATTGGTTGATTGATCCACTTGATGGAACTAAAGAGTTTATAAATAAAAATGGTGAATTCACAGTCAACATTGCACTGATAAGAGATCACAACCCTATTTTTGGGATTATACACCTGCCCGTTAAAAACCATACATATTGGGGATATGATGAAAAAGGGTCATTCTTTCTTGATCAAAACAATAGTATTAAAAAAATTAAAGTGTCTAAAAATACTAATGGTCCAATAAAAATAGCTGCAAGCAGATCTCATCCAAGTGATGAGCTCAACAATCTCTTACACAAGATTAAGAATTACAAACTTCTAAATGTCGGTAGTTCTCTTAAATTCTGCTTAATTGCATCAGGTGAATTAGATATATATCCAAGATTTGGCCCAACGTCTGAATGGGATATTGCAGCAGGTCATGCTATTGTGAAATTTGCAGGTGGGGTCATAATAGATCGTAATGGATCGTTGATAAAATACAATAAAAAGAAAAGCTACATAAATAAAGATTTTATAGCTTCGAATAGTTTGCTTCTTGGGGAAAAATATTTAAAGCTCATAAAGTAGAAAATGACCAAATTTTTTTGATTTAAATAAAATTTTATTACCTATGCTTATCAAGAATGATTAGTGATATTAAAACCGTTATGAAGCTATAAAATATTAATGTTTCCAATACATTAAGAATATTAAAAATTACTGCTAATCCGACACCAATGAGTGTAACTATACTCACAATAAGTAATACTTTGTTAGATGATAAACCTCTATCAGATAACCAATGATGGAAGTGATTTCTATCTGCAAAAAAGATTGGTTTTTGAGATGAATGCCTCCTATAAAAAGTAAGCAATGAATCAAGTAAAGGTAATAAAACAAACCACAAAGCAGAAGCAGGAGAAATAATATTATTTGGCTCTTGCGAAAGAAATACTAAATTCCATGAAAGTATATGGCCAATAGTAACTGAGCCATGATCTCCTAAGAATATCTTGTATTTGTTCGAAAAAATCCCGAGATTAAATAGAAGAAATATGGATAGTCCAATTAAGATAATAAACTCCCACGTAAAGCTTTGCCCACTAAGAATTTTTAAAGTAGATATGCCTAATAAAATTATAATACTTACAACGCCTAGTATCCCGTCCATCCCATCTAACATATTGAAGGCATTAGTCATTCCTACAACTGCAAAAATTGTAAATAGTATCCCAAATTGATTTAAGAGAAAAATATCACTTGAAAAAATACTCCCTAAGTCTCTCAAGTAGACATCTGATAATAAAATTACAATCCAACTTGAAATTATCTGTGCCACTATTCTGAATGAAATAGGCGCACCTCTTATATCATCAATAATGCTTACTAACATAATAGGTACCAAGGATATTAGTATTATTTTTGGAAAACTGCCTACCCCAAAAATGATGGCGCCATATGCGATAGAAATATATAGTGCTATACCCCCAATAAGTGGAACTCTACCCTTATGCTTTTTTCTAAAACCATCAGAAATATCTACCATATTTATTTTTTCTGCTAAAGATGAAAGAGTAATTACAATAGCAATCATTCCGATAATACCTAGTAAAAGTGACTGTAATGAAACTAATGGCCCATTTTCTAGGGCGACAAGAAAAACAATTACGTATAACGTTAATATAACTGATAGAGCAACTTTCTTAGTCATCTCTACCGAGACCTAATGAGTCTAAGTAAGGAGCTGATGCCATATCTTGGACTCGGATCAAAAAAATGAGCTAATAAAGTAAGTCTATAACTAGAACAATTTAAAGAAACGATCTTGTTTGTATGAAGTGTTGTAATTCCCCTAAAAATCAGTGGCTGATAGCTCTGAAAATTCTCTGTTTGCATAACTTGTTTTTTGGACAGCTCTTCAACACCTTTTTTTGAGGCATATTTCTTAAAATAAGCCTTATTAATAATATTGCTTACCTCATTTCTAGGAACCTTCCTTGCAGATGGAAAAAAAATTAAATCACCGACTGTATCACTCTTATTTGAGACTTTAGGGATTTTAATAGGCAGAACTAGAGTAAATAAATGCGCATCAAAATGAGCTCTAAAACCCTCACTCTTATTGCCCCTTTCTACACGACGAGCTATATGATATTGGTCTTCAATATCACCTTTGTATCCATAATACTTCTTTGCAAGAGAAAATAATTTAGGTGTTAAGATCTTTCCTACTCCTAATTCATCTATAAAATTCCTATGGCTTGGGCATAATTCTGTATAAGTTTTATCCCCTAATTCTTTAGAAATTGAATCTGAAATTTTATCTAAATTAAAATCTTTTATAGATGGCAATCTAGTGAAACCAGTGTTTATGAGCTCCTCTAAATTATCATCAATCTCACCCCAATAATCTTCGGGCTTCATCTCTTATCTCCATAGTCAGTAAAAAATATTGTATGATTTAAAATTGAATTTGCATATGATTTAAATCTAAAAAGTTTCTTTGTAATACAAATAGACATAAAATGTTCCTGTTTTTATAAAACAATAATTTCAATTAATAATTAGCGAAAAATAATAATTATGAATCTATCAATTATAGGTGCTGGCTATGTTGGACTAGTCTCAGGAGCTTGCTTTGCTGAATTTGGAGCGAAGGTAACCTGTATTGATAATAATAAAGAAAGAATTAATCAATTAAACAAAGGCCTAATACCTATATATGAGCCAGGACTTAGCGAACTAGTATCCCGCAATGTAAGTGCTGAAAGATTATTTTTCACTAGTAATTTACAAGATTCTGTAAAAGATTCTGACCTTGTTTTTATAGCAGTAGGAACACCAGCAAGAAGAGGGGATGGGCATGCAGATTTAAAATATGTGTATGCAGTTGCGGATGAAATAGCAGAGCATTTGAGAGAAAATACCGTAGTTGTTAATAAATCTACAGTACCAGTGGGAACAGCTAGAGAAGTAAAAAGAATAATAAATAAAGCTAATCCTGATTTAAATTTTCATATAGCATCAAACCCAGAATTCTTAAGAGAAGGTTCTGCTATAGAAGATTTTATGAAGCCCGATCGGGTGATTTTAGGACTAGAAAATGAACATTCTGAAAAAATACTAAATGAATTATATAAACCTCTTAATTCAATTAAAACTCCTATATTGTCTACAGATTTAGAAAGTGCTGAATTAATAAAATATGCATCGAATGCTTTTCTAGCCACAAAAGTAAGCTTTATCAATGAGATAAGTCTACTTTGTGAAAAAACAGGGGCAGATGTCCATAAGGTTGCACAAGGAATGGGTCTTGACACAAGAATAGGGAGTAAATTCTTGCAAGTAGGTCCAGGATATGGGGGGTCATGTTTTCCAAAAGATACTCAAGCTCTGGTTAGAATGGCACAAGAGAATGAGGCTAGTAGTAGAATAATCGAGGCTGTAATTGAGGTTAACGCCAGCCAAAAAGCAAGAATGATCTCAAAAATTAGGGAAGCTATTGGTGGTTCAGTGTTAGATAAAAGGATTGGTGTACTTGGTCTTACATTTAAAGCAGAGACTGATGATATGCGAGATGCGCCAAGCCTCTCTATTCTTCCAGCACTCTTGGATAAGGGTGCAAAAATAACTGCCCATGATCCTGAGGGTATAGAGGAAGCAAGAAAACTGCTGCCAGAGGCTTTAAAATATGCAGATAATATTGAAGAAGCCATAAAGCATGCGGATGCTGTAATCCTTATGACCGAATGGAGCCAATACAAACAAATGGACCTTGAAGCAATGAAAAAAATGATGAAAGGAGACATATTTGTCGACCTTCGAAATATTTATGATAAGGAAAGAATGAGAAGTTTGGGTTATAAATATTATTGTATTGGAAGATAGTTGTAACTAAAAAAATTATCCGCCTTTGATCCTTACATGGTCTCTGAGTAATATTCTCGATACCAATCTACAAATCTTTTAACGCCCTCCTCGATTGTGATCTTGGGGTTATATCCAATGTAATCAAAAAGCTGATTCGTATCAGCATGAGTAGTAATTACATCTCCTGGTTGCATATCCCTATATTGAATATTCGCTTTTACTCCCAAGTTATCCTCAAGAATGGTCACAAAATCTCTCAAATTTTGAGGCTGGCCTTTGCCTATATTAAATATTCTGTATGGAGCAAGTGAACTTTGTGATGGATCCCCTTCAACATTAAGATTTATTTCAGGTATCTTGTCTTGAATCCTTATTATACCCTCAACTATATCGTCAATGTATGTGAAATCCCTGGCCATATCACCTCCATTATTCAAATAAATTGGCTCTTGTTTTAGAATAAGCTTAGTGAATTTAAAAAGCGCCATATCAGGCCTGCCCCATGGCCCATAGACAGTAAAGAATCTTAATCCAGTCGAGGGAATATCAAATAGATGTGAATAAACATGGGACATCAACTCATTTGATTTCTTTGTTGCAGCATAAAGAGAAATGGGATGATCAACATTGTTGAGTGTAGATAAGATTTCATTCTCTCTCATTCCATATACTGAACTAGAGGATGCATAAATAAGATGTTCGATTGGATGATTTCTGCAAGCCTCGAGTATATTAAGATGCCCAATTAAATTTGATTCAGCATAGACCATGGGGTTGTCTAAAGAGTACCTTACGCCTGGTTGAGCTGCTAGATGAATAACTCTATCAAATATATTTTCACGAAATAGATCTTCAATTCCACTCACATCTTTGAGATCGATCTTTTCGAAAGAGAAATTTTCTTGGTCTTGAAGGTTTTTTAACCTAGCTTCTTTAAGCTCAATTTCATAGTAACTACTTAAATTATCTATTCCCAAAACCTGATAGCCAAGCTCGCATAGCTTTAATGCTGTATGATATCCAATAAACCCAGCAGCACCTGTAACCAAGTATTTCAATTTATAACTCCATGTTTATAGTCATTGTCGTGAAAAAGAATTGGTAATTGCTTTCATGTACTCTTCAATTACATATTGCTCGTCAAATTCTTTTTCTATCTTGCGTCTACCTCTGTGACCCATCTTAACTCTTTTTTTATGGCCCATATCAATTATTAATTTCATTTTTTTAGATAAATCATCTGGATCTCTCGTTCTGCAAAAAAAGCCGGTGACTTCGTCGTCTATAGTTTCTCTGCACCCTATAGTATTGGTAGAAATTATTGGCTTACCCATCGCAGCAGCCTCTAATAAGGATCTTGGCACACCTTCTCTGTAGTATGATGGCAAAACAATACAATCAGCAATGGCGATAAAATCGCTAACATTTGTATGGTATCCCAAATAATTAACTAAACCCTCTTGTTCCAAAGATAGAATATCATTTAACTTAATCTGATCAGTTTTATCAGAGTCCACCCAACCTAATATTTGTAACTCGAAATTATTATGATTCTGTTTGAGGAGACTTGATGCATTTATTAGATCTAAAATCCCTTTTTCTTTCAGAATTCTTCCTACAAACAAGAATCTAACAATATTATCATCCGGAGCATCCATAACTTTGAATTGCTTCAAATCGACTCCTGACCCCATTATCCTTATCGATTTTTTTTTCTTAACCCAGCCTTTTTTGTTGAAAAGATCCATATCTTCTTGATTCTGAAAAAAGACCACTGAGGCTAAAGGTTGGCTGATCATATAAAGAAAACCTACTAATTTTGATGCAACACCATTTTCAATAAAAGCTGTGCCTAATCCTGCAATGTTATTGATACACTGTATCTTTAAAAAACTACCCGCTAATGTACTGTAAATGTTAATTTTTGGTGTGAAGTTTAATATTAGATCTGGTTTTAATTTTTTATAAAGATATAAGAGTTTAAAAAAGGTACCGATGTCTTTAAGTGGGTTTCTGCCACTACTATCAAGACTAATTGGAAAGAGTTTACAGCCTAATGATTCTAGATTCTCAGCGCAATGATCTTGAGGTGCTATCACAACAACATCGTAACCATCTGATAATAATTTCTTTATTGTATTTTTTCTAAAATTAAATAATTGCCAACATGCATTTGACACTAGGGTTATCTTCTTCCTCTTATCCATAGCTAATATTATTTTGGCGTCAAGAGGGCGCTAAATGCGGATACACACAGATTATCCTCAGAATAATTTCTAAACGGTAATGCCATTTTCTTTCTAGGAGTTGGGAGCTTCTCCCATCTATTTACTTCCTTTACATCAACTTTAAATCCTGAAGATTCAAATATCTCAATCATTTCCTGGAAACTAATTCTATTTGTATAAATCCCCCCTCTCTTGAATAATTTTGATTCCCAAACAGTTTCTGAGAAGCGAAGGTTATTTAGTGCATAGTCCAGATGATCTTTCAGATCAATTGAATGAGAAATCACTCCATCGTTTTTCAAGATTCTTTTGCATTCTTTCATAATTGGAAGAAATTCATCCTTGTGGATGTGCTCTAACACAGCCTCGGAAAATATAAAATCTATTGAGTTGTCTTCAATTTCAGAAAAACTCATAAGTCCATTTGTCAGATATTTCGCGCCTATAACATCTAACATTTCTATAAAAGATGTGACATGATCAATGTTTTTGACTGCGTAACCATCTTCATATAGCTCTTTTGAAATTGCTTTATATTGGGTAATATCTTTTACTGAAAAATCCCCTGCATCAATTAATATTGCCTTTGCATTGTATGAGGAAAATACTATTGCGGAGGAAACAGAATCGCCTGGGCCCATCTCAATAATTTTTTTTCCTTGTAAATCATCAGGTGATAATTTTGATGCCTTTAAATGGGTCGATATAATTCTTTGAAAATAGCTAGCTTTATCCATTGACCCATGTCTAAATAAACCAAGCTTTTGCCAGAAATCATATTTAAATGGCATGAAAGATAAAAATATCTTAATAGTCATCTTTAACCACCAAGGAATTCTTTTTTTTATGCTCATGCTGAATTTATTTTGATTTTAAAATCATATTACAAATTGGGTATGATCGTGCTTCCTTATATTTCTATTTATGCTGCTCATATTTGAAAGTCTAGGTGAAGGCTACCATAAATCAATATACATTCTTATTTTTAGTAAAAGTATTGCTGTCAATCTTGCATGATTGATATTAGGAATGGTTTTAGCTTTAAGGCACCATTGATATCAAGGTGGTCTTCGTCAACATAATAACTTTCGCTGATTGTCCCTATGGGGCATTCTCCTGATTTATTACAAAACATCTCGTCAGGATTAATTAATCTAAACTCTAACTCTGTTTTGAGAGTCTCAAAAATGTCACGATTTTCTTTTTGAAGTCTTGCGTGTTCTATAAAGGAGACGGAGTTCCTCTTGATTGCCTTATCTCTTTCTTCATTTGACTTCCCTCTTAATGATAACTGGTAATACATATATTCAGCAGGGTATTTTTGCTGGGGTACTTGCATTAGAATGCTTACCTCTGTTCCCAGGCTTTTGTAAGATTTAATTGTTTGACTTAAGCTTGACTCAAAAACTTGGAGTGTATTTTGCTTTGAGATCTCTTTACTCATATGAGATGTAAGAAAGTGACTTTTCTTTCGCCAAGTGTAATCTCCAGATGTATATAAACTCCATCTAGCAGCTAATAAAACATTTTTGATTTGCTCTTTCTTAATATAATCAAGCTGGGCCTGGGCTAACTTTAAACAACCTTCCATATCCCTATCCCCAAGTTCTAGTTCAACATTTACACCAATTAAGGGTGGGCAACCACCGTTATATATCAACAAGAAACTTGAGCCATCTTCTTCAGATAGAGATGCCAAAACAGGAACTATAGCTTTTGCATGGCTATCTCCAATAAGAGCTAACTTGGGAGGACTTGAGTTTTTGTTTCCATACTTGCAAGCTTTGAAGTCATTGCTAATATTAAGAGGAATACATTCTTGGTCAAGATCTCTCTGTGTATCAATCTCTAAAGAAGTAAAATCTTTTGCTCTGTTATAAAATCCCTCACCAAAATGTATAGAAACACCAATGCCGGCTAAAAGAATAGCGGTTGAGATCGAAAGAGAAAATATTGTTTTTCGGCTAAACTTCTCTTTTGTTCTAAAAGGTCTCTCTACAAAGCGCCAGCTTAAGTACCCCATAAGAAAACTTAGAGTAATTAATGCTGGTAAATCAGTTTTATCCTGATCTAACCAAATTGACTCCGTTCTATAGAAAGCAAAGAGCGTTTGATGCCATAAGTAACTACTGTAAGAAATCAATCCAACCCCAACTAAGAGTCTTTGCCTAAGAAATTTGTTGGTAAAAGTACCTTTATTGGCGAACAAAATAACTAATGCTGTACCGACTGTTGGAGCTAGAGTATAAAAACTGGGTGAGGGAGTTGTTTCATTGAAAGCAAAAATAGAAAAAATAATTAAAAACAAGCCAAATAAGCTTAAAACCTCTTCCAGAGGTTTACTATCATGATCATGCTTTTTAATTAAATAAAACGCACAAAATACACCCAATACTATTTCCCATAATCTTGTATGAAGTAAGAAAAATGTTGCAGTAGGTTTGTTATAAGCTCCCCAATGGGATAAGGCTAAACTAACAAAGAAAAACAAAAACAATAGCTGAACTACAGTAGTTTTACCAAAGCGCCAAGTAGAAATTAGGAATAGTGGAAACAATATGTAGTATTGTTCCTCAATTGCGAGACTCCAAGTATGGAGTAACGGTTTTAACTCTGAGGCCGCCCCCCAATAAGATGAAGTCACGTATAACAAGATGTTATTAGAAAAAAGAACGGTCGCGGCAACAGATTGACCAAAATTTTCCAATAAGTCTGGAGGAAGTGTTAACCATGCAACAGGAATGGAAAGAATTATTATAAAATATAGAGCAGGCAGAATGCGTCTAGCACGACGTTCGTAGAATTTTGCAATACTAAAGCGACCCTCTTCTATTTCTCTTAAAATGATTGTTGTAATTAAATATCCACTAATTACAAGAAAGATATCAACGCCAACAAAACCCCCTGAAAACATTCCGTAACCAGCATGGAATAGAATGACAGGAAAAACAGCTAAAGCCCTTAATCCATCGATCTCTGCTCTGTATTTCATTTTCAAAATATACTCTATTAAGTCCAAATTTTTTTAAATTTATATCAATCAATCTAAACAGCAAAATTTATGATAGTAACTTTAGAAGAATTCATTAATGACTAAAAAATTGGGAGGGGTGAAATATTATTATCTTTTAAATTTTTATTACTATTTTCTCTCTGAGTTGCAGGAGCGGAATTTAAGTGTAAATCTCATAATTAGCTCAATCCAATACCAAAGTAGTTTTTTACAGAATTCTTTTTAATTTGACGTCTGCCATCTATAAGATCAATATCAGGCTTGGTTTTATTAATAATATTTGGTAGATCAATAAACTCATCCCACATTGTCATTAAGATTACAATATCATTACTCTGAATAGATGATGTAAGATCTTCTTCCAAAGAAATTTTATCTTTAAATAGTTTTTGCATATTTTTTCCAGCAACAGGATCATATAAAGATATATTAAATTCCATCTCTATTAGCGCTTCGATAACAGGTATTGTTGCTGATTCTCTTATATCGTCTGTATTTGCTTTAAATGCGGCTCCAAGAATAAGAATATTTTTTTTATTTTTATAATTTGGAACCTTATTTTTAAGTATTGAGATAATCTTTTGAGGTTGAGCATTGTTAATATTTATAACTGAATTAAGCATTTGCATGCTCACATTTTGTTTTTCTCCAAAAGCATGAAGTGCTCTTACATCTTTTGGAAAGCAACTTCCGCCAAAGCCACAACCTGCTTCTATATATTTAATTGAGGAAGGGAAAACCCTTTTTTTATTAACAAATGGTGAAAATCTTTCATCTAAATGAACGCCTCTCTCTACCTCTTGAGAGTCAACTCCAACAGTTGCACACAAATTGCCAATTTCATTTGAGAAAGAAATAAGAGTTGCAAGTAAGCTATTGGCTGAATACTTAATCATTTCAGCAGTCGTAGTATCTGTAAGGATATAATCGGTATCAAAATAAAAGTCGTATAATGACTTAACTAACTCAGATGCGTATTCATCAGAACCTCCTATAACCACCCGATCTGGATTCATAAAATCATCTATAGCAACACCCTCTCTGAGAAATTCTGGATTCATAACTAAACCTATCTCAGTTCCAACTTTCTTTTTAGAATATTTCTCAATTATTGGTTTAACTACATCCGATGTTGTTTTTGGAATTACAGTGCTTTTTACAATTACAGTGTGATAGCTGGATTTATCTTTTAAGGCTAGCCCTATCTGCTTAACTGATTCTTTAATAAAAGTTAGATCAATATAATCTTTCTTATAAGGCGTTCCAACTGCTATAAAAGTATAGTCAGAATTTAAAACTGCTTCATGCAAGTCATTAGTAGCAAACAGAGTTACTCCAACATTTTTATTGAGTAATTCTTGAAGACCTACTTCATGAATGGGAGGTGTTTTACTATTAATATTATTAACTTTAGCTTCATCTATATCTACACAAGTAACATGGTGACCAATTTCAGAAAAACAAGCACCGCTGATTAATCCAACATAACCTGTTCCAATAATAGAAATCTTTGCCATATCTATTTGAGATTTTCTGAATACCAATACATTGATTTAAGAAGGCCCGTATCAATGTCAACTTTTGGTTTATAGTTTAATTCTTTTTTTGCCTTTTCAATTACCGGGCATCTCCTTTGAGGATTATCAGTGAGGTACTCCTTTTCAGAACTTTGTCCAAAAATAAGTTTGCCTTTATAATCAAAATGATTCGATCCTATTTTAATAACTTTTTCAGCAAGCTCTAACATAGAAATTTCAGGGCTCTCAACTCCAATATTATAGGCTTCTCCATTTCTGCCGGAGAATAATATTTTAAAATACCCTGTTATCGCATCAGATACATAACAGAATGTTCTTGTTGGGCTTCCATCAGAAAGAAGAACAATATCTTGATTCGAAAAAATATTGGAGCAAAAATCAGGAAGGACTCTACCATCAGTAATTTTTAAGCCAGGTCCGTAATTGTTAAACGGTCTTGCTATCTTGACTGAGACACCATGCACTTGAGAGAAAGATACGCATAAAGTTTCTCCGAATCTTTTAGACTCATCATAACAAGCCCTAGGTCCTGTGCATGAAACGTTACCTCGATAGGTTTCTGGTGTAGGGATGTCATCTTTATAAGGATCACCATAAATTTCACTTGTAGAGAAATATAAAAGCCCCTTAGTTGATTTATCATTTACACACCTATCAAGAATAAGTCTTAATCCATTAACATTTGCATCCATCGTTTCTATTGGATATTTTCTATAGAATGTTGGAGAAGCTATTGATGCTGCGTGGATAATAAATTCAAATGATCCTAGTTTTTCTGGCAATGGCTCTGTTATGTCATGTTCTATCAATACAAGCTGATTTGATTCTTCTAACTTTTGAAGCCATTGAGGTCTTCCTCTAAAAAAATTATCACAAGCATAAATTAGTATTTTTTTATCAGGATTTTTTGTATTCCAAAAAGCTAAAACATTTACCAAATAGTAGCCTAGAAAGCCACCAGCTCCGGTTATTAAAAATCTAGATCCACCAAGTTTTAGTAAATCATGATCAAGATCTTTTATAATTCTCTCTAAATCATCCTTAACGACTGATGATGCATCCATTATTCTAAAAAATCCTCCACTTTTGGGCTTTACCATTTGCCCATAAATCTTTTAATTTAATTTCATCTCTCTCTAAGGGCATCTATAGAGAAATTTGCTCTAGTTTGAAATTCTTATTACTTCCAGACTTTCCAGGGCGCTTCTCCAGAAGCCCATAATTCCTCTAAATACATCTTGTCACGTAGGGTGTCCATGGACTGCCAAAAATCTTCATGTTCAAAAGCTATCATATTTCCTTCTTGTGACAGCTTTTCCATTGGGGCTTCTTCCCAACTTGTTTGATCTCCTTCAATATAATCTAGAACTTTTGGTGAAAGAACAAAGAAACCGCCATTAACCCTTCCTCCATCACCTCTGGGTTTCTCTATAAACTTAGTAACTATATTATCTTTAGTCACAACCGCTCCAAATCTACCAACAGGAAGAACAGTTGTAATCGTTGCAATCTTTTTATTCTCATTATGGAAGTTAATTAATTTTTTTATATCAATATTTGAAACTCCGTCTCCATAAGTGAAACAAAAGCTTTCTTCATCTTTTAAGTAATCTTTTAATCGCTTGAGCCTTCCACCTGTCATAGTTTTCTCGCCAGTATCTACCAGAGTAACATGCCAAGGTTCTGCCCTCTCGTTATGAACCTCCATTTTATTTTCTTGCAAATTGAATGTTATATCTGACATATGCAGATAGTAATTGGAAAAATACTCTTTTATGAGGTTGCCCTTGTAACCACAACAAATAATAAAATCGTTAACCCCATGATATGAGTACAATTTCATGATATGCCACAATATTGGCTTACCGCCAATTTGTACCATCGGTTTTGGGACGTGTACAGTTTCCTCAGTCATTCGAGTACCCAATCCACCTGCTAGTATTACTGCTTTCATATATGCCTTTATCTCAAATCTTTAACTTCTATAATTTCTACTTTAATTTCATTTCTGGTGTCATTATTCATAACTTCTATCATTAGTCAAAGTTAAAAAAAGAGATTTTTACTCTGATATTTTTATAAATGAAAGCTGCGATCGACGTATTGGGCTTACGATCAATCATCATTTCTTCTTTGTGGTTTGATCGCTTAAATCAGGAACGTATATCATAACTTCATCATTTCTATAGGGGATTGATCCGAAATTAAGTTGGCCTTTAGCAGCCCATTTTTTCCACCAGAATTCCGCAAATTCCCTGACCGAATTTGGCTTACCAGTTCCGACATTTTTGAAGAGTGGTTTACCATATTCAGTTTTTTCAAATTCGAGAGCTTGTATTAATTGATCAGCTACATCTTCAACGGGGATAAAGTCTCTGAGTTGTTCTCCTTCTGTCATATCCACATTCTCACCAGAAATTGCAGCTTTCTTAAGAGAAGGCCATAATCTATTCTCGGCTTCTCCCTCTCCAAATACTTGAAACAATCTTAGATACTGTAACTTCAATTTATGTTCAATTGACCATTGATAAAAGGCTATCGCTGCTGCCGCTTTTGATGCGGGATAAGACATGGAAGGTTCTAAATTTGCAGTTACTGGAATGGAATTATACCTTTCACCAGAGTGGCCGTATTCAAAAGCTGTCCCAGTAACAATGAATTTTCTAACGCCTGCTTCTCTTGCTCTTTGCATTAACTGCAATGATGCTGTTAAATTCCAGTAAAGGCAATTTTCGAGTGAATCGTACGGAACGTTAGTGCTGTGAGATGCAAGATGCAAAAAAACATCGCACCCCTCTATTTCATCTCTCAAATCATCCTCTAACGATCCTTCCACCCATGTTGGTTCACTTTCCAATGGAATTCTTGTCTGACTACTAGGTCGTCGAAGACAGATCAAGTCATGTCCTATGGCTAAGGCTTTTTTAAGAAAGTGAGAACCAATAAAACCCGTTCCACCAGTAACAAATATCTTCATCACTTAACCTTTAATACATCAATCATAGCGCCGATCATAATCAGGGTGATTCATGTCTTTATTAGATATTATCTTTGGCTCTTCTGGCCATTCAAAATTAAAAGATGGATCGTTGTATCTAATGCCTCGTTCCAGTTCTGGCGTAAAGGGTTCCGAGCAATAATAATGAATAAGGCAGTTATTTTCTAATGTTAAAAAAGCATGGGCACAACCAGGCGCTATATGAATACTCTTTCTGTTTTCTTGGTTTAGCTCAAAACTAATCCATTGCATATATGTTTCAGATGTTGGGCGTAGATCAACGATTACATCATATATACTCCCTTTTAAACATGATAATGTCTTGCCTTCACTGTGTGGTGATAATTGATAATGAAAGCCCCTCAAAGTAAAAGCATATTTATTTTCTGAAACATTAGACTGAGAAATATCTGTGGTGATACCGTTTTGAGAAAACTCTTTTTTGCAGAAATGTCTTCTAAAAGAACCCCTATCATCAATAACTGGTTCTGGTTCAATTAGAAAGACGCCTGGAATCTTTTGCTCAATAAATTTCATTAGCTAACTTAATTAATCGTTCTATTCGGATGCATGTATCCCCTCTCAATTGCTCCCCACAAAAACAATGGCTATCAGCCTTCACATATTCTTGATTTTCTGAAAAAAACAATAAAATAACCTGATTTTTTAAGTTAATCGTTCGATAAATAAGGTATCTCAATAATTATAAACATATAATCTTATAAAAGACATATTCAAGAAAAAATTATTTGATATAAAATCTTAAAAAATATTGTTGAGTGATTTCTATCAACATCCTGGTAACTGGTAATTTATTTTAAAAAAAAGATGGGGACTTATGATTGACATAGTTATCGTGAATTGGAACTCTGGTAAATTGATTCAATCATGTATTGAGTCAATTCATCAACATCATGATGACGTCATCAAGAAAATCATTGTTGTAGATAATGGGTCTACAGATGGTTCAGATTCTGATCTAGAGGATTTTCCATTGGTGACATTGGTTCGTGCTAAATCTAATTTAGGTTTTGCCAAAGCCTGTAACTTGGGCGCTCAATATACAACAAATGAGTTTATTCTTTTTCTCAATCCAGATACCCTCATCTATCCAGATACATTTACAAAAGTGTTAGATTTCATGTCAGAACCCAAACAACAGAGATTTGGTATATGCGGAATACAACTATTGGATGAGGAAAGAAGGGTTCTTCGACATTGTTCCCGCATGCCCACTGTTAATAGTTTTATATTTCATGCTCTTGGTTTAGATAGGGCCTTCCCAAGACTAGGATATGTCATGAGTGAATGGGATCACTTAAGTACGCAAGAAGTTGATCATGTGATTGGTGCTTTCTACTTTGTCCGCAGATTTACCTTTGAAAAATTAAATGGTTTTGACGAAAGATTTTTTGTTTATTTGGAAGATATAGATTTTTCCGTAAGAGCCCAAAAACTTGGCTGGGGTTGCATTTACTATTCTGATGCACAAGCTCATCATTTATGTGGCGGATCATCTAGGAATATTAAATCAAAGAGACTATTCTATTCAGTTCGTAGTCGATTATTATATTCGTTTAAACATTTTTCCCGATTTGATTCACTAAAGATACTCACCGTTACAATGATAATGGAGCCATTAACAAGGTTAATATGGGCTGCAAGATTGATGTCTTTTGAATCTTTAAAAGAAAGTATTATAGGTTATGGGCATCTATTAAATTGGATTTATAAAAAATTAAAATTCAAATATAGAAGAATCTCATGAATCTATTTGAGACCTTTCTATTTTTAATGCTTCTTTAAAAATCCTATCCCAAGCCATCATAAATTCTGCCCTAGATCGATAATTTTGCAAATAATTGTTTACAGAGTCCATGTGTTGTCTGCTATCAAATTTCCCAGATATGAAAAGTTCAAATTTGTTCTCCCACTCTTTCAAATTACCACAAGTTAAGTTGTAATCCACCTCGGAAAAGGCTTTAACATATGCTGGAGTGTCTGTTGCAATAACTGGAATACCATGTTGCCAGAATAAGATTAGCTTGTTTTCTGGTTTGTGCAGAGCTACCTTGTCAGATTTATCCAAAGGAATAATTGCCAAGTCTGAATTTACAATATGTTTGCTGAAACTATCCTTTTCCCAATCTATAAACTCATAATCGCATTTCAGTCCCTTGAATATTTTAGGTACATCCACAGTTAGTAATCCATAATTATAGGATCTGTCTGATACAATTTTTAATAAAATTTTTCCTTGAAACTTTTCTAAAACAGGTGCAATGGTCAATAAATGTTTTGCCGTAACTCCCATTCCTTCCCAAACAACAACTAGCGGATGATCATTAGTATATTCTGATTTCTTAATTGTTATATCCTCTTCAAAAAAATCAAAAGGAATATACACATTAGGATTAAACTGTGAAATGTATTCTTTTGCACTCTCAGTTGGGCATACAACAATATCTGCATATTTAAACATCTCATGATAGACGTCATTGTAATTAAAGTAGAATTTGCTTTCTCGCCCTGAAATAAATCGGCTGAAGCCTCTTGCAAGATTCCACCAAAAATTTTTATTAAAAAAGAAAGAGTTGTTTATATCAAATATCAGGACAGTTTTGGGATGGGATTTCTTATAGTTTATCCAATCAGACATGTTTGCTATGGTTGTTACATAAAGAATATCGTAGTTTTTATCTAACTGACAAGGCTCCCAGTTTAGCCCCGACTGATTTGCATAATAGATAAAACGTCGCCTGTCTCCTGCCGTTGAAAAGTCTTGATCAACTGGTGTATACCCAATTGCTTTAGATCTCAATTCATCATAATTAATCATTTAAAATAACTCTGAGGTTGGAGGTCGGCATTATCATCGCGCCATCATACACCATATCATGTAACAGTTCTCAAAGTATCCATTGCAAAAAAATTAGCTTATTCAGGGTGAAGTAACAAAATAGGTGTCTGTAAGTATAAAAAGCTTTGCAAAACTATATATCCCAAATAGTAATAACAAAAATAACGAGATTGTCTTCGATTTTCCTGGTAATTTCGTAGCCCAAACTAAATTGCTTATCATTGTTAACTCAAATAACCGATGAGCTCCAGTTGGAAAAAATGAGAGTACATAATAAGAGACTACTCCAAAAAAAGAAATGTAGAACCATGGCAAAGCTTCACTGGGCATTACTTTCAAATTATATATACCAATTAGAAGCAGTAAGACAAAAACTATAGCCCTCAGGGAAAAAGGATTTGGTGTTAAAGTACTGTCGTCCAAAACTTCAACATTTATATAAAAATCAAGAAGTGTACCAACATTAGTTCCTAATAAGAGATATTCAGTAGCGAATTGAATTAGTATTGGAAATAAAACTATAGAACTAGCTCCCAATAAAAGTATAAGCGAGGAACTGCGAAGATATGCAATTTTAGGAATGAGAATGAATGGAACTAAAACAAGCATACTAAAGTGAGAACCAGCAGCTAAAATTGCATAACTTAATCTTACTAAGAAGCTCGATTTTTCAAATGTAGCTTTATATAGCCCTAAGTAAGCAAATGCAATACCAAGCGCTACTCTCACCTGAGTCATCTCATGAATTGGAAATAGCATTACTAGATATATAAAACTTACTAAAGCAAAGTGCTTATTTTTAGAAAAAATATTTAATTTAATACTCAGCCCAATAAAGGCAACTATAAGTAAGAAGAAATGAAATGATTCATCGCCAAAAGAAGACTGAATAGTTGTAGCTAAAAATTCAAAAAATGGTTCCCACCTAGTACCATAACCTTGAGCAAGCTCTTGCCAGCCGCCTAAATATTGATAGTAATCTCTATCCAGACCAAGAATCCTCAGTCCAGCAATAATTGAAAATAGAATGCTTACTGCAAGAACAAAAAACGATTCTCTTCGAAAAAAGATCTTTGAAGTCATATACTTATCTGTAGGATTCCATAACCCTTTATGAATATTTCTTGTTAGGTTCATAAATATTTTTACCGTTAAACTTTGTTTTTATTGAAATATTGTAAACCTAATACGTATAGAAATATTATTCTTTTAGGCAGAATAGATATTAAGAAGACAATAATAAAAGGCACATGCGTAAAAGTTGCTAATGGGTTTTTATTTTGAATAACATTTTTACTATTAATTTCACCATAAAGCCTCATTTTTACTAAGTTTCTTATTGTAAATAGCTTTGATTTTTTTGAGTGGTTTTTCATAAATTTCTGCTTAGATTCAAGTCTATATTTTTCTGGAAGTTTATAAACTACTCTAGATAGATCATGAATAAAAACATCCATAATATTTCCGCTCCAATAACTCTCTTTTTTACTCTGATTTACTAAAAGATCATTCTGTATCCAGAAAAAAGAAGGATTCTCATTGAGATAATTAAAAATAAGAGCTATTTGAGGAAAATTCTTACAAAAAACTAAATCTAAACTGGTCACAGACTGAACCACATCCTTTGAGTAAATGGTTGCCCCTGTTAATGTGAGATGCCAACCAAAGTTGATAAAAATAGTCTCTTGTTCCTTTTTTAATCCAGACCTAAATAACTCACTATTCACCCTAATTCTATTTTTAGAATTCACACCAATAATTGATGGTGAATTAATTTTTATAATATCTAAAACCTTTTCTATAGAGCCAGACTTAATAGTCATTGAGTCACCTAAAAGCCAAACATAATTTGTTGATGGTAACTTTAAAGTTGATACTAGATTCTTATCGTGACCCAGTGGAGGATTATTTTTAAAGTAAAATATATTTGAATACTCAGCAGATAACTCTTCTACTAATTTCTCAGTCTCATTGTTTGTGCTGTCATCAGAAATATACACGCCTATTTCATATTTTTTCATTTCAGATAATAGAAATAAGAGATTTTGATATAAAATCTCAGGCCTATTAAAGGTAGGAATTGCTATTGATAATTCATCATTCATTATTGAAGTTTGATCTCTTGTAATCTTCTATATATTTTTTGATACCGTTTTCCAGATCCATCGGATGAAATTGGATTATTGATTGCAAAAAAGAGGCGTCAAATTCAATGCTATTTATCTGCTTTTCTTTCAGATCCTCATGAATTATTAATAGCCTTATTTCTAAAAGTTTTTCAATGATTCTCAAAATAGACAATAAAGAGTAACTCCTACCAAATGCAAGATTAATAACTTTCTTGTTGATATTTTTCAATAGTATCTTTTCTACTATGTCAGACAAGTCTGATATGTGTATGTAATCTCTGGTTTGCTTGCCTGTTCCCCAAATTTTAATTGGCTGTTTCTCTAAGGCATTTGACACAGCTAATTCAATAAAACCCTGATTATGTCTTTTGCCTCTCAGTCTGCCGTAGACATTTGACGGGCGAAATATTAGGTAATCAAGCTCGTGAGAGTCTGCAAGTAATAATATATGATTCTCTATGATTAACTTGGATTGTCCATAATAAGTGGTGGGTTCTCTTAAACTAGATTCACTGATTCTATTATCAGATTCTTTGTAAATCATCCCGCCAGAGGAGAAAAATATTATCTTCTTCTTAAGCTCTGAAATAGTATTGATTAAAAGCAAAGTTGGCTCAATAACCTCTTGTTTTTCTTTATCATAATCATCTTTTGTGGAGACAGGTATTAAGTTTGAAACAAGATGAATCACTTCATCAATATCATTCTCAATGAGAATTTCTTTAATTCTTGAAACTTCCCTGAGGTTGCATTCATAAGTCTTTATGTCAATCCCCTCTTTATCAAAGTGTGATATATCTGAGCCTCTTTCAATTAAAAGAAAAATCTGGAAGTTAGAATTATTTAATCTCTTTATTAGGTTTGACCCTATAAAGCCTGAACCTCCCAGGAATAAAATATTTTTCTTCTTCATACTAAATAGAGTTACCGTTTGTTGTATATGAATGCTTCTTCCAATTTCGGTTGATCAAGAACATGATTGAGGAAAGGTTCAGCGCTTCTAATGAACTCCTCTACTAAAATATCCTCTGAAATGCTCGACCAGAATAATGCTCTATCTAGCAGATCTTCTCTTGAAAGTAATAGATTGCATTCTTTCAATAATTTGAGAAATTTCTTAGCATTAGGATTATTTGCATCAGTAATGAAATCGTCAACCACGAGGAATGGTCTTCTCGATAGAATTCTCGAAAATAGAAGTGATTGACCAACACTATCATATATAGTGAGTTTAGATTTTTGATGTTCTCTAGGGCTGATACCAAATTTCATATTTTTATACGTAAAATTTTTCTTATCTGCATTTGGAAATGCAACAATTGAAACGTCACTGTAGATAGATTCCAGTTTTTCGGCAATTGCAATATAGTAATCTCTTGATCTTTTATCTTTATTCTTATTGGCAGATAGAATAAGTTGAATTTCTGAATTCATCTTAGGGAATGATTTATTCTTGTATCTGCTGGGATAGATATTATGCTCACCCGTACCCCAGTAATACATAGTCTTGCATCCTACGTCTTCTAGCTGATATTCAACTCTCTTATCATTTAATCCATAGCCACCGCCATGTTGGATATAATAAAGATCAGATTTATTATTTCTTATAATTGACCCGAGTAAAGGGTCGGCCATAACTCCATATATGCTCGTCACTACTTTTTTAATATTTATTTTTGATAAATAGTGATTCTTAATATTTGCATATGACTCCATATGACTTGACGGAAAGAGCTCGACTAAAGCTTCTATAAGCTTCTCATCCATCGAGGTCTTAATTAATTCATTCCTAAATCTTTCCCTTACTTTTGGACATTTCTTCTCATATCTTAATAAAAAGAAACTAAGATCTTCTATTACAAATATTCTATTTCTGAAGTAGGCATGTGAGTGAATAATTGTGTCAAATCTTCTTAAAAAGAATAAAGACCTTAAAAAAAATAGTAGTGATCTAACAAATGTGATTATTTTTAAAACTTTGGTTCTAACTGTTTCTCTTATTGCAATTTCACCTTTGAAGACGTCATACATCCTATTGAATGTCTTTTCTTTAAAATTATTCAGCGATAAATCTGCCCCTGAAGCAGTTATGGTATTTTTGTCTATTCTTTTAATGAGTTCCAGCAAGAATAGCTTTTCTTCATTCCCTATGAATATTTGTTCACTTTCACTTAGATCCAATGTTCCAATAACTGCGAGTCTCAATTCATCTCCAATTCTGTTGAGATATTCCATTTTTATATTTATGTCAGTCATATCTATCTGGATTTGAATTTAGGCTGAAATAGTAAATTCAAAACTAGGTATGTTGCCTGCTGGCTTCAAAGTGTCATCAAGTTCTTGGATTGAGAATAGTACCCTTGTAAGGCATCCTTTTTTATCTCTTTTATGCATCATCATTGGAAGTACGGCGCATTGAGCTTGATCCCATGAAATTCTTATAGACGCTTCTTTGTTTGATATATCTAACTTTCCGTCTGTCACTGGAATACCAGTTGTGCTAGATACCACATTTGAGATTGGCTGAGTATGATCAAAGTCTATGTTGATGGGTAAGGTTTCTGTTATATTTCCTCCACTTTTATAAGCAATCTTTATATCATTACCCCAAAACTCGGGAAAGAGAGTTATATATCCTACTCTTAGGAAATATTTATCTCTTTTCCAGTTAGGAAATTCATACCCAATCTTGATTTCAGGTTTTTCTAGGGAGATTGACAGTATCTTATTCATTTTGCCAAGTGGTGTTTTATGAAGTGTCTCAAAACATACATATTCATCATTATGAAATATAGTTGGCAAAACTGGATCCAGATCAGTAACTTTTTTTTCCTCAAAAAATCCTTGGCCTTGAACACCACCAGAGAAGAAGTCTGCTCCTAATATAATTGAATCGAAATAACCATGAGATAGAGTCCCAAATATGGCCTTATTATATTTATTAAATTGAAGCCTTTTTATCGTCAATCCTTTTCTAAGATTCAAATCGGCATCAATATGATCAGAATAGACTGAAATGTTCGTACGTTCTCGATCCGTGATGATTTTTAATCTATCACCCTCAAATGTATCTATATCATAATCTTGATCGACCTTTTTTCTACTATTCAAATCCTCATCTAGGTTTATTTCTAGACGATTTGCTAATAAATCAAGATCCTCGATTGCCTTGTTCCATCTCTTTTCAGTGATGTGAGTTCTCAGATCACTTGACCATAGGTCACATAAACTTTTCCATAAGGTCTTGTCATCCTTAAATAATGGGGAATTATTTATTTTCTTATACAACTTAAAACATGAGGTATTTAACCATGTATCATTTCTGCCAGATACCGCCCATCTAGTTATATTATATTTTGGTTGTTTTTTTACTGGAACAGGATTTGCCAAGCTCACGAGTGACGCTGAACGCTTTTTTACTTTTCTTATTTCATTGACGATATCAGTCGGAGTATGCCAAGTCACATTTCTATTTTCCGAAATAAAAACCATCAAATTTTTTATCCTGTTCCATTCCCCATCTTGATGCATCCTTGCTTCAGTATTAAAGCGTCCAGGTCTGAAATCAAAACACTCTGCATCATTTGTATAGAAAGGAATAATCCCCTTTTGTGATGGATCAAAGTTATCAAAGAAATTCAAATAGGTCTCCCTATTGATATCTCCATGTGCATAATGTTGTAGTTTTTGGAAAATAAAAGAATTTGACCAAATAACAGGCATTTCTCTCTGATTAGGACTGATAGCATGATTTGGAAGAGAACTCTCCAACTCAGGATGATTCTTGAAGGTAAGCTTCACATTGCTCTCATCCATAATGAAACTCTGGTAACCAACCTCATGCAATAAATCTATTATACTGCTAGAAAATGCCATTTCGTTTATTAGAGCCACAGTCGGGGCTTTATTAAAATATTTCTTATAGATTTGAAGGCCTAGAACATGATTCCAATGATTAACTTCATATGGAACCAATGGTGCAATCATTTGAACATATCCACTTCCAATTAACTCAACATGACCATCTTGAATGAGTGAAGAGAGATGGCTTATCCATGCTTTATCGGTCTCCTGAATCCTTTCGATAGTTTTACCGCTCATCTCAATACCGATCCTTACGCCCTCAATTTCACAGAGAGATAATAGTGGCCAATAACATCTTTCAATTACGTCTTTATGTTCTTCATTTTCAATAGACGAAAAAGATAGATTTAAATGGAATGTGGTAAATAACTTCATATTAACTTAATAACTCTTTCCAAGATTCACCCCATGAGGCGTCGTCATCTATTTGAGGTTCATCAGCTAAGTCTAATTGTTCAATAAATTCGTAAAGCAAATTTGAGTTTAAGTTATTCCAATTACCGAGACACTTCCAACTATTTTTATTTCTTGTATATTTTTTTAGCCAAAAGAAATCTTTTAAATCATTATCATAGTTACAGCCAATAATCACTTTCTTGCCATAATACTCAGCTTCTTGAAGGGTTGTGCCAAAGGATGTGATAATCATTGATGCGCTTGATATTTCTTTCTGCATATTTTTTGAGTCTTCAATGATTTCAATTTCTGGTATTTCTTTTAATAAATCACTTTTACTGTGTTGATATCCAGGCCCTAAGATTAATCTTAATCTATCTCCATATTTTGTATTTTTCATAATCTTTAAGATCTTGTGAGAAATATTATTCGGATCACTCCCTCCAAAAGTAAGAAGGATCCTATTACTTATTATCTTATTGGTTATTTTGGGTTCTTTTAACATAGAATAGGACTTTCCCCAATGAAGCCTATTGTCTTCGCTTAGATTGTTTCTTTCCACCTCATCTTGGTTTATAAAGAAAGAAGGAACAACAATTGCTCTCGCATTCTTAGTCCATTCTTGTATGTTATCAATAATGATTATGTTTACATCATCATTCACATATCGATCCAAAATATTCATGCAATTATATTTTGAATCAATAATTAGATGTTTAAATTTGAGATTTTTGTCGGATTTCTCATTAAATATTTGAAATTTTTCTCTTTGGAGAAATTCTCTTTCAATTTGATTAGTGACGAGAAATGTTACCTTGGTATCTAATTTGAGGGATTTGATTAAATTTTTCAGTCTAAATAAATGACCAAATCCTAAATCTACCCCGCCACTTGCGAAACATAATATTTCTGGAAATAAATTCAAAATTCTACAAAGTTTTCCTAATCTTTTTGAGAGGTCTCAATCCATCAGATGGGTCTGCTCTCCAATCTCGGTCTGCTATCTCAGATGCAGACGATTCTTTCTTTCCATGACCATCAGCAGCCTCGCCTTCTCGAACTTCTGTAATCACTTTCTCAATCTCATTTGGTAACCAACAATGTCCTGCCGAATACTCATCGCCCTTTTTATCTAAGTCGAGATGAAACTCAATAGTGCTAGCATTCCATTTATGAATTGCTCTGTGAATAATGCTAGGACAAACTGTATGATCGGACCAGCCTGTTTTGCATCCTGTTTCTTCTCTTATTGTTTGAATAGCTGATAGATTTGCGTCTTTGTATGGTGTTGGATAAGCAGAATTACAATGCAAGAATGTAAGATCTTCGCAATTATTTTGATCTGCTACATCTTTGGCATGTAATATCTCTGAAATGTTTGCCATACCAGTTGATATTATCAGTGGCTTACTTGCCTTAGAACATCTCTCTATCAAAGAATCCCAGAGTAATTCATAAGAAGCGATCTTAAAAAAATCTACATATTTTTCAAGGAGATCAACAGCTTCTAAATAAAAGGGTGTGCATGAAAACTGTATATTTTTTTCTTTACAGTGCTCATATAGCAAAGGGATATAGTCTTCAGGCAATTCCCATTGCTCTCTATCTCTGTGAGCCTTTGATTTTTCTAAAACTTCCCTTGAGAAAAGCTGATTAACTTTAAATAATTGGAATTTTACGGCATCACAACCCACATCTGATGCAGTGTCAATAAAATCTTTGCATCTCTCTAGATCGCTACTATGATTACTTGAAACTTCAGCGATAAAAAATGTCATATTATTCAACCTCGATAGTTATAGAATCAAGCGCCATTTGGCAAAAATGCTCAGCCTCTTCCCTATCTTTTCCGGAAACTATAACATAACCAAACCTGTCCGGGTGCATCCTAATTGTGGGTTGAATTTCGCCTTTTCCTCTAAAAAAGCCATACTTTACAAGACCAGGGGTCTCTTTTAGGGCTTCTATTCCACTAATTTCTTTGATTAAACCTTCATTTGGAAACCAATATCTAATTGATGTAGCTTTATTGAGGTTTGGCATTAAATCAGATCTATTAATTGGTAGAGAGAGTGAATGACGCATGACAATCTCTACTAAATTTACACCAGATGCAACTGGGACTTGGTGGGTAGCAAACCAACCTCCAGATAGTCTTGCAGCAATTTCTATAATCTTTATATTTCCATCATTATCAATAACGATGTCTCCCTTAATTATTCCTTCTTCTATCCCTATTGCTGAAGCACTGTCCATAATTAAGCGATCTATTTTTTGAAGCTGAGACTCACTAAGATCTGGTGGTATATCGCCACCATCTTCAATAATATATGGCTTGAATTGATTCAATCTAGAATAATTTCTTTCTGCTATTGCAGGTGTGAAGCACTGATCTTCTATAATAAAGCTTTCGGTTGAGTATTGCTTTCCTTCGACATACTCTTCCAAAATTAGCTTTCCGGAATCTCCCCAAGCAGTTGACTCTTGGTAAGCCCAGTTTAAATCTATTTCTTCATCGATTATTAGAACTCCTCTTGCACCTCTTCCATCGTTTGGTTTTATGACAAATTTTTGTTCAGTATTATTTCCAATAAGCTGTTTAAATTCCTCAAATTTGGATATCTCATAGTAAGTCGGGCAAGGAATATTATTATCTATAAAAAGTTTTTTCATCAGAATCTTATCTGAAGCAATTTTTGCTGATTCTTTGGAAATAGAAGGCAAACCAAGCTCAGATGCTGTATGTGAAACTGTATATGGAACGTCATTTGCAATTGTCATCACACCATGGATGGGAATCTCTTTAGAGAAGTCTCTTGCCATTCTCGCTGTTTGTTCAGCATCTCTAGTTGATGCATTTATAAAGTAATCAGCAAGAGTAACTGATGGGGCATAAGGATCTGAGTCAGTTGCTATGGTTTTAATGCCTTGCTCTTTTGCTATTTTATATGCTGGAGCCTGCTCAGCTCCTGCGCCGATTATCAGGAGGTTTTTATCCGTTGAAATAAATGCCTCCATTTATATTCAAAGTTTGTCCTGTAATGTAGCTCCCATCTTGAGCTAGAAATAATACTAATGAAGCAATCTCAGATGGCTCACCTAATCTGCCAAGTGGTATTTGGCTCTCTAAATCTTGTCGATCAATATTTGATAGTTCATCCTTTGTCATATCGGTTTCAACCAAACCAGGCGCTATTGCATTAGTACAAATACCATCTTTAGAATATTTCTTTGCGATTGATTTTGTTAGATTTATTAGAGCAGCTTTAGAAGCAGCATAATGGACCTGATGAATTCCTCCCCACTGACCTCCAAGAGATGAAATATTTATAATTCTCCCATACTTGTTCTCTCTCATCTTAATCAGTGCTCTCTTAGAGCAACGAAATGCACCGATGAGATTTATGGAGAGCATATTGATCCAATCTTCATCTCCTAAATCCTCAAAAGATTTGATTTGAGAGATTCCAGCATTATTTACGAGTATGTCGATGAATCCATGACTTGATTCAATTGTGTCAAAAGCTTTATTGACAGATTTAGTAGAACTGACGTCAATATTTATAGCATGTGCATTAGGTTTTATTGCTAATGCTTCTGCCTCTTTTTTAGACTTATTGTATCCAACAAAAACTTCGTATTCTGATTTTAAGAAACTTTCTGCAATTGCCTTTCCAATCCCTCTACTTGCCCCAGTAATAAGAACTTTTCTTTTGATTTTCATTTAAAGATTATCCAGTCCACATTTCGTCCATCGTTTGCCCAGCAAGAAGCATTGGTCTGACATCTGCTGATGGATCTATCATAACATCGAGCAAAGCAGGCCCTGTCTGGCTCCAGAGCCATTCAATCTTCCCTTTGATTTCTCTATTCTGTGCAATCTTTTCAGCATTAATGCCGAACCCTTCAGCAATGGATTGAAAGTCTTGAGGCCTAAAATCTCCTGTTGTTGGATCTACACCCCAAGTTATAAGCTGAAACTGAGAAACAATACCAAGCCTAGAGTTATTAAATACGATAATTTTGATATCTAAATCTGATTCTTTAAGGTAGGCAAGTTCCTGAATATTCATAAGTGCAGATCCATCCCCCACAATGCATACTACTTTCTTTTCTGGGGATGCCATGGCTGCGCCTATTGATGAAGGAATATCATAACCCATTGTTCCATGTCCGGCTGATGTCAAAAAAGTATTTGTTTTGGGTTCAAAAGGAAGGTGTCGTGCAGCCCAATGTTGGTGACATCCAACTCCTGTAACTAAAATTGTTTCTTCTTTTTCTATAACAGCTGATAATTGATCTAGAAATTCTCTTGGCTGGATAAATTTTGTATTATTCTTAGGTATATCATCAAGTCTCATGCTTCTTTTCTGTTTAATCGCCTTCTTCCAGTTAGTATCAGAATTATATTGATTGCCTTTAATCTTTTCTCTTAAGGCTTCACAAAAAATATTTATGTCCAAATTGATTGGCCAATCAATATTAACTCTGGGATTATCTAATTCAGCTGGATCATTATTGACTGATATAACTTTCCCATTTTTTACAAACTCATCGACTTCTGTTCCAGTTTGCCTAACATCGAGCCTTGAGCCAAGCACCAAAAGCAGATCACACTCTGCTACAGCTAGGTTAGCAATTTGATGGCCAGTATGACCGATATAACCCAAGAATCGCTCATTAGATGAAGAGAAGCTGCCAAGACCTAAAAAGCTTGATACTACCAATGCATCTATAGATTCTGCTATCTCCTCTAGAAGTTTATAGTCATTCACTGACAGCGAACCATGCCCGAGAAGAATGACTGGTTTAGAGGCATTAGATATAGCATCAAGAATTTCATCCTGAATAATTTCCTCGTCATTACCTCGGTGCCCATAAACATCTGGCTCGCTTTTCTTGGGAGGATCAAATGAATCTATCTCTGTTCTTTGGATATCCATAGGAAAGTCAAGAACACAGGGACCCATTCTGCCCTCCATTGCTAAATCGAATGCAAGAGGTACTTCAGAAAAAACATCATCTATCGTCAGTAGGCAGGCAGATCTTTTTGAAACTGGTTGTGTAATATCTACAGTTGGCGTTTCTTGAAACCCTCTTTGTCTCACTTCTAGTCTATCAGTCAGGTCACCTGTACCGATTTGTCCAGTAATTACAATTAAAGGGCTTGAATCATAATATGCATCGGCTAAAGGCGAGATTACATTTGTCACACCAGGTCCTGATGTAACCATTACAACTTGGGGTTTATGATTTATTCTAGAATAAGCCAAAGCTGCATAACCAGAGCCCTGCTCATTATTCAAACACTCAATTTTAATATTAAATTTTATACAAGCATTGATTAGCGGGGCAATTGTTCCCCCTGGGTAAACAAAAACTCTATCTATGCCTTCTAAAACAAATTTATAAGCCACCCAGTCAGCTATATTTTCTATCTTTTTACTTATCATTCTTTATTATTAAGTAGTTTGTTGATAATAATCTTTTAGAGGCATCTAAGTTTAAATATAAATTTTTGAGTTGGGGCATATTCCATAAAAAGATTATACCTTTTTAAAGGACCCTGACATCCATTCTTCTTTGAGTTTTCCCTGAAGAAAGCCATGGTTAGTAACTCAATCACCTGAAACAGAAATATCCGGCTTCATAATATTTCCATAAGAAGAGCCACTCCAGTAATCTGCTGGCACTATCCATTTTTCTCCATAAATAAGTGATAAGTAATCGTTTACTTTAGAGGGAACCCTTAGATTAAAATTCTTATATTGATAATATTCGTGAGTATCGAGAAAGTCTTTCGGGCAAAAATGTGTATTACTCTCGATAAAATGTTTATAGCAATCGCCATGAGGAAATTTTACATGAATGTCAAATATCGCATGCTCGTCCCACGGGTTTCCATTTGACTCAATTTCAATCTTTAATACATTTCCTTTTAAAGAAAATTCTGTATCAGCATCAAAAGTAACCATTTTTAGCTGATGGGTATCATTAAGTCTTGATGATTGAAGATGATTCCATAACTTAATTCCCGAATCGTGAGAATTCAAAGCGATATCAATATCTGAAAATTCTGCTAAATCATCCTTTCTATAGAGAGAAAGTAATGATGAGTAATCAAGCCAATAGTTGATTTTATTCTCTTCTAATATAGGGATAAGAGTCTGAAGTACTGTGTCAATTTCATGGTTTTTTATTTTTCGCTCTTCAGCCGATAATTTCAAATCAGGCTTCTTAATTAACTTTATTGATAAAGGATCTATACCAATTTTTTCAAGTTGCGCTACCTGTTCATCAATATACCTTCCACCAATATAAATTTGGTCAAATCTCAGTTGATTTATATTTAATGGATCGATTATTTTCTTTCCATCAAATGTATTACCCTGCTTCTGAGGATCATTATCAATGAAAGCGACAATTTCATAATTCTTGTCTTTTCTGAGAATTCTATAGATTGACCTTCCATAGGCCGATACCCCAAAAATTATTATCCTTTGCACAGACAAATTTATTTCCTACTTTCTTGCTTGTACTCTTATAACTATTGGATCATTATCTCTAAGCTTTGCAAGACCGTCACTCTCTATAGAATTTTCAATAGTAAAACCAACATCCTCTAATCTCTTAATAAAATCATCAAAAATTATAAATCTTCTGTAATGGCCTGAAACTCTTTCTGTATGGCTCAGAAAATCACCTTCTCTAGCAAGCTTATCTTTGATTGACCTGCACTCAATAAATAAACTCCCTTGCTTTTTTAAAAGATTGAAGGATGATTTCAATAGACCTATTTCCTCTTCAAGTGGCATCGCATGAATAACAAACCGAGAATAAATCACATCAAAATTGCCATTCAGCGCATCTTCGTATTGATCTATAGTACCTGCTAAAAAATTAATTTTTCCTTGATGATTAATCTCCTTGCAGGCTTCAATTGCAGCCTCGGATCTGTCTATTGATGTAACATCATGTTCCTTAGAGGCAAAGTAAAATGAGTCTCTACCATTTCCACATCCAATTTCAAGAATTGATAGATTTGAGGCCAAAGTCTCTTCAACTTCAGTTGCAAACGGAGAAGGAAATTCAGGCGCGTCATTGCTAGAGTAATAGGATTTCCAGTGTTCGTCTCTGCCCTTATCAACAGTTAATTTCGCTTTTTGGTTGAAGGATTGAATAATCAGCTCCACAGATTGTTCTGGGGTCTGACAGCCGAAGTTATCAATCATTAGATCTGCATTTTGGGGGATATCATAATAATCGTCATTGAGATTACTATCAGAATATATGCCTTTGGTTTTAGCATCTCTTTCAATCCTAGTTTCAGGTGGAACATTTAAAAAAACTTGGAAAGAATTCTCAATATTTTCTTCTACCCATTCTGACACTTCATCAAACATGGCTATGGCAGAGATCACTACTAAATTACCCTGAGAAATTAAATGATTACATAAACGAAAATAAATCTTTGCTAATTCAGTTCTGCTTGACTTGTCATAGCCCCATTTATTCCCAAAAATGCCTCTAAGATCATCCCCATCGAGAAAGATAACATTTGAGTTATCTTCAGTTAATCTTGAGTACAATATCCTTGAGACAGTTGTTTTACCCGAAGATGAGTATCCCGTGATCCAAATCAATCCTGGTTTATTCTTTTCTGTCATATTTTTAAAGCTATAATATTTATAGAGTTATAGAGTTATAGAGTTAGAAGGAAAATAAAAGATAATTACTCCTTTGTTAACCTACTAAATCCATCATGGGCCAGTGGTGACTCAGCTATTCTAGCTTCAGATAAAGAAGATAACAAAGTAAAAGTCTCTTTTGTGGCTTTCTCATAACTGTCAATATCCTGATCAGTATGAGCAAGAGAGGGCTTGAACTGTCTGAATGCAAGAAATCCATGCTTTAACATTTCGCTCACAAATCTTGTATTCAAGTCTTTTGACTTGCTATGTTTGAAAGCAAAATTAGCTAATGTTGGCAAACCAGATACTGCTATTTCAAGACCCGCTTCGTCAGCTGCCACTTTCCAGATATCCTTTACCCTGTTGCCTATCCTAATGAGATGGTCGTGTGCATTTTTTTCGATGTACTTTTCGATTGTAGAAATTGCAGCAGTAGGGCCTATACGATCAGTCCAATTTGTACTTGAAATAAAAGTAGTCTGAGCAGCTTCCATAGTACTTTCATTTCCTAAAATTGCCGCCATTGCATATCCATTAGCCATTGATTTAGCAAAAACAGCCATGTCAGGATACACCCCATATTTTCTGTGAATGCCCCCTGGGCACATTCTAAACCCGCTTGTTATTTCATCAAAAATTAAAACGGCACCAGCTTTCCTTGCGATACTTTGGATTTCTTCTAGATGTTTAGGGTCAGGCTCCTCGCCTCTTGCAGGCTCTATAACAACTGCAGCAATTTCATCATTGTTCTGCACCGCTTCCTTCAGAGTATTTATATTGTTGTAATCAAAAGGGAAAGCTGTCCCTCTTAAATTCCTAGGTACTCCCTTTGGATCTAAACCAGGCATCAGCTGGCCATCTAATGCATTATCGTCAGCAAGATTTGCAGCTAAATACCAATCACTCCAGCCATGATAACCACTAAAAAGAATAATTTGCTTATCAGTTTTAGCCCTTGCTATTCGAACTGCTATCGACATTGCCTCTCCTCCGCTTCTGGCATATCTCGCAGAATCAAACCAAGGGTGAAGCTGTATAAGTAACTTAGCTAAATCAACTTCCTCATAGCAATTTAGAGTACTATTAACACCATTCTTTATTGCATTAGAAACCGCCCTATCAACATCATCATCGGCATAGCCCAGAATACATGCGCCAACTGCCATTATCGACATATCAATGTATTCATTGTTGTCCAGATCCCAGATTCTAGAACCTTTTGCTCTTGAAAAATAAGAAGGCCATATATCAGGCGCAAACATTTCAGGTCTTTTAGAAAGCAGCTGAGTTCCACCTGGTATGAGGTGTTTAGCATCTTTATAAAGTTTTTGACCCTTTCCTAGTAAGAAGCTCTCTAGATCTTTCATTTTTCATCCTCTCTAAGGGATTTCAGATAACCTTCATTCCTAATAATATCTTTATTTAGATTTCTAATCTCTGGATTTTTATCCAGAAAGGATAATACCTCATCTGTTGTGAATAATTTTTCTTCAACATATAGAGAATCAAAAACATTTTTAAGAAACTCGTAATCACTTTCCTCATCTAAGGTCCACCTTTCATCACCTAGGTTTTTGAATAAATGAAATTCTCCTAATTTAAAAATCTCAGGATTTCTCTCTATAAATGGACCAACGTGCTCTCTTTCAGATTTGAGTTTTGCATTGCTCCATGCAAGTTTTAATGCTTTAGAACTGATAACAGTGCAATCTAATCCGTCAGGAAAAGATCCTGCTAAGCCATAATAATCGTAATTTTCAGCAAAGTATCCGAGAATAACAGCATCTACTATGGTGGGATCAATTAAGGGACAATCTGCCGTGATTCGAACTATATTTTCTAACTCATAGTGATTCATCGTTTGATAGAACCTGTCGAGCACATCATTCTTGCTTCCTCTAAATGATTTTATTCCGCGATCATCACAAAATTTAACTATTGAGTCATCAATATCGTCAGATGTTGTTGAAACAATAATCTCATCAAGCATTCTAGAAAAAGATAGCCTTTCTATGATGTGTTCCAGTACGGGCTTGCCAGAGAGTGGCAATAGCACTTTGCCTGACAAACGTGTTGAAGACATTCTCGCTTGGATTACAGCAGTAGCTTTCATTTGATACTCCATTTTGAGGGATCAACTAATTGAATATCATCGCTGGATATTTCGTCAGGATAATTAAGAGTTTTGGAGTGCCTATAAGATAATATTTCTTTTAATTGATTCGATGATTCAACGCCAATAATTACTCTATCTATGTGCTTGTTTGATAATACAAATGCTAAGCATGAATGAATTTTTTTTATATTATTTTGTTCGTTCCACCTATCCCAAATCCCAAATAGTTTATCCCACGGTTTAAAGTAATCTGGCCTTTCCTCTTTCATTAAAAGAATGCCTTGAAGAAAAATTGACCTTACATGAATTTCTATATCTGCTCTTTTCAACTTATCTAACCATCCTGACTTTTCAATTCTTCTATCGAAAACATTGAATGGCGCTTGAATTAAATCAAAAGGATAGTAATCAAATGTTCTATCTAATTCTTGAGGAGAATATATTGAAATTCCTAATTTCCCTATCAATTTTTCATTTTTGAGTTCTAACAAAGATTGATAAATTAATTTTCCTTTTTGATTTTGCAAAATAGAGGAATCATGCAGCAATAATCCATAAATTTTTGAGATATTTAACCTCTTCATTGAATTCTCAACAGAGGACTTGACCCAAGATTCAATATTTTTATGATCTTTGGGCAATGCTTTTAATTTTGTTACCACTTTGAAATGTTGAAGATTATGTAATCCAAGATTATCTTCGCTGTTTCCATAGCTCATCGCGGTATCAATTGTATCGATTTCTGAATCTATGCAAATATTAAGAATTTTTTCTGTTTCAGTTCTACTAGGAACACCAATTTTATTATTGATTCCATATTTAGAGCCTAATTGTGCTGTACCCAAACCAATTCGTTTCATTATCTAGCTGCCTTCTTAAGGCTGGATACCACTCTATCCTGATCATTTGATGATAGCCCTGGAAAGATTGGGAGAGAGATCGCTCTTTTAGCATAACTTTCTGAGTTAGGGCAATGCCCTTTTTTGAAACCCTGTCTCCTATAAAATGGCTGAAGGTATATAGGCATGTAGTGTAGATTTACACCTATATTATCTTTCCGAAGTTTGGAGAAGATATCCAAATGATCTTCCTCTGATATGTCTTTTGATAAGAGGATTACATAAAGATGAAATGAGGAAAAAGAATTATCATCGAGCACAGGTAACTGAAAGACATTTTCAGAGAGAAGCATATTATAATTTTTAGCAAGAATATTTCTTTTATCCAAGAAAGTATCCAATCTTCTCATTTGACTTGTTCCTAAGGCAGCCTGAATATCATTCATCCTATAGTTATACCCAAGCATTAATTGTTCATAATACCAAGGTGCTGGATGCCCTTCTTTTTCAAAAAAAATGGGGTCCTTTGTTATTCCAGAAGTTCTCAGTAATTGCATCCTATTTGATAACTCCTTGCTGTTTGTTAATGCCATGCCGCCTTCACCGGATGTAATTATTTTTACTGGATGAAAACTAAATATTGTGATGTCTGACCATTTGCAGCTGCCTACAGGTTCTTTTTTATATTTTGAGCCAATTGCATGAGAAGCATCTTCGATAACCCTAAACCCATACTGGTCTGATAGTCTACTGATTTCATTCATATTGCAGGATAGGCCAGAAAAATGTACTGGGATTACTACCTTTGGAAGTTTGTCAATACGCTTAGCCTCTGACAACTTCCTCTCAAGAGCATCAATTGATATATTGTATGTTTTCTCATCAATGTCTACAAAATCGACACTGGCACCACAATATAGCGCGCAATTAGCTGAAGCTACAAAAGAGTTGGCTGAAGTCCAAACAGTGTCTCCAGGGCCAACTTCCAAGGCTAAACAAGCAAGATGTAATGCGCTTGTTGCTGAATTCATTGCTACTGCATATTTTGCACCAACCCTTTCCGTAACTGCTTGCTCAAATGTTGGAACCATCTCACCCTGAGTAAGCCAGTCACCTCTAAGTACCTTATTAACTTCTTCTATATCAGTCTCATCGATATCATGAAGACCATAAGGTATATATTCCATCTTATTCATTCATTAATTCACTATTAGGATCTCTAAAATAACTATAAAAGATTTCTCTAGCATCCTGTTCTGAAAAATCTTCGCTCCTAACCCCAGGCCATTCATCTATTCCTTTGATGTAAACGGTTCTGGGAAAGCAAGGTTCAAGTTGGCAAGGTATATTTTTCCATCCTAGATAAATTAATGCTGCCATTCTGTGTTTGCCACCAACAACATGAAATACCCAACTACCATTAGTGTCAATAAGAAAATATCCCCTGGGAAGACCATGGCTAATGTCATAACCTACTTTTCTTATAGACTTTAATATCTTTGTTAAGCGCTTGGATTCTAACCTAATTTTAGCATTACTCACTGGTCCAAAAGCTTGATGTCCATGTGATATCATATCTAAACCATGCTCTGACTTATCAAGGTCAAAGCTTTCATAAAGCCAGGGCAATGACTCAGAATTTTTAAACTCTTTATTTATATAGTGCCTCTGGAAAATATTCTTAGGCTTATGAGATTGATAGAATCTCTCAAGTGCTTTTATGCCTTTGTAATAGAACTGAATAAAATGATGCTGCTCCTCAGAGAATGCAATACCGCCATAATATCTGATCTTCTCAGAAGGAATATTCATCACGAATCCCTCTGTTGAATATTTCACTTGGCTAAAATCAGGATGGTATGAGGTTACTGGCTCTTCTAGTTGTTTTGGATTTTTAGAAAATAGCCTACGGTATATTTTCACAATTACGTCCATGATAATAGGCGGAAGAAGATAAAAGAGAATCTTCTTTAAACGGTAAGCTAACATAAAACTAGATAGGCTTAAAATTAGGATCAATATTATTTTTAATTAAAGTTCGCAATTCTTCTATAGAGAGGAAATCTGGATTACTGCCTGAGCTATAAGAAAATCCATACTGAACTTCAGTTGCTCCAAAATGTTTCATGTAAGTGTTCTTACTCTTTAGACTATTTGGAAGGATTGCATAATAATCACCCATGTCAATCGTGGAGAGGCTGTCACTGTTTGTTATCATCTCCTCATGAACTTTTTCACCTGGTCTAATACCGATCTCTTCTAAAGAACAATTAGGACCTATGGCTTCAGCCACATCTACTACTTTATATGATGGAATCTTAGGGACAAATATTTCTCCACCTAGTGCATTTTCTATAGCCCATAACACCATATCTACACCTTCACTTAGGAGGATATTGAATCTTGTCATATCCTTATGAGTTATGGGCAAGATCCCTTCTTTTGCCCTATTCAGAAAGAATGGTATGACTGAACCTCTTGAGCCCATAACATTACCATATCTGACCAAAGAAAAGCCTATGTCTCTTGCGCCCTTATAATTATTAGCTGCAACAAAAAGTTTATCACTACATAATTTTGTTGCGCCATATAGGTTTATTGGAGCTGCAGCTTTATCGGTTGATAAAGCAATAAGACTTTTCACATCACTATCTAATGATGCTTCAATTAAATTCTCAGCACCTTTTATATTAGTAAGTATAAACTCTGTTGGATTATACTCAGCAGCTACAACCTGCTTAAGCGCTGCTGCATGAACAACAATATCAATCCCTTCCAAAGCTCTTTTTAGTCTATCTCTACTTCTAATATCACCTATGAAGTATCTGATGCACGGATACTTTTCCTCCGAGAAAATATGGGACATTTCGAACTGCTTTAACTCATCTCTGCTAAAGATAACGAGCCTCTTTATTTTTGGATAACTTTCTAGCACCCTAGACACAAAAGCCTTCCCAAAGCTACCCGTGCCACCTGTTATTAGTAGTGATTTTCCATTCAGCATAATTATATTACCTCTATGTAAGTAAAAAGGTTTTTAGCCTTCTTTATTCATTGACAGAAACCATTTTTCTGAAAATGGAGTTTGTTTTATATAAATCATCATAATTACCTACCCCAGAAAGTCTCGCATCATCTAAAACAAATATTTGATCACAATTTTTAACTGTACTTATTCTATGAGCAATAATAATTATAGTTTTATCACTACCTAAATTATTTATAGCATCCATCACAGCTCTCTCAGTAATATTGTCTAGAGCACTTGTTGCTTCATCGAATATAAGCACCTCAGGATCATAATATAGGGCTCTTGCAATTCCTATTCTTTGTCTTTGTCCTCCAGACAATCGAACTCCTCTTTCCCCAATATGGGTTTCATATCCATCTGGAAGTTTAGTAATGAAATCGTCTAAATTAGCTATTTTTGAAACGGCCATTACTTTCTCTTTATCAATATCAGAATCTGCTAATCCGAATCCAATATTTGCGTGGAAGGAATCATCGATGAGATAAATGTTTTGCGGAACATAGCCAATTGATCTTTGCCAAGAACCGATATTTTCTTTGGTTATCTCAGTATCATCGATGACAAGCCTTCCAGAGTTAGGACGAAGTAATCCCAATATAAGATCTGCAGTTGTTGTTTTCCCAGAGCCCGTTCCACCAACTATTCCAGTTAAACTTCCAGCAGGTATTTCCAATGATAAATCTTCAAGAGCATTGGAGTCCGCGCCTTCATACTTAAAATTTACTTTATCAATTAAAATATGCTTATCCAGATTTATTCTTTCAGAAATAAATGCATCGTTTTTCAAGATCAGATTATTTTTTGATTCCTCTAAGCTAACGATATCATTATAGAGTCTCTCTAAGGCTGGTCTGGTGAATCTTATTTGAGTCAACTGAGCAAAGACCTGTTGCATAGACGGCATCAATCTATATCCGGCAAAAGCGAAGACAGCTAGTATAGGTAATGTCTCTGCAAGTGATTCATTCTTTGCCATCAAAACAAGAACCAATAGCAACATTCCCCCAAAGGCGACTATCTCAAGCAAAAAGCGAGGCAATTGCCCAGCAATATGTTGAGTGGCAGTATGCGATGCAAATCTTTCTGCTGGGCTTTTGAATCTTTCTATAAGCATTGATTCAAGGCCATATATCTTGACCTCTTTTATGCCGCCGAAACCTTCTTGAATAATCTTAAATCTTTCTTCATTAGCTTTAACCCTATCCTCCCCAATAAAACTCAGAAGCTTTCGGAGCATAAAATAAACAAACGTATAAATGGACCCTATGCCTAGTCCAGTCATAACAGCTATCAATGGATCTAGCAGAATAACTAATAAAAGCATTGCGATTACTACAGCCAAATTAGAAATTAGCTTCATTAAAGGAAGCAATGATCCTGTGATAACAACATTGACCTCTGATAAGACAGTTTTTCCAATATCAGAACTATGCTGATTTAAAAACCATGGATAGTCCTGAGTTAAGTATCCCTGAACTAATTTTTTACTGAGAGTGAAGTTCTGATAAGCTGCAAATCTTTCATAGATATATGTTGTCATTGCTTTAAAGGCGACTGAAAAGAGCAGTAATAAAAAAACAACAAGACCAAGAAAAAATAGAAATCCACCAGGTTCGTATGAGCCAATATTTTGATCTTCATAACCAAGCGAAGTATGTATTAGATATAAATATTCGTTGGTAAGAACAATTTCTGGATTGGACAGGGCAGCTATGAATGGGGCTATTGAGGCAATTCCAATCACATCAAAAAATGCCATAAAGATGATCATAATCAATACTGAGAAAGCCCATTTTTTATCTTTACCGGATAGTAGTGAGGATAGTTTTTTCAATGTAATCATATCTTTACTTTATAATTTTCATGACCTCATCAAGAGATAATCCCTTTGAATCTTTTTCTGATAAGACAGGATTTTTTATAGGCCAATCAATACCAATTTTTCTATCATTCCATAGAAGAGTGTATTCATCATCAGGCGCATAATATGCAGTGCATTTGTATTCGAAATCTGCTGAGTCACTTAACACCAAGAAGCCATGGGCAATTCCGGGTGGTATCCAAATTTGCTTCCTATTTTCAGCACTTAGTATAACGCTATACCATGAAAGAAAACTTGGCGATTCAACTCTCAGATCGACAACAACATCTAGAACTTCTCCTTGAGTAACTCTAACTAATTTACCCTGAGGCTGATTTAATTGAAAATGTAACCCTCTCAACGATCCATAAGTTGAGAAAGAATGATTATCTTGGACAAAATTTATGTCCTTGCCGACTATTGATCTGTAATTATTCTCATTATATGTTTCAAGAAAGAATCCTCGATTATCACCAAAAACCTCCGGTTCGATGACATACGAATCTTCTATAATACATTTTTCAAACTTCATCTATTAGCCTTCTTAAGTACTTGGCATAATGAGTATCGCCAAGCATTGATAATTGCTTGATTAATGATTCATGATTGAGCCAGCCACTATTGTATGCAATTTCTTCAATACAGCCTATTTTAGACTTGGTTTCTTCTTCCAATGATCTAATTAAATTACCTGCTTCCAATAAAGAATCATGTGTGCCTGTATCAATCCAGCAATAATCTGATCCCAACTTAACAACCTTGGCATTATTCTTTTCTATGTATATTTGATTGATGTCTGTGATTTCAAGCTCTCCTCTATCTGATGGCTTTAGGTTTTTAGCACATTCAACAACCTTATTATCATAGAAATAAAGGCCAGTAATTGCATAGTTGGATTTTGGTTTATTAGGCTTTTCTTGGACATCAATAGCATTATCATTCTGATCAAACGAAACCACTCCAAACCTTTGTGGATCAATGACCTCATAAGCAAATAGAATTGCGCCCGATTTTAATTTGGCAGCAGAGACTAGCTTTTCTTCTAGCCCTTTCCCATGAAAAATGTTGTCGCCCAGAATAAGTGCAACATTATCTTCTTCGATGAAGCTTTCTCCGACAATGAAAGCATCTGCTATGCCTCTTGGACTTTCTTGTTCTCTGAAACTTATAGAAATGCCCCAATGTGAGCCATCACCTAGTAATTTTTTGAATCTCGGTAAATCCTCAGGCGTGGTGATAATTAGAATCTCGCTTATTCCTGCTTGCATAAGGGTCGCAAGCGGATAATAAATCATTGGTTTATCAAAAACTGGCAGTAACTGTTTTGAGATACATAATGTAAGCGGATTCAGCCTAGAGCCCGCGCCTCCAGCTAAAATTATTCCTTTCATTTGATTGTTCCTAGTCTTTGAAGTTGATAGGTACCATCTAAAATGTTTTGATACCATGTTTTATTATTTAAGTACCATTCTACGGTCTTAAAGATTCCTGAATCAAAACTTTCCTCTGGAGACCAACCAAGTTCAGTATTAATTTTTGAAGGATCAATAGCATACCTGAAGTCATGCCCAGGTCTATCTTCAACATAAGTGATTAATTCCTTATATTTTCTGACATTATTAGGTTTAGAAGCACTAAGCTGCTCTAAAACATCGCAAATCTTTGATACTACCTCAAGATTGGTAACTTCGTTTCCGCCACCGATGTTGTAAGTTTCGCCGATACCGCCTTTTTTGAGAACTTTATAGAGTGCTTTTGCATGATCTTCAACATATAGCCAATCTCTAATCTGATCACCCGTACCATATATCGGTAGAGGTTTTCCATTTAATGCATTAATGATCATTAATGGGATAAGCTTTTCAGGAAAATGAAACGGCCCATAGTTATTAGAACAGTTGGTTATAACTATAGGCAGACCATATGTTTTATGCCAAGCCCTTACTAAATGGTCTGAACTAGCTTTACTGGCAGAGTAAGGTGAGCTTGGTTTATAAGGATTGTCTTCGTTAAAGGCAGGATCAGAGAGCTCCAAATCTCCATACACCTCATCGGTTGAAATATGATGAAACCTAAAGCAATCTTTATCTTGATCATTTAGATCATTCCAATATTTTCGTGCACACTCTAAAAGGGTGAAAGTCCCTAAAATATTTGTATCCATAAATGCAGCAGGAGAATCAATCGATCTGTCAACGTGGCTTTCAGCGGCTAGGTTCATAACTGCATTAGGCTTGTATTTCTCAAAAAGAATATCGATCTTTTCTTTATCTAGGATGTCAATTTTCTCAAAATGATAGCGATTACTACTATCTATACTAGAAAGAGACTCAAGGTTACCTGCATAGGTGAGTTTGTCGACATTGATTACTATGTCTTTAGTATTATTTATGATGTGTCTTACTAAGGCTGACCCAATGAAGCCGGCACCTCCAGTAATTAAAATTCTCATTAAATAGTTTCCTCGCTAGTTGAAATTGAACTCATAAGGCATTTAAGTGATTCTTGCCAACTTCGAATATGGATAGCAAATTTATCTTCAATCTTCTTACAGTCTAGCAAGCTAAATTTTGGTCTAGGAGCAGGCTGATTATAGCTGAGGCTATCAATTGGGTTCACTATACAATCAATTTCAGCAAGTTTGAGAATCTCTTTCGCAAAACCATACCAACTCGTTGACCCTTTATTAGAGTAATGAAAAATCTGTGGATCCGTTATCATGCTAAAAGTATTTTGTGAAGTGATAATCTCGTAAATATGGCAAGCAAGATCTCTTGCATAAGTAGGAGATCCAATTTGATCATCAATAACACTAATCTCGTCTCTCTCACTACCTAATGTTAATATTTTTTTAACGAAGTTTTCGCCGAATTCTGAAAACAACCAACTTGTTCTAATAATCATAGATTTTGGTTTTATTTCTAAGATTGCATTCTCCCCATAAAGTTTTGACTTTCCATACACACTCTTAGGGTTTGGTTGAATATCCTCATCATATGATGCTGTATTAGAAAGACCATCAAAAACATAGTCGGTACTGATATGTATGAGTTTGTGATCATAATATTTTGCCATTTTGGCTAAATTGTTTACTCCAATATGATTAATACTCATTGCCGTTTTTTCTTCTGTTTCAGCCTTATCTACTGCATTATAAGCTGAACAGTTAATCACAATATCAAAGTTATTAGCTCTAAAAAAAACTTCCACATCCTTTTGATTTGATATGTCTAGGTTATCTTTTGATGAAAATGTGAATCTTTGAGAATTTTGTCGTGCTTTAGATATGTATCTAAATTCACTGGCTAATTGCCCATTACTCCCAATGATTAAGATGTCTAAATTATTACCCATTCTTTAATTTAAAAAATTATTAAACAGTGACAGATACTCGATATGAGGTGATTAAAAAATAATTTAAGTATGCTCTAAAACTTAGCTTCTATTTCTTGCCTGATATAGATCAATACAAAGTATTAATAGGATTGAGAAAATAAATCCGATCCCTGTTCCAGTTACTAAAACGAAAAGCCTTTGAGGCTTAAATTTCTTTTCTGGAGGAACAGCTCTATCGATTATTTTCATTGAATATTGCTCTCGAACACTTGCCATCATTGCATTACTTTGCTCTTCTGACATTAAAGCATATAAAACAGCCTGAGCATTATTAGACGAATCTTGAACCAGTTCACTCTCAAGATATTCAAGGTTTTTAGCCGTTTCATCCAAAGTTTGATTTCTGATATATAGATTCAAGAAATCGACACTTTCATTCAGCCATTGTGCTGCTTGTACTGGATCTTTCCACTCTATTGAGAGTGTTATTATTGATGACTTCCTATCTTCAACTATCTCTAACATACTACTAAATGCAGTTGACGTTGCCCACATACTTGGCTCGCCCTTTTTCCATTTCTTCCTTTTGTCATCCCAATCTTTATAATTCAACTCCTTCATTAAATTATTTCTCTTGATAAATTCTTCAGCAAAGCTTCTAGAGGTAAGTATGGCAAGAGCTGTTGCTGACTTTGTTGGTCCAGTCCCTGAAGATGTTGTTAAGCCAACAAGGTTAGCTAAGCCAGATAGCTGACCAGCAATCTGGGATCCACTTAATTCTGGTTGTTCTGCAGGAATCATCATCAGTGAGGGTTTATATGTAGGTGTTACTGTGAATGCATAAATTAACGTTATCAATATTGAGGATGCTGTAACCAAAACAATGATCTTCATCTGAGCATAAAGAAGTGATATGAACTCAGCTATGCTTAGTGACTCAAATCTTTCTAAGGATTTGTCTATTGAATGCTGGGATTGATTTTTGTTTTCGGAAGACATTATGTTGTGATTAGAAGCTGTTTACTGCAGCCGCAGCTAATGCCATCTGATAAATTATTTGGGTTATCTCTGTAGTCGCCCTAATTTGGCCAAACCTGTCAGCCTGGAAAGGTACTATAATTGTATCACCTGCCTGTAATTGGGACGAGGTCCTAAAAAAACCTCCTGTCAAATTGCTATATGAAACTGTTGATCCATCGCTTTTGACAACATAGATGTTCGATGTGTCTCCAAATGATGTTAAGCCACCACTTAGAGAAACATAATCTAATATTCCTAGCTGTGGATTATACTGATGCGCATTTGATCCATTAACTTCTCCTACTACCGTAATCATCTCTTGAGTAGTTGGTATATGAATTGAGTCTGCATCCTGAAGAAGCACATCAGGTGATCTACCCTGCATCATGGACTTCAGATTTATGACTAGTCTACCAATTACATCAGAATCGTCTTGATCAAAAGTAAGGAGTTTGACCAATTCAGCGTAATTGCTTCCCGATTGTTGTCCTGATATTTGATTCTGACTACTTGCTAAAAGTATCTTTCTTCTAAGATCTGATTGTGCTTCTCTGAGTCTCTTTCTATCAGAGTCTCTCAATGCTTTCCTAGTAAAAACCGCACCTTCGTAAGAAGCATCATCCTTAAGGCCGCCAGCCCTTCTAATTAAGTCTGATAAACCTTCACCTTCTAAAATTGGATATACGCCAGGAAATTGGACCTGTCCTGATACCTCTGCAGTTCTATAGTTATTGGCAAGTTCTTTAACGTTTACTTCATCCATGGGTCGTATTGTTTGTTTAGTGCTATTCATACTAGAAACAGAAAAGTTTCTAGTAGTCATAACATATTCTTTATTTTGAATTCTTCGAGTATTAACCTCAATTACTGAAACATTTGAAGAATTTTTAAATCCGCCGCTTGTTGCAATTGCATCCTCAGCATCCATGTTAGCCACATGTGGATACTCGCCTGGATATATAAGATCACCAAAGGTTTTGATAGTCTTCTGTCTTTGAGATGGGCTGGATTGATTCTTGATTATTGTAATCAGTGGATCAATAAGTTGACGTCTGCAAAGGTTAGTAATCTCAGAGTTTAATTGATCGGAAGATGCTTCTATTTCATTTTCGAATTCTAATGTCTTGATCAAAGATTCCAGTTGCAATTGAGTAGTAACCTTATTTAGGTCTTTTATGGGAATAGACTCAGTCTTTGCAAACCCTTTTATCTTTATAATTTTTTTAGCTAATTCAACAGGAATAGAACAGTAATTATAAATTGAGTATTCATAAAACCTAGATTGATCTGATAGGTCTTGGTTTTCGTTTAAGACAACTGGAGCACCATTGGGGTTAGAAATTGCAGTATTTATTTCTTCAGGATTATTTAGCTCCTTTTCTTGAAGAGATTTAGTTAGGTAGGCGAAAGATGTCCATTCATCCTCAAGTATAATTTGATCAGTCTCCTGATCCAAAAGATATTTATCTTGAATTATTTTCGTGGTAATAAGATCTGTAGAAAGGAGGCTGGGGAGAAGAACAATTTCATCTTGATCAGATAAAGTAATGTTCTCTTCAGAATCAAGATTGTTGAATACTTTCTCCAAATCAACCTGCAAAAAATCATAACGTTGTGATCTTGTATTTTTTCTTTTAATAAGTACATAATTCAGATCGGTCATTTCCAATAAATCATTAGAACTCTGGAATAAGCTTCCTATTTTCATGCCCTCATTCCAAGGGTAAAAGCCTGGTTTTTGAGCGTGTCCCCTAATTAATATGGCATTACTTAGATTATCAAAAACTGGATATATAGATATAACGTCACCATTGTTCAAAATTTTAGCTTTGTTAATTTCTAGATCTAAATCTATATTGATAAGACTGAAACCATTGTTCTTTGAATTAACAGAACTGACCTCAACTGAGGAAAGATCTGCTTTGGGTTTTAAATTACCAGCAAATTCTATCAGCTCCGATATTGTTTCAGTTTCATTTAACTCGTAAATCGCTGGCTTTCTGACTTCTCCATTTATTGCAACAGTTTTTGATACTGGCGGGATGAAAATAACATCCCCTTCCATTAGTCTTTGGTTAGCTGTTGAGTCGCCTCTAAGTAAGAAATCATATAGATCCATTTTTGAAATAGTTACACCATTTCGCTTTAACTCTATATTTCTTAGGCTGCCAGATGGATCTACACCACCACTGATAAAAATAGCATTTATTATGGATGTAAGAGAACTCACTGTATACATTCCAGGTTGATAAGCCTCGCCCAAAATAAAAATATTTATTAGCTTTAGCTCTCCCATTGAAACATCTACTTCAGCGCCAACTATCTGTTTTGAAATTATACTTTTTAGATTGGCTCTTGCCTGTTGGAATGTTTGCCCAGAGACTGTAATAGTCCCTACTTCAGGGATAAAAATACTTCCATCTCTTGTCACTTCAGCAGTAAATTGTCTGTTTCGAGTACCGTAAATAATAATCTTGAAATTATCTCCAGGCCCAATCAAATAGTCAGAGGGGACAGGTATATTCTTTAGTTGAGTATAAGTTGATGGACTTTTCTGAAAAAAATCATATCCGAAATACTTTAAAGGTTCATCAAAATATTTCTCTGCTGGCGGGTTAGCAAAACTTTTACCTCCACTAAAACCATAGTTCTCGTCTTCAAAAATTAGTTCTCTCTTGTTCTTTTCTATCTGATTGTCTTGCTCTTGTTCTTGAATCTCATCGTCCTCAAGTAATGTATTATCAGTATTATTTATACCACTAGATAATCCCTCAATAAGGCTTGCTTGATCAAACTGAGTATGTCCAGAAAATGGCATCATTAATACCAAGATGGAAACAATGAGTAAGAATCTTTCTTTATTTTTTAACATACTTTTTTTTAATCTATATTACTATTTTAATGGCTAACTTAATTATTCATATAAGTTTTCTGCTAATTAGGCTCAAAAGATATTGAAGGATACTCCTTCTAATCTAGGCTAACAAGATAACAATGTAACGATTTGTAACTATATTAGTCATCTACTTCTCGCTTTAAGTCATCAATTTCTTGTTTAATTCTCTCAAATTGTTCAAGTTTATAATATAAATATTCTCTAGTTATTCTGGCCTTATTTTTTAAACCTTTTGGTGTAAGAACATATAAATAAGCTACTTTATTTCGAGAATTCTTAAAGTTGCTTAGTTTCAACCATCCTTTTTTAATGAGTTCATTGATAAGATAGTGGGATTTTCCGAGACTAACGCCTAATTTTGATGCCAGCTGTCTTTGGGTTAAATCGGGGTTATCTTCGATATATTTTAAAGCTGAAAGTTGTATTTGTCTGTCTTTATTATTTGCCATAGCTACCGCACGACTAAAAAATTATTAGCCCATATTTTGTATTCAAAAAATATATGTTCATTGAATGAACGGACTATTATATATATTGTTCATTAAATGAACAGTGATTTAATAAGAAATATAGATTATTATATTTTTTGATTTTGAGAAATATCTGATTTCTCAAGATCTACGATTACTTCTTGATTAAATATTGACATAAGGATCTTAACCCTATCAGTTGAATCTTTTGAAAAAAGCAAGCCTGTTCTGCCTAAAAAAAGGCCTTTATTAATAATAACTTCATCGCCCTTGCTTAATTCTTTTTCAAATAGCTTATATTTTACTGCGCCTGTATCGTCTGTATTATCGATTAGGAAAGAGATGAATTCTTTTGGAACTTCTGCAAAACTATCACCAAAAGTGACCAACTTAGAAATACCTTTAGTGGAATTGATACTATGCCAGTCATCATTTTTACGATCAAAACAAATGAAAATATAAGAAGGAAACATAACCTCAAGTTTATCTGGCTTTGATGGGTCAGGGTATTCGAACAAAATCAATGGTAAAAATACTCTAAAATCCTGATTCTCGAGGTGCGTCTTTGCCAATTTCTCTTGGTTACTCTTGGTATAAGCGAGGTACCACTTTTCAACTTTATTAATTACTTTTGGCATAAGCTCTTATTGACATAAACTATTCATCAATACAAATATTTCTATGACTCTGAGAAGTAATTTTCCACATATTGCTCAAAAGTATCTAAAGATGATGATTCTAGTAATTTGTTTCTATTTGAAGACTCCTCTTCTTCCTGTTTCAGAAGAGCCCAGTTAGGGTTACTGTCTTTTCCTTTATTCATATAATGATTTTTATTATTCATTCCTATTTGCTGTCCAAGATCATAATAATCAATCTTTTCTTCTCTAAGCTTTCTTAATAAAGAGGCAGATAGAGTTAGCTCTGGATCAGTTAACCTAGACCTATAGTTTTCTATATTAAAGGATTGATATCCCATCAACTCTATTATTGGGGTTATTTCATCAAATATTTTGTAAGCCCAAGATTTCAGATCAATAAGTTTCCCTCCTTTCTTTAGCTTAATTTTTGGTTCTCTACCACGAGTTGCTACTATCAAGTCATTTTTACTTACATTTGAAAACTCTGAAGAACTCATTGGGGGACTAGACTGAAGAGCACAGTAAATTATAAATGCTTCCAGAAAAATTAGATCATTGAACTCTACTCCAACTCTCGAGAAAGGGTTAATGTCCATTGATCTATATTCAATATAATTAACACCACTTAGTAATAATTTTGATGTCTGTCTATCATTAGAATCAACCATGCTTTTGGGTCTTGCAATACCATAATGTTCATCCTCAATTTGCAGAAGATTAGAACTTATCTGAGGATAAGACCCAACATCATTTGAAAAAATCTTATGAAATAACTTAGACGGTTCTGCTGTTGCAGCTTGCAAATCAGCAGTATATTCTTCTAGAGTATTTAAAGAAACAAAGAGACTTGACTGGCTATTATTCTGATACCCTAGGTCGCTCATTCTCAATGATGTAGCATAAGGAAGGAAGTAATAATCTTTGCTTAATGGAATAAAATTATAACTACTATTTAATAGGTTCTTACTTATAACTGGAGAACAGCCAAATAAATACAGAATTAGCCAATTCATTCTATGTAAGTTTCGTATTGTTCTGAAATATACAGCAGATGTTAATTCTTTGTTTAATGTTTGGTCTGTACCCAAAGAAAAGATACTCTGAATTAATTCGGGAAAAGAATAGTTAAAATGAATTCCTGAAATTATCTGCATAGCATGTCCATATCTGTGGGACAGTCCTTTTCTATATACCTCCTTAAAAACCCCTAGATTAGATCTACCATAAGTAGCAATGGGTATTTCAGAATCAGAGGAGGTCTTTATTGGCATACTGAGTGGCCAAAAGTATTCATCTCCTATCTTATTAGTTGCATAATGATGCAGATCATCTAGAAAACTAATAGTGTGTTTACCGTTATTAAATGGCGGAGTGATTAGTTCTATCTGAGCTTCAGAGAAATCAGTTGTGATATAACTATTACACAACGAGTTTCCTAAAAACTGATCATGGGGTGTTGTAGAAACCTTTGATTTATGAATTCTAAGTGATTCTTTCTCTATGCCAATATGGCCCTGCTGAATAGGTTGATTATTATTCAAAAAACTAAGTAAGAGATCTTGATTATCTTCTGGCTGAATCATTCCCAGTTGATCTCTAGATTCTTTCTCTTTTTTCAGTAGAAAATCCTGAGAATAATTTTGAAAAAGACCAATTTTTTTTCCTTAGAATATCAACCTCGACCTGAGAAGACGTAGAGACCCTATAAAGATTTGGTGTCGCAACTTTCTGAGCTGCATTCTTTGTTAGTGGAGCCCATTCAAATTCATTATGGCCAGCTGTGTCCTTATTCTGAAAAAATTCATTTAAAGGTAATTTAAAATATATCCATTTATTAAAACTTCCTTCGCCGACACATTCAGCATCACAGTCAGTCAAACCCACTCTCGCCCCTATACGGCTTCCATTATCAAATCTTCTTGAAATATCTACATCAAGCCCTTTGTCCGTTCCAAGAAACTTACCAATGCTACTTTTAACTGTGAGATTATAAAATGGAATATCATAATACAGGTTTAGGAAAGCTGTATTGTATGAATTTTCTCTAAAACCAAAGTCTTGTTTAAAATTCCTTTGTTTCACAAAGGTTGTTTCTATACTAACTCCCCAATGTTTATGGTCTGGCAAATATAATATCTCTCCAGCAACCCCTCCATACATATATTCTAAATATCCTCCTACAATTTTGCCTTTTAAATTAGGGGATATGTCAAAGAAATACCTTGCTGAGAGCTTTCTAAGTCCACTCTCGCCTTCCTTTAAGTAAAGCCTTCTGTCCTGCCTGACGTTGGGAAGTTCCCCATCTGGTGTATGGTAGGTATATCCGTCAAAATTATTACTTACATTAATCCCGTACTCGGCATAGATTGACAAGCCTTGAGTAGGCTGATACTCAGCATGAACAGCTGCCTCTAGCTGGTAGAAATAAAACTTCTGTTGATGTTGAATAGTGCCCCCCATGACCGGCCTAACACCCCAATAAAAGTTTGGATAGAGATACTCATTCTTTACCTCAAAAGCCTCTCGGCTCAGAGGTGATGGATTATTAAATTCTAAAAGCTCTCTGTCTAAAGGACCTAATGCAACGGATGCTACTAATTCATCCCTTGGTAAGCTCATTCTTAATGTTTCCATGCCTGCATCAAGATTAACAACTGTAATAGCATCTATATTTTTTGGAGAGTTATTACCTAATATTCTAGCAGCTGCCTCCATAGCAATAAGGGGATCAAGGAACCTCCCTTGAATGATCTCTGCTTGAAGTTCAGTATCATTAAAAATAATTTTACTAGTAACTAAACCTTCGTTACCCATTTGCCACATTATGAGATCTGTAAGATATTTCCGCCAATTTTCATCCAATTCCTGGTATGGAGCCAATTTCGGTTTATTCAAATTCTCTTTTGGGTACTGAAACTTTTCTTTTTTTGACCGGTTAAGATTAGTTGCGACAGATGCAGATGCGAAAAGAGTGTTTCCTCTAAGCATACCAAGCCTTAAGTTTATATTATCCATACCTATTGGAAAACTATATGCCAATGATGCATTTATTCTGGAGTCAACCTCAAATCTATCGCCATCGATATTAAAGACCATAAATTTCCCTAGGGGATCTGTATAGTTCGTTGAGTCATACTCTAATTGAATAGAAAGATTTTCAATAGGAGTAAAGTACTCAACCCCTCCAAAAAGAGAGGCAGCTCCTGTAAAAAAGGAACCCAGATTAATTTTACCACCACCAGAACCTGAGCCACCCCTATAATCAAAGTCATCAGAGATGAACGTGAAAGGATTTGTAACTTGTAAGTCACTCAAGCAATAGGTTGCATCAACATTATAAGCCCAAGGTGGGCATACATATCCTCCTCCCAAATTACCAAAACCAAGCCCTAAATTAAAATCGAAATTGCCAACTCTTTTGCTGGCAACAATGTATTCACTAGCAAAACCACCAGTACCTCCAAAATCTTGAAAGCCAATTGCTACAGCTGGAAATCTTTTATCCTCATCTCTTAATTTGAATTTAAAATCTATGCCCTTGTCCTTCCATGTTTGGGTTTTGATCTTACTGTTATAGGCTCTATTAGTACCCTCTGTGTATCTAAGCGTTGCTTCCAACCAAGGTAATACTTGGACTGAACTATAAATCCTATACCAAGGCTTTTGAGAGTTCAGACCAAATAAAAATTCTCCATCTTCATGAAATCTTGCGGAGGGTGTCATCATTAGACCTACATTCCCATATGCATTCTGAGAAAGTGGGAAATTCTTTAGATCTAAATCATCTCCATAAGAGCTTACGGAGCTTATAAGTAATAGTGCAAATAATAAATTGATCTTTGTATACATTCTTAGACTAATTTTATAGGTAGATTTATAAATCATGGTTTGTTGATCAATAATTCCCTGAAAATAAGAATGAGGCGACAGAGTGTCTATAAAACTAGGGTTATAAGTTCATACGGTTTATAGACTTCTGTTAAAGCTCTTATTAATTAAGACCACGAGAATCTCTTTAAGCCAGCCAGGATCTCTTATTAAGACCCTTAATTACTTGTAGTATTGCCAGTTGCAGCTGTACCCATAGAGGTTTCTGTAGTGGCCGCTGTACCCATAGACGTTTCTGTTGTTCCGGTCGTACCTTCAGATGTTTCCGTAGTAGCCGCTGTACCTTCAGATGTTTC
>CEUZ01022902.1_pt1 | contig 55502 bp, 48 predicted proteins | sample 361511 | NCBI WGS metagenome assembly CEUZ01 (sample SAMEA2622822, study PRJEB7988) | marine metagenome | biome: marine biome (ENVO:00000447); feature: surface water layer (ENVO:00002042); material: "saline water (ENVO:00002010), including plankton (ENVO:xxxxxxxx)" | depth 5 m
GCACGCCTTGAATCTAAAAGACAGTGGAATAAATGTAATGGTAGGCCTTTATGAAGGCAGTAAAAGCTGGGCAGCCGCTGAAGCTGAAGGCCTTTCCGTAGGATCAGCATTGGAAACAGCTCGGGAATCAGACATTATTATGATGCTTGTCCCTGATCATTCAATGTCCACTGTTTACAAAGAATCTGTACAACCTGAGCTAACATCAGGTAAAACTTTAATGTTCGCCCATGGTTTTAACATTCATTATCAAACAATACTTCCACCTAAAACCGTTGACGTTTCTATGGTAGCACCCAAAGCACCAGGCCATAGGGTGAGAGAAGTTTTTCAAAAAAAAGCAGGCGTTCCAGGCCTTCTAGCTATACATCAAGATGTGAGTGGAATGGCTCATGAGATTGGAATGGCTTACGCAAAAGGCGTTGGCTGTACACGAGCTGGAGTTTTGGAAACGACATTTAAAGAAGAAACTGAAACTGACCTTTTTGGAGAACAGTCAGTATTATGTGGAGGGGTTACTGCCCTAATAAAAGCTGCTTTTGAAACCTTAATTGAGGGTGGATATCAACCAGAATCTGCCTATTTTGAATGTATGCATGAATTGAAACTGATTGTCGACTTGCTCTATCAAGGCGGCATGGAATATATGAGGTATTCTGTTAGCGATACAGCTGAATATGGGGATTATTCCCGAGGGCCGGTTGTTATCGACGATCAAGTAAAGAAAAACATGAAAAAGGTGTTGGAAACCATTCAGGATGGTACATTTGCTCGCGAATGGATAGCAGAAAATGACGAAGGACGCCCTAGATTCAACCAATTGAGGAAAGAAAATTCCCAACATCCTATAGAAGAAGTAGGGAAAGAACTAAGAGGAATGATGTCATTTCTGAATGACACTGATTAAAACATCACAAAGATGAGCTTAGCCATTTATAAATCCTGAGGCGTGCAGGTCTTTATCTCTATGGGGTTAAACAAACATAAAATTAAGAGTCAACAGCCTATTGCTGATGTACTTTATTGAAGGAGTGATTGAAAATGTCAGTTAAAGACACAGTCAAAATATTTGACACTACTTTACGAGACGGAGAACAGTCAGCTGGTATCGGGCTCACTACTTCAGAAAAACTTGAGATTGCTACGCAACTGGAAAGGCTTGGAGTTGATATTATCGAAGCAGGTTTTGCTGCTAGTTCACCAGGCGATTTTGAAGCTGTTAGTACAATAGCAGCCTCAGTAAAAAAACCAATCATTGCTTCACTAGCAAGATGTGTACCGTCAGATATTGATTCTGCATGGCAAGCACTTCAGGTAGCCGAAAAACCTAGAATTCATGCTTTTATTTCTAGCTCTGACCTTCATATAATGGATCTACTCCGAAAAAACCCAGAAGAAGTTATGGAGCAAGCAGTAAAATCATTAGAAAGGGCAAAGAAGTACTGCGATGACGTTGAATTCTCTCCAATGGACGCCACCAGAACAGATATCGATTATTTATATAAACTGGTTGAGGCTGCTATCAACGCAGGAGCGACTACCATTAACATCCCTGATACAGTTGGGTACACTGTTCCTTCTGAGTTTGCACTACGAATCCAAAAAATTAAAGAAAATGTGCCAAATATAGATCAAGCAGTATTGAGCGTCCACTGCCATAATGATTTAGGAAATGCAGCTGCTAATAGCATTGCAGCTGTTCAGGCTGGAGCCAGACAGGTTGAAGGATGTATTAATGGCCTAGGAGAAAGGGCCGGAAATGCATCCCTAGAAGAAATCATTATGACTATAACAACCAGAAAAGACCTTCTTGACGTAGAAACGAATATCGACACTACTCAAATTTATAGAACAAGTCGCATGGTTAGCGATATTACGGGTTTCCCGGTGCAACCAAACAAAGCCGTTGTCGGAGCTAATGCTTTCAGACATGCTTCTGGTATTCATCAAGATGGTGTCCTTAAAGAACGAACCACTTTTGAAATCATGGAACCCGAAGCTGTTGGATGGCCAAGTAATTCCCTTGTTCTAGGAAAACTAAGTGGTAGAGCAGGATTAAAATCAAGACTTGAAGAGTTGGGTTTTGAACTCGATTCTGTACAACTAGGAGAAGCATTTGAAGCGTTTAAAGACCTGGCTGATAGAAAACGGGAGGTTACCGACGCAGATCTAGAAGCGCTTATGTCCAATCAACGTAGAACAAGACTCGAGCCAGGACTATACACTCTAGAACATGTCCAAGTATCCAGTGGTGACCATGAAATCCCTACAGCCAGTGTTAAACTGACCGGGCCGGATGGAAAAACAGTAACAGATGCAGCTACTGGTACAGGGCCTGTAGATGCTGTTTATCAAGCAATAAACAGGGTGATACAAGTACCCAACAAATTAACGGAATTTAGAGTCGATGCAGTAACAGAAGGTATTGATGCAATTGGCGACGTAACTATCAGGATTAACAAAGATGGCCAATCTTATGTAGGACGTGGTTCAGATACGGATATAATCGTTGCTAGTGCTAAAGCATATATGAATGCCTTGAATCGACTTCTTGTAATGATTAAGACTAAATAGTCTCTTTACCTTGGAATATTATATTTCCCCATGATAAATTTTAGCTGTGCTAAATAGAGATCTTATTAACAGGAGAAATAATGCCACAAAAAACCATGTTTGAAAAGATTTGGGAATCTCATTTAGTACATGAGTCCGCCGATGAACCTTCTATTTTATATATAGATCTCCATCTTGTTCATGAAGTAACTTCCCCGCAGGCATTCGATGGCCTTAGAATGGCGGGCCGCAAAATACGACGTTCAGATTTAACAGTAGCTACTGCTGACCATAATACACCTACTTGGGACAGATCCCTTCCAATAACAGATTCCATTGCTTTAAAACAGCTCCAAGCACTATCCCGAAACTGTGATGAATTTGGAGTTGAATTATACGATATCGATAGTCCGAAACAAGGAATAGTTCATGTAATTGCTCCTGAACAAGGATTCACTCAACCAGGGATGACCATTGTATGCGGAGATAGCCATACCTCTACCCATGGAGCATTTGGAGCATTTGCGCTAGGCATAGGGACCTCCGAAGTTGAACATGTTCTCGCAACACAGACTTTAAGGCAAACAAAGCCAAAGACTATGAGGATAAACGTAGAAGACGCTTTGCCGTTTGGAGTAACCGCAAAGGATTTGATATTAAGCATAATTGGTCGCATTGGAGTTGCTGGTGCTTCGGGGTATGTCATTGAATACACTGGCAAAGCAATTAAGTCTCTTTCAATGGAAGGTAGAATGACTGTTTGTAACATGTCCATTGAAGGCGGAGGACGGGCTGGAATGATAGCTCCAGATGAAACCACTTTCGAATATTTACGAAACAAAGCCAGAACACCAAAAGATGATGCTTTTGACAAAGCAGTTGATAGATGGAAGTTATTTACCAGTGATCCAGATGCAATCTATGACAAGTATATTGAAGTTTCCGGCTTGGATATCGAACCCACTGTCTCTTGGGGTACTAACCCAGGCATGGTTGCACCTATAACAGGAAAAATACCCGATCCTTCCTCATTTTCTGATGATGGAGATCGTATAGCCGCCGAAAGAAGTCTCGAATACATGGGTCTAGATTCAGGGACCAATATTACCGATATACCCATAGACAGAGTATTCATAGGATCTTGCACAAATGCAAGAATTGAAGATCTAAGAGCGGCTGCTAAGATAGCAAAAGGGCATAAGGTTAAAGAAAACGTATATGCAATGATAGTGCCCGGTTCGGCATATGTAAAAAAAGTTGCAGAATCTGAAGGCCTGGCTTCTATATTTGAGGAATCTGGATTCGATTGGCGTGAAGCAGGATGTTCCATGTGTCTGGGTATGAATCCAGATATTTTAAAACCAGGCGAACGCTGTGCATCAACATCTAATCGAAACTTTGAAGGTCGTCAAGGAAAAGATGGGCGTACCCATCTGGTAAGTCCTCAAATGGCAGCAGCGGCTGCTATAAGCGGACATTTCGTGGACGTCCGAGACTGGAAACGAAGATAGGATATATGGAGGCCTCAAATATGCAACCATTCGTGTCACATAATGGAATAATTGCCCCACTAAGCAGGGTTAATGTAGATACTGACCAAATAATACCTAAGCAGTTCCTTAAACGAATTGAACGTTCCGGATTTGGCCAGTTTTTATTTTTTGATTGGCGGTTTATGCAAGATGGTTCACCAAATCCAGATTTTGTGCTAAATCAACCACAATATACTGGGGCATCAATTCTCGTAGCAGGTAGAAATTTTGGTTCAGGATCGTCACGAGAACACGCTCCGTGGGCTTTAATGGACTACGGATTTAAATGCATTATTGCCCCGAGTTTTGCAGATATTTTTTATAGTAACTGCTTTCAAAATGGAATACTTCCAGTTACACTGCCAGAAAAATCAGTATCTAAATTAATTAAAAATGCGAAGAATAAATATACACTTACTGTAGACTTAAAAAACCAAAAAGTTTACGATCAATCAAAAGCAATTCTTGAAGGTTTTGAAATTGATCCATATCGTCGTAATGCACTTATGAACGGACTTGACGAAATAGGGATGACCCTACAACATGAAACGCTTATTACTAAATTTGAAGAAACAAGGGACCCAGATCTCCCACATACCTAGTAAATAATCGACTGAGAAATTAAAGTTTTGAGAACATCATACTTTATCAAGCTTATTTTTCTTGGCCATACTTTTCACTCGATTGGACATTAGGCTTTGAAGTGTATTGACTTCCCTCGTGATAGCGGTTTTAAATCTAGAACCATAATTTCCCATTGCTCTAAAACGTTTTAACCGCTCCGTCACCAATCTACGCTTCGATTTAGATTGAAGAGATGCCATTTCCTGTAAAATAGCTTTTCTTAATTGCATAGCCGCTTCATCAGGATTGTTATGTGCTCCGTCAGTCGGTTCCTGTATAACTTGGTCCACAATGCCCAATTCCCAACAGTCTCTGGCAGTTAATCTTAAAGACTCTGCCATTTTCCCTGCCTCTCCTGTATCTTGATATAACAATCCTGCTCCTACTTCAGGAGAAATAACAGAATAAATAGCATATTCTAGCATTAGGACCCTGTTAGCAATCGCTAGAGGTATCGCACCTTCGCTACCACCTTCCCCTATAATTATAGATATTGAAGGAACAGACAACCCTCCCATACGGGCCATCAGAGTAGCTATAGTATTGCCCAAACCTCTCTCCTCTGCATCCAGCGAAGGAAACGGACCTGGGGTATCAATTAAAGTTATCAGCGGCAAATCAAATTTTTCAGCTAATGCCACTGTTCTTTTCGCTTTTCTAAAGCCTTCAGGGGACATTCTTCCACCATGTCGCGAAGCATCACCAGTCCCTGTACCTCTTTCTTGACCTACAACCACGACCGTTTGCCCTCCCAAATGCCCAAAACCACAAACTACTGCTCCATCATCCCCGTAAACCCTATCACCATGTATTTCTACAAAATTTAATAAAATACGATTAATATAATCTAAGGTCCCGGGCCTATCCGGGCGACGCGCGATTAAAACAGAATCCCAAGCATGTCTCTGTGGCTCAGGTCTATCAATTACCTCTGATTTTCTAGTAGATTTTAAGCGATATCTTGGTCCAAATAAATCCAATATTGTCGCTAATTTTTGCCTGAGATCACTTCTGTGCACCACGTCGTCCACCATCCCATGTAATAAATGAGACTCACTAGTGTGACCCTCTCCAGGTACAGGCTCATCACTAAAATCATTTATATCCCTGATTGGAGCCAGTCCTACAATAGCTCCTGGTTCAGCCAAAATTATATCCGCAAGATTTGCAAAACTAGAATAGGCATGCCCTGTAGCCGGATTTGCTAATACCGATATCGATGGTAAACCAGAGGAAGCAAAATCGTTAGAAATTATAGCCGTTTTAGCCATCTGCATCAAAGAAAGGAGCCCTTCCTGTATTCTAACTCCTCCACTAGTTACTATCGAAATAAAAGGGAGTTTTTTCTTAGCTGCGTATTCCATTGATAAGGCGACTTTTTCACCTACAACCGAACCCATACTTCCTCCCATAAAACCGAAATCCAGAACGACTAAAACAGCATTGCTTCCTCCTATTGAACAAGTTCCTGTTACTATCGCTTCTGTCAGTCCGGTTCTTTTTTGATCGTTAAATATTCTTTGCTTATACGAAACACGAGAAGAAAATGCCAAAGGATCCAAAGATGTTATATTGCGATTTATTTCTCGGAAAGAATTGGGATCAACAAGGGATTCTATTCTTTCGCGCGCCGTCATACTGTAATGGAAATTACAAACATGGCATACACGATTAATATCAAACATTTTTGACCGGGTTAAAGAAGTTCCGCAGACTAAACATTCATCACGACTTGATGGCAAATCTTCGAGATTATTTCCTAGTTTAGCAATAGCAGCTATTTCTGGTTTCTTAGGTATCATTAAAACAAACATACCCAGGTGAGTTTACAATGAATACAACCCTGTGAGATATCTGTCATTTTTCAAATGCTTCCGACTATAACATCTCTAGACTTCGACCCATCACTTGGCCCAACTACTCCTTCTTCTTCTAATTGATCCATCAATCTTGCTGCTCTCGGATAACCAATTCTTAAACGACGCTGAAGTAAAGATGTCGATAATTTATTATGACTATGTGCCAAGTCAATTGCTTTGTCAATCATTTCGTCCCTGTTAGCTGCATCTCCGTCCAATGGATTATCCGTCTTGTCCGCGTCTCCGACCGAATGCAAAGATACTTCGGGAATGTTCGCCCATGAGGTATTGTGCCAAAATTTAACCAAGCTTTCTATTTCTTTGTCTGAAATAAACACGCCCTGAACACGTTCTGGGCGAGATGCATCCAAAGCTTGATATAACATGTCTCCTCTACCCAATAATTTTTCTGCCCCTATAGTATCCAGAATTGTTCTCGAATCTATTTGAGATGTAACTCCAAAACTAATCCTGCTTGGGAAATTCGCCTTTATTAAGCCAGTTACAACATCTACAGAAGGCCTCTGTGTTGCTACAATAAGATGTATCCCTGTCGCCCTGCCAAGCTGAGCTAAACGACACAACGATTGTTCTACATCAAAGGATGCTGACATCATTAAATCAGCCAATTCATCTACAGCTATTACTAGATACGGCATTGGATCCTGCATCTTGGCATTATAGGCTTCTATATTTCTCACCCCTAGCTCTTCCATGACTCTATATCTGTTGAGCATTTCGGCAATCATTCCTTTCAATAATCCAACTACCTCATCAGTTTCAACAACTACAGGCGTTAACAAATGAGGTATGCCATTGTAGGGTGTAAGTTCTACTCTCTTAGGATCTACTAAAAGCAAACGCACCTCTTCAGGAGTCTTTTCCATCAACAGGCATGAAACAATTGTGTTAATGCATACGCTTTTACCACTCCCCGTAGAGCCTGCTACAAGGAGATGTGGCATACTGGCTAAATCAATGACTACCGCGTCCCCTCCACTACCCTTACCGAGTGCTATAGGGAGCTTAGCTTTTTTCCGTAGTGTTGTATAATTTTGACTTTCCATAACACTTCTAAGAGAAACTCTGGTTGGATTTGGATTAGGAACTTCTATTCCAACCAAAGCCTTACCCATTGCAGGAGTTTCAATGCGAATACTTGGAGTACGCAAAGCCAGAGACAAGTCCTTTTCTCGAGACATTATGCTATCAACTTTTACACGTGTTTTTGTCTCAACTCTTGTATTCATTATTTTGCCAAAAGCGTCTAACTTAGGCTGCCCATTATTATCAAGCTCTTTAACTTGTTTGTATTTTCTAATCCATCCAGGTATAAGACCATACATTGTCACAGTCGGACCTGGGTTGGTTTCACCCACCTCAACTTCTACACCATATTCTTGAAGTGTGCGTTTAATTTTTCTACCCGTATCCACAATCTCGGAATCAGTAATACCACCTTCTGGCAAATCGTGGAGAATTTCTCTGGAGGGTCGATCCCAAGAAAGAGCTTCTAGATTAACCTCCAAGTGTCTTTCTTGTTGCGAATTAGAATTATCTGTTGATATATCATTTTTATTTTTGTAATCATCCTGATCATAAGGCTGGTCTATTAACTGAGATTCTGTATCATTTTTCCAGAACTTATTAAACCTTGTCTTTAAACTTTCATTGTTTTTATCATTCAAAGCCAAACTTGTATATTTTTCATTAGGATTACTAAAAACAGACCCTCTTATATCATTTTCATTATTTATTTCTTCGTCAGTAATCACTGATACTTTAAACTCATCGCTATTTGAGCCTTCGCTATTTTCTATATCGTTTATCTCTGGCTTAAGTAGCTCTTTTAATTTGCTAGCTTCTATTTTATTTAATCCTCTCTGATTTCTTGCATTATTTCCTTTGATATATCCATTAATATAATTTGGAATCTTTACGATCAGGTACCAAACATTTTTAGCAACAATAAAAACACCCAATTTAATCAAACTAGTTTTTTTTATGACGGCAAAAGAAAACCTAGGTACAGCTAATGACATCGCAAATATGAAAATACAGCTGATACGTAAGTATCCAATCAGACCTTGGTCTCCTGCTATAAAACTTCCAACACTTCCACCAAGATTTGTACGGCCATACAATGTAGCCCATGCAAATGGTCCCGAATAATCATCGATATAAGATAATACTCCTAAAGATCCTACAAGTATTAGAAGAGATGACATTAACAGAAAAACTTTCCGTAACCAGTGAGGATGATTGAACAAAATCCATAAAAAGGTTGATATCCACAAGAAAACAAAAATAAATCCAAGGCTCAGAGATAACAAAATTTGTTCTTTAGTAAATATATAAATATCGACTATCCTATCAATCTGCCAATAAATAAAGACCGCGATTAATCCAACACAGGCCAAAGAAAACATCAATATTATTAGATTTAGTCGAATTGGAGTTGCGTCTCTACCATCATCAAAAATTTTCTTGTTAATCATTTTTCACCACTAGGCTTGCAAACTCGAGAAGTTTTATTAATTACAACTAGGTTGGCTATCTTTTAAATATCCTATCTGATCTTTTGTTACGCTCTGAAACTCTAATTTAAAGAATTACCAATGTAGCTTCAATAAGAACAATAATTCTAGGATAAATGAAACCATTTAGCTGCTTTTTTTGAACCACAGCTATTCAAACTCATAAATCAATTCTAACCATAGCCGATGGTTTTAATAATTAACTCATGCTACGTAGTTTCTACCCACCACAACAGATCCTGTAATTTGAGCATGGTCCTGAGTAAATTCAAGTACGTCACCATCTTCAATTACAAAAGTGTTGGACTGAGATACCCCAACAGTATTAGCAATACGGGCATGGGCAACCAAATGTCGATATTCACCGTGTATTGGAACAAAATACCTCGGTTTTACCAAAGCCAACATCAATTTTAGTTCTTCTCTACTAGCATGTCCGTGGACATGAACCATAGCAATTTTACTATACAGAACCTCTGCGCCTTGTCGATAAAGATTGTCTATAGTTTTTGCGATTAATGTTTCATTTCCAGGAATTGGGGAAGCAGATATCACAACGGTGTCCCCCAGCATAATTTCTAAATCCGGATGCTCCCTATTGGCTACCCTGACTAGTGCTGATGTTGGCTCTCCTTGAGCACCCGTTGCAATAATAACTACTTCGTTTGCAGGTAAATCATTAGCAAATGTTAAAGTTATAATTGTCCCATCAGGCACATTCAAATAACCCATCTTGGTTGCCATTTTGACATTACTAATCATACTCCTGCCAATCACGGCCACTTTTCGATGATGCTTAACTGCTGCATCAATAATTTGCTGTACCCTGGAAATCAGAGAGGCAAAGGTAGCTATAAGAACGCGACCTTCCGATTCTCCAATAACACGATCCAAGGTCTCTCCAACAATTCGATCTGAGGGAGTATATCCATCATTTTCAGCATAGGTTGAATCCGAGCAAAGTAACAAAACTTGATCTGAAACCATCTCCATAAAAGCAGGAAAATCGACGGGATTACCACCTTCTGGAGTGTGGTCTATCTTAAAATCCCCAGTGTGTACAATCAGGCCAAGCGGGGTTTTGAGAATTATCCCCATAGCATCAGGAATTGAATGACAAACAGGGAAAAATTGAACAGATATGTTGCCAATGTCGAATTGTTCGTAAGCATTAACAATTTCCAGATTAACATCTCTCAATATGCCATGTTCACGTAATTTTACTTTTATAAGTCCATGAGCTAATTTAGGTGCGTAAACAGGCACATTTAGATCGGAAAGAACCCAAGGAAGAGCCCCGATATGATCTTCGTGACCATGTGTAATTAAAATAGCCCTAAGTCTATCTTTGTTGTTCTTTAAGTAAGTGATATCCGGGATAGCTATCCGAGCACCTGGAATACTTTCGCTTGGGAACATCAGCCCTGCGTCAATTACAATAATGTCATCTCCATACTCGAATACCATCATATTGTTACCTATCTCACCTAAACCACCCAAAGGAATCACTTTTAATGAATTCAAATATTATCTCTGCCTTTACTAATATCGGTGAAAATAAAACTTCTCATATCAATTTTCAAAAAAGTTTAACTGACAAGAATCATCATCCCTTTCGTTTTTTGATTCGGTTATTTCTGTATGTAGCAACTCTGGTAATTTTCTGAAATCTGATTCAATTATTGGCCTGAGCCTAGGATTATGAAGTGCTGCTGCTGGATGATATACAGGAAAAATTGTAAATCCTTCTAATTTCCTTGGCTGCCCCCTAGACTTACTCAGCAATTCACCAGGAAAAAATTTTAGAAATGAGTGCCGCCCTAAAGTAACCAGTATTTTCGGTTCAACAACTTCAAGTTGTCTGTCCAAAAAAATCTTACATGTCTGAATCTCAATTGGGAAAGGATCGCGATTTTTCGGAGGTCTGCATTTAACCATATTGGTTATAAAAACCTTCTCACGGCTAAGATCGATTAATTTAAGCATAGAGTCCAATAACTTTCCTGCACGACCGACAAAAGGGCTACCTTCCTTATCCTCATAAAAACCTGGACCTTCTCCAATAAAAACAATTTCAGCATCTGATGAGCCTGACCCTGGTACTACATTAGTTCTAGTCTTAGATAAATCGCAGTTAGTACAGTTTTGAATCTGTCGAGCTATATCTTTTAAATTACCCAAAAAATCGACCTTCCAACAATTAGATACATACGTTAAGCGCTACGAAATCAATCCCTTTTTTGCATATCAATTAATAATCCCTATCCATAAATCTGATTTCGTTTTTTAATAGAAATAACTGACAATACCAATACACATGTCACCAATAAAATTCCTGTTATTATTAAAATAACCAAAATAGTTTTGTTTGTCGATTCTTCAGTTGATCGAGATCCTGCCGGTGTTTCACCAAAAAAATTGTTTCTCCAATCATTCTCTAATTCTTTAGGAGTAATGCCATATACTATTTTCAATGAATCTAAGGTGTTCCGTCCTGAATCCAAATCTTTAAGGAATTCTTGCATCCTTATGTGTCCATATTCATCCATTATATACCTTACTAAACTCCATGATTGTGCATAAAAAAGGCTAATGTCTTCGAGCCTACCAGGCATAGATATCATAGAATTCAGATTCAAGAGTGATCCCGTTTTTTGTGCATTGCTGATCCTTCGCTTCTTGCTCATAGTATTTTTCTCAAAATACATTGCCAACCCCTCATTTAACCATGCAGGAATATGAATACCGGGACTCATCAAAGCCTGTGAAATAAGTAGATGAATTGATTCATGTATCATTGTATCTGTATTCAAACCTTGCATTATAAACAATCCATATTCAGGAAATGCAAACCCGCCAAAAGCATGGGCTTTTTCCGCCGCTCCACTTGGAAAAGGAAATGCTTTTTGAGCCTCTCTCCTGTTATTCACCACTACAGCCCTGATAGATTTCGGAGTTTTTAGTCCTAAAACACTTCCTTTAATAAAATCTATCTTTTTAATAGCAGTTTGGGTGATTTTTTCTATTTGTGCTTCAGGTAAGTCATGGGAGAATACAGTTATATATTCAGTATTTGATTGTTGCCAACGATATTTTGGATCCAGATACTGGAATTCAAATTTGTCTGTTTCAAAGATATTTCCGTCAGAATCAACAATTCTGTACATGTATTGAATATCTACACCGACAGGGATAAAGCTTGAACCATTTGTGGAAACTGTAAAACTAGCTACAATTTTACGACCTCGTTTGAAACTGGGATAACCATACAAGGTTACATCTGTTCCTTGTATTTGATACATAAATCGAATTTCTTGAATGTCATAATTTGACTGAGCTTGTAATTTGAATTCTATTTCAGCTGGATACAAGATAGTGTGATTAGAAGCAAGCACCTCAATTCCTGAACCCATATCGCTATTCACTATGGAAGTTTGCGCACCGATCAGCATTGTTATCAATAACACTATCAGGCTAATTTTCACATATACCATATCGCTTTTAAAAACCTGAGATTATAATGGAAACTAAATTCCAGTCAGCTTAATACCTGTCCTTATTTTGTGGTTTGAATTAATGGATAAAAGCAAGATAGTAAGGTTTTCTACATGTCTTGAATTACTCAGCCCTCCACCATTAAATGCCCTGACACCATCAACCTTTTCTGCCAAATTCATAACAAAAGATTTAGCATGAATATCATCACCGCATACTACTACATCTGAATCAATTCCTGATTTGTAGTCTAATAGATCTTTTGCACTTATAGTCTGGAACGCGCCTATTAATATTGAATGTGGTAACAGGCGCTGGGCTTCCTGTGATGCAGAGCCATCTGGGACCGACTTGGCAATCGCGACTTTCTGTTTGAATTCAACGGGAACAACTGTACTAACCACAATTTTCCCTTTCAATTTAGTACTCAAATCAGGCAGTATCTCTTTCTGAGCTATATAAGGGATGGTTAAAAATACAATATCAGCTATATTCGCAACACTTGTATTGGTATGCCCATCAATCTTCAAATGGTCTAGTGGTGATATAGACTCTCTAAGTTTATTAGCAACCTTGATTGCCCTATCCTCTGTTCGTGAACCTATTAAAATGTGTTCACCTGCAATGGCAAATCGAAGTGCTAAACCTTGGCCTTCAGATCCAGTTCCACCCATAAATCCGATGGTACTCATCTAATCAACTCCTACTTAATTATTGGAGGTTTAACAACAGGGTCCACTTCAATCTCACCTCCAATGTAAAGTTCCCAAGGCTTGAATTCTTCGACAAACGTTTTTGCCTCTTCCATTGACCCTATACCCTTCATCGCTCGACCCGGATCATAACCGAATGTCTTTGCAAAAGCATCAAATCCATTCTTGGTTTCCCGAACTCCACCAATTTCTTCTTCATCTTCATTATCGTCTAACAAAACCAGCCTTTGTCCTTTTCGAACTTCTCTCCAATAAACTTGCATGAAAACCCTCCTTAATTATGGATTACACAGTATAACTTTAATATATAAATCACTAATTAATCTCTAAAAACCTCGATTCGTAATATAAATTAGCTATTTTATGTGGTTAATTTGATTCTATCAGTTGACGTGATTGATAAGGTTGACTAATGTATGGATAATAATTCTATTCGATTTTATTGATAATTTTGATATCTGGTGGTTAAAAACTTAAAATCAATGATATAGCTCTAAGGAGATCTGTATGACGAAGACAGAGACCGGCAATCTAAGAAATATTGTTCTTCTTTCACATAGTGGGGCAGGAAAAACTTCTTTATCAGAAGCAATGTTATATGAAACAGGAGCGATTAATCGTCTTGGTAAAACAGATGATGGAACAACAACCTCAGACTATGAGCCTGAGGAACAAAAACGAGCAACCAGTATTCAAACTTCCATTCTCCCATGTACTTGGAATAATCACAAAATTAATCTGATTGATACTCCAGGATACGCTGACTATAGAGGTGAAGTAATTTCTTCAATTAAAGTAGCAGAGTCGGCTTTAATTATTATAGATGCTTCATCTGGTATAGAAGTAGGCACAAGGCAAATGTGGAAGATGGTAGAAGAGCAATCACTACCAAAAATGATATTTGTCAATAAAATGGATCGCGAAAATGTTACCTTTCAGGCAGCAATGGATAATATTGTTAATGAATTTGGCCGTTCATGTGTTGCTGTGCAGATACCAGTAGGTTCAGAATCGTCTTTTTCAAACACAATAAGTCTACTGGAAGATACCCCTTCAATCCCAGACAATCTCCAAGAACTTTACAAAGAAGAAAAAAATAAACTGGTTGAATCCATTGCTGAAACCAATGACGAACTAACCATGAAATATCTTGAAGGTGAAGAACTCACGTCTAATGAAATGACACAGGGTCTAAAAGAAGGTGTAGGTTCTGGATCAATTGTGCCAGTTATATTTGGTTCCGCAACATCTGAAATTGGTGCCAAAGAACTGATGACTTTTATTACAGAAACAATGCCTTCACCTTCTGAAGGATCACCAATTACAGCCACTGATCCATCAAATAATGAAGATGTTAATTTACAAACCGATCCAAGTGGCCCTTTGGCTGTTCAGGTTTTCAAAACATCAGCAGATCCGTTCGTAGGAAAATTATCGTATATCAAAGTTATCAGTGGGACTTTCAAAAGTGACCAACAATTATGGAATGCTACACGTAAAGAATCTGAAAGGGTTGGCCAAATATACGTAATGCTAGCCAAAGAACAACAGGCAGTTGAAGAACTGGCTCCTGGAGATATAGGTGCCGTTGCTAAGATGGCGTCTGTTTTAACTGGAGATACCTTAACTGAAAAAACCAAGCCGTTGATACTACCATCCTTTTCATTCCCTGAACCAGTATTTCAAATGGCAACGTATCCGAAAACAAAGGCCGATGTTGATAAAATTACCACCGCAATTTCTAGGATCACAGAAGAGGATTCTAGTTTAAAGGCTGATAGACATCCTGATACTGGAGAGCTTCTCCTAGGAGGACTTGGCGATGTTCATATTGAAGTAGCTGTCGAAAAAATGCAGCGTAAATTCGGAGTAGAATTAGAATTACGCACTCCTAAGGTCCCTTATAAAGAAACAATAACCACTCAGGCAAAAGTTGAATATCGTCACAAAAAGCAATCCGGTGGACATGGACAATTCGCACATGTTGTTCTGGATGTAGAACCTCTCTCAAGTGGAAGTGGTTTCGAATTTGCAGAAACTGTAGTTGGGGGTTCAGTTCCTAGAGAATACATACCATCTGTTGAAAAGGGATGTAAACAAGCTTTAGTAGGTGGATCTTTGGCAGGGTATCCAGTTGTGGATCTAAAGGCAACTCTTTTTGACGGAAGCTTTCATCCGGTCGACTCATCTGGAGTTAGTTTTGAAATTGCAGGTAGCCACGCTTTATCAGATGGCATCAAAAAAGCTGGCCCAATAATATTGGAGCCAATAATGCACCTAGAGGTATTAATCCCCGACACAGATGCCGGAGACGTAATGGGCGATCTAAATGGTAAAAGAGCTAAAATATTGGGTATGATCCCTCAGGGAGACGGAACTACAATTGTTGAAGCAGAAGCACCTCAAATTGAAGTTTTGAGGTATGCAACCGATTTGAGATCGCAAACTCAAGGAAGAGGCTCTTTCCAAGTACGCTTTGACCACTATGAGCCGGTACCAATGCATCTTATGGAAAAGGTTGTTCAACAAAAGCAACAGGATGAATCCGATTCAGAAGCTGACTAAAAAATATTCTATTGTTGCCCTACTGACCATAAAGTGTGGTAGCTATCGCCTATAAGTACCTCTGTCAACTCTGCTTTCTCTAGTTGATACAAATCTCGCAAAATCTTTTCACTTTTGCTTTCATTTTGAGAATAAACCTCTTTTTCCATACGACTAAGGATCTTGTCCCATATTCCCATTGAAACCAAGCTCTCTACAGATTTAGCCCACGGAATAACCGTTATCATATTGACTTTAGGAAAGCCCGGTCGCATTCTCCTTAATGCACGAACCCTTTCTCTTGGAGATCTAACAGCTTGGCTTATCATCATCAAAGGACCTGTACTGTTATTCTGACGTGTGTCAATTACTAATGCCTTGTTGAATCTTGGAAATGAAATCGAAATTACCTCCCCCTTTTCCAAGCTCTCCATAGCTTTATTAATGTCTAGAAAAAAATGGCCGTCCACTATACCCTCCGGTTTGCATCAATCACTATAATAAATTCTTAATCTCTTCAATGAAGGCTGGCAATACTTCTTGCCATTCTCCTACAACTCCATATTTGGCATCTTTAAAAATATTAGCTTGACCATCTCTGTCTATAGCCACTAGCGCTTTTACGCCTGAACAGCCGGCCATATGCTGGCTAGCTCCTGAAATCCCTACAGTTATATACAAGTTCGGAGCTATGGTTTTCCCAGTTAATCCGACTTGGTAACTATGATCAACCCATCCAGCATCACACGCGGCACGAGACGCAGCGACAGATCCTCCAAGTATTGTAGCTAATTCTTCAAGTAAACTAAATGGATCAGGACCGCCCAAGCCACGACCTCCTGCCACAACAACTGAGGCATCTTCAAGTTTGACGCCTTCTGTTTCTTCAAAAACTCTTTCTAAATGATTTACTGAAATATCAGATTCATTTATTTCAACTTCTATATCAACAAATTTAGGTGGTTTTAAACTATTTTGACCAATAATAGGATCATAAACCCTTTCACGTAGTATCACAAAGGATAGTCCTTCTCCTGAAAATCCCACCTTTGCTAAAGCACTACCTCCATAAACAGGACGTAATGCTATTAACCTCCCTTGATCATCTCGGTCAACCCCTGTGCAGTCTTGTGCTATACCTGTGCCCAATCTAAAAGCGACCCTTGGACCAACATTAACTCCATACACTGTTTTACCAATTAATACTATTTTTGGATTTAACCTTCTGCAAATCTGTTCAAACGCTATTACATGGGCATCTATTGAAAATTGGTTCAATAAAGCGTGCCTAACAACAAATACTTCGTCGAAACCATATTTGTGAAATTTATCATTTAAAGTTTTCACATCATTACTTAAAATAACTCCACCAACTCGACCACCCAGATTTCGAGCGGCTGTTATAAGCTCGTCTGTTCTCGGACTTATCCCAGTCTTATCTTCTTCTATCAAAACGAGTGTTTCTATCAATTAATTACCTTCTAAAAACCCTATCACTGATCACTTTGCCTAAATTAAACCGTCTTGTTTTAGGCGGATAGCAAGGTTACGTCCTGCATCTGCTTCGTCGGAACCTGATATTATTTCTCCCTGTTGTTCATTTGTTGGTATGAATAAATCCATAATTTCTAGTCTACTATCTAAATCCGATTGATCCATCCCTAAATCTGAACAATTCCATATTGTCGGATTTTTCCTTCCAGCTGACATAATTCCCTTTAGTGTGGGATAACGAGGCTCTCCCAACTCATTACTAACGGTAACCAAAGCTGGCAATTTTGATTCTAATAGGTCGTAGCCGTCGTGCGTAATACTATGCACCGCCAATTTTCTATCCGAAACCTCTAGATATTTGGCCATAGTAATACAGGGTAACTGCAAAATTTCGGCTATACCCAAAGGCACTTGAGCATTGTCCCAATCGGAAGCCTGCCTGCCACAGAGTACTAAATCATATGAACCTATTTTCTGTATAGCTTTAGCCAAAACATTTGCGGTAACAAAAGAATCAAGATCATCAAAAAGTTCATCTTTTAACAAAACTAAATCATCTGCCCCCATGGATAAAGGCTTTTTTATAACATCCATTGTAAAATTGGTGCCAAGTGAAATTACAGTAACTATCCCACCAACCTCTTCCTTTATTTTCAAAGCTGCCTCTACCGCATTTTCATCAAATCCATTTATTACCGGTGGAATTTGAGAGTTGTTTTTAATTCGTTTCGCTTGAGAGTCTATTTGAAATGATCCAGGTGGCATATCAGGATCGACTACCTGTTTTATACACACTATTATTTTCACGACAGGCTCTAACCTCCAAATTAAACAACTTGACTAAGATAAGATATACCGTACGAATATATAGCATTCCACATCCAACCCGTCAATATTACTATGTAACGAAATGTTGAACTTATTTAGGGCACCAAATACAATCCATAAAATGTGTAAACAGGAATTTATAAATGGATATCGTCGGTGACGGAAAGTTTCGATATAAAGTAATTGAAACTTGGCCAAATATTCCAAAATACTGGAAATTAGGCATGGTCTCAGATGGTGCGGTAAACTCACAAAACGAGATTTATCTATTTAGTCGGGGTTCGCATCCAATAAAATTAGGAACGATTTGCCATCTTGGCTTGTCAAATTCTTCCTGCACAAAAAAAATATCGACTTAATCGAGTATCACATCACTTGAATCAGAAAAGACAAGAAATGGTTCTCCCCATTGATTGATGCTAGCAATATCCCATTGTTCTCCAGAATCTATTGGTTTCATCCTCACACCCCAATCTCCCCCCATTACCAAATATGCTTCAGCTTGGCCTGAATCAGAAATGGGCACATACAATGCGGGGCATGGGGAACCATTATTATCACTAGTCCAACCAGTCACGTAATAAATACCATGTGGTCTATCTGGATCATGAATCCGTACTTTTGTGATAGATACCTCTTGATTCTTTGCTTCAAAAACCTGCAAAGGCATGTATTCACAATTAGCATTATCTTCAACTTCAACAAACAGTGAATAAGTCATTATGGATTTAAAGACCCATTATATTGTAACCAGTATCAACATGTAGTATTTCCCCTGTGATGCCACTTGATAAATCGCTTGACAAAAACAGGGCTGTTTTTGCTACCTCATCCACAGTTATATTACGTTTCAAAGGAGCTTTTTCTCCATGTATTCTTTTCATATCTCTGTAATGACTTATAACTCTTGAAGAAAGTGTATCTAGAGGACCGGCAGAAATTGCATTTACCCTTATATTTTTATCTCCTAAATCGGATGCAAGTTGTTTAACTTCATTTTCAAGAGCAGCTTTGGCAGTTCCCATAACATTATATCCAGGGAAAACTCTTTCAGAAGCTTGAAAAGTCATTGCAACAATTGATCCTCCTTCAGGCCTCATCAAGGCTGAACCATATCTGGCAATTGGAATCAATGAATATGCACTAATATCTAATGCCAATCTGAATCCTTCACGAGGGGTCGCCATAAATTTTCCACCCAAATCTTCCTTATTAGCAAAAGCTATGCTGTGGTAAATGATATCAATTTGGCCAAATTCGTTTGCTATTTGTGCATAGGCTTTTTCAACATTCTTATCATCACTAACATCGCATTCAATAAGAAGAGTATCATTCCATGGTTCTACAAGCTTTGAGACAGAATCTTTTACCCTGTCATTTTGATAGGCTATCGCGAGTTTGGCTCCTGCTTGATGAAGAATCTTTGCTATTGACCAAGCAATGCTACGATGATTGGCAACTCCAAATATAACAGCCGTTTTATTTTCAAGATTTATAGGATACATTTATTACTCCAGTTCCAAAAAAACACAGGACAATGATTGTAAATTGTAATCAAATTTGACAAACAGGTTAAGGATATCATCTTGTATGTCTATGTCAGTTTCCTTTTCTAAGATTGAATATTAATAGCAAATGATGTCTCCCAATATAGATTGTATATATTGTAACTAGTAGTTTGTGTAATTCCCAATTTTCGTTAATATTTAACTTGGCCAGATATAAAATACAATCGATTTAATAAATTTGACATAGATTGCCCTGCTTGCTACGCTCGATTTCCATCAAATATTTATATTTCACACACAGCGTACTTAAAAATGCAAATATTAGTCACTGGTTCCACTGGTTTTATTGGTCGCAGAGTTGTCGCACAACTATTAAAACATGGCCATTCTGTAAAAGCTTTGGTCCGAAATAGATCACGAATTCCTAGCGATTGGGGAAAAAAGAATATCGATATTATTTATGGCGATATTATGGATGTTGATTCAGTTCACCTTGCCTGCAAAAACGTTGATTCAATTATACATCTTGTAGCTGTTGTTCGTGAAAAAGGACCAGCAACTTTCAAACAAATCAATTATCTTGGGACTAAAAACGTAATTAATGCTGCGAAGATAGAAGGTGTAAAACAATTTATCCATGCCAGTGCTATCGGCGCCTCAGCAAACAAATCAATTCCATATCTCTACAGCCGCTGGTTGGCTGAACAACATATTATTGAAAATCCAATAAGCTACTCAATCCTGAGATTCTCAGTCGCTTTTGGACGGGGAGATGAGTTTTTTAATACCTTGGCTGCTTTAACTAAAATATCCCGAATCGTACCGGTTGCAGGATCCGGTAAGGCTCTATTTCAACCTATATCTGCCGACGATGTAGCAAGATGCCTAGTAGCTTCAGTTCTAGAAAATCGTGATATTGATTCGATCATAGAGCTAGGTGGCCCAGAGAATTATACTTACAATGAATTATTAGACTTAATCGCTAGCACTCTTGGCATAAAAATTTTCAAATCGCATATACCTCTAAACATGATTTCGCGATTAGCTTTTGTGATGGATAAAATCCTTATAAAAGCTCCTGTAACACCTGATCAATTAAAAATGCTTTCGATCGACAACATAGCACTGATTGATTCTGTTGAAACCAATTTCGGCTTTAAGCCTGTTGGACTAAAAGGCAACTTAGATTATTTGGGCGAGCTTAAATTATTCGACGCACTGAAAATAGCCGCAGGATTCCCCAAAACATGTAGTGAAGATTATTAGAACAATGAATGCATCTGAACGACATTTCCAAAAAACCTTGGACCGCATATTTAGCTTGACAGACTTTGAAAGAGGCTCTCGTACTCCAGACCATAGAATGTTTCATTTGGAAAGAATCAAATTACTACTTTCAAGAATTTCCAATCCTCATTTAGACACTCCAACAATACACATAGCAGGAAGCAAAGGAAAAGGAAGCACTGCTGCGATGTTAACTTCAATTCTGGAAGCCAATGGCTACAAAACAGGATTATATACTTCGCCTCACTTACATCGAATTACTGAGAGGATTCGAATAGGGTCAGAGCCCATTAAACGCTCCCAGTTTTCTGAAATTGCGGATCGTATCTGGCCAGAAATAGAGTGCTTCAAAGAACATAGTGAATACGGAGATATTACTTTTTTTGAATTCTTAACCGCCATGGCATTCTTATATTTTAAAAAAGAACAAGTTGACTTCCAGGTAATCGAGGTAGGTTTGGGAGGGCGACTAGACGCCACAAATATAGTGAGACCTACGATTTCAGTTATTACTCCTATTATGCTAGACCACGTTTCAACCCTTGGGAATTCGATTAAATTGATAGCTAAAGAAAAAGCTGGGATTATCAAATCAAACACCCCAGTTATAATATCTTTCCAAAAAAAAGAAGCCATGGATGTTTTTCAGAAAATAGCCAAACAAAAAAGATCCCAGATAATATCGGTTGAAAAAACAGTCGGGATTGACTCGATAGATCGCTCCTGTGACAAACAATCGTTCTCGTTAACTACAAACTTAGCCCAGTACCAAATTACCACTCCTCTAATTGGAGATCATCAACAACAAAACGCAGCTACTGCTTTAGCTACTATTGAGGCACTTCCTTGCCAAATATCTCCAAAAGCAATCGTCAGTGGCTTAAAGAAAGTTAGCTGGCCAGCTCGAATGCAATTTTTCAATTATTTGGGCCTGCGAATTATTGTAGACGGAGCTCATAACCCAGAATCTGTAAATCAATTTGTCAAATCAGTCAAGCAGTATTTCAAATACAACAAACTAATAGTCATTTTTGGCTCTAATTCAAATCATGATGAACAAGATATGCTGAAAGAACTTGTCAAACTTGCTCCTCGCATTGTGTCAGTTCAATCGCGTCATCCAAAATCATTATCAAGCAAATCTATCACCCAATCTGTTAAATCCTTGGAAATGCCTGAAGTTTGTGATGCAGGCAGCGTTGGTAAAGGACTATCTCTTGCTACTGATATTGCCACCTACTCCGATCTAATTTTGGCTACAGGTTCTTTGGCAGTTGCAGCTGAAATAATAGAGAATATTGAAAACATCGAGCCGGAAGTCTACCCTACAATAGATAACATGAAATCAAATGACAAGGAAATCTGAAAAAGTGGACAATAAAAAACAACGGGCTGTCATAACCGGAATAGGTGCCATGACGCCTTTGGGAGAGAAGGTTGAGGAGTTTTGGTCTAGCCTGGTAGCAGGTCGATCAGGAATAACCAAAATATCTTTGGCAGACACTTCTGATTTTCCCAGTGATATAGCAGGAGAGGTAACTAACTTTGACCCAATAAACTACTTCGACAAACGTGAAGCAAGACGGATGGCAAGATTTTCCCAACTGGCGGTAGCAGCTGCGACTATGGCGATCTCCGATGCCCAGCTTAATATAGACCAACTAGACCGAAATCGTCTTGGGGTAATTATGGGTAACGGCAATGGAGGGTTCCCAACCACTGAGGAAAACGCCAGACTACTCATATCAAATGGAGGAATGAGAATGAGCCCTCATTTTATCCCAATGATTTTACCTAATATGGCTGCTGCTAATGTGAGCCGTATCTTTGGCTTGAAGGGCTACACTTCAACGATCATAACAGCCTGTGCAGCAGGGACTCAAGCAATTGGGGAAGCAGCGGAAGTGATAAAAAGAGGAGGAGCTGACGTAATCCTAGGAGGCGGGTGTGAGGCAGGAATATGCGAACTCGGTCTTGGGGGTTTTAACATTATAAAAGCTCTATCTAGATATGAAGGTGATCCTGGTGAAGCAAGTAGACCATTTGATGCCAATCGGGATGGATTTGTCCCAGCTGAAGGAGCTGGATTAATTGTAATTGAAAGTTTAGACCACGCATTAAACAGAGGAGCACCTATACTAGCTGAAATCCTAGGACAAGGAGTCTCCTCAGATGCGTTTCATGCCGTGCAACCTGACCAAGATGGAAACGGAGCTGCCAGGGCAATCCAAGCTGCATTAACCGCTTCTAAAATACATCCTGATGAAATTGACTATATAAATGCTCATGGCACATCAACTCCTCTGAATGATCTGGCTGAAACAATGGGAATTAAGCAGGCACTTGGTGAACAAGCATACAAAATCCCTGTTAGCTCTACCAAATCTATGATTGGACACGCTCTAGGCGGTGCAGGGGCCTTGGAGACTGTAGCTTCAATCAAAACAATTCTTGAAAACGAAATTCACCCGACTATCAATTACAACACTCCCGACCCTAACTGTGATCTTGATTACGTACCAAATAAGTCAAGGAAAATGCGGGTAGATACCGTGATGTCAAATAGCTTTGGATTTGGGGGGCAAAATGCTTCTTTGATCATTAGACGATTTGAAGAATAGAATCCTATTCTCATTTTGTTAAAAACCATCTATACATGAAAAACATATAAATCTCTATTGGCCACTGGAAGTTGTATCCACGCTCCACCCTGTCGGTGACTTTCTGCTACAGCCAAAAGGCTCTCCGCAACCCTGTGGCTTGATTCAATATTTGCCTTTGAAGGCTTTCCTGATTCATACGCATCTATGAGATTGTGGAGGCATTCAGTTACAGGAGCAGTCGGCTGAACATAAGACATATCCAAAGACTTCCATTCCCCTAAACTATTCCGGTTTGATCTTAGTTGTATTAATTGTTGGTTTGTATCTAATGCGTTTATAGTCCTAATTGATCCCTTGGATCCTTTAATCTCAGTCTCTACTGGGCCCCCCGGTACCGAACAGGCTTCTACTCCATTTTCAAAAACCATTTGAAAATCGGCCACTGGATCTGCGTCTACGCGGTTGTCCTTTATTCTTAAATCCCTCGGAAAAAGTTCACCTCTCACTTTTAAAATCTTAGGATCTCCTAATAAATAGCTGATAGTGTCAATTGAATGCACATGTCCATGCATCAGAGACCCTCTGCCATGGTGGACTACTGTCTGCGGGTCACCTATTTCACCACTATCTATTATTTTGCGTGTCTCATTTGCCCAGTTGCAAAATCGGCGTAGTACACCCGAATTGAAAACTGTGCGATTGTTACTACATGCTTCCAACAACATATCGGCGCCACTTATGGTATTTGATATAGCCTTTTCTAAATAAAGCATTGGCACACCAGCTTCAGATACTACCGTTCCTATCTCAGAGTGAGAATCCTCTAAAAAATCTCTTGAAGGGGCACGATCTTGTGGTTTAAGCAGGCTAGTGGCTCTAGTACATACAGCAACCATATCTGGACTTTCTTGATCAATCATTTCATTAAAATCTTCATATAATGCATCTATCCCCCATTTTCTCTTGAATGCATTCCTCCTATCAGCAACAAGGTCTGAACCAGCAACAAGATCCAAGCGTTCACTGTTTTTTGATACTGAAGCGATCGAATAGGGTGATAATGAAGGGTGTTCTTCATCTATAGTACTACCCATCCGTCCAAGACCTATGATCGCAATCTTATATTTTTTCAAACTCAGCCTCCTTAATTATTCCCTCGTTTTTGGTTAAAGAAGGCGCGGGTCAATAGGCTTCCCGTCGACTAAGCTTTTCTCTATTGCCGCGCAAACCTGAACAGCCCTAAGTATTTCCTCATGAGGTACTCCATCTGTTTGACCAGTCAATATTTCCAATACTTTCCTAACACCTTTTTCATAGTGGTCAGTATTTACGGGTGAATTGGAAATGTGAAGATTAACATTGTGACCTTCGGCCTGAGCTTTTGCTTTGGCATCCTTTGTATAGTTGTAAACATTCACAGGAACTTCAGCAATGCCATCAGAACCAACTGCTAGCATGTGAAATAAGTACATGCCATCACCTATCAAAACCAAATTCACAAGTGTTCCATTGGAATATTGGCATGTTACTGAGATATTCGATTGTTCATGCCCAACTGGATTTTCAACTGCAGTTATTGAAGACACATCACATCCATGAAAATGAAGCATTAATTCCACGATATGAATCCCATAATAGATAATCCCACCATAGGGATTTATCCTTGAGCCTGGTCCTAAGTAGGTAGCATATCTAACCGTTCCAACCTGACTCAATTTTCTTTCATAATCAATAGATGCCGAACCAAACCTTAAGGTTGAAAAAGAAGTCATCGGAATTTTAGACTCGTCTACCAATGCCAGTAGTTTCTTTGCCTGCATTGGAGTTTGTGTTGGGGGCTTATCTACAAACAAGGGCTTGCCTGCATTTATCACTAATCTGGCATGTTCAAGATGAACATCCGCACTTCTCGATACTACAAAAATCAGATCGCACTTATCAATAACCTCCTCGGCTGAAGATCCAATAATTGGGATTTCACCGTTCTTGGCTCCTTCTTCAGTTCTCACCTGATCATTACCCCATATTGCCCATATTTTAGCTCCGCTATCTTTCCAATATGCAGGATGTTCTGTAAGATTCAGTACTTCAGAGAATCGCTCCACATGGCTATTATCAGATCCGATCAATCCTATCTTTAACATCACAAACTTGTCCCCTCTTTCTTTCACTTGTCCAAGGGCCAGAAACAAAGCAGGTTTTACACCTGCTCAAGTGCTGTTACTATAAAGGAATCTGTTTTTCTCTACCAGTACGATCAAAATTTAGTTGATATAGAAGCACACACAAAATCACACGGCACTAGGAGAATTGACTATGACTAAAGGCAAGGCAGCTGTATTCGTTAAGCCATATCAGTTTGAGATCAGAGAGCTACCGCCTGTACCTGTTGAGCCGGGTGGTATACGTGTAAAAGTTACATCAGGTGGGATATGTGGATCCGATCTACATTTCTGGAGAGGTGAAATAGAGCCTATCCTCACAGGTAAACAGGGACCTGTTATTCTTGGTCACGAAATGGCAGGTTTGGTAGATACTCTTGCATCTGACATAACAACGGACTCTATGGGCCAGCCCCTAAAAGAAGGAGACCGAGTGGTATTTACTTATTTCTTTCCATGCAGAAGGTGTTATAACTGTTTACGAGGAGAATTGAATCACTGTCCAACCAGATTCAGGTTTCGCGCTTCTATAGAAGAATTCCCATATTGCAACGGAGGATTTTCGGAATATTATTATCTGTTCCCTGGACATTTCGTATTTAAAGTTCCAGACGAATTACCTGAATCCGCTATAGCAGCAGTAAATTGTGCTGCTTCACAAGTTGTTTACGGTCTCCAAATTTCCGGTATGCAGATGGGGGATAATGTGGTAATCCAAGGTGCAGGAGGACTCGGGATTAATGCTGCTGCTGCTGCAAAAGAGATGGGTGCTGGTCAGGTTATAGCGATTGATGGTGTTTCATCTAGGCTTGACCTGATTAAAAAGTGTGGAGCAGACGAAACTATAGACATTCGCGAATATGAATCTGCCGAATCGCGTATTGAACAGGTTAAGGCTTTAACAAACGGCAGAGGTGCGGACATAGTTATGGAATTAGTTGGCTACCCGCAAGTGGTCCCAGAGGGAATTGAAATGGTACGCAAAGGAGGAGCGTTTGTTGAAATTGGAAATATTTGGCCAGATAGTAAAGTAACACTTGATATTTCAAAAGTGCTTTGGGGGCAAGTTAGGATTATTCCCGCCACACATTACGATCCTTATATTTTGCCAGTTACTCTTGACTTTCTAACCAGAACCAGAGATAAATACCCTCTTACTGATGTAATGTCGCATTCTTTCCCTTTGGAAAAAATCAACGAAGCCTTTGAACAAGCTGAATGGACAGGTCGGGGCGATAGTGCAAAAATTACGCGTGCATTCGTAACACCATAATAGATAATTTGCTTTTACGGTTCAGATCGAAAACCAAGCAATCAATATCCAACTGGCTGTGCTATAATCCGGATCATTCTGAAATATAACAGATTAGTAAATTAAGTGTCTTTAGAATTTTGAAAGAGGTAAATAAGGATCATGGCAACCGCGTCAAAACTTGACGACAAAACAGTGCTTGAGATGTATAAAACTATGCTCACTATACGTAGGTTTGAAGAGCAGGCACGGAGAGAGGCTGATGCGGGCAAACTTAGAGGTATGCATTCTGCCATTGGCCAAGAAGCTGTTCCTACTGGTATCTGTGTTCATCTTAGAGACGGAGATTATATTTTTGGAACCCACAGAAGTCACCACCACTGCATAGCTAAAGGCCTCGATATCAAGCTTATGATGGCAGAGCTATTAGGTAAAGCAACTGGAACTAATAAGGGCAAGGGCGGCACGATGCATATAGCAGATATTAACAAGGGTATGTTGGGAGCGAATGGAATAGTTGGGTCTAACATACCTGTAGCAACAGGTGCAGCTCTGACAGCCCAGGTTAAAGGCACAGACCTAGTAAGCATAGTGTTTTTTGGAGATGGTGCTGCGAACCAAGGCGTATTACACGAATCCATGAACCTAGCGGGTATTTGGAATCTGCCTGTTATATTTGTGTGTGAAAACAACCGATATGCCCAGTCAACTCCCTTTGAATACTCTGTTTCTGGCGAATCAGTAGCAGACCGTGCAGCTGGCTATGGCATGCCTGGCATAACTGTCGACGGGCAGTCAGTTCTAGATGTATATGAAGTAGCGGGGGAATCGATTAATCGGGCACGATCTGGCGGTGGCCCTACACTGATCGAAGCCAAAACCTATAGGTATATGGGTCACTTTGGAGCTGACAATCCTCTAATGTATCGAACCCAGGAAGAAGAAGAAGAATTCAAGGCACGTGACTGTAACCAACATCTCATGAACTACATCCTAGATCACAACATAGCAACTCAAGAAAATCTTGACGAGCTCGACCAGAAAGTGATCGGAGAAGTTGAAGGAGCAGCCAAATTTGCAAACGATAGCCCTTACCCAGAACCTTCCGAATTAACAACAGATGTTTACGTATCATATTGATTGTTTGTTGAATGTAAATGTTCACAGTGCCATATTCAATAATCACTATGAAAATTTTCAGGAGAATATCCCATGGTAAATGAAACAGCCATAAGAGAAATCTCATATATTCAGGCTTTTAACGAAGCTCTTGCTGATGAAATGAGACGTGATTCGTCGGTAATTGTGATGGGAGAAGATGTAGCAGGAGCGGGTGGCCGAAAGGGGTTTGAGGATGCCTGGGGCGGTGTTATGAGACTTACAAAGGGTCTGTACCCTGAATTCGGCCCAAATCGTGTTCGCGATACGCCGATATCCGAAGCAGGCTTTATAGGAGCTGGAGTTGGTGCAGCTGCAACCGGGATGAGACCGGTTGTTGAATTAATGTATGTTGGTTTTTTTGGTGTCTGCGCTGATCAAATAACTAACAACGCTGCAAAAATGCACTACATGTTTGGAGGCAAGGTTAAAATACCCCTAACTATTTTTGCTGGAACAGGAGCAGGTACGAATTCTGCTGCACAGCATTCTGAAACCTTATATTCGCTTTTTACACATTTTCCAGGACTGAAATGCGTTGCACCATCGGACCCTTATACAGCTAAAGGCCTGCTGACTGCTTCAATTCGGGATGATGATCCAGTGATAGTTTTCAACAACAGGCAGCTAATGGGGCTTCGTCCAGAAGGAAATGTCCCGGAAGATTCATACGAAATTCCTATTGGAAAAGCCAGGATTGTAAATGAAGGTAGTGATATAACATTGGTAGGAATTGGCTATACTACATATCTTTGCAAAGAGGCGGCTAAGCAACTAAATAATGACGGGTATTCCGTGGAAGTAGTCGATCTTCTTTCGTTATCTCCTATGGACGAAGATACCATCATAAATTCTGTGAGCAAAACACGTAAGGTCGTGATAGTGGACGAAGACTATCCAAGATGTAGCATGGCTGGTGACATATCAGCATTAGTTGCTGAACAGGCTTTCGATTATTTAGATGCTCCTCCAAAAAGGGTCACCCCACCTCATACTTCAGTTCCTTACAGTAAACCGCTTGAAGCATTATATGTACCTACCGTAGACGACGTTATCGCTGCATCTCTGGAAGTAATGGAGTAATAAATGGCCAATCCTATTGTTATGCCACGCCTGGGCGACTTCATGACAGAAGGCACAATCTCTAAATGGCACAGATCCTCCGGAGACACGATTAAACAGGGAGAAGTTATAGCAGAAATTGAATCAGAAAAACTCAACTACGAGTTAGAAGCTGGCGGAAATGGGATACTATATATTTCAATTGAAGCAGGGCAGATCGCCAATGTTGACAGCGCCATAGGTTATTTACTTGAAGAAAATGAAACTCCACCAGAGCCTAGTAAAACAACCGAATCTTCCAAACCCACTCGCTTAACTTCTCCCACAAAAAACGTCACCGATAATGTGCCAGTTGGCAACAAATCTAAAGTTCCATCGACTCCTGGCGCGAGACGACTGGCAACAAAACTTGAAATTGACATATCTGACATTAACCCTACTGGGCCAAGAGGCAGAGTAACTGAAAAAGATGTAAAAGAATTTGCCGATACACTCCAACAGCCCAAAAAGCAATCCTCGATAATTAAAGGGCTACCTGAGCCCACTAAAACAGTTCCCATCACTGGCATGCGAAAATCCATTGCTGACCACATGCGTACAAGCTTATCTAACACTGCACAGCTATCCTTTTTTATGGATATAGACGTAACAGAAGCTCAACTGTTGAAAAAACAATCATCGTCTAACAAAATAACCATATCTTTGGCACATATTATTACCAAGGCATGTGCATTAGCACTTGGAAAAACTCCACAACTCAATACAGTAATTTCGGACGGGGATATTCTTGGATTCAAACAAGTTAATATTGGTATAGCTGTAGCACTTAAAGATGGATTGATAGTACCCGTCATCCGCAATGCAGATCAGAAAACCCTTGAAGAAATCGCTTCTGAAACAACTAATTTTGCAGAGAGAGCCAAAGAAGGCGCCTTAAATCCTGATGAAGTTTTAGGAGGAACTTTCACCTTAAGTGTCCTTGGAGTTGTGGATGGATTTACCCCGATATTGAATTCAGGCCAGTCTGCGATTCTTGGAGTTGGAAGATCCACTGAAAAACCAGTAGTACAACGAAAAGAAATTGTAATTCGAGAAATGTCAACGGTGAGTCTTACTGTTGACCATCAGGTTATTGACGGTGCTGTGGCAGTACAATTTTTGAGACGACTTCAGCAATTAATTGAACGACCTAAATCTTTGTTCAGTTAAATTACTCTTGTAGTTTGACAATCTACTACACAGAATTCATTCATGGAAAAAGAATATTATTCTAATCAATACTTCTTTTTCCCTAGACAACCTAGACCTAAATATGGGAAATTATAATTAACTGTTGGTTTCAAAAATATATAGTTAAAATGTGTCCTGATTCTATTAGGTCGCTAATTAACCGTCTTATTGAGACAACAAAATTCTTGATACAGGTTCTATTGGAGGGATCATGGAAGCTATTTTCTTCTTACTGATTGGTGCAGCGCTTTTTTCCCAATCGTGGTATGTTCTAGGGCTTTATTCTGAAGGAAGAACAGTCGGATTAATAGTGGGGGGCCTTGGCCTTCTTACACTTGGAACAATCATGTTTGGCACATCATTAACACCTAACATCATTACTGGGGACGGTACTGCAGAATTAACAGCAGCAATTACCGGGTTGATTGTACTGTGGTCTGTCTATTGTATTGCCGTTGGAGGCCATGGTCTCTGGGATTTTGAAGATCGTGCAATAGGTTTCTACAGCGCATTTCTGGCTGTGGCATCTCTAGTAATATTCATCTATATTACAATAGCTATGGGTCCCGGTGGTGCTTATGGCAAATTGTATAGTACTGGTGTTTGGCTTGCCATGTCTGCCGTTCCACTTGTTTTAACAATCATTGCATCCATTACCTTTTTCTACTTAGCATTCCAATTTCAACTCCTTAGATTAGTCACTGGCTGGTTTCTACTACTTGGAAGTGCTGTGATAACGGCTGTGGGATTAGGTATAGTTGCTACTGCAATAATGTGATTTGATGCGATTATAAATTCGTATTATCAAATCATGTTTCGCTATTGGATAGGTCAAGAAATCCAGATTAGGATTGCTGTACCATGAATTCTAGCCAAAAATGCAAAGGTGACGTGGGATGACAGGCAAACTTACAATTGAATCCATTCTCTCAGAGAGTGAAAGAGAAGCCAAGAAGTACAATTGGGAAGGATCTTTCTCGGACTATTTAAGAATGGTCACAATCGACCCTTCTATTTGCCGACAAGCTCACTCATTAGTTCATGATGCGATTTTGTCAAAAGGATCAGAGACCACACCAGAAGGAGATCCACTTTACCGACTCTTTGATGGAGAAATATTTGGGCTCGAGGATCCTTTGGAGCGCATAGTTCAATATTTTTCAGCAGCCTCTCAAAGATTTGAAGTGCGGAAAAGGATTTTACTTTTGCTTGGCCCTCCAGCAAGTGGGAAGTCCAGTGTAGTCGACCTCATAAAACGATCACTTGAGGACTATACTCGTACAAAACAAGGCTCTGTATACGCAATCCAGGGATGCCCAATGCAGGAAGAGCCACTCCATTTAATCCCGACTCGATTAAGAAAGACTTTATTTCAACAATACGGCATCTATATTGAAGGAGACCTTTGCCCTAGATGCAGATACATGGTGCGCAGTGAATATAAAAACCAGATCGCAAAGGTACCAGTAAAAAGAGTTGTTTTTTCTGAACAAGAAGCTATAGGAATAGGTTATTTCTTGGCCAACAATCCAAATCCGATGGACGCTTCCTTACTAGTTGGCAGCGTCGACAATAAACAATTAGAGGGCGATCGACACGAAGTCGCAGGTAAAGCCTTCAGGCTAGATGGTGAAATGAACGTCGCAAACAGAGGGCTAGTCGAATTTGTAGAAATGTTTAAAGCCAACACCAACATGCTGACAACCTTACTAAGCTTGGCACAAGAACAACTTATCAAAATGGAAAAGTTCGGCTCAGTATATGCTGACGAAGTTATTTTAGGCCACTCAAATGAAGGGGATTTCGAAGAGTTTGCTGACGATGAACAGTCTGAGGCATTGAAAGACAGAATTATCTCAATTCAAATACCATATAACTTGAGGGTGACAGAGGAAGTAAAAATATACCAAAAGATGCTTCGAAATAGCCAGCTTGGGGATGTGCACATTGCACCGCTAACGATGAACGTTTCCAGTGTGTTCTCTGTTTTATCTAGGCTTGAACCACCCGAAAAACAGGGAATGTCGTTATTAGACAAACTTAGGCTATACGACGGGCAAATGGTAAATAATTTTTCCAGGAAAGACACTCGGGAAATACAACGGCACCATCCAAAAGAAGGTATGTCTGGAATTTCTCCCCGATATGTAATGAACAGAATCGGTGCTATTGCAAGTACTCCCAATATTACATGCATAACTCCTCTGGCAGCTCTAGGTAGCTTATGGGAAGGCCTAGGAGAAAATGTTAGCTATACTCAAACAGATATTGCCTCCAACGTGGCGCTGATCGAAAATACGATAATTGAATATAGCGATCTGGCTGTGAGAGAAGTTCAAATGTCCTACGAAGAAAGCTTTGACCAAAAAGCCAGTGAATTACTTAGCAGTTATCTATCCAATATAAACATATTTATTGATGAATTGGCTATAGAAGGGCGAAAACGAACCAGATCTGACAACGAAAGAGAACGCGATATGAGGGAAATCGAACGCGTAATAGGTATTACCGAGCGTAACAAATTGGACTTTAGAAGAGAGATTTCTAACTATGTAAACGCATGGAACAAAAGAGGCCTCTCTTTTGAATATGATTCGGAAGCCCGGCTGAAATCCGCAATTGAAACACGATTACTTGCGACACGTAATCAATTAAACAAGAGTCTAACGCGACCTAGATTTGCTCGACAAAGAGTGGAATGGGCTCAAAAAAGGTCTGCTATAGCTAACCGATTAATAGAAAATTTGGATTATTGTGAAATCTGCGCCAATGACTTAATACGTTATGTGAACCACATTCTTAAGGGCAGGTCAGTTATCAAAAAACCTAGAAATGAAGATATCGAATGGCAATGGGATAGATTTCCTAAAGCAGAAACTACCAACGGCAATTCATAGAGTTTTTATTTTTGATGAAGTTGCACATTGAAGTCACGTCGTAGACAAACCAGACGTCTTAAGCGAAAGATAAGATCTAAACAAAGACGCAGCGACCCATATAGTTGGAAAATAGCAATTATCCTAGGAATAATTACATTATTAACCGCACTGTCTAGATTACTAACCTAATATAGTATTTTTATGAAGCTATATTAACCAAGATTTTAACCGACTAAAACTTCTTCCTTGCCATACCGAAATTTTTGTGAATCGTTTTGGCCTGAAAAGGCCGCTATAATTAACATAGCCGGAATTAACCTGCCAATAAACATAGCTATTACCAAAATAGACTTGCCCGCAGTCGACAAATCTCCAGTTATTCCAGTACTAAATCCCACCGTACCTAGAGATGACGTTGCCTCAAAGAGTAAGTCTAAGAATTGATGATTGGAATCGGTTATAGAGAGTGCCACAGTTATACATGAAACACCAAAAAGAAAAAAGAAAAATAGGCAAAAAGCCCACTGAACCTGAGAATTCGGAAGGTGTCTTCCGAAAACCTTAGTTCCACTTAAGCCTCTCATGGACATCCATGCACCAATAATAACTAAAGCCAAGGTATTTACTTTTATACCTCCGGCTACCGAAGCTGAAGCTCCTCCAACAAACATTAAAGCCGAATATAGTAAATTCGTATTGTCTGATGTATAGCCAAAGTCAATAGTACTGAATCCAGACGTTCTATTTACTGAGTGAAAAACAGACGAACATATTTTCGTCAAAATTGATTCGTTTCCGATTGTGGCTGAATTATTGGATTCAAAAAGAAAAAATGTCACTGCACCTAACACGATTAATATTGGGGTTGTAACTAGAACTAATTTAGTATTCAAGCTAAAAGTAGAAATCTTTTTGCCACTAACCATTTCAGCGATCACCCAATAGCTAAGACTCCCTACAATGATCAAACTTGCGACTATCCCCAAAACTAAATTATCAGTAAGAAAAATTGACAGGCTGGCTGAATGGGGTATGGAAGTAAAGCCAGCATTGTTAAACGCAGACACACTCTGAAAAAGAGCATGCCAGACTGCAGTCACAGGAGGATATAAAAACACAAATCTAATAAACAGCAGACTGAATCCAATGGCTTGAATTAACAAAGCCCAAATAAATATTCGCGCTGTTATATTTGTGATATTAGTAAATCCGGTGGCTCCAATAGTTTCACGCATGATCAATCTCTGGGATAATGAAGCTCTTTGGCCAGCTATAACAAAAAGGGCTGCTGCTATAGTCATGATACCAAGCCCACCCATAAACATCAGAGCAACAATAACTATTTGACCAGGTAGGCTCCAAAATGTAGGCGTGTCTACAATTATCAAACCAGTGACAGTAGCTGCTGAAGTTGCTGTAAATAGGGCATGCATAATTGATCCAGGCTCTGAGCCATTGTTGGAAAAAGGAAGTATTAGAAGCAGTGTACCTATACCAATCAGGCCTCCAAAAGCATACACCAACACAAAAGGTGGGGAGAAAATAGTAGAGGTAGCTCGTTGTTCAGGAAGTCTAATATGAATTGGGCGCATATTACCCGTCCTAGGATGCCTAACCACTTTATCTGCAGGCTTCTGTAACCAATTATTGCCCAAATCACTCACCAACAAAACCTTTTAAATTTGAACATATTTGTCTTTGTCTGTAGGCTATTTTAAGATTCGATATTGTTTTGCTGTAACGAGGAGTTTGAATCCAATCGTTAGTCATAATTAAAGCATCCTCACGGTTATCCACATAATAACCTTGTCTTACTCCATATTCCCTAAATCCATATTTTTCATACAGAGCGATTGCCTCAATATTTGAGGATCTAACTTCCAAGGTTGCAGTTTTGATATCTGTATTCTTTGCTTTTTCCATGGTAGCCATTAATAATAATTCCCCAATTCCTCTTTTCCTTACTTTCGTCCTCACACCGAGAGATATTATGTGAACCTCATCGTCGACATACCAGGTGCCTATAAACCCTACTATTAAATCTTCTGGGTTAGAAAAAATGTCCATTTCTTTAATTTGATATTTCAATACCGATTTCAATTGAGTAAATCGATTCTTTTCTGAACACTCCGGGTGATTTTTTGATAAAGAAAATTTAGAATTCCTATATGCTACCAAATATAATGATCTTTGTTTATGTAGCTCATGTCGAAACGCCGTTGGCTGAGGCTGCATAGGAAAAGATTGGCGTTCAACTTCAACCACCTGATGAATGTCTTTAACTTCCATTGGTCGTATTAGATACATTTCCATTTTATATTACAAGCCGCTAACTTTTTCTGATATCGATAGTTATATAATGTAGCATGAGAGTTAATATAGCCAACTTAGGGATTATTCAACCTGTGTCAACAAGGACATCAACTATGCATGGTAGCCCAAGCCAAGACCAAGTTGATATTATAGAAAAACTTGTGCAGTCGGCTAAAAAGGGTGATTCACTATCATTTGGGAAACTATACGACCTTTTCTATACAAAAATTTTCAGGTACGTCGCATACAAGGTGGGTAATCGTGAAGATGCAGAGGATATTACTGCAGAAGTCTTTATACGAATGCTTAAATCTATCAATTCTTATAGCTACCAGGGCCATCCGTTCTCATCATGGCTTTTTCGGATTGCAAGAAATATGGTAGTAGACTACTTTAGAAAAAATTCGAGAAGAAAAACAGCTCCTCTTGAAACAGCTGGATCAATACAGGAACCCGAATCTCTTGAAATAGACTATCAATTGGATCTCGATATAGAAATGTCGAACATTTCAGAATCCATAAAAACATTAACAGATTTACAGCAAGAAGTAATATCATTACGATTTGCTGGTGGATTATCAATCAAGGAAACAGCCTCTGCGGTAGGAAGAAAAGAAAATGCCGTTAAAGCACTGCAGCACTCTGCTATAAAAAAACTTCGGCTGCTAGTAGATATGAAGAATGGTAACAATTTGGATAACAAAACCAAGCTGTAATTCACAATGAACGATTCATATAAAATAAACAAAATAATTGACGATTGTATTAATAGAATTCGATCTGGCGAGACAATCGATGATTGCCTCCAGGCTTACCCTCAATACCAAGATGTACTGAAGCCATTACTGCCTAGTATAATAAGTTTAAATGACTCTACCGATGCGATTAATCCCGATCAGAAAGCAAAAACTCAGGGCCTGATCCATCTACAGAAAGAAGTAGATAGTAAATTTCAAAATAAAGGTTTATGGAATTTAAAAAAATGGCATCCTCGATTTACAAAAGTCGCCTTGGCGAGCCTAACTGTTCTGATTCTTATCCCTGGCTTATTCCTTGGTGCAGATAGAGCATCTGCAAGTAGCGTGCCAGGAGAACCTGTTTACTGGATAAAAAAAAGTAAAGAGAATATCTCGCTGTTGATACCAAGGTCAGATACTGGAAGAGCTCAAAGGCATGCTCAAATAGCTAAGAATCGTGCACAGGAAGCAAGAAGACTTGTCCAATTAGGCAAGTTATCAGAAGCGGAGAATCATTCAGGTAAAATTCGCTCTCACCTAAGTATATCGGCTCAACTTGTTGGTATAAATTTTTCCACGAGTCCTGTTGAAATGCCTCCGCGCAAAATTAAGATCAATAACCAAAAGCAACTAGAACAATTTCGTACAGTACTAATCAAAGACTTTAAATCCAATAAAGAAATACTTCTTCACCGTATTTCTAGTTTGACGCCTGAGAAACAGGCTATTTTGAGACAAATGGCCCGTCGGCAAGAGCTAAACTACAGATTGATTATTGCTGTATTAGAAAACTCTTCTTCTGCGCAATACTATCCATTCTGGATCACAGAACCACCACGGAGAAAATAGGAGCATTTTCGTATTACAAAATAACCTTAATTTGTACTATCGCAATCGATGTTTTTTGTCACCAACGTTCAAAATCTCAGTGTATATAGGATTCAGACAAATCCATCAAAATGTAAATACGTTAAAATGATTTTATTGTTCTCAAGCCAGATTAAAAACATCTATGGTAAAATTACCTGCCTGTTTTAAAAATTTTACAAGAATAAATAATAACTTACACAGTCCTTCATATAGTATGACTTGATAGATTTTGAGGAACAAGAAAATGGATTATTCCAATCTTGCAGTTATGGCCCACCTGATGAGAAGAGCGGGATTCGGTGAAAGCCGAGAACAACTGGAAGAAAGAATTATCAGTGGATACGAAGCTAGTGTTGAAGAACTACTTCATCCTGAAAAAGCGCAACAAGTAGACCTTTTCGAACTATTTCGATATCAACCTTGGGCATGGAAACCAGGAACGGTTTTTGGGATGGGGCATGCCAGCTGGACATACACGGCTCTTAATACCCATGCTCCTCTGCAAGAGAAGATGGCTTTATTTTGGCATGGAATTTTCGCTACAGGCGTTTCAAAAGTTGATCACTGGGACGAAATAACCGATTTGATAGATACATTCAGGGTAAATGGTTTAGGTTCATTTAAAGACTTGTTAATAAAAGTAGCCAAAAACCCCGCAATGATTTATTGGCTAGATAATAATGAAAATCACGCGGACAGAATAAATGAAAACTGGGGACGTGAGCTACTTGAACTTTTTTCAATGGGAGTTGGGAATTATACTGAGACTGATGTACGTGAATGCTCTCGTGCCTTTACCGGGTGGACAATGTCTCCTAAACTTCCTCGTTTCCCTATGGGACGGTTCGACTGGTTTTTTGAATATCGTGACGAAGACCACGACCAAGGAGAAAAAACATTTCTTGGACACACGGGCAATCTAAGCGGGCAAGATATCATAGAGATAATTTGTAAACAGCCTGCTACTATTAGGTTTATAGCTAGGCATCTGTATAATTTCTTTGTGGCTGATGAGCCACAAGTACCTGCTTGGTCAGTCAAAGCTCCAATTGACCCTGCTGCGGTTAACATCCTCGCAGATGCTCTTGCCGAATCAGATCTGAATATCAGATACACACTAAGAGTTCTATTTAACTCTGAGTTTTTTAAAAATGCGCGTTTCAAAAAACTCAAAAGCCCAGCAGAGGTTGTGATTGGAACTCTGAGGCTGGTGGGAGGCTCTGATTTTCCAGGACCTGGATTTGGCAACCTGTCTCGACAAACCGGATATATGGGACAAGAACTTTTGAATCCACCATCTGTGGAAGGGTGGCATACAGGAATAGAATGGATAAATAGCGGCTCACTGATGAGAAGAACTAATTTTTTTACCGATACTATTTCTATGGCCTCTCGTCCTGGCATAAAGAAAATGGTTGCATGGGTTAGAAAACAAGAAATTAATTCAGCAGAAGAATTCGTAGACGTTTGCCTTTCTCTTTTTGGCCCTTTGGAAATTGACAAGCCAACCCATAAAGAATTGACACAACATGTCAACATCAAGGGCGTTTTTGAAAATACTAGATTGAAAACCGAACAATTAGAAACTAAAGATATAATAGAATTACTGCAACTTATTGTTTCTTTACGCGAATACCAATTCGCGTAAAGAATGGATGCCATCTTGTTTTACAGGTACTAAGTTATGGAATTAACAATAAATCAAAGTGATAAAGATCCAGTTCTGGTAGTCATTCAACTCACTGGTGGTAACGATTATCTCAACACAGTGATTCCTCACTCCAATCCTCTTTATCATGACTATAGACCTACGGTTCGAATAACTGAAGAGGAAACGCTAAAGATTGACTCTACTATAGGATTTCATCCCTCAATGAGTCCTCTTTTCGATCTATATAATGAAGACAAAGTTGGAATCATTCACGGTGTTGGTTATCAGAATTCTCCTCGTTCACACTTCAGGTCGATGGATATTTGGCATACTTGTGAACCAGACACCCTAGGTACTGAAGGCTGGCTCGGGCGAGCGACTCGGGACCTAGATCCCCGAAAAGAAAACGTAGCAACAGCAGTCAGTATGGGTCCCAATATGTTCCGCGCACTTTCTTCCCCGGGAGTACCAGTGGCTTGTGTCGAAGATTTGGACTCATATGGTCTTATGACCAATATTACAGATCAAATTCAACGTGAACGCATAATGGAGCGATACAAAAGATTATACTCACCAGCGTTAGGTAGCGGACCAGTCATGGATTTTCTGGGACAAACAGGCCTCGATGCATTGAAGGGAGCAGAAATATTGTCAGTAGCCCCCAGCCTTTATGATTCTCCTATCGAATATTCTGACACAACTATTTCAAAAAAGCTTAAAGGAATCGCCCAGATACATTTGGCTGGATTAGGAACACGGATATTCTATGCGGACCACGGCAGCTTTGATAGCCACTCTAACCAACAAGGCATGCTTGCATCGCTCTGGAAAGACCTGTGTATAGGGATTAGAGATTTCTTTGACGACTTAGAGCGACACAACGCGGCTGATAATGTACTAATGTTTCTCTTTTCTGAATTTGGCAGGCGCACCCATGACAACGGATCAGGGACAGACCATGGAGCAGCTGGGGCTGCTTTCATCATCGGTAAACCCGTTAAAGGTGGTCAATATGGAGAATACCCGTCAATAGAATTAAAAGATTTGGAACAAGGAGATCCTGTTCCAAATACGGATTTCAGAAGCGTATATACATCTATTATTGAAGACTGGATGAAATTAGATGCAATCCCAATTGTGAACGGCATATTCGAGAAAACAGACTTCTTTAAAGTAACCTAGATTCATTCTTAACAAAAGGAATTTTAATATTTTTCAGGCAAAATTAAAATTTAATTTTATTAATGAACTAAGGTTTAGTTCGAAAGACCTAAGATGTTAACACAAGTAGTTGGAAATCGGGTTTACGACTTCTCTCATACTGTAGGCCGTCGAGATTTAGCAATGGTTACGGGAGTTGTTGCTGGAAACAATGATATTGTATATCTTCTCAGTCGCCCAACTGAAATGGACCCTGACGCTCCGTGGGATAGAATTGGGAAAATGTCCCAAATTGGAAAATATTATATCGGTACTGATTGGGGTTCAGAAGAACTGATTAAAGAGTTCGGTTCCTACGGACAGGATGATAATCAATTCATATGGCCTGCAGGAATAGCGATCGATAAGAATGAAAATATTTATATCACTGATGAATGGTTAAATAGAGTATCAATATTCGATTCAGAAGGCACAATTCTTAGTAATTGGGGCTGCCAAAGTAGCCGCCCTGGAGGTCTAAATAGGCCATCAGGAATCGTCTCTACCAAAGATGAATCGGTTTATATAGTAGATAGTTCTACACACCGTATACAAAAATTCACCAACGGAGGCAGCTATATACTGGGCTGGGGGGAATATGGCAGAGAACCAGGACAGATGGACTCACCATGGGGAATAGCTATCGGGCCTGACGAGGCAATTTACGTAGCAGACCATAAAAATCATCGCGTTCAAAAGTTTTCTCCATCCGGTGAATATATAGCCTCATTTGGAAGCTATGGTTCAAATCGGGGTCAGTTGAACAGGCCAACAGATGTAACATTAGACGATGAGGGAGATATTTACATTTGTGACTGGGCAAACAATCGAGTCCAAATATTTGATAATGAAGGGAAATTCATAACTAGCTTATTAGGAGATGCCCAGCAGTTATCTAAATGGCAACAGCAAACTGTCGATGCAAATGCAGATGTGATTAAAGCAAGGCGTCGTGTTTACACATTAGAACCTGAATGGAGATTGGCCATGCCTACAGGACTTCACTTTGATAAAAACAGATCACGCCTGATAGTCGCTGACACACAACGCGCACGGGTTCAAATATATAACAAACTAAATAATTACATAGAAGCTCAATACAACCTTTAATCTTTCGAAAATTTTAGAACAATTAGATGAGTTTCTCCTATTGGTCTACTACAGAACCATCGGAATTAAGTCTAGCTCCTATTTCTCCATGGGGTACAGCAGGATATCTCAAATGTGCATCATCAGATAGCTCGATCCCTATCCCTGGTGCATCTGGAATTAGTAGAAATCCATCTTTTTGTGCTAAAGGCTTTTTGACTATTTCACTCTTCGGAGGTTCGAGCTCCCCAATTGGATATTCTTGTATAGTGAAGTTCGGTATGCAAGCAGCTAGTTGCAGGCAGGCCGCTGTGCTAATAGGGCTGAGTGGGTTATGCGGAACCACTCCTACATAATATGCTTCTGCTAAAGCGGAAATTTTCTTTGAATGAGTTAATCCTCCAGCCAAACAAACATCTGGACGGACATATTGAACTGCTCCAGACTTAAGCAACATTTGGAATTCGTGTATTGTGTGCAGCCGTTCACCAGTTGCTATAGGTATAGAAACATTCTGTGCCACTAAGGCCATAGCATCAAAATTGTCGGGCAAGATAGGGTCCTCATAGAAAAGAGGGTGGAATTTTTCGATTCCCTTTGCCAAAGTAATAGCCTCAGCTGGAGTCAAGCGTCTATGAATTTCTATGCACAAATCTACTTCTGTGCCAGCCGCATCTCTATATTGCTGAACTGCTTCGATTGCATCCTTCATTTTCTCAGCATGCGTTTTAAAATATGTAACGTCTCTTTCTTCGTCCAGAAATGGTGTCAAATGTCCTACCGCCGTGAAACCAGCAGATCTCGCTTCTCTGACTCCCTTAACCAATTTTTCTCTAGTATCACCAATTACATGGTAGTAAACTCTTGCCTTATCCCTAACCTTGCCTCCCATAAGCTGATATGTAGGCACATCAAAATTCTTTCCAGCTATATCCCACAAAGCTATATCAATCGCACTGAGCGCACCCATAATAGCTGCGCCTCTAAAATGACTGGTCCGATACATATTTTGCCAATGATGTTCAATTAAAAGAGGATCTTTGCCTACAAGATATCTAGCAAATTTATTAATGGCTGCTGATGAGGCTTCAAGGAATCCCCATGCTCCCGATTCACCGTAACCAACGAGGCCACTATCAGTAATGACTTTAACAAATAAATATCTATCTACGGGTACAGCTTCAACTGATTCGATTTTCATAAAACCCTCCTGTTACAGTATATAGCTAGCAAACCACCTTTATAATTTATCTCTATTGCTAGTATCAAATTTATTGTTCGTATCTATGTCTGATTCAAAAAAATAAAGAACGCTCTAAACATATCACCTTTTTCAACTTGGTAGAAATGATGATTTATGTTTCCAATTAACCCAAGACACCTCATCTATCAAAGAAAAATATTAGACGAATAGTGGCAAATTATATAGTTGCATCTCACTAACGGCAAGCAAGATAAGATTTTAAAGGATTGACACTTTCATCATGGGATTCTAGACTTTCTGAATATTTCATGGAAATGGGTTTTAAAGAATGAAACTAATCAATTTATTTGATTTCGAAAAAGCTTCTGAAGCAGTAATTTCCAGAGGACTGTGGGACTTCATTGCAGGTGGAGCAGACGACGAAATCACCCTGCGAAGAAATAGGACAGCTTTTGAACAAATCTCTTTATCTCCTCGCTTTTTATTAGATGTAAATAATCTCGACACATCAACAACAGTGTTGGGGTCTAAAATTAAGCTGCCTTTAATGATCTCTCCTACTGGTGCGCTTAAACATGTCCATATTGATGGTGATCTGGCAGTAGCACGTGCAGCTGAACATATGGATACAGTAATGATTGTTGCGACCAATTCTAACTATACGATTGAAGAGATATCTGATGCTACTATGAGCCCTCTTTGGTTTCAGCTTTATCATTACGACGATGACACCACCATAGACCTTGTCACTCGAGCTACGTCAGCCGGATACAGAGCAATCTGTGTCACCGTAGATTCTGGGCCAAGCCTTGGCAAGCAAAGGGATATACATAACGACTTCTCGCTTGACCCTAGTATTGGCATGGCCAACATCAATTCCCGTAAACATTTGGAATCAGAATTATTTCAAAATGCAAAACAGTTCCACCCACATGGCAGCCTAAGAGGCAAGAACATATTTACTTGGTCAAAAATTGAGTGGTTACGATCAATTACATCGCTTCCAATAATTCTGAAGGGTATAATGTCCCCCGAAGATGCAATCATGGCAGCGGATCATGGTATAGAAGGAATCATAGTATCAAATCATGGGGGGAGGCCATGGGACGGACTTCCATCAACCATTGAAATATTACCTAGAATTGCTGACAGTGTTGATGACCGCATGGAAATTTATCTGGACTCGGGTATTCGACGAGGATTGGACATATTTAAAGCAGTTGCATTAGGGGCTCGGGCAGTAATGATTGGAAGGCCAATTTTCTGGGGATTATCAGTTAATGGCCGCGACGGGGTTTGTTCAGTTTTGGAAATCCTTCAAACCGAGTTTAGTCGGGCTATGGCATGCTGCGGAGTAAATAGTATTTCTGAAATAAACAATTCACACGTATTGAACCCATTTGATAATTAAAAGACTCCTAGGTTATTAAAAAATTTTCTTGACTTTCTTATTTAATATTTCATCGCAGTTTCGAATATTTTAATAATGTCCCTTTGAAATCGCCTGAGCTGTATACTGTAAATGTAAAGCAAAAATACGGTAGGAATTTTCTTTGGCTAACAGCGACTCCTTTATAACAGATTACGCGCAAATTTTAATCGATACTCCACGTGCACACCTTAAATTGAAAATTGTTCAAGATAACTCTGGGTTAAAAATCACTCATAACGAACAACTTTTAATTCAGTGTTACCTTACAGTCAACGGGATGGCAGCCGGAAACTATGTCGCAAAGGCGCTTGGAACACAGATCCCTCCCCTTGGAGATTCTAAAGATGTGCGGGTTTCTTCAGGAGTCCTTTATCGAGCCATTGCGATAGCAGACTTGGATTTTAAAGAAGATGCTTCGTTAGTTATTCTTAATCGCTTGCTTGAAGAAGCCGATATTCAGCGAGGTGGTATTTCTGAAATAAGTTAACTTTTTAATGCAATTCTGCTTCTTATATATTAGTATTCAGGATTATTATTAGTTACCAATCCGCACAAAAATAAATATCTATTACTTATAAAATTATCATGCCTTCTAAAAAACGTCGCGAAGAAATTTTAAAATATGACCTTTAAATATTCTAAGTTATCGGTTGGACAAGATATTCCTATAGAAGGATTCCTTGTTGACACTAACAGTGCGATGCTTTATGCCAGCGCTGTTGAAGACTCGACAGCAATAATTGACGAAACAAACCAGCCAACTGTCGTTCCTCCTATGGCAATAGCAGCGCTAGGCCTAAAGGCCATCCTCGAATCTCTAGGAATCCCTGAAGGTGCCTTACATTCGAGCCAAGAATTGAATTTCCATGGGCCATTTGAAATTGGATCTGAATTTAATTGTCAGGCAACCGTTGAAAGAAACAGTGTTAGAAAACAATCACGCTTTGTATCAATAAAGTTATCGGTAAAAGATTACAAAAATAGAGAAGTGATGTCAGGCACCACAACGCTGATCATTCCGATAAATGGGGTCAATTAATCTGTGAAACTAGAAACAGGATTTAAGTTACCCCACTTGTCAAAAATGATCACGCAGGCAAAAATTAACCAGTATGCAAAAGCTTCAGGTGATTTCAATCCAATACATATTGATGAGAAATTTGCATATTCAACACAGTTTGGGAGTACAATTGCACATGGAATGCTTGTCGGAGCATATGTGTCGGAACTTATGGCCATGAGCTTCGGCTTTCATTGGCATAAAACAGGAAAATTGAAGTTAAGATTTAAAGCCCCTGTTTTCCCGGGAGATAATTTAACAATCCTTGGTGAAATCAAGAGCATAGCCAAGACTTCATCTGGGTCTGAGGTAACATGTACGATTATCGTTAGTCGCCAAACTGGCCAAGATGTAATTGCTGCAGAATCGAAAGTAACTGTTGAGGGTAAAAAACATGACTGATAGTAATGTAACGCGAATAGCTGTTGATGCTATGGGAGGGGACCACGCTCCAGAACAGATTGTTGCAGGAGCAGTAGCAGCAGCACAAAAAGATCAGATTAAGGTTACTCTTGTTGGAGATCCAATCATAGTGCAATCAGAACTATCAAAACACGACACTGCGGGCCTTGAAATAAAAATAGTGCCCTCTGAAGGTGTAATTGATGAAAACGAACCACCTGCCCTTGCATTACGTCAAAAGCCGAAAGCATCTATTATTGTTGCGAACGGACTCGTAAAAGCAGGGATAGTAGATGGCCTTGTGACAATGGGATCGACCGGAGCAGCTATGGCAACAGGAGCAGTTATTCTAGGCCTTCTTGAAGGAATGGACCGTCCTACAATCGGTGGGCCAATTATAGGCTTAGCTCCTAAAACTGTTGTTGTTGATCTTGGTGCAAATGTTGACTGTAAGCCGTCTCAACTTTTAAGCTTTGCTGTTATTGGAGGTGTATTGGCCAATGTTTTTTGGGGAACCGAGAATCCTAGTGTAGCCTTGCTTAGCGTGGGTAGTGAGTCGGGTAAAGGCAATCGTCAGATTAGAGAAACAACCGAACTATTTAATAAAAGCCCAGTAAACTTCGTTGGAAATTTAGAAGCTAACGATCTACCTCTTGGAAATGTAGATGTAGCAGTAACAGACGGATTTTCCGGCAACATAATCATGAAATTAACTGAAGGACTGGGTTCTGGTATAACAGAATTAATTAAGAATAAACTAGATGGAAAAGTGGCCAAATCTACTATAGATGATCTTACAAGAGAAATTTACTCTCTAACTAACGTTGTAGAATCGCATGGTGGTGGACCTCTTCTTGGGGTAAAAGGTATCAGTGTGATAGGACATGGCAGAGCTAAATTAGATTCTGTACAAAGAGCAATTAGGACTGCAAGTCAAATGTCTAATCTCAACTTCATATCAAAACAAGAAAAACAGCTACAAAAAATTCAAGGTCAAATTAAAGGATAATTATCTTAGAACTGACCAGATAAAATGGTGTAAATTTGACAACAATAGACTCGGACATCAAAACAGCACTTGTGACAGGAGCATCCAAAGGTCTTGGAAAAGCTATCGCTATCCAGCTGGCTAAGAATGGCATGCGTGTTGCAGTTAATTACAATTCATCACCCGAATCAGCTGATCAAGTAGTGTCACATATCAAAGATCTTGGCGGTGATGCATTTCCTTTCAAAGCAGATGTGTCCAAAGTTGATGAAGTCAATGATATGGTTTCAAAAATTGAGGATACATTTAACAAAGTAGACGTATTGGTAAATAATGCCGGAATCATAAATGATCAGCTTCTAATGAGAATGTCAGATGAGACCTGGCATAGTGTAATCGACACGAATTTGAATGGGACTTTTTATTGTACGAGAGCTGTACTTAGAAACATGGTTAAAAACAGATGGGGTCGCATAATCAATATTGGTTCTGTAGTGGGAGAAAGAGGTAATCCTGGCCAGAGCAACTACACTGCTTCAAAAGCAGCAATAATTGGATTTACAAAAGCTTTGTCAAAAGAGGTTGCAACTAGAAACATTACCGTAAATATAGTTAACCCAGGGTATGTTGAAACTGATACTACTGCGGTTCTTAATGAAAAACAACGTAGTCACTGGCTAAGTGTCATTCCACAAGGTCGATTTGGAGAAACAGATGACATTGCACACATGGTCAATTTCCTTGCACAAGATCACGCTAAGTACATTACTGGCCAAGTTATTTGCGTTGACGGGGGTATGGCCGTATAGCTTAATCTAGAATCCTAGATCAAAAGAGAGTACGCATTATCTATGAATTCGAGCTACAGCGAGCATTCACTTCAAGGAAAAGTTGCAATTGTAACCGGAGCCTCTCGCGGAATAGGAAGGGCTGTAGCCCTTGAACTTGCTAATAGAGGAGCCAATATTGGATTCAACTACCTCCGAAGCCATGAAGCTGCATCAGATACACAACGCGATATAGAAAGCATCGGGGTTCGATGCATTAAGGTTCAGGCACATCTTGGAGACTCGTCAAAAATCCCACCTTTATTTGATCAAGTATATCAAGAATTTGGAAGGCTAGATATATTGGTCAACAATGCAGCATCCGGCGTGCAAAAAACCTTAGAACAACTCGATGAAAAACACTGGGACTGGACAATGGATATTAACGCCAAGGCTCCCTGGTTATGCTCCAAGGAAGCAGCAAAGTTAATGAACAGCGGAGGGTATATAGTTAATATCACGAGTGAAGGTTCACGTACCGTACTACCATATTATTTTTCTGTCGGCACTTCGAAAGCTGCTCTCGAAGCAATAACAAGATATTTGGCAGTTGAACTTGCTCCTAAAGGAATTGTAGTAAATGCTGTTTCTGGTGGCTACGTTGCTACCGACGCACTTGAGCATTTTCCCAACAAAGAAGAAATGCTTTCCAACGCCAAGCGCAATCCAAGTAAAAAAATGGTAACCCAGGAGGACATTGCAAAGGTAGTAGCTTTTCTCTGTTCCAAAGACGCAAAAATGATACTCGGTCAAATAGTAGTTGTAGACGGTGGAGCTACTTTGGCTCAACTAGAATAGCTATAAGATTATTGCTCATTTTGAAGAACCACCTTAACATTCGTATCATTATTATCAATAAGTAAACTTGCTCCACTTATTGCTTCCCGTTTACGGATATATCCAAGTCCAATCCAAGAATTCGTGGTAGGTTCAATAATAGAAGAAGTTATGATCCCTACTTGTTTTCCATCTTTCATCAATCGAGTATTAGGCTCAATCTCCTTGCCTAATTCTGATCTGAAACCAACCAAGCACTTCTGTACCTTGTCATAAGTATTAAGACGGGCGATAACTTCTTGGCCAATATAGCAACCTTTAGTGAAACTTATTTTGCTAATTAACCCAGCTTCAAGTGGATTGAAAGCATCTGTTAATTCAGCTCCAAATCGAGGTATGTATTCCCGTATCCTAATTGACTCTAGTATTTCGCAGCCTAAATTTGTTAATCCTGTCTCTACTAAGTCTGTTTGAAGCATCGAAGAATATTCTTCTGTTGAAATGACATCATATGATCTGACACCACCAAAATCTCTTCTTACAATCAATGGGCCTTGTGTTATTTGATATTGAGACCCTTCTTCAATTGGTTCGGCTTCTATACCGCATATAAGAGATAAGATTTTTGCCGCATCCGGACCCATAACAGATATGATCTCAAATTTCCCTGTAATATCTTGAACTACAGCATCTTCCATAATTGTGTAACGATCTATCCATTCGAGCACATTTTCGTTGTTCCCTGGACTAGTAAACATCAAAATATTTTGACCTTGTCTTAGTACGAAAACAACATCTACTACACGACCTTTGGATGAAGTAAGAACCGTCTCTAGCCCATGATTATCTGGCAGCTCCATTAAAGCATTCGTAGACATCCGGTTTAGCAAGTCGAGAGCGTCTTCTCCTGTGTACCGAAGTATGCCATAATCACGCTCCACGAAACCACATGCATATGAGGATTCCGGGAAATATTCACCAAAATAATCTACATCCATAGAAAATAACCATTCCGCTGACAAAGAAATAGTTTATTGAAGCAAATTTCTCTTCTTACTGAGAATTATCTAACAACTTGGTTATACACCAAACGATGTGCCACAACCACAGCTTGTCTTTGCATTGGGATTGTTAAAAACAAATCCCTTTCCATTCAACCCGCCTGAATATTCTAATATTGTACCGGCCAAAAAAACATATGATTTCCGGTCAATTCCTAGCTTGACACCATGCTCCTCAACAATCTTATCGTCCTCCAAGAATTCATCTACAAGATCAAGAACATATGTAAGGCCCGAGCAACCACCGCCTTTTACACCAACTCTCAAATGAGAACCCGGTTTCCCAGACTGTTCTGCAAAATGCCTAACATGCTGAGCTGCTTCAGGGCTGATACTGATTGTTAGAGGCTTAGGTTTTTCTTTAGCTGAAACCATTAGTGATAATTGCCAATATAAATAGACTAAATAAAACTTGTAATTCACCTAAATTTTACTACCACTGTCATAGTTCGGTCAATCAGTGAACAAAAGCATTGTCAGAAATTCCTTAAATCTTGTCAATTTATTGAGCGTCATTATTATATTTTGTGTACACTAATAGAATCTAAACCAAACATTTTCTAGCTGAGGTAAGCTTTTGAAAAAAATCTTCGGGGGAATTGTGCCGGCAGTTATCACTCCAATGGATTCCAGCGGCGAAATCAATGAAGACGCTTTGAGAAAGGTTGTGGAATTTAATATTAATTCAGGGGTTCACGGCCTATGGGTTGCAGGAGGGACGGGTGAAAGCATCCTGTTATCTGATGAAGAAAACACCATGATCTCAAAAATCGTGTCCGAACAAAATGAAACAAGGGCCAATATAATCATGCATGTTGGATCACCAACAACCACAAGGTCAGCATATCTTGCAGAACAGGCTGCAAAGGCAGGAGTGGAGGCTATCTGTTGCGTTCCACCATTTTTTTACAAAGGTAGTGACGATCAAATTGTCCAACATTATAAGACTGTAGCAAATGCTGCTAATCTTCCCTTTTTCGTCTACAATTTACCTGATGCAACTGGAGTAGAAATCACTCCGTCCTTAATGAGCAAAATTCAAGATAATGTGCCCCAGCTTACAGGCTTAAAACATTCTTCCCAAAATTTCGATAATGTCCGTACCTTCTCTAAAATGGGATTGCGATGTTTCATAGGAAGTTCTAGGCAACTATTACCAGCCTTAACAGTAGGTGCAGCAGGTTGTGTTGACGGTCCTCCAAGTGTTGCTCCTGAAATTTGGGTGTTACTTTGGGAACAATATTCCAAAGAACAATTAAAGAAAGCTGAATTGACACAAGACCGTGCTATCGATTTCGCAGAATTGATAGCAAAAGGTGGTTATTTAGCAAATATTAAAGCTTTGACCGGATATAGATTGGGAATCGATTGCGGAACTCCAAGAAATCACGATATACAGCTTTCAGTCGAGGAGCTTGAGACACTCATAAGAGAAGCATCTCTTTTAGGAATTGATAGAGCAATATCATAGCAAATGCCCGGTTACAAAAAGAAGCGTCTCTAAATCAGCGAGCCATAATTTAACACAGTTTTATTTAGTTGTAATCTTCAATTAAGATATATATCTTTGAAATTTTCACAGCCTGACATCAAGATTGGAAAAGTAGAGATATTTACACTCAGTGACGGATGGGTGAAATTTCCAGCACACAAGTTTTTTCCAAGCCTCAGCGCCGAAACCTGGTCTTCCTCTGAACAGATTATTACATTGAACTTGGGATCTTTTCTACTGAAATCAAATGAATCAACCATTCTTGTTGATACTGGCTTGGGACATGAAACTCCATCTGATTGGGAACATGCTATGGCAGGCTTATTAGATATTTCTCTTAAATCTAGAGGCTTTCAGCCTGAACAAGTAGATATTGTAGCCATTACACACCTACATGTTGATCATGTCGGTGGTAATGTTCAATGGAATTCTGATATCGGTACCCCGGCGTTCAGTAACGCTGTTTATTATATTCCAGAAGCCGATTGGAATTTATTTGGTCCCAGATCAAATTCTCGTTCGCTAGGATATTTACGTAGACAAGTTACTCCCCTTTTAGAGATGGGAATAATGAGATTGGTGAAAGGCGCAACTAAACTGACGAACGAAATATCAACTTGGCCTAGTCCAGGGCATACACCAGGACATACCTGTTTTCTTATTTCATCCGAAGGGGAAACAGGCCTAGTTCTTGGTGATGCCATTCATCACCCATCTCAAATTACAACTCCTGCATGGACTTCTAGGGCAGACAGAGACAGCGTTACATCTTATAAATCAAGAGTTAAGATTATCGAATACCTAGAAAACAACTCTGGTATAGCATTAGCAGGCCACTTTCCGCATCCAAATATAGGACGTATTTCAAAAAAGCCTGATCGCAGATCATGGGAACCAATAGAGGCATAGAATTAGATACCTCTATTATCTTTTCTTTAATTAAAATTTACCTTATATTCTATTGACCTAGTAGTGAATCGCCCTTCCCACTCCCCCTCCTGAAGCTATAGCGTCCCCAGTAATTGCTATCGATTTTGGCGAAGCCAGAAAAGCTACAACATAAGCCACTTCCCTAGCATCTATCAATTTAAATATCGAGTTACCCTTAGACATCGATGACTCTACAACATCGGTTGTCAGGTTCTCTTGATTGGCACGTCTTTTTATGTTCTCTGATGTAGCTTCTGTCCTGGTCAATCCTGGATGAACTGTTGTTACATTTATACCATGTTCACCCAACTCATCTGCTAAATTCTTTGTCATTGCAGACACTGCCACATTCCTGACACTTCCAATTAAAGATCCTGAGTTCCTAGCAGCCATACCACTGATATTAATTATTCGACCCCATCCCTGTCGCATCATATAGGGTGCTACAAGTTGAGCGCATCGAAGGTAGCCTAGAACCTTTACGTTAATCTCTTCTAAAAACATATTGTCAGTAATCTCGTTTAAAGACGGAACGGCAGACTGTCCACCTGGCTTAGCAGCATTATTAATCAAAATATCTATCTTTCCCAAATTGCTAATAGTCTCGTTAACCATCCGAGTCACCTGCCCTATATCTGAAGTATCTGCTTTTAGAGGAATAACGCGTCTCCCACTCTCATTCGCCAATTCGAGAGCAGTTTTCTTAAGCTCTTGAAATCCCCGGGCTGCAATAACTAAATCTGCTCCTTCACATGCTAATTCACGTGCTATGGCTTTTCCTATTCCCTTGCTGCCTCCTGTCACAATTGCAACTTTATTTTTAAGTTCCAAATTCATGTCTTCTCCTTGTTAATCATGCTACCAATTGCAATAACATCGCACTTGTTTTTCCCGGTAATCAATATTGACTAATTGATACCTAAACACTAGACTCCCGTCACGTATGATAAAGCATAATTTAGGTTACAAAAAGACGGGTTGGTACTCTGCATTACCTCAACTCTACCATGCAACAAAGAACAGATTAGTTATAGGAATACCTTCGTCACGATTCCCTGATCACTTTCATGTAGATACTAAATCCCGATTTATTGTATTAGAGTCAACAGATTTAGGCACTTCATGGATACCAACGAATGATCAGTCAATTCCTTTCAACTAGCCCGATTCTAATCCACGTGAACGTTATGACCGATTCGCCAATATTATGCCAAATGGCTCATATTTATGTGCAGAATTAGCAGGATGGGAAATTTAACATTCTGTAACCAACAAGCATGTTGAACTAGTTTTTGGAATGAACTAGGCCCATAGGCCCCCTAGGATCGGATGCTCCGTCAAAGTTCAAATCTTTATCAATCACTACAAGTTGAGCACGTGCCTGATTATCAGATAACGAAGCTGCGTCATGGTGTACTTGGTGACCTTGATTCTTAAGCTGGTTAACTAGATCAGAACGAATTGTTGCCTCACACCAAACTTTATCACTTTCAGCATGAATCCGGGGAGCTGTAACGGCTTCAACGGCGGTCATTCCAAAATCAACGACATTTGTAAATACCTGTACTAGAGCACTAAGAATTGCGTTTCCTCCAGGAGCACCAAATACTACTTTAACAAGGCCGTCTTTGAAAGCCATACTCGGCATCATTAAGTGGATTCTGGCTTTGCCTGGACCTATCGATCCAGCCCTACCTTCCCTAGGATCAAATCTATTCATCCCGTTGTTATAAACAAAACCCAACCCTGGTGTGACAACTCCTGATACATTACCCAGGCTGTGTGTGATAGTTGCGACATTACCTCTTTCATCAACCACTATAAGGTGAGTCGTATCCGTATCTTCAGGATAAGAGTTAACTGCGCCCAGACTCCCTTGCGTTATCAACTCGCTTATAGCTGTTGCCCTATCTTGAGAAATAATTTGTTGCAAAGATTCATATCCAATAACATCAGGATCACCTAGAAAATCAACACGGTCCTGATTAACTAGCTGAAGGATAGGGGCCAGATTTTGAAGATATTCAGTCCCTCCATGATCCATAGATGATACTCCAAGCTTTTGAAATACATTCAATGCCTCAATAAGTAATGGGCCTCCGCCTGGCGCAGAATTGGAGAATACCTCGTAGCCAGAATACAAAGTGGAAACAGGCTTATATATTTTCGTTTTATATTGGTAAAAATCCTCTCTTGTGACAAAAGATCCATTAGATTCCAAATCATTCGCAATTATATTTGCTAATTCACCTTTGTAAAAATCAGATGGTCCTGCCCGAGAAATCCTTTCAAGCGTATCTGCAAAATCAGGGGTAGGTATCACCTGTCCCACTTTACGGTGATTCCCATTTTTCTCCAGAAAGATAGCTGCAGCATTAATATTTGCTTTTACTCGCGAATTTATGTCTGGTTCATATTCTATAGAAGCGCCGGGGGTTAGATTCCTTTCGAGTTGGGGCGTAACGACTATTCCATTTCGCGCCATATCAATACTAGGCTTAACTAATTCAGACCATTTCATTGTAGAAAACTTGCTGTGTAAATCTCCTAATACAGCCATAGTCCCTGGAACACAAATTGAACTGTATCCCATAGTGCTTCTAAAATCTTCAAACTGGCTACTCCCAGACACTTCAGTTTCTCCAAGATAATCGTCAGACCACATACTCTCAGACGCTAACGAACCGGCCCTCAAACATCCGTCAATGACTAAATGTCTGTTTTGATGTGGAGAGAATAAATGTGCCGACATCATTCCTGCGACTCCGCAGCTAAAAGGCAGTACTGACATCTGTACAAATGCTGTAGCAATAGCTGCATCGAAAGCATTCCCTCCAGCCTCAAGAATCTTGGCCCCTTCTTCAGCTGCACGAGGATGGACACAGGCTACAATTCCTCTCATGAAACCCTCTCTATTTTTATTTTCACATTCATTAATACATAGCGACCCTGTATTAAACCATCCAATCCAGAAATCTTTAGAAAATCCCAGCGTGTATCTGGAGAGCAGTTATTTAACATGAAGCTTTCGCTCAAATCCAGTTAACACCTCACAACCTGTGTCTGTTACAAGTGTAGTTTCACTAAAAGCCACTCCATATTGCCCTATTCTCCGCAAAGCAACAGGATGATGGAAAACCATACCAGGTTCCATGACGGTTTCTTGTCCAAGACTGATCGTAGATGTTCCATCGGCCCATCCGGGTGGCAAGCTCACTCCAACAGCATATCCAAATACCCCATGAAACACGAAGTCTGAACCGGCTTTGTCTATGCCCTTCCAACCAGCTCTAGCAACCTCATCGGCCGATACCCCGGGTTTAATAGCACTTATCACATTATCGAGAGCAACTAAACACGCATCGGCAGTCTTAAGAACCTCATCACCAGAAGCACCAATTGTAACTGTCCTCATAATTGGAGCTGTATAACGTTGATAGCTTGCACCCATTTCTAGCAAGATAACGTCCCCTTTTTCAAGACATTTCCTTTTATGGCTAGAATGAAGAATCCCTGAACGTTTTCCTGAAGTCACAATTGGAGAAATTGAAAAATACTCACTTCCGTTTCCGATTAAAGCTGTATTTGCTGCTGCCGCTATATAGTTGTCTGAACTGTTTTCTCGGGCTGCTTCCACGGCTGCCTCTATTCCTTTATCTGTGATGCTTGCCGACTGCCTAATATGATTAATTTCTTCTCTACTTTTGATCTTTCTCAATGACTGGATAAGATCAGAGCCATCAATAATTTCACTTTCTGGAAAAACCGAGTTTAATTTCTCATTCTGTGCCAAATTAAAACCAAGACAATTTTTCTCAATTGCTATCCGAGAATTTGGAAACCCAAAGTCTGATATTAATTTTCCCAAATAGGCTTCCTGACCATACCCTGGTTCATATCCGTAAACATCACTGAGCCAGGTATGTAACACTGCCATTCCCAATTCTGGTGGCCATACCACGAGAATGGGATCATTATCATGAGAAATTATAACTGTTTCACCGCCAAATACAGCAAAAGTTTGGAAACCGGATATGTATAAGACATTTGAAGGTTCCCGTGTAATCAACAAATCAACTCCAATCCTAGTCATACCAGACCTGATTCCCTCAAGGCGCCTCCGATACTCAGGGATACTGAACGCCAATT
>CEUZ01016037.1_pt1 | contig 55331 bp, 46 predicted proteins | sample 361511 | NCBI WGS metagenome assembly CEUZ01 (sample SAMEA2622822, study PRJEB7988) | marine metagenome | biome: marine biome (ENVO:00000447); feature: surface water layer (ENVO:00002042); material: "saline water (ENVO:00002010), including plankton (ENVO:xxxxxxxx)" | depth 5 m
AGACTGAATCAGTTTATAGATAAGACTAATTGAAATGCTCAAATGGATACTTAGTGGAATTTTAATGGTTCAGTATAGATTGACTAAAACCAGTTTTATTATGCACGGAGAGGGGGGTATTTAAAAGGTTGATAAGAGACGGCTAAATGAGGTGTTTCAATCCTGGTATTGCCTTGGTGGCGGGACTTCATTAGAGCTTCAAGTGCACCTGTAGTTAGCAAGGTTCGTTCTGAAGGATATTGAGGTTTTCCACTGTTGAACATCTTTTGGATATTCAAGGCCTGATAACTAAAGTTCAAATCGCTACTGGATCCGCTCGCAAAACTAGTAGACTGAATTTGTCCCTCCACACTCGCAGCGTATCCCCATCCCCGAATGTGGTATGGAAGAATCATGCATGCTGCCCGAAAACCGTCTCTGTATTCCAGTAAAAAGACTGTAGGATTAGGGCAGTTATTTTTCATCTCGCCAGACATTTTATCTTTGATTTTCTGTTCAGCTACTTTTAAAAGAGTTTTTGACCATATACCTTTGTCACCTGCCTCCCACACCGATTGTCCTTCTAGGCACTGTACAGCAGCGATTCCTTTTTCACCCCCGGTTCGCCTTTCAACCATACATTGCAACGCTTCCAAGTTGTGGAAACCATATGATTCGAGACCGCCTTGATAAGAATGGATGTATCCTAAAGACAGGGCTTCATCGATTGAAGAATCGACGTTATGTTCTAGTTCTGGGTCACGTTTTGATACTGGTAGAGAAGATCCGGCCATCAGGGGTATGTCTAGATTTATTGCCTTATTGTAAATTTGTTGTGCATCATCCCAGTTATATGAAAGATGTTTGTCTAAAAATACAGGTACCGATTTGTCTGACAAAGAAAATACCGCACAAACGCTTTCAAAAAAGTGTCGTCGAGGGTAAATTCTCTGATCTAAGTGGTTTAGTGGATAATCACCATGTTCGCCGATAATTATAACTCCGTCCACTGCTAGTTTGCCATCGTTCCATCTAGACGATGTTGGCCAATCTCCTAGGGGGTCGGCTGGCACAAGAGTTAAGGCGCTCCGAATACTTGGAAATAAAGATACTCCATTATCTTGTGCAAACTGCATCCCAATATCCATGGGGTGGAATTGATCTATGTAGAGAGATGTTAACTTTACATCAGGCAGAATTATTCCCTTTTGGGTAGGAAACCCTCTGGCAAATTTGGATACTATTAGATTGGCATGAGAGCCAGGGAAATACGTAGTTACAATTGCTGCAATGGATTTTCTGCTTTCCATTTATGAATTACCTAAATCACATCACGAGTTCTTAGAGTTTTTACTACATTTGTATATTGCAACGGTACCTAGTCCTAATTTTTCATAAGAATCTACTTTTAGTCCAGAATTTTCAATAACATTACATAGCTCACTAGCGGACAAAAAACCACTAACAGATTCCGGCAGGTAGGTATATGCTTCCCGATCCTGTGCAAAAAGTAATCCAAGCCAGGGGGTGATATATTTGAAACCTAGGTTAAGAATCTTTGTCATCAGGTGCTTTTCATCTGCACGAATAATTTCTAGTACTATTAATTTACCGTCGTCAACTAGGACACGGTAGATCTCTTTAAGTGCCAGATTCAAATCCATAAAATTGCGCACACCGAACCCAATTGTTACAAATAAGAAGGAATCATCTTTAAAAGGTAATGAGTGAGCATCTCCCACTAAATATTCAATTATTTTGGTTTGGTTTTGGACTCTTGTTTTATCTTGCGCAATAGGGATCATCCGGCTAGCGAAATCAATACCGACTACATAAGTGGTTTTAGGATGAGAAGCTAATTCAATTGCGAAATCACCTGTACCAGTGGCTATATCTAGAGCCTTTCCATCAGCCTGACTATCAATAATTTTTACTGCTTGTTTTCTCCAGGCATAATGGCGTCCAGCGGACATAATTGTATTCAGCAGATCATATCTGCCTGATATCCGCGAAAACATACGCATGACGTATTTAGCTCGGGTTTTTTTGTTTAAGCCAGGCATATCAATATTCTAATTCATTGATGGTTTTTATTATTTTGGGCAATTCTTTTAGTATATCGCTAGCAATCATACCTGCTTCACCAATCTTATCTCTGGCCATTTCGCCGGCTGATCCGTGCAAAAAAACACCGAGAGAGGCAGCATTAACTGAACTAATGCCTTGGGCTAAAAGTGAAACTATAATACCTGATAGAATGTCCCCGGTTCCGGCCGTAGCCAGTCCTGGATTGGCAAAAGGGCTAATAAATCTTTCACCATTCGAAGCTGCTACGATAGTGAAAGGGCCTTTAAAGACTACAATTTGTTTCCAGTCTAGTGAAGATTGGGTTGCAACTTCAAGTCGGTTTGTTTCCAGTTGACTAATTGGCTTACATGTTAGTCTTGACATTTCACCCAAATGAGGCGTGAGTATGCAGGGGTTTTTAATGCGTTTCCACCATTCGCTTGTCTTTGAAATCGCATTTAGACTGTCTGCGTCAAGAATCGTGGGAGGTAAAGGTGTATCTGAAAACAAGATGTTTTCAATAAACGATTGGGTTTCTATATCTTGGCCTAATCCGCAACCAATCATAAGAGAATCATAGTTTGGGATCTCTTCAAGCACTTGCAAATATGCTTCCATATCTAATTTGCCAGGACTACTTTCAAACAGCGGAAGCAAGGTTGCTTCAGTTGTCAATGGACCCATTGTTTTTGACAGGCTAGAAGGGATCGCTAGTGTAATTAAACCAGCTCCTGTACGCACTGCTGCTGCAGTTGCTAGTTCCGCAGCTCCTTTGTATTTACTGGAACCTGCAACTAATAAAGCTTTGCCAAATGTACCTTTGTGGCTGTTTAGTGGCCTTTCAGGGACCAAAGATACAGCCCACCTTTTTGTCATGAGGTTTAAATTAATTTCATCGTCAAGATTCGAAGGTATCCCGATGTCAATAATTTGCAATTTACCGATGAATTTCGCCGCAGGAAGTTTGTATAGCCCTGTTTTGGGCCTTCCTAAGACAAAAGTAAAGTCACTTTTTAACGTTGCGGGGTCAGCTGATCCTGTATCTACATCAATGCCTGAAGGAACGTCTACAGAAATGATTTTTAATTCTGGGTGGATGTTTTTAGCTGAAGCAACCTGGTTGAAAATTTTCCTAATCAACCCGATTAAAGGCCTTGAATTCCCTATCCCCAAAACTGAATCGATAACAATACTACTAGAATTTAGTAAGGTAGAAAAATCAGGAATGGGGTTCTGGTTAAACACGTCAATAATTAACGTGCCTTGCCGTGCCACTAGGTCTCTCTTCGGATCATCATCTGGGCGCTTGGCTAAAATAGCTACAACGACACGATAACCCCAAGAACGAAGAAAGCGTGCCAAAACAAGGCCGTCACCTCCATTATTTCCAGGACCAACTAAAACAAAAAATTGAAAACCAGTGATGCTTCGGAACATTGAACGGATACAACGAGCCATTCCCAAGCCGGCATTTTCCATCATTGCTGAATCGGCCACTCCTTGCTGGTTGGCACATTGTTCCAATATTCGCATTTGATGGGAAGAAACGATCTTCATTGAAAGAGAATTTAAAAATTTAAATACTTATCGAGAAATTCTAGCATATGCAGGAAGTTCTTTTCCCGTTATTTGAAAGCGATATATTTGGTGTGTGAAACACAGCATAATTTTTGAATATCAGTAATGTTAAGATTGGTCCTAGGTTCAATCTTCAGCTGGGGGATAATATGAAAAGAACTTATCATGTCGTCATTACATAATAGTATTAGGTCGAATATCAACTGGGTTTATGGTGAGACGTAAGGTAGCAACCATAATAATGATTCCCAAAAACCAGATACTTACCAAACAAATTAATAGACTACAAGGAATAATGTCCCTATGTTAAGAAACTGTCGATATTTTTTTACAACAGGGCTTCTAATAGCAACGCTAGCATGTACTAATTTCACAGATATTCGTGGAAATGACAATGACGATTTAAAAAGTAGCGATAAGATAAACAATACTTTATCAGCAGATTCGAAGTTGAAGAATTTTGAAAAACAAGACAACCTAACAACTCCTTTAGTACGGGATGGAAGCCCAATAGCAAGTAAAGAATTGCCTAGTAATATAGGAACAAAACTGGATCTTGGTTCCGGTAAATTAGCTAAAGATTTTGAAGCGGAACTGATTAATGGCCAGAAAGTGAAACTATCTGACTATCTTGGCAATGTTGTAGTTCTTAATTTTTGGGGCACGTGGTGTCCTCCCTGTAGGGCAGAAATGCCTGCATTACAACGCACTTGGGACGAATATAAAGATAAGGGCGTTGTATTTCTTGGTGTAGCTATCTATGATGAAACTGTCGAAGTAGCGACTTTTGCAGAACGCTATGGGATAACATATCCATTAGCAGTTGATACAGGAGCAAAATTAATTGTCGATTATAATGTCACTACCTTTCCAACCACATTTTTGATAGATAAAGCTGGTAATGAAAAGCGACGAATAGTAAACCCCGTAAATGAGGGTTTTTTGAGGATCTTTCTTAAAGGATTATTGAAAACAGACTAGTGATTTTTTTTCAGTTATACAGTAAATGTAAAAAAGAGTTCAGTTAATTTCCAATAGGCTCAAAAATATAAAAGAGTAGGTGTTTATCCAAATGGCTGATCCAAAAGATGTGCCAATAACAAACAAAAAGTCTGATACGGATGCTACTAGACTCCTAGAGACAAGTCGGCCTGTCGTGTCCGGAACAAGAGGAATCATTTCTAGTGGACACTATCTTACCTCAATGGCTGGAATGAGAATGATGTTGATAGGTGGGAATGCTTTTGATGCTGTTGTAGCGTCCGTGCTTGCGGCTTCGGTAGTTGAGCCAATAGCTTCTTGTTCTTTAGCAGCAGAAACAGTTTTTATGATTTACGATGTAGATACAGGCGATATCCGTTCTTTATCTGGACAGGGTACAGCACCAGATCTAGCAACGATAGAATTTTATCGTTCTCGAAATCTTAACGAGATTCCAACAGGACCTGGTTTGCAAGCTCCGTTGTCATTCACAGTTCCTGGTGCAGTCCACGCAAGCCTTGCACTACTACAGAAATATGGGACAAAAAGCTTCAAAGAAGTAATAGAACCTGCACTACAATATGCAGAGGCCGGGATCCCTCACTATCAATATATGATAAATGCTCTTGGAGCCGAATCGACAAGGCAACAGTTTAAACTATTTCCACCAGGGGGTAGTCAGATTTTTTATAACCAAGGCAATTTACCTAATGAACAAATGCTTCTGATTCAGCCTGGCTTGGCCAATATTTTTAAAATTATGATTGATGCTGAAGTTTCCCAAAAGGGGACTAGATTGGAAGGTGTTAGTGCAGCGAGTGACGCATTTTACAAGGGTGATATAGCTCGATCTATTTCTCAAGCCTCAACAGATGTAGGCGGAATTCTCCGATACAAAGATATTGCGCAATACGAATCCAGCTTTGAAGATCCGTTAAGCGTATCGTTTAGAGGGTATGATATATGCTGTCAAAGAACTTGGTCCCAAGCAGGGGTTTTGCTACAGGCATTAAATATACTTGAACAGTTTGATCTCAAGGATATGGGTCATAATAGTGCTGAATATATTCATACTGTTACAGAAGCAATGAAATTGTGCCTTTCAGATCGAGAATCTTACTATGGAGATCCAGAGTTTGCTGATGTACCAATATTAGAATTGTTATCCAAAGAATATGGGATTTCGCGTGCAGGAATGATAGACCAAAGGAAAGCTTGTCCAAGTCTTCCTGAAGCAGGGTATGTTGATAATAATATCCTAAGTGAGACATCACGAGTACTTGATTTAAATAACAGTGAGGTTGCAGATACCAATGCTATTGAAGGAGGCACAACCCATATTGCTGCAATAGATTGTGATGGGAATATTGCGTGTGCTACCCATAGTGGCGGTTCTTTTGGCAAATCGGTTTTTTTCCCAGAACTAGGATGTGCTCTTAGTACAAGATCAGAGATGTTTAATTTAAAGGAAGGTCATCCGAATGCTGTTGAGCCGAGAAAACGGCCGCGCACAACTCTTGTCAACTATCTCGCAGTTAAGTCTGGAATCCCTGTTATGTCTTTTGGCTGTCCTGGCGGAGATCACCAATCCCAAGCAAATTTACAACTAATATTGAACACACTTTTATTTGGGATGGATCCACAATCAGCTATAGAGAGTCCTAGATTTGCTAGTGATAGTGCACCAGACTCCTTTTATCCACATAATGTATATCCAGGTCAATTGTCACTTGAGCCTGGAATATCAGATGACATAGCTTCCAGCCTTTCTTCCTTAGGACATAAGGTGGTTAGGGCTGATGTATGTGGCATGGGCGCAACGGTTACAAGACGAAATCTCGATACGGGAATATTGAGTACTGGAGCTGATCCAAGAAGGACTTGCTATGCTTTAAGCTGGTGAGGTGGAAAGCAGGATAGTGTTTTATATAACTCGAAGCCCAAGACACTATCCTTTCTATTTTTCAACGAACTGCGCCAATTTGCGCTTAAGCAGACCCTCTTTACTCTTGACCGCAACCCCGTTAGTTGAGGTATTCTCTGCTTGGCGAACAGATAGAGATTTATTGCTATAGTGGAAAATTTGAGAATTAAAAGGATACAGTATTTTGATAGATAGGATTCTAAAATCCCAATTTTACGTATCAGATTCTTCTTTTTTGCCACAAATATTTAGCGACTGGTGATTTATGATTGAGATTAATAAATATTCGGTTATAAAGCTGATAATTTTTTTTGGTCTATTTGCAGTAGCTTGCAGCCAGGCCGAACCAACTATTTATTTCACATCGGATCGGGATGATAATTTGGATATATATTCAGTTGGTATCGACACAAAAGAACAACGCAATCTTACCCAAAGTGGAAGTGACGAATTTGGCCCTTTACTTTCTCCCGATGGACGATTGGTTGCTTTTTTATCTGAAAACCAAGGCAATATCCATGTGGAAGTTATTGAATCCGACGCAAATCTTAATGAATCCACCCGTTATAAAGTGGCTTCCGCTGAAGGTATTCAAAGTCATAGATGGTCGCCAGATTCCAAACGTATTGCATATGTGGCTGTTAACAGACAGGTTGGAAACGTCTATGTAACCGATGTTAATGATAACAAAACTATGTTTCTTACAGGATTAGAGGCAGATGAGGTTGGAAGCTGGTCAAGAAATGGCAAGTCTATTGTATTTGCGGTTCATGCAGGACCAAAACAAGGAATTTATATCAGAAATCCAGACGGAGTTAACGAGTTTCGGTTAACTGAATACCCTGACTTTTCTCCTGTTTGGTCTCCAAATGGAAGAAATATCGCATTTATTTCTACAAGGGATGATAGTCCTGAAATTTATATGATGGATGCTGAAGGGAAAGATTTACAGAGACTGACTAACAATACTGTCATTGAATCATCGATTTCTTGGTCGCCAGATGGCCAAAGGATACTTTTTGTCTCAGGATTGGGTAATGAATCTGAAATATATACTGTACGTACTGATAAAAGTTCTGAAGGAAGAACTCCTGTTCGTTTAACACATAATGAAGTTATGGAAGATCAGCCTGTTTGGTCCCCTGCTGGCGACAAGATAGCCTTTGTTTCTTATCTTGATGGTGATGCCGAAATTTTCTTTATGTCACATGATGGTAAAGATCAAGTACGACTTACAGACAATGAATTTGAGGACACAGACCCTACTTGGTAAAAGAAGCTGTTATTGTAGGTAATACGGCCACGTTGATATAATTTGCTCGGGATCATATCTTTCAGTTTTCAGAGAATGAAATGTCTAAAACAAACAATACAAATGAAGTAGAATCAGGCAAGAAATACTCGATCGTTATAGTCAAGGCTGGGACCACATTGCTTACCAGGGGCGGAGAGCGCTTGAATTTGCAAGTGATGTCAAATATTGTTGAACAAATTGCGAAGCTTCGTAAGCAGGGTATCAAGGTTATCATTGTTACATCTGGTGCAGTTGCAGCTGGACGGCATATATTAGGAATAACCAATACGACAGCAGAGATTCCTTTCAGACAGGTATTAGCAGCAGCAGGCCAAGGTCGACTGATGCAAGCATATGAACAACTTTTTGATTGGCACCAAATCCCGGTAGCACAAGCACTCCTATCTCGGAAAGATTTAATTGAGCGACTTGGCTATTTGAACATTAGGAATACTTTATTATCTCTTTTGGAACTCGATGTAGTTCCTATCATTAATGAAAATGACGTTGTAGCAGTTGATGAACTTGTAGGTGATGCGTTTGGTGATAACGATAACCTATCAGCTATGGTGGCCAATCTTGTTGATGCCGACTTATTGGTAATGTTAGGACAAGTGGAAGGACTGTTTACTGCTGACCCAAATATTGATTCACAGGCGAAACTAATATCGACTGTTGAAAAACTGGATAATCGTATTACCGGCATGGCTGGAGGATCTTGGGGGAATACTGGCCAAGGGGGCATGTCGACCAAGCTAGAGGCAGCGCAACTGGCTACAGCTTGCGGTGTAGACGTGGTCATAGCTAGTGGGTTGCTTCCAGATACCCTTATCAGGTTATCTAGAGGTCAGAGGACGGGTACTTTTTTCCCCGCAACAGCTTCAAAAATGGAAAGCAGAAAAAGATGGATGCTAAGCGGCCTTTCCACAAAAGGTCAAATCGTAGTGGATAATGGGGCGGTAGAAGTCGTCTTGAATGAAAACAGAAGCTTACTTCCGGCCGGCATAACGCATGTTAGAGGAGAGTTTGAAAGAGGGGACATAGTAGCAATCTTGGATGATAGCAACAAGCAGTTCGCTGTTGGTATAACGAACTATAAATCGGCAGATTTAGAAAAAATTAAAGGCCATCGATCTAAAAATATCGAATCCTTAATAGGACATGAATTCGGAGAAGAAGTAGTTCATAAAAATAACATGGTTAAAACATCAGCGAACTACCTACCCAAAACTATAGAAGAAGAGCGCCAGAAATGAATTTAAAAGAAGGATCAATCGACCTGAATTTAATAGGACGAAAAGCAGTAAATGCTTCGAGGGAACTGTCGAAATTATCTTCCGAAGTAAAGGCGCAGGCTCTTGTTAATCTAGCAGAATGCCTACGTGACAGACAATCTGAAGTAATAGATGCCAACAGGCATGATTTTCAGAGAGCGACTCAAAATAAAATGTCGAATGCCCTGACTGACCGACTAATACTTGAAGCAAACACATTAGAAAATATGGCACAGGACGTATTAAGGATTGCATCGTTATCGGATCCTATTGGAAGAGAGCTAGATATGAAGATCCTGCCTAACGGGCTTCGAGTTGGTAAAGTTAGTGTCCCAATTGGAGTGATCGGTGCAATTTATGAAAGTAGACCAAACGTTACGGTTGATATTGCATCGCTTTGTTTTAAATCGGGAAACGCGGTGATTTTGAGGGGTGGAAGTGAGGCAGCTAGCTCAAATAGGGTTCTTGCTTCTATTATACGCGATGGATTTGCAGTATCAAATATTCCTGATGACGCAGTACAGCTAATAAATTCATCAGATCGCAAGCTTGTAAAAGAGATGCTTCTAATGGACACATATATTGATTTAATAGTACCGAGGGGAGGTGCTGAGTTAGTAAGCCTTGTGGCGAATGAAGCACGTATGCCAGCTATAACTGGCGGGGTTGGGGTATGCCATACTTATGTTGATGAAAAAGCTGATTTAGACATGGCAAAAGAAATAGTGAACAATGCAAAGGTGCAAAGACCTTATGTTTGCAATGCCCTAGATACTGTGATAATCCATTCATCTGTGGCGTCAGATTTTCTGGATAAAATAATGAATCAATGGGCAATAGAAAAAGTTGAAGTAAGGGCAGATCTGCGTACTCGAAGTATACTCGGTCAACGAGATGATTTAACAATTAAAACAGCTACAGAAGATGATTGGGGACAAGAGTTCTTGTCATTAACGGCAGCTATTAAAATTGTTGATAACATTGATGAAGCAATTGCCCATATTCAGGAATATACATCAGGGCATACAGAAGCCATAATTACAGATGACAATTCAGCGTCGATGCGGTTTTTAGATGAGGTTGATGCTGGCGTAGTCATGGTAAATACCAGCACTCGTTTTAATGATGGGTCGCAGTTTGGGCTGGGAGCTGAATTGGGTATTAGCACAGGTAAATTGCATGCAAGGGGCCCAATTGGCCTTAATGAATTGACGACTTACAAATGGGTTGTATATGGTTCTGGTCAAATCAGAAGTTAGAGTTTATATTGGCAAACAGGTAACTTAATGGCTAGATATTTTTTTGAACGTGAATGCAGAACCGCACAATCTGAATGCTATACAGTTTTGATGGACAGTGAGCCTATTGGAAGAATTGATGTTCATTTTGCCGAACTAGTTATTCACGCGTCCCTTAGTATTGTAGAAGAACTCACCACCGAAGATATACAGGACTTGATTGATACAATCGATCACGAGTTGCTTGATTCAGTAGGGATTTCACGACAAGAAGTTATTGTTCATGTACATCAAGGTAGCGACTTGGGAGTTTTTACAACACGTGATTTTGAAAGTAATGGTGGAGCCGATCGGCTAAGTTAGAAGTGTTTATGGATAATGACTGAATATTCCACGGCGTTGCCAAAGATTTACACCTACTAGTTTTAAATTGACCATTTCACCGCTGAGAATTGTTTGAGGCAATTTGCATTTAAGTCTGAAAGGGAAAGCAGTAAGCTCTAACAGCGCAAGTCTTTGTTCTTGGTTTTCAAGCACCACAGCTTCAAACAAATTTTCATTAGAGTCTTCTATGACAGTTTTTTTGAGATAGTTTAAAAGCCAGTATCGTTTTCTGGATTCTTCAATTTTTGTCACTTCTTTTAACCGGAATTCAGCTTGTTGTGCTATCGATTTCATTTCGTCCTGAGTATATAAAGATAGATTTGATGTAAGAAAATTGGAAACTTGTCTTTGGATTCTTAAATCCGTATATCTTCGCAGAGGTGACGTAGCTTGGACATATGCAGAAATTCCTAAAGCTGCATGTGGACTTGGCTCAGTTTCAAGTCTAGCAGATTGAAATCTACGGGAAGTTAGATATCGAATTGTTTGAGCCCCAGCAATTTTGTTTGAAAACTGCGAAATGTCAGGAAGATTTGTCAGGTCAGGTACAGGTTGCGAACGAAAAATAGCAGGTAAGTCATTATTAATGCAAAACTGTGCTATTAGTGAATTGTAAAGGATCATTAATTCAGAGACAATTTGATATCCTGGCGTTTCACGGAATCTAACTTTCATATCAATTGTTTCATTTTCCTGAACTTTCAAAAGTAATTCTGGTTGATCGATATTAATAGCACCTCTATTCTCTCTTTCTGCTCTAAGCAAGTTAGTTAGATGATGCAACGTTTTTAACATGTTTTGCCTAGGCCCAATGGTGTCAATGCCATTATCAATTTCTTGGTAGGAAAAGGACGCGTTGCTTCTGATCAGGGATTTTGTTATTCTCCAGTCACTAATCACTCCTTTTTGATCAATATTTGCTAATAAACTTAGAGCTTCACGACATTGTCCAGGATTTAAGCTTCCAACCATGTTGGTAAACGATTCTGGAAGCATGGGGACGGTCATTTCCGGCAAATATATAGATGATATCCGTAACATGGCTTCTGATTCTATAGCGCTATTTGTAGGTATGATGTCACTGATATCCGTTATGTGAATTCCCAATAAATATCCGGAATCGAGAAATTCAAGAGAAACAGCATCATCTCGATCAACAGTCTCTTCGTTATCGATTGTAATCACATCCAAATCTGTTAGGTTTTCCCTTGTGGTTTTGGCATTGTTTGTTTCCAGGCGACTACTGAAAGCTTGTTTTATGGCTGAGTTTGGAAATTCTAATGGCGCTCTTGCACGAATTAATTCAATAGGTTCATGTTCTGTGAAAACTTGAGTGGATACGAGTAAACAAAAGCCAAAATGTTGGAGATCTTTACCGTCTTTAGAAATCTGAAGGAGAATTTCTCTGGCATGATTTTTCGTTTCAGACTGGTCACCATTTACAACAAAGTCTTTGATTATGCTAACCAATCTTGCTTGATGCTGAGTTAGCGGATCAGGTAGCTTTTTATTATACAAGGCAGCAATTAACTTTTCTGTTTCCTTACTTTTCTTGGCCTCTAATTCGAGTTTCTTACGTGATCTAGCTACCTCAATACAAGATTTAGTTACATATTTGTCATTTTCTTCAACGAACAAAGACTTGTCTTTATCAAGGTGTATTAACATTGCTGCTAACGAAACCGCATTAGGTTCATCAGGCCAATACAATGCTGATATTTCCTCCAGAGAAAATGATCTTGCCTCTTTATTTACAATATTCCAAATTTCTGAAAGAACTATCGATGTGGCAGCAGATTGTATTTGAGATCGGAGTTCAAAAAATTCTTCGATGCTATTGGGCACCAGTTTTGTGGCAAGAATTACCCGGTTTTTAGGAATTTTGGCCTTTTTATTGCGACCTAAAATGACAGACACACGGCTGTCAGTTTCTGCATCGAAGCGCACTACAGTTGCGCCTCCTCCAAGTCGAGCTATGAGGATCTCACCGATAACCAATAAAGATCTCGTTTCTAGTCTATAATAATTACCAAGGATATAGTATTTAGGTCGAATCACTTTTCGAAGCTATCATATTATCAAGTATTGGGATCACATTTTCTTTGAGGAGTTTCATTGAGTTTTGCCATTTAGTTCTTGGATTCCATTCATGTCCCATAGCTAACAATGTTCCGAATCCTCCCACTGTTTCGTGAAGACTAAATAATTTTTCTGCGACATCTTCGGCATTGCCGACTACAAATATATTATCGACAAGATATTCTGGAGTCACATCCGAATCAGCCATGTTTGGATCCTTTTTAACCAAATCAAGCATTTTCATCATCGGGAGGCTTTTTAAGAAATAATTTTCGAAGTCACGTGACATAACCCCTTCTAAAGCCTCTTTCCGAGCTCCAGAGGATGTGTCTATATATTTCCCTAGCAACTCTCCATGTAGAACGATCTGGGATCTGCCCACTCTTCGATGCTCCATGTTCAATTGATAACCAGTGACCTTTCAGTACCCTTGGTGGAACAAGGTTGATGCTTAATGGAATCCATCCTCTCTCTCCTGCCATTACTAGAGTATCTGAAAAATCAGATACTCTAGTAATGGCTATTGGTGGATGGGGTATTTGATATGGTTTCATATGGAAACCAAGACCAATTTCATCTATTGGTTCAGGTATCGTGAAATCCCAGTATTCGTGTTTATAGTTACCTGGCTTTGGGTCGTTCCAAATTTGTAATATTGTATCAATAGCATCTTTAGTAAGGGTTCTCTGAATCCCGGATTTAGGATCTATACCAAAAACCTCGAAATCACCTATGAATCCCCCAGATCCTACTCCCCAAATAAACCTACCTTTTGCCATATGATCTAATTGTGCAATTCTGTGAGCAAGAATAAATGGATTATGGTTAGGCATACACGAAACCCCAGTACCTAATATAATTTTTTTCGTTAGACCAAGGGTCTGCGCAATTAATAGATCTGGTGCAGGAATATTTTCCCATTTTGCAGTAAAGTGCTCGCCTATCCAAGCTTCGCTGTAGCCTAGTTCATCCAACTCAATTAATTGAAGGAGGTCATTTTCAAGAGTTTGTGTGATGTCAGAGCCTGGAGGATGCAATGGCATAGTAAAATATCCAAGATTCATGATTAATTTACCCTCACATGTCTTAATAGGCTATATATGTTAAAGAATATGTAGGTCACTTCTACTAAGTGCAGTTTATCAAGTGTAAAAATGTCTTTTTGGACTTGTTACCTAATGAGCAGGCTGTTACATTCTAACATTGTGCCGTAGATAGGAGATAACAATGGATATTTTTGGGAATCGATCGATAGAGATCCTCAGCCAGCTTGGAGTCTATACGGCAGCGCCATTTTTTGAAAGTAAAGTGGCTGAATTTATATGGAAATTCTTAAAAAAACTAGAAGTTAATTTATTCCAAGACCAGTTTGGAAACATCATCGCTCATTATAGACCAGAGAATTCAAATGGCCCTGCTGTGGCTTTTGTTGCACATATGGATCATCCTGGATTTGAGGTAATAGAAATCGACGGTTTTCGTGCTCTTGCTCGTGCTTCGGGAGGAATACCTGCTACATCCCTAGTAAAGCCAACATCGCTAATTGTAGGAAATTTTCCGGAATTTGTAACCGGGATAACGGCTAAACATGAATCAACTGTTGATCCGTTAAACAGGAAGTCGGAAAGATTAGTTTGGATAGATTTGGACGAAAAGCCGAAATTTGATTTGCCAACTGCTGCTGTTTTTAATATTCCCGGGTTTGAATTAAAAGGAGATACTATCTATATGAGGGCCGTTGATGATCTTGCAGGTTGTGCTGCAATTTTATCTTTATTTGAAGAGCTTAAGTCACATAGAGATAATTTGAACAAAGCGGCAACTGCAAACTTAAACACGGAAGTCGAAGTGTATGGTATTTTCACTCGTGCAGAAGAAGTAGGGCTTTTCGGTGCTAGCTTAGTTGCTGAATCTGGTATTCTTCCTAAACAAACAGCTATAATTTCGATAGAATCTAGCTCAGTTTTACCAGGTGTTAATCAAGGATCAGGACCAATCATTCGAACTGGCGATGCTGCAAAAACTTTTGATTCGTCCGCAGAAGCAATACTTTCGAGAGGAGTTCTTAGTGTTCAAAAGAGCAATTCTCAATTTAAATACCAAAGACGCTTGATGTACGGTGGAGTATGTGAAGCAACAGCTTTTTCTGCATATGGATATAGCGTTACAGGCATTGCTTTCCCGTTGGGCAATTACCATAACTCTACAAGCGGACTTCTAGATATTAATGGAGATGTGGATGCAGAATATATAAAATGTCAGGATTACCTATATGGAATTCAATTACTTACCGAAGTAGCTTTAAACAGTGAATTGTCAACACCAATGGAGCCTGACAGATTAAAGGAGAATATGAAAGTAGGAGATGAAGAAAGAGAAAAACTAGCTATGACTAAGTGGGATTTTGATTAAAGTGCTTGGAGTAAGCTTGACACTTTCAACATGACTAATCTAATCTTTTTTTAAAAGCTATGACGGAACCGAGTAACGGGTTTATGGCTTCAGAGCGAGCCTGGTTTGGTGTGAGCAGGTGTAGCCAAGTCCGTGAATATCCTTCCAGAGCAGCGTGCTGAAAACCTGTACGATCAAGTTTCTAATTTGATTGTAGGCCAGTAGGAAGCGACGGGTTGATTATCCGTTATCTTAATCCATCCGGAATACAATTCGGGTAATGAGTGTTTCACGATGTTTAAATTGTGGGAAACCAGAGTGGTACCGCGGGACAGACATCCCGTCTCTATTTGGGGCGGGATGTCTGTGTTTTTGGTATCTAATAGTGATTCGAGAAGAATTGGGGGAAAAGGAAGATGTTTAAAGATGTAAATTCCAAGATAGATTTTCCATCTATGGAAAAGGCCATTTTAAATTGGTGGGACAATCAGGGAATAATGAAAACGTACCTTCAGAGAAATAAGGACGCTAGTAAGCGATTCTCTTTTATAGACGGACCTATAACTGCGAATAATCCTATGGGTGTACATCATGCCTGGGGCAGGACGTACAAAGACCTGTTTCAAAGATATAAGACTATGAAAGGGTTCAAGCAACGTTATCAAAACGGTTTTGACTGTCAGGGCCTTTGGGTTGAAGTAGAGGTAGAAAAAGAGCTTGGATTGAAATCGAAACAAGATATTGAGTCGTTTGGGATAGAAAAATTTGTCGAGATGTGTAAGGCAAGGGTTAAAAAATATGCCGATATTCAAACTCAACAGTCAATCAACCTCGGATATTGGATGGATTGGGATAATTCATATTTTACGATGTCAGATGAGAACAATTATACAATCTGGCATTTCTTAAAAATCTGTCATGAGAAAGGTTGGATATATGAGGGTACTGATGTTATGGAGTGGTGCCCTAGATGTGGAACAGGACTATCTCAACAGGAAGTTGTTACTGAAGGATATCGAGACATTGTACACCCTGGACTATTCGTGAAATTCCCTTTGATTGATCGTGAAGGAGAGGCCTTATTAGTTTGGACAACGACTCCATGGACACTTACTAGCAATACCGGAGTTTATGTACATCCTGATCTAACGTACGTAAGGATTAGGACAGAAGAAAACGATGTTCTGTATCTTTTAAAAAGCCGTCTTGTAGAAATCAAGAAGGATTATCAAATATTAGATGAAATGTCTGGCGATAAGCTTGATGGGCTTATCTATCAAGGCCCCTTTGATGAACTACCTGCCCAAGCGGGTGTGGAACACAGGGTGGTTCTGTGGGAAGAGGTAAATGAAAATGAGGGTACAGGAATTGTTCATACAGCACCAGGAGCAGGAGCAGAAGATTTCAGAATAAGTAAAGAGCGAGATTTGCAGGTTATAGCTCCACTGGATGAATTTGGAATATTTATTGAAGGGTTTGATTGGCTAACGGGTAAAAGTGTTTTTGATGTAAACGACTCTATCTATAAAGACCTAAAAAGCAAAGGGTTTTTCTATCGTCTTGAAAAATATAAACATCGTTATCCTGTATGCTGGCGATGTGATACCGAACTTGTTTTCAGGCTTGTCGATGAATGGTTTATATCAATGGATGTTTTGCGAGAAAAGATAGCAAATATTGCTCGTAATATAAGATGGATACCTGAATTTGGATTAGACAGGGAACTAGATTGGTTGCGAAACATGGACGACTGGATGATTTCCAAGAAGCGTTATTGGGGATTAGCCTTACCTATTTACAAATGTAAATGTGGTGAAACACAAGTAATTGGTAGTGAAATAGAACTTGAAGAATTAGCGGTAGAAGGATGGAATGAATTTAATGGCAATTCTCCTCATAGGCCGTGGATAGATTCAGTAAAAATCAGCTGCAGCCAGTGTGGTGATCCTGTTTCTAGAATAAAGGATGTTGGTAATGTCTGGTTAGATGCAGGGATAGTACCATACTCAACAATTGGTTACCGAAATGATAAAGAGTATTGGAAGCAATGGTTTCCAGCTGAGTGGATATCTGAGAGCTTTCCAGGTCAATTTCGTGGATGGTTTTACTCTCTTCTTGTCATGAGTACTGTTTTGGAAGAAACTGAACCGTTTAAGAATCTATATAGCTATGCAACCATGAGGGATGAACATGGTGAGGAAATGCATAAGAGCAAAGGCAATGCTATATGGTTTGAAGATGGTGCTGGAAAAATGGGCGTTGATGCAATGCGTTGGTTGTACTGCCGCCAAAATCCCGCTGCTAATTTAAATTTCGGATATCGTGCTGCAGATGAAGTACGAAGACAGTTTCTTATTCCACTATGGAATGTTTATTCATTCTTTGTTACATATGCCAATATTGATGGTTATGATCCAACCGCTAAAGCTCCTGATATTAAAGACAGGCCGGAATTGGACAGGTGGATTTTGTCAGAACTTCAAATACTTATTGTTAAAGTAAGCACTTTTCTTGACGATTACCAACCGGATAAAGCCACACGATTGCTCGAGGAATTTGTAAATGACCTGTCGAATTGGTATGTCAGGCGTAGTCGACGACGATTTTGGAGAAGTGATACGGATACAGATAAATTGTCGGCATATGAAACACTTTATGAATGCCTTGTAACGATAATAAAATTACTTGCACCAATGACACCATTTATAACCGAAAAAATCTACCAAAATCTAGTGGGTAAATTAGGAAATGGGAAAGACAGCGTACATTTAGAAGATTTTCCGGAAGCCAAAGAAAAATATGTGGACGAGGACCTGTCTGAGGCCACAAGGTTGGCTATGAAGTTGTGTAGTCTTGGACGCTCCGCGAGAAGCCAGGCTGGTATTAAAGTTCGTCAACCGTTGAATGAAATGCTAGTAAAGCTAAGATTCCCGGCTGAGGAAAAGCATTTAAATAGAGTATTGCATCAAATCATTGAAGAGCTAAATATAAAAAATATCAGTGTGCTAGATAATGAAAACACTGTTGCTCGCTATAATATCAAGCCTGACATGTCAAAAATAGGACCTAAATATGGCTTGCGTACAAAAGAGATACTTAATGAATTATCTAAGGCAGATCATTCATCCATAGCAAGTTTAATATTGTCCAACAAGCCTGTAACGTTAGGAGACTTCACTATTGAGCCAGGCGAACTTGTGGCAGAAAGTAGTGCAATTGAAGGCTATATAGTCAGCACTGAAGCGGGTTATACAGTGGCAATTTCTACCATTATTAGCGACGAATTGCGTTCAGAAGGGTTTGCTAGAGAATTTATTCACTTGGTCCAGACCATGCGTCGTTCCGCTGATTTTATGATATCTGACAGGATTATTATTTATTTTGAAGGTCATTCGGACATTGATAGTATTTTAGAGAATCATAATGAATATATAAAAAATGAATCCTTGGCTGATGAGATTAGCAGAGCAAAGATTCCTTCTTCAGCCTATGTAGAAAAACATGAAATTGATGACAATCCGATAACCATTGCGGTTTGTTTGTCCGGTCAGCCTGATTGAAAAACGGCTTTTAAAATAAAGTCATAGCTGGGATTGTAATTTACGTGAAAAGAGTTTTAAGAAAGTCTCTTTGCTAGTTTTATCACAGCTGTTTTTGTCTCAATTCCTCTAACAAATTCGACAGTGATTTGGTCATTAACTTCATAAGACCAAAGAGTAGTGAGAAATTCTGCCAAATCTGTTGTTGGTATAGCATCTATTTTAGTTATAACGTCGCCAATTTCCAAACCAGCCGTGAATGCAGGCCCACTTCTTGAGATGTTTGTAATAATGACACCTTCTGAAACGCCAATCCCATACCTTGTTGAAAGGGTAGATGTCATATCTCTTCCAATTAGTCCTATTCTTGGTCGTATAACTACGCCGTTTTCAATAAGGCTTTTTATGACCGGACCCGCTACTGTGATACTTGCCGCAAAACTAATCCCTTCGGCCTGTCTTAAAGTAGCCTGATTTATACCTATAACCTCTCCTTTCATGTTTACCATTGGACCTCCGCTGTTACCAACATTTACAGCAGCATCTGTTTGAATCAATCCATAAAACTGGCCTCTTTTGGTATTTATAGAACGGCCTAGACCACTTACTATTCCTAATGTGACGGTTGGCCCTCCTTTAAGAGCAAGTGCATTTCCTATGGTCATTACCCAGTCGCCTACATTAGTGTTTTTAGTTTCTAGAATATCTGCTGATGGAAGGTTCATAGCTGGTATTTTGAGCACTGCAATATCTGTTACTGGATCACGGCCTGCAATTTTTGCATCGTATGATTGGCCGTCTGGCAAATGGACTTTTATATCGTCTGCATTTTCTACAACGTGCCAGTTTGTTACTATGTATCCGTCGTTTCGAACTATAAAACCAGATCCAGCTCCACCCTCATCAAAATTGGAAAAAAACCCTCTGACTTCTGTTTCGGTTGAAATAGTCACTACCCAAGGTGTCACCATTTTGACTATCTCGGAAATAGAATTCGGTCCTAAATTTAATAAAGCACCGTTATTTGAAGATGTTTTAAGATCGTCCTCAGGTGTAATTTTAGCCGGTGTGGGTGTTACAACTACAGTGACTACCAAAGGTGGTATATAGCTTGTGGGAGTGGGAGTAAGGCTATTAGATAAAGAACATCCCGTTAATATAATTGACCAGAGGAAAACTATTATAATGAAATTTGTAGTTAACTTGTTATTAATTATCATGTTTTGCCGATAACATCTTCATTTTGACTCTTGAAAATCCACCTAAAAGTATTCTTATATTGTGCTTTTCTTCTCCTAGACTGTCGAGATATTTGGAATACCTTGAAGTTAAAAGCGCACCAAACAGTAAGATCATAGCCGATACATATACCCAAGTTAACAAAGCAATTATTGCACCAACGGAACCGTATATTAAATTGTATACGAAAGGAAAGGACTTCAAATACCAAGAAAATACCATGTTTGCACCTGTGAATGATAGGGACGCAAGGATAGCCCCTGGCAAGACAATTGTGAAATTCACATCAGTATTTGGAAGAAATCTATAGAGAAAAACAAAAGCACAGAACGCAAGGGATGGCAACAGAAGATTTGGGATCAAATTCCATAACATTTCTGTAAAGTGTTTAGTATCCGGGGTCAATACCCTGACGGTAATTTCTCGTAGCATTGTGAATGTTGGAGAACTGAACAGGACAATTAGTATTAAAAGACTGGCAGCTAGTACAAGCGCAAAGTCGATTAAACGTTCTTTCAAAAATGGTCTCGTTTTTTTTATACCCCAAGCCGCATTAATACCCTTCCTGATGGCACCAAATGCAGAAGTGGCTGCCCAAAACAGCCCAAAAACACTAACTATACCAGTGATAGTTCGTGCTGATACTATACCCTGTACTGTCTGGCTGATGTAATCACTTGAAACCGGTAAAACCTTTGCTAAATTGTTGGCTAATTGATCTTGTTCCGCTTCTGGGCCTAATATAAATCCGAGTACGGAAATTATTGCAAGAAATAAAGGGAAAAGAGAAAACAGTGTATAAAATGATATTGCACCTGCCATATAAGGGCAGTTCCTATCAAGAAATTGATTTACACACTCGATACAGAAGAGAATAAATCTAACAAAAGCCATAGTCGGTGTTAATAGTTGTACGTTTCAGATTGAAATTGTAGGTTGCACATTATGTTGTATGATCCATGCAATTATTGAACAAACAGATTATTGAGTGTTATTGGTGTAATGAAATATTCTTTTTTATATTTGATAGATTTTAGCACAAGAAACAAAGCGAAATTGTTGGAACTGGGAAGTGTATAATTTAACCACAAATAACCAGCACATTGTGTATATAAAAAGAGAAATCCGAGTATCTAATCGTATAATATACGAGAGGTGACGTGCTATAATGATCTCAAATCAAGTAACGGTTTTCAAGGAGATAGATTGATAGCTGAACGTGTACGAGATTACGAGGCAGTTCTGGTTCTAAGTCCAGAGGCGACTGAAGACGAGATTGCTGCAACTATTCAAAAAATAGAGGAAGTTATTTCTGAAGGTGGGGGAGATGTTGTCGAAAAAGAAATCTGGGGATTGAAAAAATTGGCATATAAAATCAACGGATTTACGGAAGGAAATTACGCCTTAGTAAAATTTTCACTTAATGCAGGAGGTGTAGCTGAATTGAACACATCTCTAAATATGAGTGAAGACGTTATACGATTCTTAGTTAGTCGTATTTGACTAAAGTGAGTTTTGATAGAAAGTCGGAAAAACTGTGACACTTAACAAAATGATGATAATTGGGAATGTAGGGAGTGATCCGGAAATGAGGTATACTCCGAATGGAAATCCTGTAACCTCCTTTAGCGTGGCTACTAATAGACGCTGGACCTCTGCCGATGGAGAACAACAGGAAGAGACGGAATGGTTTAGAGTTAATGCTTGGAATCGCTTGGCAGAGACATGTAACCAATACGTATCCAAGGGCATGAAGGTTTACGTAGAAGGGAGACTTAAAAGTAGTCCATGGATGGGTAATGATGGACAGCCTCGCGCGGGCAATGAAATTAGTGCAGCCGAGATAAAATTTTTGGATAGGGCGTCGCAGACACCTGGAGATGCTGAAGCTTCGAATACCGGAGATATTGAAGATCTTCCATGGTAGAGACTAAACAAGGAAATTTAAATTGACAACAGTTTCAGAAAATGCAAGAAATCCTGCCACAGGCGGACCGCAAGGCTCCGGAAATAGACCTTCCCCAAGAGACGGTTCTCAACAAAGACGACCATCGAGACCGAGATACTATGCTCGACGGAAGGTGTGTGGATTTTGTGCGAATAAAGTCACGCATGTAGATTACAAAGATACAGATACCTTAATGCGTTATGTATCTGACCAAACAAAGATCGAGTCGAGGCGAAAATCAGGTGCATGCTATAAGCATCAGCGCGAACTATCTAGGGCTATAAAAAGAGCTCGTCATTTGGCCATGTTACCGATGAGTCGTACTCACCTTACAGTACCAACATCGATGCCGTATCGTAGGGGTCCGCGATAATCCAATTGTACAGAGAATAATTTCAAGATCAGGCTTTTTTTATTGTATTTGATTATTCTGATCTAATTGAAAAAGCTTTTCTCTGGGGGTTGGCATGTTAAGACCTAAAAGACTGGGACATATTGTACTAAGAGTACTAGATATTGAAAGGTCTATTAGGTTCTATTCTGAAATCCTTGGTCTCACAAATACTTTTTCTATTGCTAATAAAATGCACTTCATGAGTGCTTCAGGTGATTCTTCCCATGAAGTAGCACTTGTTTCAATAGGGAATGAGGCCCAAAGACCGAATTCAAATATGGTAGGGCTATCCCATTTTGCGTGGCAGATGAACTCGATAGAAGATTTGGAATCCCTTTTTCTAAAATTGCAACGAGAACATGTTGAAATTTTAGATATTGGAGATCATGGAATATCCTTTGGCATATATTTTGCTGATCCTGATGGAAATCAAATAGAGGTGTTTTACGAATTGCCGAAAGAGGAATGGCCAGAAGAGGAAATTTTTTCGGGGAATTTTTCGTATAAATTCAAAGTATAAGCAGGTAATCAAGGAGATTAAAATACTGGAGATTGCCATAGCTAACCCTGTTTTTGGAGGTAGTGAATGGAAACGGTATTTCTATACTGGTGGAAGAAATGTAGTTCTTGTAGAAAAGTAAGGACTTGGCTTTTAAACGAAGGTATTAATTTTCGAGCAAGAGATTTTTTCGAAGAACCTTTTTCTGAAGTGGAGATCCGGAATATTGTTGGTGAAGGTAGTCTTAGAGAAATTTTTTCTTTTAAAAGTCCAAGTTTTAGGAAGATAGGAGCTAATCCTGATTCGTTGAATGAGGACATGATGATTGAACTTATGCTAATTGAGCCACGTTTGATTAGAAGACCACTGATTGTAATTGGCAAAAAGGTTGTGATAGCCACCAATTTAGATGTGATTCAAGAAACAATAAAAAAACAGTTATTATAACCAGTAATATTTCGGAACAACAGATTGGAAAATTGTCTGAATTCGGTTAAATTATGATTGAGATATAACGGTAGTAGGATTTTATGATGGTAGAAAATATTTTTGTTGAAAGAGTAGGGTCTATTGCGAATGTTATTTTTGACAGACCTGAAAAACGTAATGCAATTAATTATGAGGATTGGCATAAGCTAGGAGATATTGTAAGAGATCTTAGTGTAGACGATGAAATTAGAGTAGTAATATTTACTGGTAAAGATGATTCGTCTTTTTCTGCAGGGGCAGATATAACGGATTTTGGCGAACGCAGGAATAATTCAAGGCAAGCTGCGTTATATCAGGAGGCTTTTGATAGGGCATTGGGTGCTATCGAATCATTACAAATACCAACCATAGCTAAGATTAAAGGTACCTGTATTGGAGGGGGTTGTGAATTGACGTTGGCAATGGATATCCGAATAGCAGCAGACAATGCCATATTTGGTATTCCAGCAGCCAGGCTTGGTATAGTGATCGGATATCAGGAAATGAGGCGACTTGTAGCTATGATTGGACCAGGTAATGCATCTTACCTGTTGATGTCAGGTAGATTAATAGATGCTTCAACGGCTCTTCATTTTGGGCTAGTCAACAGCGTTTTATCACTATCAAGTATTGATGAGTATGTTACTGAACTTGCTGTTGAAATATCTCGATTGGCTCCTCTTTCTCATAAGCAACACAAATACATACTCCAACGAGTATTGAAGGATCCTCAACTTTTGAATATGAGTTCTGAGGACAGAAAAATCCCATTTGATAATTTTGATAGTGATGATTTTCATGAGGGGTATAAAGCTTTTCAAGATAGGCGAAATCCGGTATTTAAAGGACGCTGATCTGTGAACGAATTTAAGGAAACATCAGGTCCATTATCAGATATCAAGGTACTAGATGTAACTCAAATGATGGCAGGGCCATTTTGTTCAATGTTGTTAGCTGACATGGGAGCAGATGTTGTAAAGATAGAAAAACCTGAAGGAGATGATATACGAAGGGCCGGCCCTCCATTCATCAATGGTGAATCAGCAGCATTTTTAGGGATTAATAGAAATAAAAGAAGTATTTCAATTGATTTAAGTCTTCCAGAGGGGCAGGAGATCTTGCGTCGTATGTCGACTAAAGCAGACGTTTTGGTACAAAACATGCGCCCAGAAACTGTTCGTAAAAATAAACTTAGCTATCCTGATATTATGAAGGTTAATCCGGCAATTATATACTGCACTATCTCCGGTTTTGGGACGACTGGGCCCTACAGTGATCGTCCGGGTTTTGATTTAGTGGCACAGGGAATGAGTGGGTTAATGAGTATTACAGGAACACCTGAAGGCCCCCCAATGAGACATGGAGTACCAGTTACTGATTTGGCAGCGGGAATTTATGGTGCATTTGGAATTTTGACGGCCTACATAAATCGAATGAAATCAGGTAAGGGTCAGCATGTAGAAACATCTCTATTAGAATCTGGCATCGCATATACTATATGGGAATCTGCCATATATTTTGCTACGGGTCAATCTCCTGGGCCTGTAGGATCTGGACATCCGTTAATAGCTCCATATCAAGCTTTTCGGACACGTAATGGCTATATTGTTGTTGGGGCTGCTAACCAAGCGAATTGGGAACGATTTTGTGAAGCTATCAATCGACAAGACTTACTTCAAGACAGTATGTACACTACGGGAGCTATGCGAAAAAGTAATCAAGAAGAACTAGCTTCTACCATCGAAAATACCCTAACAAAAAAAGACACAGATTATTGGCAAACCATTCTTGATAATGCAGGCGTTCCAAACGGACCTATAAATAACCTTGAAGCTGTATATAATGATCCACATGTCAAGGCTAGGAATATGGTGAAAGAGTTATCACATCCGATTGCAGGTTTAATTAAAAACATAGGTCTTCCATTGAAATTGTCTGAAACGCCAGGCTCTATTCGTGTTGCGTCGCCTACTTTAGGACAGCACACAGAGCAAATTTTGGCAGAGTATGGTTTTAGGCCGAGTGAAATCACTTCCTTGAAAAATGCTAAAGTCGTTTACTGATTTAACAAAAGGAAACTGATTATATAGGAAAGGTTAGTGAAATTGCTCAGCTGTAATATCTTGCATAACGTTACGTATAGATTCAATCAGTGCATCAATATGTGATTCATCGGTAATGGTTGAAAGTGATCCAGCACAGCTTTGTTGTAGAAGAATGCCTTTATTCAATAATCCGCTAAAAATCGCTTTTGACATTTTTTGGTCGGCCAGAATTTTTGAGCGATAGTCTTTAATCTCTCTGACACCAAAGTGTAATCCAAAAAATGAACCTGTTCCTGTCACAGATGCATCCATTTCAAGTTCATCAAATATAGACTGCAATTTTTTCCTAACAACAGATCCCAGATGATTTAGTCTTTCATAGGTATTGACATCTAATTGTTCCAGGGTAGTCTTACCGGCTTCCATCGACATTGGGTTGCCATTAAATGTCCCCGAATGAGGTATAAATCCATCTATATTTTGGTCAAACTGTTCCATAACTTCATACCTACCACCAAAAGCGCCCACGGGCAATCCGCCACCTATTATTTTTCCAAGAGCCGTTAGATCGGGTCTAATCTGCATAATCTGTTGAGCTCCACCGGGCGACATACGGAAACTTTGAACTTCATCAAAGATGAGTAGAATGTTGTATTCCAGGGTAATATTTCTGATTCCTTGTAAATAATTTTGCTGAGCTGGTAGATAGCCGAAGTTGGAAACAATTGGCTCCATTATTATGCATGACAAATCATCTTTATTACTATTAATTATGTTTTCTGATGTATCTAAATCGTTGAAAGGGAGAACCACTATGTTGTCCAATAAGTTTTGAGGAATTCCATCAAATTCTGGTACAGGGTTATATCTTGATGGATCTAGTTGATTTAGCGGGGGGTTAACGCTTATAGAAACTTTATCGTGTGAACCATGATAGCCACCCTCGATTTTGCCAATTTTATGTTTTCCTGTGAAAGCACACGCAGCTCTAATAGCATTCATAGTGGCTTCAGTCCCTGAGCTAGTAAATCTAAGTAAATCAATAGACGGTATTCTTTTATGTAAGATTTCACTTAAAGCTGTCTGGGATTCTGTTGGTGCACTGAATGCAACTCCTTTTGTTGCTTGAGCGTGTAAAGCAGCGACGATCGAAGGATGGGCATGGCCCAGTATTAAACTTGTAGCATTCAGCATAAAATCCAAGTATTTGTTGCCATCTACGTCGTATAAATAGTGCCCATCGCCGTGATCGGCCCAAAATGGGTGCGGTTTGAAATATGCAGTACCTCTTGTGCTGCCCCCAGGAAGATGTTTTTCAGCTTCTGATTGAAGTTTTTGTGCCACGGGAGTTGATGCAGCGAATTTGTTATATTGATTAATCAAATAATTTTCCAAAGCAGGGAACTCCTTTCATTGGATTTGTAAGTTTATTTTACTAGAATCGTTTCTGTGAATACTGTGATCAAAAGATGTTATTGTAGAGTGCAGCCTTCTTAAAACGGCTGGCCCTGTTTTCGTTTGTACGTTTCCTTTAATTGCGTCAATGAATGTAAGACTCGATTCTCTTATACCTGCAAAGCCAAGAATAGGTCTAGATGGCTGGGCCTGAAGTTTAATCCAATTTTCAAGCTCGAAACGATACCTATATTTTCCCGTAACCAAATCTGCTGTTATTTCACCATTAGTCGTTAAAATTTCAAGTGTTAGTCCAAGTTCTTCTTGATGCCTAAGATCGAAAGCCCATTGTGCTATTGCATCCTTATACTGTAATAAACCGATGCCTATAGATATTCCATTTCCATGTTCGTGATCCACACCAAAAACGTCTACTCGATTCGCACTCTGTTCTATTAAGAAATCGGCAACGTCCAAATACCAAATACTTAATCCTGAAACAATTTTTCCCAATTCTGGAGCGTCGTTAGCCCAAGTTGTTGTCCAATTAGATTTCAAAGAGATTTTAATCGATAATAGACTACCTAGGCATTTGGATTCCAAAAGGTTTTTTATTGCAGTAAGGGCTGGAGTGTACCGTAGTTCCAAATCTGTATGAAATACTCTTGTTGATTTTTCCGCTAATTCTAACATTGACGTTACTTGCTGGTCCCCTGGTGCGGGAGGTTCTATCCAAATGTGTTTATCTGCTTGAATCGCAGATATAGCTACAGTCGAGACAAGATTTGATGGAACCCCTATCATCACTGCGTCTACCCCTGATGTATCCAGTAGAGCATTATAGCTATCAAAAACAGTAGCTTCAGGAAACTTTTGTTGCGCTAATTGGCGTGTTGTTTTTGAAGGAGCTGCTACTGCTTTTATCAAAACATCAGGACATTCTATAATACTGGGTACGTAGGCATCTTTAGCCCAGTTACCATATCCTATAAGACCGATTTCTATTTTCTTATTCAAGCTGAAAAATCTCGTTTATTTAGCTGTTAGTCCGCCGTCGATTACCAATTCTGATCCAGTTATATAACTGGCTTCGTCTGATGATAAAAAAAGAACTCCGTATGCCACATCTTTGGGGTTGCCGAAACGAGAGATAGGAGTTTCAGATATACGTAATTCTCTGTCAATTTCATTAGGAAATACTTCAAAAAGCATATCAGTATTTGTTAGTCCAGGATGAACGGAATTTACACGGATCCCATACTTTGCATATTGTACTGCAGCAGCTTTAGTGAACGTCCGGATTGCACCTTTAGAAGCATTGTAGACACTTTGTATTCTGCTTCCTATAAGGCCTGCAACAGATGATATATTTGTGATGGCACCTCCTCCAGATAGACGCATTTTAGCAACTGCAATTTTGGTGCCGAGAAATACGCTTGTGGCATTAGCTGACATTATTAAATCCCATTGTTCGATAGTGGTTTCTTCTACTCTGCCTCGATGGTAAAGTCCGGCATTGTTTACTAGTACATCGAGGTTACCAAATTTCCGTTGGATTGTATTTATTGCGTTTTTCCAGTCAAGCTCCACAGTCGTATCGAGTTTGCAAAACATTGCTTCAAATCCTGTAGAACGTATTTCTGCAGCCACCATTGATCCTCGTTCTTCTAGAATGTCAGCAATTATTATCCGGGCACCTTCTTTGGCGAAAAGTCTTGCTTGAGATTCCCCGAGTCCCTTTGCGCCTCCAGTAATCAGACATGTTTTGTTATATAGTCTCATTTGAAGGTGTAGCAACTTTGGATAGTACTTCATTCATACTACCCGTACGGAATCCTTGGAGATCAACTGTCGAGTAACTGTATCCGATTGTTCGGAATCTTTCCGCTATTTGTTCTCTAATGGGAGATTTGGTAATAAAAGAAATTTCGTCGCTGCTCACTTCTATCCTGGCAACGCTACCATGATGTCTGACCCGAACTTGTTGCAATCCCATATCTCGCAGAAAGTATTCTGCTTTAGCAATTTTTTCTAATGCTTCAAGGGATACAGGCGTGCCGTATGGTATTCTTGACGATAAGCAAGCTTGTGCAGGTTTATCCCATGTCGGTAAACCCATGTGTTTTGAAAGTTCTCGGATTTCCTTTTTGTTGAGTTCTGCTTCTACAAGGGGCGATCGTATCTTGTGGCGACTTGCTGCTTTTAAGCCAGGTCTAAAATCCGAAAGGTCGTCAAGATTAGACCCGTTAACGATAAATTGATAATTCTCCTTAGATGCTATTTCAGAGAGTTTTGTATAAAGTTCATCTTTACAGAAATAACATCGGTCTGGTTGATTACGTCTGTATTGTTCCCGGTCTATTTCATTTGTTTTTACAATTCTATGGTTAAGGCCGATGGTTTGGGCTGTATTCTTTGCTTGGTTAAGTTCTGAAGGTGCTAGACTTGGAGACTGTGCTGTAACTGATATACATTTTTCATTAAGGATCTTAGTAGAAATCGCTGCTAAAAGTGTACTGTCGGCCCCTCCCGAATAAGCTACAATTACAGAAGTCATCTTACTAATGATGTCTTCAAGAGTTTTTGCTTTGTCATTTAAAATCGATGTAGTTTTATAACTGCGTTGCGTCATTTGCTTGATAAACAGTATGGGTTTAAATGCTTGAATCATCATATCATGACTAGAGTTCATTTTATGATTGTAAATCTTGTCTTTTATGGGATTAGTTTGACAAATCGCTTGGAATTTTGAGAAATCAACTTTAACTGTCGTGGTAAAGGCTAATATTAAATATTTAGATAAGAGAGTTATCAACTCGACATGGAAAAAGCTTTACTTGAATCTGGTAAGATTGAGGTACTTCCCATCAAAGATTTTAAAAATTCGTCTGAATTGGGATGTTTCTCATATTTTATCGCGATAAAAATTTATTACAAATGGATAAATTATAAAAATGGAAGGACTTAGGCAGCTACTTTCTAAATTTCAAAAGGGAAATATTAGCATTGATGAAATGATATCAAGGCTTTCCGTCTTGCCTTATGAAAATCTCGAGTTTGCCAAAGTAGATCATCATAGAGCTCTTAGGAAGGGATTTCCAGAGGTGATTTATGGACAGGGCAAAACAGCTGAGCAAATTATCTCAATTATTGAATCGATGGTTAAATATTCGGATAAATTGTTGGCGACGCGTATAGAACCTAATATAGCCAAACAGATTGCTGTTAAGATCCCAGAATCCGTTTATTATAATCATTCTCGCCTACTGGTAATTAATAAGGATACTCAAAGTCGCACTATTCCAGGAGTTGTTGTTATAAGTGGAGGAACTTCTGACCAACCTATAACAGAAGAAGTAATAGTGACAGCAGAAATAATGGGTTGTGATGTGACGAAAATTGTTGATGCAGGGGTCGCTGGTATTCATAGACTTCTTGATAATCTGGACACTCTTTCCAATGCTACTGTTGTGGTAGCGATTGCAGGAATGGAAGGAGCCCTTCCTTCAGTTGTCGGTGGTCTAACTAGGGCACCAGTTATAGCTGTGCCAACGAGTGTAGGATATGGTAGCAGCTTTGGTGGAATTGCAGCTTTGCTGGCAATGCTTAATAGTTGTGCACCAGGTGTTGCAGTAGTAAATATTGATAATGGTTTTGGAGCCGGATACATAGCCGCTAATATTGCAAGATTGGCTGATAGTACGGACTCAAATCAGCGACAATAGAATGTTAATTATACTGGGTCCAAAATTCTGTTTAGAACAATTAATACTGCGCAAAGTAGTAGATGGCAAATCTAGATAACAATTGAAAATACTGACAGAAACCTTAAAAGTAACATTATAATTTTATTATGAAACAAACTTTAGAATTCTCTGAAATCACTAGTATTGAAGCCGAATCTTTTGGTGAGCCTGGAAAGCGAACTTTTAGAATAGTAGTTTCTGCAAGTAATGGTTCGGCGATAATGTGGCTTGAAAAAGAACAACTTCTTCAGCTTGCCTTGGCTATACAAGAATTATTGCAAACCTTGCCTAATGATACAGACAACTCTGATATATACAAACCTTCAAACGACAAAGAATTTGTAAACCACATAGAATTTCATATAGGCAAGCTTGTTCTTGCGCATGAAGGTGATAATAGGAGATTCATTATTGATGCATATGACTTGGATAAAGATACAGAATTACCTGTTGTTCGTATATGGGGAGAAAAGGGAGAATTGACTAATTTTGCTGATAATGCAATAAAAATTTGTTCCGCTGGCCGGCCAGTTTGCCCTCTTTGTAATGTGCCTATGGAATCTTCAGGTCATGTTTGTCCAAAGGTTAATGGGCATAATTTACATTCATTGACGAAGAATGAATAATATTTATAACAGGATAATGTAAAAGGTGTCCACTAAATTCCAATGTCACGAAATGTTTTCGAAAATTTCGACGATGAAACTATTTTGGCGACTCTCAAAATGGGTAAGGTGGCCAAATCTTATCAAATACCATGGAGTTCTAATTATACTTTCCTAGTAGAGCTTGATACTGGTTCCCAGGCTAATTGCAAGGCTATATATAAACCAAAAAATGGTGAGAAACCACTTGTCGATTTTCCTTCAGGGACTTTGTATAAAAGAGAATACGCTGCATTTTTGTTGAGTCGATATTTGGGATGGCCATCTGTACCTATAACGGTTATTCGAGAAGGGCCTTTTGGAATTGGTTCGATGCAAATTTATATAGAATCAAACCCAAATATCACGTATTTTGACCTTAATTTAGATAACTCGAACCTTTTTCATCAGTTCGCTGTTTTTGATCTACTAGCCAACAACGCTGATAGAAAGGCAGGACATTGCTTGTTGGGATCAGATGGAGAAATATGGAGTATTGATCATGGCTTAACATTTCATCAAGATTTTAAATTGCGAACAGTAATGATGGAATTTTGGGGACAAAATATAAATTCGGATCTTATAGTTGGTTTACAGAGATTGGTGTCAGATTTAGATAACCCATCTGATTTGCAAGAACAGCTTTTTCGTTTACTTAATCAGGCTGAAATAGAAATGTTAAGAAAAAGAACAGAATCAATTATCGAAAAGCCTGTTTTTCCAAATCTCGACATTAATCGAAATATTCCCTGGCCCCTGGAATAGATAGAAGTTGGTTATTTATAAGACTACTTCGCATGCCTGGTAAAAACAGATTTTATCTTTTTAGATAAAGCATTGATTAATCTATCATTTGTTTTTGTAGAAGATAGGAGATTATTAGCTATTGATAGAGAAATGTCCGGATTACCTACTATAAGCGGTGATCTCCAAGACCTGATTGATGTAAAGTTTGGCCTATTCTGATCCCAATTAGGCCAGAATGAATCAAATGTTTCCCAGTGTAAATTATTGGGTTTCAAAACAGAAGTATTTGTATTACTTTGTCCGATTAATACAGTTCCCCCGGCTTCTTTAATTAAGATTGATCCAGCTACGACGTCCCAAATATATGGAGAGGCGATTAATGAATATGACAAACTGCCAGAAGCGTTCATTGCCATTTCATAAGCAATACTGCCAGCTATCCTAAGTTCCCCGCCGCTGAAATTGTTTTTTATAAATTGATATTTGTCGTGAAAAGATCCCGGTAAAGTAATTAACCTGTCGTTTCTTTGCCCAATAGGCTTACCGAGATATAGTTCTTGTTCATCAACATAAGCTCCTCCTCCTGAACTTGCGTGGAATATTGATCCATTTGCTTTTCCTGGCCAAGGTACAAAGATAGAACCTACTATAGGTATGCCACGATGCAAAACCCCAATTGAACTTGCGAAAATAGGTAACCCGTTGAGAAAGTTTTTTGTGCCGTCAAGAGGATCTAAAACCCATGTATAATCAGGGACTTTACCTTTTAACGGAATTTTATCCTCTTCACCTATGATTCCATGCTCAGGGAATGAGTCAGCAATGCTTTTAACAATGAAATCTTGTACTTTATTATCTACTTCTGTAACCGGGTCACTTTTCTGGACATCCTTATAGGTGGTTTTGAAATCTTTACCAAAATTGTCCATGATTATCTCCCCTGCTCCTTGGGCCATTTTGATTGCTGCGACCTTAATTAGCTTTATGGTGTCAGTAGGGTGATTTGAAAAGGGATCGATATTGTTCTTAGTCATATTGCAAGTATACTCGCATGTTTTTTAATTTTCAGAGTCTAGCTTTGGTAATATTAATTGCTATTTAGTAGTGATCGGTAGGTTGTTTATTAAGATCAATGCGTTCCTAAATATTTTTATGCATGCTCTTCGCCTCTTCCCAGAGAGAGTTTTTGTCTTCCATCGATAAAGATTTAAAATCTAGTTTTCTTTTAAATGCTAGATTTTCCATTATTTCAAATCTTTTCTTGAACTTCTTATCTGCTTTCCTTAGGGCAAATTCCGCATCTATTTTCATCCAGCGAGCAAGGTTGACTATAGAAAAAAGTATATCGCCTATTTCTTCTTCTTTGTCTTGTTGTACAATTGAATCTTCTAATTCTTCAATTTCTTCAAAAATCTTTTCTTGTACTTCAGTGATCGTTTCCCAATCGAATGCCATATCAGATGCTCTTTGTTGTAAAGTTTGAGCCTGTGATAATGCTGGTAAGGTTTTGGGTATGCCGTCTAAAATAGACAAGCTGGAATTTTTCCGTTCTGTTTTTTTTATTTTTTGCCAATTTTCAACTACTTCATCTTTTTTCTTTAAATCCATGTTGCTAAAAACATGGGGGTGCCGCCTGATCAATTTTTTTATTATTGCCTCAAATACTGAACGTTCATTAAAGTGGTTTTCTTCTTTGGCAATTTGAATATGAAATACTAGATTAAAAATAAGATCGCCAATTTCTTCCATAATAAGAATTGGATCATTTTCTTCGATCGCATCTAATAACTCGTAAGTTTCTTCAAGAAAATATTTCATCAAGCTTGATGAAGTCTGTTCTATATCCCAAGGACATCCACCTGGGGCCCGCAGTTGTACCATTAGTTGCTGAAGTCCTCTGAAAGTGGATGGAAAAGTATTCATATAGAATTCACCTTTTAGTTTGTTAATCTTGGTTTTGTTTCTGGGTCGCCATTATAAATCTCTGCTAGACTTACTGTATGAACAGATTACTAATTATAGGAGATATTTTGTTTGTCGTATTCCTTGCTGTTTTTTTATTAACCACCAATATCAGATTGGTAGTTAATGCACCCAAGCTCTACAGTTATGGATTTGATAAATATGATATAGAACGAACAACGGGTATCGAACGATTAGAACTCATCGATGCTGGTAGACAGATACGTGAATACTTTAACAATAATGTAGATAGGCTGGATGTTCGAATCTTTGTTAATGGTATAAAGCGAAGTATATATGGCGGAAGAGAAACGACGCACATGGTTGATGTCAAGAATTTGGTTCGGAAGGTGTATCAATTGCAGTATATGGCATTAGTATATATTGTGTTTTTTTTCACAACTGGAGTTATCTTGTTGAGGATAAGGGGCTTTTCAAAGATCGTGAACCTTACATTTCTAACAGGACTCTTTACCATTATAGCTTTCGTGGCATTAAGCTTATTGATGTTTTTTGGATTTGACCGTCTATTTATCGCTTTTCATTTGATAAGTTTCAGCAATGACTTATGGCAACTAGATCCTAGCAGACACATGTTAATTGCAATGTTTCCACAAAACTTTTTCTTTGACGCAACTTTAATTGTTGCGGGGCTAACTATAATCGAATCCGTGATATTGATTGTGCTGCGACCTTTATTAAGAAGGTTGCGAATTTACAATTTCAGGTTACAGAGTTCTTAATTTTGCTTTTTTATGCTCTCTTTATATATGTTTTATAATATGGAGATATAAGATAGAAACCGAGTCTAAATTCATTTTAAAGATCGGTTGTCATCGATTCATAGGAGAGATTCGTTAATGAGTAAGGTGAAATTAAATTTCACTCCATCTGTTCCTGTATTCGATGCTAATGTGGCACTTGGGCGCCGTCATGATAAGGCTGTCAGTGTCGAGTCTCCTCACGATACAAAATTGGAGATGGAAAGAGCTGGGATAGACCATGCCCTGGTGTATTCGCCACATGCGGCTTCATATGATTCTGGAGAAGGGAACCAAATGTTGCTAGACTCTGTAAACGGGTCAGATAGTTTGATTCCTCAATTTGTTTGCAACCCAGCATTTGATGATATAGACCAAGTGGTTATTGGTTTAAAGAATAACAACATACTTTCTGTCAGGATGTTTCCTGGACTTCATAACTATCCTTTTACCTCTTGGATAGTTGAAAGCTGGCTAGATTGGCTATCAGAGGCTGGTATTCCACTATGGTTGCCGATTACGTATGAACAGCTTGGTTCAGCTTATCCTGTCGAACCGAGAGATATTTATGAAACAGTCTCTGCATGGCCCGATTTAAAAGTAGTATTAGTTGAGGCTACGTATCATGATGCTTCTTGGGTTTTCCCCTTGTTAAAAGCTCTTCCCAACCTCTACCTTGAATTATCGCGTTTTGTTTTAACAGACGGAATAGCTTCTATAATCAATTTAATAGGTGCAGAGCGTGTCCTTTTTGGTTCAAGATTTCCAGAGTCAGCAATATCTCCTCAACTTTATAGTATTCACCACTGCGGACTGGATTCTAATAGTTTAAAGGCAGTTTGTTCTGGCAATATTAAAAGCCTGTTAGGTATTAATTAACATGGATACCCCGATAATTGATTTTCATGCACATGTTGGTAATTGGGGCAGGCACAGAGTTAATGGAAACATTGAACGATATATTGAAATCATGGATCATGCTGGTATCGATATGGCATGCATCAATAATATATTTCTTGGTGATGCAAGAGTAGCAAATGACAAAGTAGCTGAAATTGTTTCAAAAAATCCCGATAGGTTTGTGCCGGTTGCTTTTGTCACTCCACACTATCCAGATGAGGCTATATCAGAGTTAGAGAGGGCTTTTTACCAGTTAGGAATGAAGTATCTTAAGATCTATCCGGATTATTATCAAAAACCAAATGATCACCCTGACTATTTCCCCATATATGAATGGTTAAATGAGAATAAAATACCTGTTATGTCACATGCAACTTACCCATTTGATCTACCGGGCACAACAGTGCTAAAAAGGTTTCGAAACCTTTCTCAACGATATCCCAATATTTCCTGGATACTTGCACATGGAGGTAGTTCTGGGCCCGGAAAATTAACAAAAGAAATAAGTGAGCTTGGAAATGTATATCTTGAAACCTGTGGGTCTGGGGCTGCAAAAGATGCCATTGAAAATTCTGTTGAACTTGTAGGCCCAGATCGTGTTCTTTTTGGCACCGATATGGCGCTATTAGATGCGCGTCATCAAATTGGCAAAGTTATAACGGCAAATATTTCTGATAATGATAAAAGAAAAATATTGGGTGGCAATACTATTAAGCTTCTAGATATTTCAACTAACTACGGGGACTGATTCAAAAGAATTTACTGGGAAGGAAAATGCTATGAAAAATATACTTGCTATAGCTGGTGGCAAGCCTGTTAGAACTCTGCCTTTTGATGCCAAATCGCATGATTTTGGTGAGGATGATGTAGAAGCGGTTGCAGAGGTAATTAGGTCTGGATTCCTTAGTAATGGGAATGTTGTAAAACAATTTGAGTCCGATTTTGCTGCTAAGCATGGCGTAGATTTTGCTATCACCGTAAATTCAGGAACGTCTGCAATGCATACTTGTATAGCGGCAATTAATCCTGACCCTGGGGATGAAGTCATAGTTAGCCCATGGACCTCTGGTGGCAGCATATTAGGAACGCTTTTACATAACTGTGTTCCGGTATTTGCTGATATAGATGAATCATACACTCTGGATCCTGAAGATGTTGAAGCAAAAATTACTTCTCGGACACGTGCAATTATCGCAGTTCATCTTTTTGGAAACGTCTGTGATATGACCAAGCTAAAGGATATTGCTAAACGACATGGAATATTTTTGATAGAGGACTGTTGCCAAGCTCATCTTGCGAGACATCAAGGCCAATTGGTGGGCTCAATTGCCGATATTGCTGGATTCAGTTTTGGAGGAAAGCACCTTTCAGCGGGTATGGGAGGGGCTGTGCTAACAAATAACAAGTCTCTATGGGAACGTGGGATACTATTTAGAGACGCGGCGTTACCTCGGGCTAACGGACCAGCTGATGGATTGCCGTACGCGAACCAGTTTCTTGCCGCAAATTATAAAATCAATGATGTTATTGGAGCGATTTTACTTAACCAGCTTGGTAAACTTGATGGATACGTAGAAAACAAGATTCGTAGTGCGAGTAATATTATTGACGAACTTGCAGATATTGACGAAATAATACCTCAACTTGTTCGCAAAGGCGATATTAACAGTTATTGGAACTTGGGATTTACACTAGACGATTCCAAGTTGAATTGTTCTGCTAATGATTTTGCCACAGCCGTGACGGCAGAGGGTATTCCTATGTCAGGGCCCTATATTGGATCTGGGGATTTTGGTCCACTTTATAGAAACCCTTTCCTTACAGGCCCAAATTTATACGGAAAGTCTCGGTTTCCCCTTGATTATTTAAGGGAAAAACCTGTTGATTATAGGCTTAATGACTGTCCAAACGGAGAACTGATTATGAAAAACGGGGTTAACATACAGATGTCACCAAATTTTTCAGAAAATGATGTTAGTGATATTACCGAAGCTATCCGCAAGGTTGCATACGCAAAATTCGTCTAGAAAATACGGGAAGGATAACAAAATTGACCAAATCTAGAAAGTCATTAATAAAAGATTATGAGGCTAAAACACCCTTATCACGTTCTCAATGGCAAAAAGGTTTGTCGTTCATGCCTGGAGGAGTGATAAAAGGAGCTTATTGGAGTGACCCCTATCCAACCTATATTGCAAAGGCAGAAGGTTGCTATATTTGGGATATAGATAAAAATCAATATGTGGATTTTGGAAATCATCATTCAGCAATGATATTGGGCCATAATGATTCTGCGGTTGTCGAAGCGGTAGAAAGAGAAATACATAGAGGATTTGGACTGGGAGGTCCTATAGAACTCGAGCTTGAAATTTCCCGGGAAATTATTAACAGGTTTCCGTCTGTCAATAAAGTTAGATTCTGTAATTCAGGTACTGAAGCAGCTATTCATGTAGCACGAATGGTTCGTGCTATTACTGGCAGAACCAAGCTTGCTAAATTTGAAGGCGCATATCATGGCAGTACTGATTCTCTTGAGGTTAGCACCTCTCCTAGTTTAGAGAAAGCAGGTCCTGCAAATAGTCCTTACGCAGTATCTGAATGGCCAGGAATGCCACAAGGGTCTGAGGAAGATTTGATTATCTTACCGTACAGTGACCGGGAATCAGTGGAAATTATACTTCGGGAAAACAGAGACGAAATCGCAGGTGTTTTTTATGATGCAAGGCCGGGTATTATTGAAGTGTCAGGGGAATTTACCAGATTCATACGAGATATTACTAAAGAACTCGGTATACCTATGGTTATGGATGAGGTCGTGAGTTTTAGATCTGGGCCTGGAGGAGCACAGGGATTATTTGGAATAGAACCTGATATTACGATGTTTGGAAAAGCTTTTGGTGGAGGATTCCCAATAGGAGCAATTGGAGGCAAGGATGAATTTATGCAAATCCTTGATAATTCCAGTGTAGCGGGAGTGCTTAATCAGAGCGGGACTTTTTCAGGTAATTCCTTTACATTGGCAGCAGGATTGGCTACTTTAAAGCGGTTGTCCACTGAAGTGTATGATCATATTGATAGCTTAAGGCAGGCTCTTCACGATGGCTTGGTACAGGTTTTTGAACAGGCATCTTTGCCGAACCGGGTTTTGAGTGCCGGAGCTGGTCTTCAGTATTATTTGACCGATCAACCTGTTACAGACTATCGTGCTGTGCAATCATTGCCCAACAGTGAATTGGCTGAAAGAATTGAACTGGCTCTGTTTCTTAAGGGATTTTCCATGAGGGGTGGGATTGGGATTACTTTATCGGCGCCAATGACACCTGATCACATTACGGATTTTCTTTCCGCTTTGGAAGAAACATTACAAGAGAAATAATTTTTATAATTGCGATATTATTAAAAAGCTTATTATTGATGAATGTGCTCATTAGTTAATGTGGCAAATTTTAAGTTAGTGTAGAAACTGTTGATGTTAAACAATTTGGTTGCAGTTCTGTAATATCGAAGCAATAATATAACTTTGTCATTCTAAATAGATCAATTTTATGTTTTTTTTGGGAGCTAGGTATAGATGGTTTCAATCGCATTTAATAAATTCACTTTGACTAATGGACTGCAAGTTGTTCTACATCAGGATCGGGCATTGCCTTTTGTATCAGTAAATATTTGGTACCATGTCGGTTCTAAGGACGAATCACCTGGTCGCACTGGATTCGCTCATTTGTTTGAACACCTGATGTTTGAAGGTTCGAAGAATCATGATGAGCTTTTCTTTAATCCATTACAAAAGATAGGTGGGTCTGTCAATGGTTCAACAACATCTGATAGAACAAATTACTGGGAAAATGTACCTTCAGAATATCTTGAGCTAGCTTTATGGCTGGAGTCAGATAGGATGGGCTTCCTTCTTGAATCCCTTGATCAAGAAAAATTAGATTTACAGCGTGACGTAGTAAAAAATGAACGTAGGCAAAGTTATGAAAATAGGCCTTATGGGATGTCGCATCTGATTTTGCAACCCAAGCTGTTCCCCTCTCCACATCCTTACAGTTGGCCAGTTATTGGTTCGCAGGAGGATCTTGATGCAGCATCTTTGGAAGATGTTAAATCTTTCTTTAGTCGTTTTTATTCTCCAACAAATGCTAGCTTAGCGATTGCAGGGGATTTTGAAGAAGAAGAGGCCAAAAGCCTAGTAGAGCAATATTTTGGGGATATTGAAGGGGCTTCTAATGTAACTAGGCTTGAGAAAATGGATTCTTCCTTGAAAGGCGAAACCGATTTAAGGGTCTTTGATAATGTTCATTTGCCCAGATATTCTTTAGTATGGCCATCAACACCAGCATTTGACAGCTTTGAAGCCCCACTAGATATTCTGGCGACTGTTTTGGCTGATGGTAAAAGTTCACGATTATATCAATCTTTGGTATATAAAAAACAAATAGCAAAAGATGTTTCTGTTTACAATTATGCAAGGGAAATTTCCGGTGAATTTTCTGTGGAAGTGACTGGAAATTCGGAGGACTGCCTTCCAGAAATACAGGATGTTCTTGAAGCTGAGCTTTCTAAAATCAAAGACGAAGACATCCTTGACGAAGAATTGCAACGGGCCAAAAATAGAATAGAAAGCCAGCATTTAAAACAACTGGAAAAGATGGGAGGGTTTTCTGGTAGAGCAGACCAGCTTAACTACTACAATGTTATGGCTGGTGACCCAAACTTGATTAATTTGGACATAGAAAGGTACTCTCAAGTTACAGCAGCTGATATTAGACATGCAGCTGATAAAGTTTTAGGCTCCAATAGGGTACGCATGCAAGTTGTTTCAGAAAACAAGACTCTTTCAGTTCCTACAAGTATTGATCGTACTGTAATGCCGAAGAGTAGGTCGACTTCTTCTTTTGATCCACCGATTCCGAAAAGCAATCGGCTATCTAATGGAATGGAAGTTTTATTTGTTTCTAAAAGTAATATACCTATCACAGTAATTGGACTCATGATACGTGGTGGTTCTGCAACTGATCCATCTGATTTGCCAGGACTATCACAAATAACAACGGCGATGCTTGCTGAAGGAACATCTAAAAGAAGTAGCAAGCAAATAGCGAAAGAGATGGAATTTCTTGGTTCGAATTTAAACGTTTCAACAGGTAGAGAGAATGTATTTATATCTGCACAGACGCCTTCACGTAGCTGGACGACAGCTTTAGATATCATTGCTGATATTGTTAGAAACCCTGTGTTCCCAGATGATGAATTAGTACGTATCAGGAAAGAAAAGATAGCTGATGTAGAGAGTATTTCGGATGATGCAGCAACTATGTCACAGATTGCGATAAGGTCTCTTCTTTATGGTTCAAATAGCCCATATGGGCATTCTGCACTGGGTACGAAGCAATCATTACAGCAGATCGATAAGAGTAGAATCATCGAGTATTATTCTTCCAACTTTGGCCCAAAGAAAGCGACATTAATAGTGGTTGGAGATGTTGATGAATCGAGCGTTATGGAAAGCACTGAGAATAAATTCGGAGATTGGAATATTGATACTCTGGACGCTGATCCGCTTAATCTTGTTTCTCCAAGTTTGGAGGCTTCAACAATTTATTTATTAGATCGCCCAGAAGCACCACAGTCGGTAATAAAAGCAGGGCACATAACTATTTCTAGGAATCACAGTGATTATTTGCCGCTGTATTTGATAAATTATGTGTTTGGTGCTCATCCTACGGCCAGGCTTTTCATGAATTTGAGACAGGATAAAGGGTATAGTTACGGGTATTATTCCAATATTGACTGGTTAAGTGGGCCCTCCGCAATAGTTGCTGGAGGGTCGGTTCAAACTGCTATAACCAAGGAAGCTTTGATTGAAACTATCAAGGAGTTTTCAGATATTAGAGGAGGTCGTCCCATAACAGCAGAAGAATTGGAAGAAGGAAAACAGGGAATTCTTCGTAGCTTTCCTTCTCAGTTTGAAACTAAGGCACAAATGCTCGGATGTCTTAGCAGCATTGTTTCGTTTGGACTTCCTCTGGATTATTTTAATACCCTAACTTCTAGTATTATGTCTTTGGATCTAGCTTCAGTGGCTGAAGTGGCAGAAAATCGTATTCAAGACAAGTCCCTGTCGGTATTGATAGTTGGTGACAAAAAAGTTGTGGCTCCAACTCTGAAGGGGCTAGGTTATTCAATTATTGATATTGATCTCTACGGCAGACAAGTAGAATAGACTAATAAACGTGAATTTATAGGATTAGGTCTATACCAGTGCAAGAGAATACTTCAGATTTTATCCGGATCGCTATAAAAGAAGATATTGATTCCGGTCGTTTTGATAAAAATGTGATAACTAGATTTCCGCCTGAACCAAATGGATATATGCATATAGGCCATGCCAAGGCAGCACATATTAATTTTGGTATGGCGATAGAAAACCTAGGTCATTGTAATCTTCGTTTTGATGACACTAATCCTACGAAAGAGGATGTGGAGTATGTAGAAGCATTCAAGCGAGACTTGGAGTGGCTTGGTTTTACTTGGTCTGGTAGTGCTTTATATTCCTCCAATTATTTTGACACTCTCTATGAATATGCAATCAAATTAATTCGCAAGGATTTGGCATACGTTTGTGACCTTAGTCAAGAAGATATCAGAAAATATAGAGGTTCCTTGACAAAACCTGGTATGAATAGCCCGTATAGAAACCGGACAATCAATGAGAACTTGATTTTGTTTGAAAAAATGAGAGCTGGTACATTTGATGACGGTGCATGCTCTTTGAGAGCGAAGATAGATATGACATCAGGAAATTTGAATATGCGTGATCCCGTCATTTATCGAGTGCTTAAAACTACACATCATCGTACGGGTGATAGTTGGTGTATCTATCCGACCTATGATTTTGCTCATGGACAATCCGACTCGATAGAAGGAGTTACCCACTCTCTTTGTTCCCTTGAATTTGAAGATCATCGTCCTCTTTATGAATGGTTTCTGGATAAATTGGAAATATATAAGCCAAGGCAGTTAGAATTCGCTCGTCTAAATTTGACAAACACAGTCATGAGTAAACGCACATTGTTACAACTTGTTGAACAGGGACATGTTGCAGGCTGGGATGATCCACGTATGCCAACGATATCTGGTATGAAAAGGCGAGGTTATACACCAAAATCAATTCGAGCTTTTTGTGACAAAATAGGTGTAGCGAAAAGGAACAACACGGTGGAAGTAGAGATGTTAGAACATTGTGTTAGAGAAGACCTTAATGCCACATCTGATAGGGTCATGGCAGTTTTGCGACCTCTTAAAGTGGTTATCGAGAACTATCCCAAGGATAAAGAGGAAAAGCTAGAAGCAGTGAATAATCCGGAAAATTTATCAGCAGGTAACCGAACCCTTTCTTTCACACGTGAAATTTATATAGACCGAGATGATTTTCAAGAGAATCCATCAAAGAAATTTTACCGATTGGCCCCTGGCAAAGAAGTTAGACTAAGGTATGGATATTTCATCACGTGTACGAAGGTAATAAAGGATGAAAAAACAGGAGATGTAATTGAATTAAGATGCAATTATGATCCGACAACTCGAGGAGGGCAAGCTCCTGATGGAAGGAAAGTTAAAGGTACTATTCATTGGGTGTCTGTACCAAATTCCCTATCAGCTGAAATAAGAATCTATGATCATCTTTTTATTGCTGATGAGAATAACTCTGATTTAGAAAACGAATCCAATAATATGATGTTGAATCCAGAATCTCTTAATATACTGAAAGATTCAAGAGTGGAACAAAGTCTTGAAAATACAGTTCCTGGACAGAGATATCAATTTGAGAGGCATGGCTATTTTTGCGTAGATTTAGAATATTCTGCTCCTGATAAGCTTGTGTTTAATCGTACCGTAGGCCTGCGTGATTCTTGGGCTAAAATCGTAAAAAAACAACGGGTTTAGCAAGAATAGTTTTAAATCTTAAATGATAAAGCAAAAAGATTTAGCAAATCGCTTTGCCGTGATCTTAGAAGAACGATCAGGTTTATTTGTTCTTGCTATTGGGATAATCACATTGGTTCTCATATTACCCTTGTTTCTATTGTCCCCTACACAACGTGCATCTGAAAGCCCAGGAGGCACAGTATATGACGTGGAGGAAAGCTATAATTCAAACTTGCCTCCAAGGGTTCATAATGCCTTTTTTATAGCTGAATCCAAAAATGGAGACATACTGACAAAAGCTCCGTTGCTTGAGATTTTGGAGAACACGGAAAGACTTAGGGAAGCTGATACATTAGGGTTGCTTAACCCTCCAGGGTTAGCAGCACAAACTTATTTACACAGCACTATGGATGTTAATTCACAGCAACAAGTCAAGGGAATATTTACGATTGCTGATGCCGTTTCAGAGGTGTTGAAAAGCCAACCAGTTTTCGGTATATCACTAAAAGAAGCTACAGATGAACAGGTTAAACTGGCTTTGCATTACATTTTTTCTGACACCAGAACAAAATATTTGTCATATTCACTTTCACAATTGAAGAAAGTCGAGGAGAAGAATCTTTTTGGACAGAAGATAGGCTTTTGGTATTCTCCGGCAATTCTCATTGGACTGTCGGCAGATAATGAAAAACTTGGAGGTGGTAGTTTCAGAATTGGAGCCACTGCTGATCCTGTTACAACGGTTAAAGAACAGTTTAATCGTAATGTTCAAACTATATTACGTGGCAAGCAAGAAAATTATAATTTGTGGGGCGTGGCCATAGATGCTGGTTTGGAGATTGATGATGAGGTAGGTACATCAGTCCCTTATATTGTAGCCACTTTTATTATGGTACTGATAGTAGTCGGTATTGCCTTGAAGTCTCTTAAGATGGTTTTTCTCACAGCAGGCGGTCTTATTACAATGATGGTTTGGTTCAAGGGGCTTTCAAATCTAGTAGGACTGAAATCATCCACTACTCTTGATTTTATTGTGCCTATTGCAATGATTTCTCTTGGAGCGGATTTTGTTATCCATTCAGTAAATCGATATAAGGAAGAACGATCTCAAGGTATAGAACCGAAATATGCTTTTAGATTAGGGATGGGAGGAGTTATTGGAGCTCTTACCTTGGCGATGATTACAGATGCAATAGCTTTTGTGTCTAATGTGTCTGCCAATATAGAAGCAGTAGTAGGGTTTGGAATCGGAGCAGGGCTCGCAATTTTTTCTGCGTTTATAGTCATGGGAATAACCGTACCGGTGATTTTAATGAGGCTTGAAAGGTGGAATCTAAGCAGACCAAAAATAATTAATAAATTACCAAGAGCCAGAATATTCATGCTAGTCGAGCCAGATTCGTTTTTTGTTCCAAATATTGTGATGTTTTTTGTTCGCTGGCGTATGATCGTACTTGGTTCAGTAGCAGTGATAACTGCTTTATCAGGTTATTATGCCTTGAAACTCGATGCAACATTTGATGTCAAAGATTTTTATAGAAGCGAATCAGATTTCGCAATTGGTTTAGATAAGATGGACATTCATGTAGGGCAAACTGGAGGAGAATCAGCTGTTATTTATATTGAAGGAGACGTTTCTAATCCTAATGTCTTAGTGGCACTATCAGATTTAATTATTACGTTGCGTAAAAATCGTTATGTAGGTGTTAACGACCTTGGTGATATAGCAATTCAAAATACCACTCTTTTTGAACTTATATATCAAACTTTAAATTCCGATTACGCAATGACACAAATCAGAAAACAGTCTGGGTTGGAATTTGATCCAAATAAATTTATGAAATTCAAGTATGGAGACAAGATATTTTCTTGGCCGAATTCAAGTGACCAATTGTCGGCGATATATGATTTTATAACGGTAAATGGTGTACCTATCTCTATTGAACAACATATTTATGACCGACTTGAAGTGGGAGAAACCTTGTATATTGGGGAAGGTATTGGGAAAAATCCTGCGACTGTAATAGAAGTTGGAATTCCGGGAACCAGAGAACAGGCTAAGGTAATTGCTTCAAGGAAAGCTATTGAAAAAGATATTGAAGTAATAAGAAGTGTTCATGGTATTTATCTAGTTGGACTGACTGGCTCTGCATATACTCGACAGGCAGCATTAGATGCAACAACTGAAGGTCTGCAAAAAGCATTCGGTATTGCCATTATTCTTTGCATGATTGTTTCAATCATAGCAATGCAATCTGTCCGATTGGGAATAGTAACAATTGTTCCAATTATTCTGGTAGTATTTTGGTTATATGGGTTTATGTACGTATTTGGGTTTGGATTAAATTTTGTTACTGCTACAATTGCTGCAGTCTCGATTGGTGTAGGTGTTGATTATGCGATACATATGACACAACGATTTCGGGAAGAGATGGGTCGTTTGAACAGTGCGGAAGAAGCATTAAAAAAATCAGCTGGGGGTACTGGAATAGCATTAATTTATTCTGCCGTCACTAGCATTCTAGGCTTTTCAATAATGGCATTTGCACCGATGCCTATGTTTGCAGCGTACGGTTTTTTGACGGCGATAATGATATTTTTAGCTCTGATAGCTTCGCTTCTTGTATTACCTCCTTTATTATTACTTGTAACACCAGTTAAAACTCAGGGTCGGATAATAGGCGACAATCTATAATTTTGTGTTTAAGTGATATTGATAATTTGCATACACAGTCCTATGTTACAATTTCACCGAAAATTTGGTACAAACTTTTGAAACTAGGCTAAATATTGACAGAGTCATTGTCGAGATTACAAATTGAAAAAAGAGAAAGCCATCTTTCTCCATATGCAGCGCGTTCAAAGGATGGTATTCGAAACAGGACAGATCCTCCATGTCCTGTTAGAAACGAATTTCAAAGAGATCGTGATCGTATAATTCATTCAAAATCTTTTCGCAGACTCAAGCATAAAACACAGGTTTTTATAGCGCCGATTGGGGATCATTATGTTACTCGATTGACCCACACGCTTGAAGTCGCTCAAATAGCCAGGACCATTACTAGGGCACTTAATTTGAATGAAGACTTGTCGGAAGCAATTTCCCTTGGGCACGATTTAGGACACACGCCTTTTGGACATGTAGGTGAAGCTGTTTTGGACAACCTTTATCCTAACGGATTTCGCCATGCTGACCAAAGCATCAGAATAGTAGAAAGTATTGAAAAAGAAGGCAAAGGGTTGAATTTGACTCAGCAGGTTAGGCAAGGAATAGCTAACCATTCTAAGCCTCAAGGCGATTTTTTTGGAAACAAAATGCCTGCATCCTTATCATTGGAGGGGCAAATATGTAGAGTATCCGATGCTATTGCGTATTTAAATCATGATTTGGGAGATGCTTTCAGAGCAGAAGTTTTGTCAATAAGCGATTTACCCAAAAGCACACTTGATGTGTTGGGACCGAAACATTCTCAAAGAATTAATACGATGGTTACAGATATTGTAATAGCTTCTTGGGATGCAACTGGAGAGCAGGGCTTTTCTTCCAATCAAATTCCTAGGATCCAAATGGGAAAGAAAGTTCGTTTAGCGCTTAACCAGCTTAGGGAATTTATGTTTGAAAAGATTTATATGGTTGAGGACAAGAGTGAAGAATCCGAAACCGCAAGACGTGTGATTACTCTACTTAATGAATACTTCACCAGAAATCGTGATTTGATACCATCAGAATATAAGGATTCTAGCAAAGTTGTAGTGGACTATATATCTGGCATGACCGATCATTACGCGTTAGAAGTGGCTGAAAAAATCGAGCCTGGAGTGACAGGAGTTTTCAGAAACAAAATTGGGATGAGAAGATGAATTCAACAGACAGGATAAGACTAAGGACAGTCCAAAATCTGCTTAAGCTCATTGAACATCATTTAGAAGCAATGCAACGCGATGTCCATGGACTTGAGTATGCACACTGGAAAGAAGAAGTAGACGGCTTATGGAGAAATATTTTTGGGAAAATCAACTTGATGTCTGATTCTTCCCAACAAGTAGCTTTGGAATTAATACGGGAAGACTGGACTTCTTACGTTACACATTATGTAGGGATATCACGTTAATCGTCGATAAAGGGTTATGAGGCACTTAACATCACAGGAGTTTTTATGAATTTAGAGAAATTGGAATCCAATCTTGCAAATGCAAGACATACAGCAAGCATGGCACATTCTGTGGTAATAAAATTAAAGGAAATGGGATTGCCCGAACATCTTGACGACTATTTAGGTACACTTAGTACTGACCTAGGGGATCTTTGTAATGCTCAAGATGAACTGGCAAGCCTGGTAAATAATTTAACTGAGGTATCACAGGATTGGGATTCAATAGGTGATATCTTGGTGGATATACGAGCTGTTGTTGAACACATTAATTGGCATGCTTCAAGTTTGCGTAGACCGATAAACAAACTTACTCACTATGCGTATAGGACTGCTCTTTAGGATCAGTTTAATGGTCAATAGTGACAACAAAGACTGATATTGAAATGTTCTATTTTTTCTATTTGGGATATTGAATAACAATGAGTATAGTTGATGAAATAAAAGACAGGCTAGATATTGTAGATGTCGTTTCTGGATATATGGCGCTTACAAAAGCAGGTAGCAATTTCAAAGCCAATTGCCCATTCCATCAAGAGAAAACCCCCTCTTTTATTGTTAGTGTAGAAAGGCAGACGTGGCGCTGTTTTGGTGCTTGTTCTACAGGTGGTGATGCATTCAGTTTTGTTATGAAGAAAGAGGATCTTGGTTTTGGTGAAGCATTGAGAATGCTAGCTGAAAAAACAGGTGTGGCGTTACAGAGCAAAGAAGATGGAAATAAAACTGACTCTTTATTACGCGTGAATAAAGAAGCTATTGCTTTCTATGTAAATATTCTTGATTCAGAAGAAGGCAAATTCGCACAAAATTATTTAACACTAAGGGGTATTGATAGAGCTACTGCTTTAATGTTTCAGTTAGGATTTAGTCCCAGGGGTGGTACAAGGCTTAAAGATCATCTCACAGGACTTGGATTCAATATTGAACACTGTGTTGAATCAGGATTGTTGAGGCGTTTTGACGATGGTTCAATAAGAGATTTTTTTTGGGGTAGGTTGATGTTTCCAATATATGATAGTAGAGGTAATGTTCTGGGTTTTGGAGCACGTGCATTAGAAAATATTGAGCCCAAATATATAAATACTCCGGCGACTCGTATATTCGATAAGAAAAATAATTTATATGGACTTAACTTGGCTGCTGAAGCTATTCGATCAGATGGTAGGGCAATTATTGTTGAAGGATATATGGATGTGATTGCGGCACATCAATACGGCTATAGGACAGTGGTTGCATCAATGGGTACAGCTCTTACAGAACAGCAGGTTTCGCGATTATTTTCTATGGCTGGTAAGTATGTTTTGGCGCTTGATCCTGATGTAGCAGGACAAGAAGCAACCCTCAGGAGTTTGGAATCTTCTTGGAAAGCTATTGATACTGAGCCTGCTTCTAGAAATAGATCCTCTGGTGTAGTTCAGCAAAAAGGAAAGTCTGTTGACCTCCGGATAGCTTCATTGCCGGACGGAAAAGACCCAGATGAACTTATTCGGGAAAATCCTGTGATATGGGATCAGTCTATAGATACAGCCGTTCCATTCATGGATTTTTATATTAATTCGATGATTTCTAAATTTAACACTGATACAAATGAAGGTAAGCACTCAGCAGTACTCGCGGTAAGTCCACTAATTTTATCTACAACTAACTCTTTTGATCAAGATAGGTACTTTAACCTCCTGGCAGAAAAACTGAAAGTTGATAGACAGCTATTGGAGATAAATGTTTCTAAATCTATATCCAATCAGCGAAGGATTACAAATCGACAAACAAAGAATGTGGAAAAGCCAGTTTTTCTTACCGATCGGCGTGACTATTTGGAAGACTATGCTCTCGCTTTATTGATTAATAATCCGGAGTTAGATCCGGATCAAAATCGCTTGGCTGTTGAATATTTCAAAAAAACAGAAAACCGGGAACTGTTTACCTCTGTGCGTTCCTCATCTACAATAGACGAAGTCAAGGAAAATCTGGATGAGAGTTTACACGAGTACCTAGATGGACTAATAGGATTGCGATTGTCTCCGTTGGAAGATTGGCAAGTAGAAAATGCATTCCTTGAGATTACAGAAAGATTGGAACAAAGGTATCTGAAAGAATTGCAGGCAACACTCCTTTTGACAGAAGATGTTAAATCTCCACCATCTCGAGATGTAGAACATCCGATTGTTTCTCTAAATTCTGATCTTAAGGACTCATTTAAACGAAAGCAATGATTTGTCGCTTGGTAAGTACTAGTGGCAAATAGATAAATCTAAAGACAGGCGAAATAAATTCGATAATTTGGACTAAGTATAAAGGGTTGCTATGAGTACAAGATCTACATCTAATGATGACCAATATTTAAAACATGGCTTTGAAGACAGTAATGAGTCGGCTGTTGACATAATTGGTGGATTGTCACCCGCCAAACGGAAAGCTCTTTCCTCTTTTGATGAAGAAGAGGATTATGTTACAACCCCTCCAGAGAATCAATTGACGCTCAATGATGATGACGAAGAAGAAGACGACGACGAAGTCTTGTTAGAAGGAAAAATGAAGCAATTAGAGGCTTCATCGGAGATGATAGATGATCCTGTAAGAATGTATCTTCGAGAAATAGGGAGGGTTAGTCTTCTCAAGGCTCCTCAAGAGCGTGTTTTAGCCTGTGCAATGGAAGCTTCGAATTACTTAAATGTGATAGAAAATGACATGTATCAGGAGGAATACGGAACGACAAAGCCGAAAAATGATGAGGATCTTGGTGGCTGGCAAGCTTCAGCTTGGAAAATTATACAACGATTAACTCGAGAAGTTTGTGAGTCTGAAGATGTGCTTAATGCATTGTCAAAATATGTTGGGCTTGAGGGATCTGAACGAACTCTGAATGAGGTCATGAGTGATGAGAAATTGCGCGAAGTTCTTGACGGTAATATACCTGAAGAACTTCTAGCCTATGTAATGGATGTGATGGGTTTAGAGGAAGAGGAAGCAAAAGAAAAAATCAAAGTAGCATCACTCAGTAATCGCATACTTCCACCACAGGTTCTTGAGGTTGTTGGTAAAGATCAGACTCTGCAGGAGATTTCTTCTCAGCTGGACACCTCAAAATTCTCAGAGAATGTTATAAATTATGAACCGCTTCTGCGGCATCATTTTAAGCGAATAAAATTTGAAGGAGAAGCAGCTCAAGGCCATCTGGCTAAGGCTAATCTTCGTCTCGTAGTAAGTGTGGCGAAGAAATATATCGGACGTGGAATGTCTCTTCTTGATCTTATCCAGGAAGGAAATATAGGATTGATAAGAGCTGTTGAAAAATTTGACTATCGCAAGGGTTATAAATTCAGCACATATGCTACATGGTGGATCAGGCAGGCAATTACCAGGGCGATCGCAGATCAGGCCCGTACAATCAGGATTCCTGTTCACATGGTAGAAACTATCAATAAATTGTTAAGACATAGTCGTCGTTTAGTACAGGAATATGGCAGAGAACCAACCAGTGAAGAAATTGGTGAAGGTATGGAGGTGTCTCCTGAAAAAGTACGTGAGATACTTAAAATATCTCAGGAGCCTGTATCTCTTGAAACTCCAATTGGTGAAGAAGAGGATAGCCATCTTGGTGACTTTATAGAAGATAGAAATACTCTTGCACCCGCCGATGCAGCTTCGTATCAACTTTTGAAAGAACAAGTTGATGATGTTTTATACACGCTTAGTGAACGCGAGGCAAAAGTATTGCAATTACGATTTGGACTTTCCGACGGTCGACAGAGAACTCTTGAAGAAGTTGGTAAAGAATTCGGAGTGACTAGAGAGCGGATAAGGCAGATTGAAGCAAAAGCCCTACGTAAGCTAAGACATCCAACTCGCTCTCAGAAACTCAGAGACTTTCTTGAATAAAAAACAGCATATAATATGGTCTCATAACTAGACTGTGCTTTACTGAAGTTTTTTGTAAAACTTGAATTAGCAGAAATGCCCGTATATTTTTGGTTGTAACTCGGAAAAACGAAGTATGACATTTGATCTGTTTTCTCCAAATTCAATTCAAACCCGCTCCAAAGTTGCTGTAGTTAAGACAGCTCCGAGTACAGTTTTAGAAGATATTGAACGAGTCATGAGACTTGCTGGATTTTCCTCATGCTTAGATAAATCGGTCGATACTTTATTGAAAATAAATATTTCTTGGCAATATTATTATCCAGCCTGTTCAACAACTCCCTGGCAATTAGAAGGAGTAATCAAGGCTTTGCAAGGTGATGGATACAAAAGAATTATTCCGGCACATAATGGAACTGTAGTAGTAGATCCTCGTGAAGGCGCGGTAAATAATAAGCATGATATTGTTGAAAAAAGTTATGGACTATCGAGTATATTTCTTGAAGACTCCAATGTTAAGTGGGTAAAGTATATTCCAAAAAGTCGAATGCTGGCATTAGATGATGTTTTCCCTGAAGGGATTATGATCCCTGAAACATTTATTGGTAAAAATGTGGTTCATCTCCCAACTATGAAAACCCATGTGTTTACCACGATTACAGGTTCTATGAAAAATGCTTTTGGTGGACTACTTAATCAAAGAAGGCATTGGACTCATGCAACTATACACGAGACACTCGTAGACCTTCTTAACATACAAAGGGAAATACACCCTGGTATTTTCGCAGTAACAGATGGGACTTTTGTTGGTGATGGACCTGGGCCAAGGGCAATGAGATGGCATTTAAAAAACATTTTGCTAGCTAGCGCAGATCAGGTAGCAATAGATTCTGTACAGGCGAAAATGATGGGTTTTGATCCAATGTCCATACCATTTATACGGATAGCACATGAAAAAGGGCTGGGTACCGGTCAATTTAATGAAATAGATATTGTTGGAGAAGATGTCGAACAAGTTGATTGGGCTTTTAAGAGAAGTGAAAACACCTTGGCTAGTCGTGGCCAGAAACTAATTTACTGGGGACCTCTAAAGCCGTTAGAAAAGTTACTTCTTAGGTCTCCTATTGCTCCATGGGCCTTTTTAGCTTCTAATTTATACCATAATTGGTATTGGTTAAAATTTATTGGGAAACGTAGGATTCGCGAAGCTATGAAAACTTCATGGGGCAAGTTATTTAAGACATACTAGGTGTTAATGAATATATTTCAAACAGATGACTTGCACTATATAAATTTGTCTGGCACGATAGACTTATGGAAATAGGCGCTTTTGAATTATCTTACGAAGGCCCTCAGCTTGAGAACGTGACGGTTTTTGCCAGTCTTCGTCCTTGGGTTGATGTAGGGCGTGTGGGAACTCTAACTCTAAAAAAATTAGAGAAATATTTGGGAGCAACTGAGATTGGTCGCCTTTCTCGCCCAGGGAAGTTTTTTGATTTCACGAGGGAAAGGCCTCAGACTTCTATGGTTAATGGTCGCAGGGTGCTTGCCAAACCAAATACCATAATTAATCACGCTAGAGAAGAGTCGACTGGTAGGGATTTTCTTTTTTTACATATAATAGAGCCTCATATGTTTGGAGAAGACTATTCAGAAGCAATTGTTCAGGTATTGGAATATTACAAGGTCTCTGAGTATTGCAGAATAGGTAGTATGTGGGATTCAGTACCGCACACCCGACCATTGATGGTAACTGGCACTTTGAACGAACTTTATGAAGAAAAAATGAGTGGCATTGTGGAAGTTAGTAAAAAGAGCTATGAAGGCCCAACGAGCATAGTGAATTTGGTCGGGGACACCCTATCAGATTCAGGCGTTCAAACTTCTAGCTTGATGTTGCATATTCCACATTATGTTCAGCTTGATGAAGATTATAAAGGTGTGTCTAAGATGATAGAAGTATTGGGAAGTATATATGATTTTCCTCACAGCTTGGCTGAAACAGGACGTGGTGACCAGCAATATCAAGAAATAACTAGAGCTGTTGAAGAAAATCCGTCTGTAAAACAACTGGTGAAACAACTTGAAGCTGAATATGATAGAGGTCAAATCAATTCGGATGATAATACAATTCTTGATCCTAATTTACCTCCAGAAGTGGAAAATTTTCTCAATGAGATGGGACAGAGGTTCGAAGAAGGCTCTGCAGATTCAGAAGAAACTCTGAAATAGAGATCTGTTAATTAAAATAAATGATCTTATTTTTTATCAATTAAGTAAGCAAGGCCATAACGATATAATTATGATCGAAAAAAAAGAGCGGATAGGAGAGGTAGTACATGCTTCCACATCCCTTTTTTCTGTTCAATGCCACGTTTTATATGGAGCTCCTAGTTTGGGAGCTTTAGTTTCTACTGGAAGCAACAATACTATATATGGTGTTGTTGCAGAAGTGTCTACAAATAGCATAGATCCTGGCAGAAGGCCAATGGTTATGGGACAAGATCAGGAATCTATTGAGTCGGTTTATAAACAGAATCCACAACTTTCTAGGCTACTTACCACTGAATTTCAAGTAATAGTCGTAGGCCATATAGATAATAACGGAGAATTACAGAGATTTTTGGCACCTATACCTCCCAAGATTCATGAACTTGTATATGTTTGCCAGGGATCAGAAGTTATTGAAATAGCTAGGTCACTTGAAATGTTGCCAGCTCTATTATCTTCTCCGGTTGGTTCACCTGATGAATTAACGGCTGCTTTTCTGAGGTTCTTGGCAAATGAACATGATGATCCGAAAGAGACTCTTTTAAGGTCAGGTCGAGACTTGGCAAAGTATTTGATAGGTGAATTCCCGAGACTGAGTTCAATACTTAAGCGAGTTTCTTTGTGAACATAAGTACTCAATCAGGTAACATTGGTATGGTTATTGAGGGGTCGATGTCTGATGGCATACAAGTAAAACTTGATCCACATACCTCTGTTGAGCAAATCAAGGTAGGTACTTTTGTTACCGTCGAGGGTAAGAACCTAAGGTTTTTTGGTGTTGTTACAAATATTTCACTGAATGCAACGGATCCGTCATTGATAATAAGCCCTCCAGAAATCTCGGAATCGTATATCAGGGAAGTCCTTACAGGTATAGCTGCATATGGATCTATTAGCGTAGAGCCGATGCTCACTTTATCTGGTGAAGATGAGACTGTTTTGCTCGAAGGTCCACAGCCATCTAAGACTATCCCTGATCATTTTTCTATGACTAAATTAGCTACAGAAAATGATATACAACTCGTATTCGGAGCAGAAGATGAACGCCATTTCTGGATTGGTAGCCCTCTGGATATGGATACCAAACTGTGCTTAGACATTCATCAATTCGTTACACGAAGCAATGGCGTTTTTGGCAAAAGCGGCACAGGTAAAACATTTCTGACCAGATTGTTGCTTGCCGGAATATTGCAGACTGATGCAGCTGTTAATCTAGTTTTTGATATGCAGAGTGAATATGGATGGAAAGGATATAGTGAAGGAGGCGCCGAAGTAAAAGGACTTAAACAGCTTTTCCACTCCAAGGTTGCTGTATTTTCGCTTGATGAGGAAAGTTCCAAACGTCGTGGACTTACACCTGATTATGTTGTTCGAATTGGACTCGACGAAGTAGAGCCCGATGATATCCAACTGCTAAGAGAAACTCTTGATTTATCTGAGGTAGCTGCCGATGCTGCCTATTCTCTTGAAAGGCATTTTGGCAGTAGCAGATGGCTTAGGGATTTCTTGTCTTTAGATAGTAAGCAAAACATATTTGAACTCGCTGAAGAAATTGGGGTTAATGGTAATGCATTGGCTCGGTTGAAAAACAGACTGGATCGTTTACGTCGGTTTCAGTTTATTGAAGATACTGGACACGGATC
>CEUZ01177607.1_pt1 | contig 55071 bp, 52 predicted proteins | sample 361511 | NCBI WGS metagenome assembly CEUZ01 (sample SAMEA2622822, study PRJEB7988) | marine metagenome | biome: marine biome (ENVO:00000447); feature: surface water layer (ENVO:00002042); material: "saline water (ENVO:00002010), including plankton (ENVO:xxxxxxxx)" | depth 5 m
AAATATGCTAACCCTGAAATAGGAAAGCGTAATCTTGAAATATTAGTGGCGGCTACTGTTGAATCTTCATTATTAAATCGGGATGTATCAGATACACATACAGAGAAATATTTTCAGGCTCTTGAGTCATTGTCACAAAGTGCATTCTCTGCATATCGGAATCTAGTATACGAAACTCCTGGTTTTGAACGTTATTTCCAGGAATCCACACCAATTAGAGAGATAGCAGGGCTGTTTATAGGAAGTCGTCCATCATCACGTAAAAAATCTGAACTTATTGAGGATTTACGAGCAATCCCATGGGTATTTAGTTGGAGTGTGAATCGCTCTACAATACCTGGTTGGTATGGCTTTGGTTCTGCTGTAGAGGAATTTATATCGTGTAAGGGTCATGGTGAGGATGGACTCAAATTATTACAAGAGATGTATAAAATTTGGCCATTTATGCAAACGTTGTTATCTAATATGGATATGGTATTAGCGAAAACGGATATGAGTATTGCGTCAAGTTATGCTGAGTTAGTAACAGATAGTAAATTACGTAACAAAGTATTGACTGGTATTCAAGAAGAATATGAGCGTAGTAAAAAATGGCTATTTGCTATTACAAAGCATAGCGAGCTACTCGCAGATAATCCTACTCTTGCTCGTAGTATTCGTAACCGCACTCCATATATAGATCCATTAAATCACTTACAGATAGAATTGCTCCGTCGTTATCGTGCTGGCGATACTGATAATTCAATAAAGCTCGCAATTCATCTAGCTATTAATGGGGTTGCTGGTTGGCTAAGAAATAGTGGCTAGATAATATTCTTTTTATTTATTTGAATTTGAAGATCAATGCAGTAATCAAGAAAAATAGAATAGTAAAATGTCATTGATATTTAGGCTTAACTTTTTATATATTGGAGGAGAAATGGTTCGTCCATTGTTTATCTTTATATTTGTCATGGCTTTTTTTTCGTCTGTTGTAGTTGCAGAAGAGAAAAATAGTTCAAATTCTTTTATTTCAGAGTATCCCGCACATACTTGTACTCTTCCTCCTCCTAAGCCAGATGAATTGAGAGAATTTACTGGAAAAAGAGATGTAGAAAAGGAGGTAGAGAAATATAATACTTACGTAGCAGAATATAATGTTCAGGTAGATGACTATAATGCAAAAACAGAAATATATAGAAGCTGTATAAAAGAATATATAGATAGTGCAAAAAAAGATATGGAGAAAATTAATAAAAAAATAACTGATGCAATACAGGAGGCAAATTCACAGTAACTAAGATAGTGGAAAATTATTTGAGCTAAATGGCAGTAGTTTTACGGATTGCAATAAGGATGTTCTTGCCAGTTTAATATGCTTTCCACATACAGTAACGCATTCAAAAGTTAAGTGATCAGTGAGAAACTTGTTCCAAGAATTTTTTCGCTAAGAGAGGGGTTATGTGCCACAGAAAGTTTCATGAACAATTTGTTCTGGTCGTGGTGCTCGAGCATATTTTTCCAGCGCTGCTTGGTATTCAAAGGGTTGCTTTACAACATCTATAAGTTGATGAAAAAGATTAAAATCTTTATTCTCTACAGCTGCTTTGATAGCCTCTTCAATAAGATGGTTACGAGGGATAAAGGCGGGGTTCAGTGTATACATTTCAGTTTGTCTTTTTTTAGGGGACTGTGTGCTTTTTGCTAATCTTTTTTTCCAGATTTTTAGCCAATAATTGAATTTTTCAGAACAAATGATAAGAGTTCCTATATTTGTCTTAGTATCATTACCTGCTAGATCTGATAGATATCGAAAGGTTAAAGTATAATCCATTTTATCCTTAGCCATTATATCGAGTAAGTCTTTAGTGAGTTTTATATCGCCTCGCATATTATGACGTAAGCCAAGTTTCATCATCATGCCAGTTTGATATGATTCTGTTAATAAATTCATATATTTATCAAGAGCATCTTGTGCTAATTTTATGGCTCTTTCTCGATTATTATCCAAGAAAGGAATTAAAGTCTGAGCGAGTTGCATTAAATTCCAGCATCCGATGGCAGGTTGTTTGTTATAAGCATAACGACCATTGTGATCAATAGAACTAAATACAGCACCAGGATTAAATGTATCCATAAAAGCACATGGGCCATAATCAATTGTTTCTCCAGATAGCAGCATATTATCTGTATTCATAACTCCATGAATAAAACCTATCCTTTGCCAGGAAGAAATTAGGTGTGCCTGGCTTCTAATGACAGCATCGAGCATTGCAAGAACTGGATTTTCGTTGTTGGTAGCTTCGGGATAATGCCGTTTTATAACATGATTGATTAGAATTTTTAGGCTTTCTTGATCATCTCGAGAATAGAAGAATTCGAATGTACCGATACGGATATGACTTTTTGCAATACGGACAAGAATAGCACCGGGTAAAATATTTTGTCGATATACATGATCACCAGTTGCAGCAGCAGCTAATATCCGTGTTGTAGAAATATGCAAAGAAGCCATGGCCTCACTTACTATGTATTCACGTAAAATAGGCCCTAATGGTGCACGACCATCGCCTCCTCGCGAATAAGGAGTAGGACCAGAGCCTTTTAATTGAAAATCATAGCGCTCTTTTTGGTTGTCTAAAATTTCACCTAGTAGAATTGCGCGACCATCACCTAATTGTGGACTCCACATACCAAATTGATGCCCAGCATAAACAGTAGCAATTGGATCCCCCCCATCTGGGACTATATTGCCTGCAATTGTTGATACTCCTTCATTGGATTCTAACCATGTTGAATCAATGTTCAGTTTCTGAGCTAACGTATGATTGATTTTGATAAGAGAAGGTGCAGAAACAGGGACTGGATTCTGGCGCGTATAAAATTGACTAGGCAGTCGAGCATAGCTGTTATCAAAATGGATAGGGGCTTTTGTTTTTAACAAAGTTTTTATTAATTTTGCTAATAGGAGGAATGATCAAAATTATGGGCAGTATTTTGACAGCTAGTTTCATTTATGTAGGATGTATATATATTAAAGATGTTAGTTCGATGGCTCATATGGAGCAGTATTTAGAAACTATTTTATTTAGTATATTTGTCAAATAAATGATAGAAATTATAGAAGAAACAGTACATTTTATACAAGTGATGTAAGAATTTTTGTATGAAAATGATCATATAGTTGTCTATTAGGGTTGCTATATTGCTCATAGATTTCATTTTTTGAGAGTAGTGACTAGCTATACTTCCATTGTTTTTTAACCTACCCCGATATATATTTTTATGATTTTGTTTCATTCTATTATTCGATAGGTAGTTTTAAAATAATAGAGTATTTAATCTTTTAATTCCGCATAATTATGCATATGCGCTTTTCTAATTATTTCCATTTCTTCATTAAATTTGTTTGCTACTTTTTTTCCTTGTAATTTTACAAATTCTAGGAATGCAAGTGTTACAGGAGACAATTTTTTATTCTTTGGGTGCACTAGATACCAGTATCGATGGATAGGAAGCCCTTGGACATCTAATATTGCAATTGGCCCCGATGTTCCTTCCAATGCTAGTGAATGCATAGATAATATTGATACACCTAGTTCTGCTACAACTGCCTGCTTAAGCGCCTCATTACTGGCAAGTTCCATATGACCGTCTGGTGTTTTCAGTCCTTTGCTTGCAAATAGACGGTTGATGGCATCACGCGTACCTGAGCCTGGTTCACGAAGAATAAATGGTTCTTCAAGAAAGCGTTCGAGTGGAATATTCGGTACGCCTGCTAATGGATGATTACAGCTTGCCATTGCGACTAATGGATTTGGTATGAACGGGTAAGATATAACATCAAGTTCCGGTGGTGGCTCGCCTAGAATGCATAGATCATCTTCATATCCAGTAAGGCGTTCTAGAATGTGTTCTCGATTTTCAATACTCAAGGAGAAATCAACATCCGGATGCAATCGGCCAAATTGACCAAGTAGATCTGGTACAAGGTATTGAGAAGAAGTAATGATAGCTAGACGTAAGTGCCCACATTTGACCCCTTTAATATCCGATATTTTTGCTTCAAGGTTAGTAATATTATCAAATATTTCCTGGCATATTGTATATACTTCGTTACCTGCTTCAGTTAGGTGAATTCGTATTCCTCTCTGCTCAAATAGCGGTAAACCAACGGTGTCAGCAAGTTTCTTGAGCTGCATTGATACAGTGGGCTGAGCTAAAAATAGCTCTTCTGATGCGCGTGTAAAGCTATTGTTGCGTGCCACAGACTCAAAGACTTGAAGTTGCCGTAAAGTTATGTGTCGCGCAAGGTTGCTTACTAAATTTGTAGACTTCAAACGTCTAATCCCCCATTTTTAATAAGATAAAAATTGATAAATAAGTATCGATTGCAGAAAAACCAGAATAAGAAGTTTCAACTATTGCTAATGTATAGAGTATATATTCTGGATAGAATCAAAATGAAAATTGTAACCAAATCATATCTTGAGCTGTTCTCAAAATATTACAGCGCAAGAGATAAATACATAACATAACATACCTATAGACTAATATCTATAGATCATATCGAAAATATATATTTTCTATTGTAGTTTTTTTCTTTTATATTCCATATTAGAGTAATTCTAAGTTTTTAAAATTTTGATCACTATTATATTAATTATAGAAAATATGATCAGAAACTTGACTGGTGATAATTAAATACGAAGCACAAGATAAGCGAATTATTTGGATTAAAGTAACTATATTTTACGGTTTTAGTTATTTACTAAGGTAAATATTAATTGTAGGAGAGGATCATATGGCAGGAAAAACATACAAAGCTGGCGTCAAGGATTATCGTGATAGTTACTGGACACCAAACTATATCCCCCTCGATACAGACTTGCTAGCTTGCTTTAAAATTGTAGCACAGGAGGGAGTTCCACATGAAGAGGCTGCTGCTGCAGTTGCTGCGGAATCTTCTACAGGCACATGGACAACTGTGTGGACTGATTTGCTAACTGACATGGAATATTATAAGGGTCGTGCTTACCGGATTGAGCAGGTTCCAGGTGATGATTCTGCATTCTATGCATTTGTTGCTTATCCTATTGATTTATTTGAAGAAGGTTCAGTTGTTAATGTGTTGACCTCATTGGTTGGTAATGTATTTGGTTTTAAAGCTATACGTAGTTTGCGACTAGAAGATGTACGCTTTCCGATCGCCTTTGTTAAGACCTGTGGTGGCCCACCAAATGGTATACAGGTGGAGCGTGATCGCATGAATAAATATGGCCGTGCTTTGCTAGGTTGTACTATCAAGCCAAAGCTTGGCTTGTCTGCAAAGAACTATGGTATGGCTGTATATGAGTGCCTACGTGGTGGTCTTGATTTTACTAAGGATGATGAGAATGTTAATAGTCAGCCATTTATGCGTTGGCGCCATCGTTTTGAATTTGTGATGGAAGCAGTTTTAAAGTCTCAAGCTGAAACTGGAGAACGTAAAGGTCACTATCTGAATGTAACTGCAGCAACGCCAGAAGAGATGTATAAAAGAGCTGAATTTGCAAAAGAGTTGGGTGCTCCAATTATAATGCATGATTATTTAACTGGTGGGCTCTGTGCTAATACTGGCTTAGCAAACTGGTGTCGTGATAATGGAATATTATTGCATATTCACCGTGCCATGCATGCTGTATTAGATCGTAATCCCTATCATGGGATCCATTTCCGAGTATTAACTAAGGTTTTAAGGTTGTCAGGTGGTGATCATTTACACTCTGGTACTGTAGTTGGTAAGTTAGAAGGGGATAGAAATGCAACCCTAGGCTGGATTGATTTGATGCGTGAATCATTTGTTCCAGAGAATAGAGAACGTGGTGTTTTCTTTGATCAAGATTGGGGTTCTATGCCTGGTGTGATACCAGTTGCTTCAGGCGGCATTCATGTTTGGCATATGCCTGCTCTCGTTAATATATTTGGTGATGATTCCTGTTTACAATTTGGAGGGGGAACACTTGGCCATCCATGGGGTAATGCTGCAGGTGCCACTGCAAACCGAGTAGCCCTAGAAGCTTGTACTGATGCACGAAATCAGGGGCGTCCTGTAGAGCGTGAAGGGAAAGAAGTGTTAACCGAAGCTGCACAGCATTCACCTGAACTAAAAATTGCCATGGAGACATGGAAAGAAATTAAATTTGAATTCGATACTGTAGACAAGATTGATACATAAATATTATTACGTCAATTAAAATTGAAATTATGAGGTATAGCTATGGATGAAGTCAGACCGTATAAAGCAACTGAACGTAGAGGAGAGACATTCTCATATCTGCCGCCATTCACACCTGAGAAGATTCGTAAGCATATTGCTTATATGATTTCTCAAGGCTGGAATCCGGCTATTGAACATACTGAACCAGAAAAATTATTTTCTAATTTTTGGTATCTATGGAAGCTACCATTCTTTGGTGAGAAATCAGTTGAAAAAGTAATGGCAGAAATAGATGCATGTCATCGTGCAAATTCAGGACATCTTGTACGTTTAACCGGATTTGATAATTACACACAATGCCGTGGCACAGCTTTTATTGTTCATCGTGGTGGACGTTAAATATTAATAATATTATGTGTTTATAAAATAATTTTTGATTTTTTTAGTAAAAATATTAGATAAAACTGAGATTAAATTTAACTATAAATGAGTAAAAATATATCAAAATCTGACACCTTATTTGACGTCCAAACTGGACGTGATGCATCTCGTATGAGGCGTGCACAACTAGTAGCTGGAAAAGTAGGCTTGCCACCTATTAAAGAACGTGTGCGTACAAATGAGCATAATGCTAAAAATAAAGAAGTGATTATTGAGCCTACAGATATATTGCCATCAGCTGTTATTGAAACTAAAAGCACTGATAAGACGTCATTAGTAGGCCGTGATGCATCCCGTGCTCGACGTGCAACATTAATCCAAGGTAAAAATGGAATATTGCAGTCTGCTGCAATTGAAACGAACTCAGGTTCTGTTTTGGATGAGGCTGATGAATGTACTGGTCAAGATGATTGCTCTTGTAGTGAGGAAAAAGAAGACCGATTATTTGCAAAGCCTATTCGTAGTGGAAGCAAAAATAAAGGGAACAGAAACAAAGGAAACCAAGCAAGAGTCAGGGATATTACGACGCGGCCAAGTGGTCGTTTGCGTCAAGCTAATCCGGTTAAGTATCCACCTAAAGTGGCTGAAAGTGAAAGCTATGCAGGTCACAAAGTGACTGGAGTTCGTATTGGTCGGGGAGAGAATGTTACAGGAGATGAGCGCGGATCTTCCGTTCAAGTAACTGGTAATCAGTATATTGGAAAAGAGACTGGTTACAATCCTCGAGAAGGTGGTATTAAAGTTGGGGCTAGTAAAACATCTGGTGGACAAACTGTAACTGGGTCACAGGTACGTAGTAAGATAAGTATTACAGGAGATGAGTCTAATCCTGAATTAAATATTACTGGAGCGGCTGATCAGGAGCTGAATGATGATCTGTTGCAACATCGGGAGCAGGGGAGCGATGCTGCACAGACTCAGTTTCAACGGCAAAATGATCCGCATGGTCATACTGTATTTGGCGCCAATCTTGGGCGCTCTGTCAAAACAATTGGTTCTCGCAATCGCAACATTGAATATAGTAAAGAAGAATCTATGGGAGGACGTCCAATTACGGGTACTGCAGTTGGTCGAAGTGAACTAACAACCGGTGATGAAAGTGGATCTTGTCATGATATTACAGGTAGCCAGTATTTAATGCCGGCAGTAAAGCAGCCATTATGTGAAACTAATGGGCGCGAAGTACCAAAGAAAGTTGGTATTAGCCATACGTTGTACGGTACACGTACAACTGGAACCCAAGTTGGCCAGCGTATACACCAATCTGGAAATATTACTGGTACAGCAGAAGAGGGTACTTGCCAAGATATTTCTGGTACTGAATATTCCAGTGCTGAAGAGTATAAAAGCCACTGTGGAATAACACCTACTCGAGCTGGTAATGAAAATGGGGCTAATGCTTCAACATGGGGCGGGCAATATGTGACAGGTGTAGATATAGAGCATAATGAACGCGTAACAGGAGATGAACCTGGCGCATGTAATGCGATTACTGGCACACCTTATGCGGGACCAAATCAGTATCAGACTTTTTGTTCTGTTGAGAGCGAGAATAAAGCTGAGCAGTTGGTTTCACCAGAAATGGCATCAGGTAATCATGTTAGCGGTGATATTACGATCAACGTTGATAAGGTTTCAGGTACACAACGAGGCAGTGAGAAAGATATTACGGGCACATCGTATTATTGTGCTAATCCCGATAAAGATATTAGTACAGATGTAATGAAGAATCTTCAAAAAATAAACAACAGCTTTAGTGTAAAGACTCCACAACGAGAATATCAGGAACTAGCTGGTTTTGATGCTATCAATGCTCCAACTGCAGAAAGTCGTATTACTGGTGCGTTTTCGGTTGGTGAAGGAAAGGTTACTGGTAATAACGAATTTCGTTTTCACCCTAGATCAACGGCTGAGGCTAATGCACGTGTAACGGGAGAAGGACGCGTGGAGGGTAGGACTATAACTGGTAGCGCGTGGACATCAAAAGATAATGTAACTGGAACCGAAGGTCATATTGCTGCTGAGCGTAATCCAAGTGAGCGGCAAGGTAGCTCACATGCTTTTGCCAACTCAAAACTATTTAAGGATAAGGGTAGCAAACCTGAGCCTACGCATCATGTTACAGGGATGGTAGGTTGGTCACCTAAAACCTCTGCTCGTATTACATACTCAGGCGGAGCACATGGTTAATGTTATTAAGGTTATTAATGGTTAAATCAGAGCAGACAAAAGAACAAGATATGAGTAAGAACGTGTATGGACGCTCACAGTTTTGTGTTTCTCTGCAAGGAAGTAATCATACGGAATCAATACAATGAAAATTTGCCAAGTAGAAGAGACATTAGTAGCGACAGCACGTATTGGACAGCTTGGTACCCGCCGCTTGTTGGTGGTTAGGGAAAGAGATAGCGCTAGTAGGCAGGTAGCAGTTGATCCAGTTGGTTGTAAGGAAGGTGACTGGGTAATAGTTGCTGGTAGTTCAGCTGCCCGAGCTGCTGCAGGTAGTAATGATTATCCAAGTGATTTCACTATTGTTGGGATTATCGATTATTGGGAAGAAGAATTAAATAGTGGAAAAAAGAAGTAGGTTAAATGGATATACAACGTGTTGTGCGAGATTTGGTTACGACAAAGCGTAATTCTTGGTTAGCTTCCAAATCATTACGTGTCGTTGAAGATGCTTCGGGTACTTTGAGTGTTGCGTTGGATCCTGTTGGCTGTAAGCCGGGCGATTTTGTCATTACTATGGGGGGAACAGCTGCAAGATTAGCTACTGATAATCCAAAAATTACTACCGATCTAACTATCGGCGGGATTATTGATCATTGGAGCGAAGATGATTGGTAAATTAAAGATGGGGAATTCTTCGGCAATTATGTCGCAACTTTTATAAGTAGTATTTGATTTGGCAATTTTAACTTTAACGGTAGGAGAATAGAAATGGCAAATGAAAAAATGGGTATAGCGTTAGGGATGATTGAAACGCGTGGCTTAGTTCCGGCAATTGAGGCAGCTGATGCCATGACTAAAGCATCTGAAGTTCGTCTTATTGGGCGGCAATTTGTTGGTGGTGGTTATGTCACCATATTGGTTCGTGGTGAAACTGGTGCTGTGAATGCTGCAGTTCGTGCTGGTGCTGATGCTTGTGAACGTGTTGGTGATGGTTTAGCAGCTGCACATATAATTGCTCGTCCACATACAGAAGTAGAACAGATTTTATAAGGCCAAAGGAGTTAAATTATGGCAAACGAAAAATTGGGTATAGCATTAGGGATGATCGAAACTCGTGGTTTGGTTCCAGCAGTAGAAGCAGCTGATGCTATGACTAAAGCATCAGAGGTTCGTCTTATTGGGCGGCAATTTGTTGGTGGTGGTTATGTCACCATATTGGTTCGTGGTGAAACTGGTGCTGTGAACGCAGCAGTTCGTGCTGGTGCCGACGCTTGTGAACGCGTTGGTGATGGTTTGGCTGCAGCACATATTATTGCGCGCCCTGATAGTGAAATAGAACCGATTCTTACGGTTAAAGCTACTGCTCAAGGTGGTCGTGATAGTGAAGTTACTGGTAAATAGAGCTGATACAGTTTAGTTTTTTATAATAGTATAAAATATTTTAATAATATAGTTATACCAAGTAAATTATGTTTATGTAGTAGTTGTTGAATTACAATTCTAGCAACTACTATATTATTCAGTACAGTTTATTTAAGACAGTAATTAATATATAAAAAATTTGTTACTAGGATTTAGTTGTATTAGAAAATATCTATTTGGTACAGCATAAATATCAAATAGGAGGAGTTTCGATATGAGTGGGAGTCTTATAAAATATTCAAGGAATACTGAGAATGCACCAAAAAGTTCCGTTTCTACACAAACTGTAGCTTTCTCTCATTATAATAATGTTTCAGCTCAGTTACCTGTAGATCCTAAAACTGGAGAAATTGTACCTGGTGATGTACAGGCACAGGCAAGGCAATGCTTAATAAATATTAAAGCAATTGTAGAAAGCATCGGTCATGTTATGGACGATGTTGTTAAAATTAATATATTTCTTAAGAATATTTCAGATATCTACGCTGTAGATGCAGTATACACACCATTTTTTCAAAGCTATTTTCCTACTCGTACAGCAGTTGGGGTTGTTGATTTACCTATGAGTAATGCTTTAGTACAAATTGATGCAGTGATTTCAAATGGTGAAGGTACGCCTTCGACTTCATTTTCACCCTCAGAAGAACCTTGTGATCTTATTCCACCATTTGGTTTGCATAATAATCAGGCACAGAATTTTATGCATAATCAAATGAGAGTTAGGGTTGAGCGTAATCCTGTGATCAATGTTCCAATAAGCCAGCAACCAGGAAAATTGGTAAGAAATACAGAGAATGCACCAAAAAATCCTATATCGTCTCAAAATGTAGCTTTTTCTCATTACAGTAATATTTCAGCTCAATTACCAATTGACCCAAAATCAGGCCAATTGGTAGCTGGTGGTATAAAAGAACAGACAGGGCAATGTCTAAAAAATATTAAGTCAATTTTAGAAAGTATTGATGTACCTTTTGATGATATTGTGAAGGTAACTATTTTTCTTAGGAATCTTTCAGATATTCAGGCTGTGAATGAAGTTTACACAACATTTTTTCCAGATTCTGGTATTGCTAGAGCTGTAGCTTATACTCCTGCACGGACAATATTTGTTGTCTCAGGTTTGCCAATGGATTCTTTAGTACAAGTTGATGTAGTTATCTCACATGGAGATGGTACTCCTCCTCAAGCTGTTGAAGATAGGCATGGACTTATAATCAGAGCAAGTAATACGGAGGGTGCCCCAAGAAATTCTATACACACACAAACGGTAGCCTTTTCTCATTATAATCATATTGCAGCTCAATTACCTATTGACCCTAAATCAGATCAGATAATAGCAGGCGGTGTAAAAGAGCAAGCTGAGCAGTGCTTAAGAAATATCAAAGCAATTGTGGAAAGTGTTGACCATGTTATGGATGATATAGTTAAAATAAATATTCAACTTAAGAATATTGCAGATATTGGTATTGTAAATACAATTTATACTACCTTTTTCAAAGGCGACCTTCCTGCAAGAACAGTAGTTGGCGTTTCTGCTATCTCTATGGGTGCTTTGGTACAAATTGATGCAGTTGTATCTAATGGTGAGGGAACTCCGCCAAATTTTGCAAAATAGTAGTACAGGCTAACAATACTTTATTGAGCTAGGACCTCAATAACCATCAGAAGAATTAAGTTATATTAGTTTAGTGCTATAGCATTATTGAAGTTTCTGGCATCATTTAATATTTTTAATACGGTTAATGTATTATTAATATACTCTAGGGACAGTAATGGATAAAGAAAATGTTGAGTACTGGACTACCAAGGGTAATCCACCTGGTCTGTTTAGACGATTCGAATTCGAAAACTATAATAAACTTCGAATTTTCTTGGATCGTCTTGCCGATTTATCTAAGGAGAAAGAATATTATCCGGATATCAGTTTTGGAGTAACTTATGCCAATATTACTATATATGCTAGTGATGCAAAAGAATTAAGTGTTGAGGATAAAGCGTTTGCACATAGTGTAGATAAGTTAATTTAGTACCACTTATATCATATGGATACTGGAGTAATAGCAGTTGCAAATCAGAAGGGAGGAGTCGGTAAGACGACTATAGCCATGAATATGGCTGCTGGTTTAATTCGCCGCGGGAGTTGTATTGTAATTGATTCAGATCCTCAAGGCTCTGCTACATTGTGGACAGAGTTATCAGGAGATCCGAGTAGATTTCCAGTAGACGTAGTTTTAGCAGAGAATAAATTAGATAAACAGGTAGCGCAGTTGCAAAGAAAATTTGATTACATAATTATTGATAGTCCACCAGAGATTAAATCCGGTTCTATAATGAGTGTAATGTCAATTGCTCAAATTTTACTTGTACCTTTATTGCCATCACCTATGGACTTATGGTCGAGCACTCGTATAGAGGAATTAATTAAACGTGCGAAGAAAAAAAATCCAAAGATATTAGCATTTATTTTGCTTAATCAAATTGAGCCTAGAAGTGCAATGTCTCGCGGGATGGATGAGGCATTACAGGAAATTGATATTCCTGTATTACGTAATCGTTTAGGTCGTCGTGCAAGCTACCGGACATCAGCTCTAGAAGGGTGTAGTGTTTATGATCTTGGCTATCGTGGGCGAGTCGCATCTGAAGAAATTGATGGTATTATTGATGAGGTGTTAGGACTATGAGTAAAGGGATTTTTTCTAAGAAATTGGCTGCTAGTACACGTAAGGCTAAAAAAATTATTCCAGAAGTGAAACCAAGATCTGCATCAACATTAGTTACTAACCAAAAGAAAGCTAAGAAAATTATTCCAGAAGTGAAACTAAAATCTGCATCATCATTAGTTGTTAATCGAAAAAGAGCTAAAAAAATTATTTCAGATGTGAATCTAAAAGCTGTATTATTACGGGAATTAACATCTCCAAGTGATATTTTAAATCCTACTGATTCAAAGCTTCTTTTAAATCAGCAATATGAGGAACGAATCTGGCCTGATTGAATTTATTGGCCGTGCTAGAACTGGTTACAGCTTTTAAGTCTCCAAATTCTAAATTAAGTCTCAGTACCTCAGTCCTTATTGCTAACCTCAACGTGTTGGATTTTTCCATTGTAGACTATTACATATTCTTTGCCAGATCGTTGTACCACTTCTCCATCAAGGGTTATGCCAGTGAAGGTGAAATCAAAAAGAACTATTCCCGGCTTAACCTCTTTGATGTTATGCACATTCCATCCTAAAGTGTCGAAACCGGAGAAAAACTTTGTTTGCATATCCATAATTTGATCAGAGCCAAGGAAAATATCTTTATTCGCTGAGCTATAGGTGCTTGAAGATGTGAATAGTTTCTTAATTTCTGTTAGCTTTCCTTTATTAGAAAGTTCAAAGTATTTTTTTGCTAGCTGAACAGTATCAGTCATTATTTTATTTACTCTTCATTCTCGTGATATTAAATCTTTTTATCTTCATAGTTTCACTCAAACAAGGAGTAGCGATAATAGATAGGAGAAGTAGTGGAAGTAGGAATAATTTTTTCATTTGATCTTTCTTAGTTAACATTACATAACTATATACTTGTAGTGAAATTTGTCTAGAGAGGACATACAGTGTTTTGTTGTATCTGAGTGTGACAAATTTGTAACAAATGAAAAAAAGAGCTACAAGATATATCCTGTAACTCTTTGTTTTTTCTGGTGGGTCGTGGGAGGATCGAACTCCCGACCTTCGGATTAAGAGTCCGTTGCTCTACCAGCTGAGCTAACGACCCAGAATAATAATGGTATTTATAAATTAAGGTTAGTGCATATTAAAATAAAATCACTGTAGTTTTGCAGTGCATGTAGATTATTTTAGATAGAACGAATCTTGGTCAAATTTATTTAATTTTTTCTACTTAGTAGTAATGATATTATTTGAATAAGCAGTATTTCTATTTTCTTGTTAAGTATAAGAATAAGAATTAGAGCATGTAAGGCTCATTAAAGCAATCAGGAAATTATGATGGCAATAAAGTCAATAGAATTAAAAGATTTACCTCTACGTCGACGTGTACTATCATGCCAGTATAATGATATTTTTATCGATTTATCTTGTATGGTTATTAGTAATAGATATAAGAATAAATAAAAGTATTGTTGGTATCGGTTTTCTATTTTTAGAGCAAGCAGCATTTAATAAGAACTTATTAGGAAACTTGGGATTTAAGGAATTAGATATAAAAAGCCATTCATTTTAACTATATTTGTAATTAAGTTTCTCCTGAATGATGAGGAATCAAATGCCGAAATTAGCAATTACATCAGAATCTTTTAGGCAAGATGGAGTGATTCCAGTTCGTCATACTTGCGATGGTCAGGATATTTCACCCGCTCTATCCTGGCATGGAATACCTATTGGCACCAAGAGTTTAGTTCTGATAGTTGACGATCCAGATGCACCTGATCCTGCTAATCCTAAAATGACATGGGTACATTGGGTTTTATATAATATTTCACCTGATGTAGATGGATTATCTGAGAATGCTGCTATAACAGGTGTGCCCTTTGGTATATTGGAGGGTATTAATGATTGGCAGCGCACAGGATACGGAGGTCCATGCCCTCCAATTGGTACCCATCGTTATTTTCATAAACTCTATGCTATTGATATAGTGTTACCTGATTTAAAAAAGCCAACTAAGGCAATATTAGAAGAGAAAATACAAGGCCATATAATTGAATACTCTGAATTAATTGGCCGTTATCACCGTAGCTAGTGAGTATTAATTTGAAATTATTAGCTCATGGACGTGTATTTGATTGTTTTTCAAATTCTTCTAAGTGAACAATAGGTTTTTGTTTCCATTTAGCTTTACGATGCTCTACTAAAATATTTGTGAATATACCGCCGCGTACATAGAATTTGGCGATAAGCCGCATATATTTTGGTCTGATTGCAGTAACAAGATCATTAAGAATATGGTTAGTAACTGCTTCATGAAAGGCATTTTTGTCTCTGTAAGACCAAATATAGAGTTTAAGGCTCTTAAGCTCAATACATTTTTTGTCAGGGATATAGTCGAGTATTAGGGTTGCAAAATCTGGCTGCCCAGTTTTTGGGCACAGGCAAGTAAATTCAGGGATTTCCATGTGAATATGATAATCCCTTTTGGAAGAAGGGTTAGGAAAGGTTTCTAATTTATGTATAGATTTTTTTGGCATTCTCTTATCTGAAGCAAATCAGTTAAAATATAAAATATAAATGTATATATTTTAGAAAAACTTTATAAGAATTTTATTTCATTACTTTGATCTTACCAATTATAACTGGTTACGGGCAATAAATTGCGTCTTTCACATATCAAACTTGCTGGCTTTAAAACCTTTGTTGATCCAACTGTTATTCCTGTACCTAGTGCTTTAGTGGGAGTTGTTGGTCCTAATGGGTGTGGGAAATCTAATGTGATCGATGCGGTTAGATGGGTACTAGGTGAATCAAAAGCATCTGCTTTACGTGGGGAGTCTATGCAGGATGTCATCTTTAATGGGTCTTCTAATCGCAAATCTGTAGGACGTGCAAGTGTGGAGTTAGTTTTTGATAATAGCCTTGGCAAGGCTGGGGGGAAGTGGTCGGAATATGCAGAAATCTCTATTAAACGGGTTCTATTGAGGGATGGTGATTCTGCTTATTATATGAATAATATCCATGTCCGGCGACGTGATATAGCTGATGTTTTTCTTGGAACAGGTATTGGTGGTCATGGTTATGCAATCATTGAACAGGGTATGATTTCAAGAATAATAGAGGCAAAACCTGAAGAATTACGTGCATTTCTGGAAGAAGCTGCTGGAGTTTCTAAATATCGTGCACGTCGTCGGGAAACTGAGTTACGGTTGCGTGATACTAGAGGAAATTTATCACGGATAGGGGACATTTGTCAGGAGTTGGAAAAACAATTACAACATCTAGAGGAACAAGCAGAAGTTGCAGGTAAATTTAAAGGCATGCAGGAAAAGCTGGGAGTTGCATATAATTTACTATGGCTAGCACGTAAGCAGGAGGCTGGAGCGCAGCGTATTCGTAGAGGAAAAGAGATTCAGCGATTGGAGTTGGAGCTGGAGGCAGAAAATTCAACTTTTCGTAGTATAGAAACCCGCTTAGAAGAGGGTCGTACAAAGCATTATGCTGCTAGTGACAGCTTGCATGAAGGTCAGGGGGAATTATATGAAGCTAATGCTAAGGTAGCTAAAATTGAACAACAAATACAACATTTACGTGATAATAAAAATCGTATTGAGCAGCAAATTACTGTAACCAAAAATCAGGTCAATAATTATGATGAGCAATTAGAGGTTTTTACAGAGAGTTTAGAAAAATGGCGCAAGGAATTTGAGCAAGCAAGCTTAAAATTTGAAAGTAATCAAGAGGAGGCTTCTATAGAAAATGAGAAGCTACCGCAAACGAAAGCAGCGTTTCATTTACAGCAGGAAAAATCTAGAGAAATTCAGAGTAAATTACTACTTACTGAGCAAGCTAGGCAGTTAGAAGATAGTAATCGTACACATGCCACAAAATCTTTGCAGCAACTTGAATTGCGTAGAGAAAAGCTTTTGGAGGAGCAGAATGCACTTCTACATCCTGATAGTTTTGAATTATCACGATTAGAAGGAGAAATAGAAAATATTGCCTCTGAACTTGAACAAAAACAGAATTATTTTATACAAACTGAGAAAAAACTTCTTAAAGCGGAAGAGGTTAAGCGTAAAATTATACAGAAGAAGCAATTGTTAGAGCAGGAGAGTACACAAATGGAAGCCCGTTCCTTAGCTTTGGAGCGTCTTCAACATCGACTTGAGGATAATGACGGACTAAGTAAGTGGCTTACAAAATATAATCTAGATGTTTTACCGCGTTTATGGCAAAACATTCAAATAGAGAAGGGGTGGGAAGACGCATTAGAGTCAGTTTTACGTGAACGACTTAATAGTTCTTCTCTTGAAAGCTTAGAAATTGCACAGGATTGGTTAGAGGACTCTCCTCCTGGAAAATGGACATTATTTGAGACTTCATCTTCAGTAGAACAGAAGGTGGGAGAAGAAGTATTACATAATAAGAAAGACTGGAAGTTACTAGAGTGCTATTTGGCTTGTGAAGATACTGGGATTAAATCCGTATTAAAGGAATGGCTTAGAGGAATTTTTGTAGTTGAGAGTATACAAGACGGTCTCCTACAACGTATAAAGCTTTCTCCAGGAGAAATGTTAGTAACACGTGAAGGACATTTTTTCACTAGGCATAGCCTTACATATTATGCTCCTGATACCCAATTACATGGGGTCCTAGCGCGTCAGAGAGAAATAACTAACATCAAGAATGATTTAAAAAAGATAGAGTCTAATCTTATTACGCAGAAATCTAAATTAGTCGCCATTGAGAAAGACTGTTCTAAATTAGAGGCGCTGATTTCGCAACTACGCCTGAATAGCGAAAAGCTTCAGAAAAATTATCATAATTTGCAGATACAGACGTTAAAATTAACACAATTGGCACAGCAATCTGATCAACGTGGGAATCAAATTTTAATTGAATTAGCAGGAATTAAAAAACAAATAGATATTGAGAATTCTCAAAAACAAGATTCAGAAGAAAAATTAATTAAACATCAAGAACAAGTTCTGATTTTACAAGAGAAAATGAGGAAAAAGGAGGAGGAGGAAGAGGCTGCTGAAGAAGTTTTTAATAATCAGCAAAACTATGTAAGGAGTATAGAGAAGAAAATGCAGGAAACTGAGTTCTATAAAAAGACTTGTCAGAATAAAATTTCTGACACAGAAAATGCTATCCTTGGTATTGAAGAAAATTTAGTTGGGCTTAGAGCTAGCTTGAATAAATTAGAGTCAGAGCAAGATAATTTTGATAGTTCTATATTAAATAATCAGATGCAAGAATGTTTAGTATTAAGTAAAGAGAAAGAGGAATTTTTAAGAACTGCACGTAGTATCTTAGAAGATGCTGCTAAGGATTTGCAAGAAATGGAGAAAGAACGTATAGCCTCTGAACAGAAGATGGGCCCTTTACGTGAATTAATAAATCAAATGCGCTTGAAGGAGCAGGAGGCTCGGATTGTAGAGAATCAATTTCATGAGAAATTAGAAGAATCGGATGCAAAAGAAGAAGAGCTGACACAGATATTAGGTAAAACTAAGCCCTCTAGAATACAGGCTAATATTAATCAGCTTGATTCTGAAATTGAGAATTTAGGTGCAGTTAACCTTGCTGCTTTGGAGGAATTGTCTGCATCAAAAGAACGTAAAATTTATCTTGATTCTCAGTTTAGTGACTTGCAGGAGGCAGTCAAGACTCTAGAAAATGTAATTAAACGTATAGATAGAGAAACTCGAGAGCGCTTGCTGGAAACTTTTGAGGAAGTAAATACTCATTTAGATGAAATGTTTCCTGCTATATTTGGTGGTGGAAAAGCTAAATTGATATTAAGTGGTGAAGAAATTCTAGATTCTGGTGTTGAAATTAATGCACAGCCACCAGGAAAGAAGAATAGCTCTATTAAGCTGTTATCGGGTGGAGAAAAGGCTTTAACAGCATTGGCGTTGGTATTCTCGCTATTTAAGCTGAACCCTGCTCCATTTTGTTTGCTAGATGAGGTAGATGCACCATTAGATGATAGTAATACTGAACGTTTTTGTGATTTATTAAAGAAAATGTCAGAACAGACGCAATGTTTATTTATTAGCCATAATAAAATTACTATAGAACTAGCGCAGCAATTAATTGGCGTCACAATGCAGGAGCAAGGTGTTTCACGAGTTGTTGCTGTTGATATTGAGGAGGCTGTAAAATTTACTAAAGTGGCAGAGGCTGGATAATAAAGCATGGGCCAAATTAATATGAGTGATTTACAAATCAATTTGATTGTTGCTGGAATTGTAATAATTTTGGCTGTGATTTTCTATAATTGGTTACAACAGCGTAGGAATCAACGTAATACAAAGGAAGCATTCGAGAATAAATATGAAGATGTCTTATTAGAAGCAGAAAAAGAAAGAATAGAACCGAAAATAAAAAAAGAATTGAAAATAGACTCTAGGGTAGAGCCAAGTATAAAAGATTGGGAAGTGGAAGATCCTGATAATCAATTAGGGCAGGATTATTTAGATTTAGCTAATAAAGAGATAGAAATAATTGAAACCGATAGTCAGCTAGAACAGCATAGTTTGCATGAAATTAATAAAGATATTGGGATAGCTGAGGATGATAGCCAGTTGCAGCAATATGTAGATGCAGTTAATGAGCGTGTTAAACAGGGAGAGAGTGTTAATAATAATGCTTTTGACTATGTAGTGAACATTCAATTTAAAACAAACATTACTGTATTATATCTCGTAGAGATACTGCAAAGGAAGGTAGATTTTGGAAAGCCGGTACGTTGGTATGGACAAAAATTTATAGGTGGGTCCTGGGAAGAAATTACAATAGAATCAGGCAGAAATATAGAGTACAAATGTCTAAGAGCTTGCTTACAACTTGTTGATCGGTCTGGCCCTGTAAGTGAAGTTAGTTTGTCTGAATTTCGTGACATGGTGCAGGAATTTGCAGAATTAAATAATGCGGTTACTGACAATCTAGATATTGGGGAGGCATATTCTCAGGCAGTACTACTTGATCAGTTTTGCGCTGAAGTAGATATTATGATTGGAATTAATGTTATCAGTAAAGATGGTGGGGCATTTACTGGGACAAAAATTCGTTCTTTGGCAGAGGCATCTGGATTTAAGCTTGAAGGTGGGGGTATATTTAACCTTCAGGAAGAAAATGATGATGCTAAATTTATCCTTCAGAATTATGAAACTACACCTTTCCTTCCTGAAAATATGAGGAAGATGACGACTAGTGGTGTTACATTTTTATTTGATGTGCCTAGAATTAAGAATGGTGATAGAGTTTTTGATCAAATGACAAGTCTTGCAGGAACTTTTGCGTCGACTTTAGGTGGCATAATGGTTGATGATAACAAGGTGCCATTAAGTGATAGTGGAATTGATAGAATTAAACATAAGCTAGTTGAGATCTATTCTGCAATGGAATCAAAGAATCTTCCTGCAGGAGGTGAGATAGCGTTGAGACTATTTGTGTGAATGAGTATTTTAGAAAAAAACCATAGCAGCACAAGAGCTGAATTAATCAGTAACTTAAAAACCTGTCAGAGAAATCTTAAGGAAGCTAGAGATAGTTTAAGACTGGATCCTGTAAATTATAAATTACAGGTTAGTTTGTCTGAATCTCTTAGAAAGATCATTGAGTTACATAATTATTTATATTATGTTCTGGATTCACCTAGTATCCCAGATTATGAATACGATAAATTTTTTCTTGAATTACGAGAATTAGAGCAATGTTATCCTAATTTAGTTACAGTTCATTCTCCAACACAACGTGTAGGTGCCGCCCCTGTTTTAAAATTTTCTCAGATTGCTCATCGCGTACCTATGCTATCTCTTAGTAATGAGTTTGAAATGGATGCAGTGAGGGAATTTGTTCGGCGCTTAAGTGGTCAATTAGGAGATAAAAATATTGAATATGTGGTGGAACCAAAATTTGATGGTCTTGCTGTTAGTCTATGTTATGAGAATGGATTCTTGACAATAGGTGCTACAAGGGGTGATGGAGAAATAGGGGAGAATGTCACATCAAATCTACGTACAATTAAATCAATTCCTCTACGTTTACGTACTAGTTCTCATAATAATATTCCTGCTTTGCTTGAAATACGCGGTGAAGTCTTAATGTTAAAAAAAGATTTCATCGAACTTAATCAACAACAGCGAATAAAGAATGAGAAAATATTTGTAAATTCCCGCAATGCAGCTGCTGGTTCTTTACGACAGCTGGATCCTAAAATTACTGCTACTCGTAGGCTTACTTTTTTTGCTTATGGGGTTGGTAAATATATTGGCGATGAAATACCACGCGACACACATAGTAATTTGATGCAGTATATTTCTGCTAATGGATTCTTAATTTCAAAAGAAAGTGATGTCGTTAGAAATGTAGAAGAATTATTAACATATTATAGAAAAATACTTGATTTACGTGAGCAGCTACCATATGACATAGACGGAGTAGTTTATAAAGTTAATAGCCTTACACAGCAAAAAAAATTAGGGTTTATTTCTCGAGCACCTCGTTTCGCTATAGCACACAAATTCCCAGCTCAGGAAGTGATAACTAAATTGTTAGAGATTGATGTACAGGTAGGAAGAACAGGGGCCTTGACTCCAGTCGCCAAACTGAAACCAGTATTTGTTGGTGGTGTTACTGTAACTCAGGCAACGCTTCATAATGAAGATGAAATTAAACGAAAGAATGTAATGATTGGTGATAGCGTTATTGTACGAAGAGCTGGCGATGTAATTCCTGAAGTAGTAGGAGTGGTGTTGGAACGTCGTCCAGATAATGCTTATCAATTTACTATGCCAGATCGGTGCCCGGAGTGTGGAGCTAAAGCAATACGAATGAATGCTGAGGCAGTAATAAAATGCTCAGGAGGTTTATTTTGCCCAGCACAAAAAAAACAGGCAATTATGCATTTTGCATCACGACGTGGTATGTATATTGAGGGTTTAGGTAATAAATTAATAGATCAATTGGTAGAGACTGGATTGGTTAGTACGCCTGTAGATCTTTATTTGCTTGATGAAGATAAACTGATTAGTTTATCCCGCATGGGCAAGAAATCTGCTGAAAATTTATTGGATTCTCTTAGGAAAAGTAAGAGTCCTATGTTGGCGCAATTTATATATGCACTAGGCATCCCAAATGTTGGTGTCACTACTGCTAGAGAATTAGCTAGATATTTTAATGATTTTAATAAGCTACAGAAGGCAGATTTGGAAACTTTACAGAAAATTCCAGATGTTGGTTTGATAGTAGCTAAAAGCATCATAGAATTTTTTGCAGATCATCACAACATCGATGTTATTAAAAAATTATTTTTAATTGGGATAAAGCTGATAGAAAACTCAGATGCACAAAAAATACAAGATAATAATTCGAATTTAATTGCTGGAAGTATTTTTGTATTAACAGGGACTCTTCCAAATTTATCTAGAGAAATTGTTACAGAGAAAATTGAGAATATGGGTGGAAAAGTAACCAGTAATATATCAAAGAAAACGAATTATTTAGTGGCTGGTAATGCTCCAGGTAGTAAGTATAAAAAGGCACTTGAGTTGGGGGTAAATATTTTAAATGAAGGAGAATTATTGGAATTAATACAAAATTAGGAATATCTTTTTATTTTAATTCTTAATATATAACAGTTCTATACTTTCTTAAGAAGAATTGTGACAAATACTCGATAATGTGGAACAGATTATTTGGCAGGAATCATTTCAGAAACCGTACAGAAAATGGTCGTAGATATCATTGATACAGTATTCGAATAATATCTATTTGTATTGATTGTAATGGATGGAGAAATTATTTTTACAGGAATTCTGGCCATTATTTATATTTTTACTGAATTTCAATTATTTACATAAGTCCCGTTACAACGATAAAATTAAAGGTGAAGAGATTATTTGGTAGGTTTTAGCTCATATAAATGTAACTGGTATAGTTGTATTGGCGAAGGAAATAGTAAGGATATAAAAGTATGGCGATTCAATCTGTTTTGAGAATGGGTGAGGAGAGTTTGTTACAGGTGTCAGAGAGAGTAGAAAAATTTAATACACCTGAGTTAAATAATCTTATTCAAGATATGCATGACACTATGAAGCATGAAGAGGGTGCTGGGTTGGCAGCGCCTCAGATTGGTATTGGTTTACAGGTGGTTATTTTTGGTGTGGAGCAGAATGCACGCTATCCTGATGTTGAAAGCGTGCCTTATACTATACTGATAAATCCTACAATTAAACCTCTTACAAAGGAAAAAGAGGAAGATTGGGAAGGTTGTTTAAGCGTCCCAGGTATGCGTGGCATGGTTCCTCGATTTTCTAAAATCCATTATCATGGTTACGATCAATATGGAAATACTATAAGCAGAGATGTAGTCGGATTCCACTCCCGTGTAGTTCAGCACGAGTGTGATCATTTACAGGGAATACTTTATCCTATGCGTATTACTAATTTTCGTACATTTGGTTTTACAGATGTATTGTTTCCGGCTAAAAATTAATTAAGGAGAAACTAGAAAATAATTATTCAGGGTTTCACCACTACTAGTATCACTATTGCAATCAGAATTATTACTGGAATTTCATTAAACCAACGATAGTAAATATGTCCATGTTGGTTTTGGTCCCGCTTAAAATCAGCTAATAATCTACCGCAGTAATAATGGTAGGCAATCAATACAGCAACCAAAGAAAGTTTAGCATGGAGCCACCAGCTGCCTTCGATTCCAGAAATACCATAACCAAGCCAAAGCCACATACCAAATATAATAGTCAATATTGCTCCAGGTGTCATAATCCCATAATAGAGTTTACGTTCCATGACCTTGAAACGTTCAATACTAGGCAGATCATCACTCATAGCATGATAGACAAATAATCTTGGGAGATAAAAGAGTCCAGCAAACCAAGTGACCATGAATATAATATGTAATGATTTTATCCAGAGCATTTGATTTTATATTGGGCTAAAAGAGATAATTATAGTAGAGGTAGCTTTATTTTTCCTATTATTGATTTTTTGTAGCAAAGATTTTGGTAAAAGAAGAATAATTACACAATGAAAAACAATACAAAAATGATTAAAACAAGAGCTGCAGTTGCATGGGGTCCTGGGGAGCCATTACGTGTTGAAGAGGTTGATCTGATGCCTCCCCAAAAGGGAGAAGTTCTAGTTCGGATAGTGGCTACTGGTGTATGCCATACAGATGCATATACGCTTTCTGGAAAAGATCCAGAAGGTAAATTTCCAACTATTCTTGGACATGAAGGTGGTGGAGTTGTTGAGGCTATAGGTGAAGGGGTTACTAGTGTCTCTATAGGAGATCATGTAATACCGCTTTATACTCCGGAATGTGGTAAATGCAAGTTTTGTAAATCAGGTAAAACTAATCTTTGTCAGGCTATTCGTGTAACTCAGGGGCAGGGGCTCATGCCTGATGGCACTACACGTTTTTCTAAGGATGGGAAACCTATTTATCATTATATGGGCACATCAACTTTTTCGGAATATACTGTAGTATCCGAAATTTCATTAGCCAAAATTAGTAAAAAAGCACCGTTAGAGAAGGTTTGTTTGCTTGGTTGTGGAGTAACTACAGGTATGGGTGCTGTAGCTAATACTGCAAAAGTTAAGGCTGGTGATACGGTAGCTGTTTTTGGTCTTGGTGGTATTGGACTTGCAGTAATAATTGGTGCGGTAAAGGCTAACGCTGGGCGTATTATTGCGATTGATACTAATCCGGATAAATTTGAAGTTGCACGTAAGCTTGGTGCGACTGATTTTGTAAATCCAGAAGAACATAATAAGCCAATTCAGGATGTAATTATAGAAATGAGTAGCGGTGGTGTAGATTTTTCTTTTGAATGTATTGGAAATATTAACGTGATGCGTGCAGCTCTTGAATGTTGTCATAAAGGTTGGGGGGAATCTGTAATTATTGGTGTTGCTGGTACCGGAGAAGAAATTTGTACCCGTCCCTTTCAGTTGGTAACTGGTCGTGTATGGCGTGGTTCAGCCTTTGGTGGAGTAAAAGGGCGTACAGAACTTCCCGGGTATGTTCAGCGCTATTTAGATGGAGAGTATGAATTAGATATATTCATTTCTCACACCTTTGAATTGAGTGATATAAATAAAGCGTTTGATTTGATGCAAGCAGGTGATTCTATTCGAGCAGTTATTAATTTCAAATAAATATCTTCGACACTGCATCTTAAGGCTATTTTTGTAATATCACACTCCATGCTTTTAGTTTTTGTTTGTAAGTTATAGAGGCATGTGCAGGACTTGTTGACGGGAGCCGCGTATAGCGTATTAAATTAGGTTTAAGTTTGTGCAGAACAAGTTTATTAAAGCATTTTTCAGCCATTGCGCCGTTGAAAAGAATATCTGTAATATTTTGATGGGTATAAAGAAATAATTCGAAATTGTTTGCGTGCGCAGAAGCTTGGTTAATATCAGAATCAAGGCTACTTGCGCGCGCGCATGAAGCCAAAACATCCCATAGGGCTATACCATTTGATTTTAGTATATTAATTCTCATCGTATAAGGGAGAGTTCTAGTAGCTGCGACCAAATCATCCATAATTGGCCAGAAAGAATTACGGCTATGTGCATAATATTGTCCTACTATCAGGGATGTTTTGCTTGGTATACTTCCCAGAATAAGGAGCCTTGCATTAGGATTCTCAATTGGAGCGAAACTATTAATATAATGCATATTAATACCTCTCTTTGTTGCAGCCCTTACCATGAGGGCTATAAACCCATTTATTTAGTAATTCTCGTGCAGCATCTGTAATTTCTGATGCGGTTATTCCTACAGGACCGCTAGTTTGCTCTAATAAATTATCTGCAGCAGCGCCATGTAGATAAACCGAAAGTAATAATGCCTTTTTTACAGCTAATCCTTGTGCTAGTAGCGCACCAATGATGCCTGATAAAACGTCACCTGTTCCTGCACTACTCAGACTAGGATTGCCACTAGTATTTATGTAATATCTTCCATCAGGTAGCATACATATGCTGCCTGCACCCTTCAGTACCACATAGCATTTGAATCTCTTTACCAGCTCTTTTATTGTTTCTATACGGTTGTTTTGGACATCCGTAGAAGAGATACCTAAAAGTCTTGCTGCTTCTGCAACATGGGGTGTAAGCACAGTATGTCCATCACGGTTACTCAGCGTATCAGCAAGCTCTGGATAAACGGAAATAAGGTTCAATGCATCAGCATCTAGTACTAATGATTGTGAAGATTTAAGTGCACAGTTAAACCAAAAATAAGCATCAGTACTCATTCCTAATCCTGGTCCAATTACCAGACAATTTAAATGATCTAGCTTAAATAATTCATGAGGTGAGCGGAACATTAATTCGGGCTGTACGGGGCTAAACGTAAGTATATTGTCAGTAATGAAACCTAGGTATACGCGTCCCGACCCTAATTTTAATGCTGCTGTTCCTGCAAGGAGAGCTGCTCCAGTCATCCCGGCAGAGCCACCAATAATACCTATGCTACCAAACAGGCCTTTATGGCTATTAGCACTTCGAGCTGGCGGTAGTAATTGCTGTATGCACGACAGATTTAATACCCATGATTGAGGCTTTATCAGAGTAGAAGTATCAATATCAAGGTTACGTAAAATAATTTCTCCAGAATACTCGGTACCTTGATGGGTCAAAAGTCCAGGTTTCATACCAATGAATGTAACAGTGATATTGGCATGAATTGCCGAACCGTATACCCGACCATCATCACTATTTAGCCCACTAGGAATGTCAAGTGCAAGTACTGGCAGATTCATATGGTTTATTACATTAATTAATTTATGGATTGGACCTTCTAAGTCTCTTGAAAGGCCAATACCAAATAACCCATCTACTATGGCATTCCATTCCTTTTTAGTTGGGATCTCAGAAAGTATTTCGCCACCTGCAGCGGTCCAGGCATCCATTGCATTTTTCGCTTCATTTGATAATTTTGTAGGAATTCCGGTAAATACAAGAGTAACTTTAAACCACCATTCTTGAAGATAGCGAGCCACAACAAAAGCATCACCACCATTATTCCCAGGACCTGCTATAACCAGAACCTTATTTTTTTCGTTAGTCAGTAATTTATCTCGTGCCACTTTCGCTGCAGCTAAACCAGCCTTTTCCATCAAATTTATAGGAACAGAAGCACTAGTAGCAAGCTTTTCAAGCTTACGTATTTCTTTAGCAAGATAAATAGGAGTATTTTTATTCATATAATTAATTGTTAAAGTAATGCTTCTAAGGCTGTGGGTCACGAGCCTTCTCGTGTAAAATTATACTTTCAATTTCAATTTCAAATTCCATCTAATGCTTCGATTTCGTGGTGGCAGTGCACTATCTTCCTTTCGTCTGAGAAAATTAACTGACGAAATAAGGGTGCTTGTTCCTCAAGTTTCCCACATTTCTGCCGAGTTTTGGCATTTTTGCGCAGAAGCACGTAGTTTGGGGGATAACGAGACTATTATTCTTGAGAAGTTGCTTACCTATGGTGCAGTAGCACAGAAGAATACGATTTCTTGTGGTGAATTATTTTTGGTATTGCCTCGTCCTGGAACCATCTCTATTTGGTCATCAAAAGCTACAGATATTGCCCATCAATGTGGATTAGATATGATTGAGAGATTGGAACGTGGTGTAGCCTTTTATATAAAATCATCCGAAGAAAAACTTTCAGCTAAAGAAAGAAATCTATTATTCCCGTTGATTCATGACCGAATGACTGAAGCAGTATTTGGTTCTTTTAATGATGTAGATAGTTTATTTCAACATGTGGACCCTGTGCCTTTAAACGTAATTGATATACGGGTCGACACATTAGAGACGCTGCAACGTGCTAATAACAAGATGGGACTTGCTTTATCACCTGAAGAAATTAAATATCTTTCAGATTATTACTCAAGGGTTGGGCGTAATCCTACAGATGTGGAGTTAATGATGTTTGCTCAGGCTAACTCGGAGCATTGTCGTCATAAGATTTTTAATGCAGATTGGATAATAGATGGTAAGCCTCAGTCTAAATCACTATTTTCAATGATTCGTAATACTCATGATTCAAATCCAAGGGGTACGATAGTTGCATATACAGATAATTCTTCAGTCATTGAAGGGTCGAAAATTGCTCGTTTTTATCCTGAAAAGGATAATTGTTATACATATGCTATAGAACAGATACATATTTTAATGAAAGTAGAAACTCATAACCACCCGACTGCCATATCACCTTATTCTGGTGCTGCAACTGGAGCAGGAGGGGAAATTCGTGATGAAGGAGCTACTGGTCGTGGTTCAAAGCCAAGGGCTGGATTAACTGGTTTTTCAGTTTCAAATTTAAATATTCCAGGTTTTATTCAACCTTGGGAGAGACATTCAGAATCAGGAAAGACAGGTTCATATGGTAAGCCAACACGTATCTCATCATCTTTGCAAATCATGTTAGAAGGACCAATTGGTGCAGCAGAATATAATAACGAATTTGGTCGTCCTAATTTGGCTGGGTATTTTCGTACTTTTGAGGAATTTGTCAGGGATGAAATGCGCGGTTATCACAAGCCTATTATGTTGGCTGGCGGGATTGGACACATTTCTAGCTATCATTCATCCAAGGAGGAATTCCCACCTGGTGCATTAATGATTCAGTTGGGTGGACCAGGCATGTTGATTGGGTTAGGTGGAGGTGCAGCTTCTAGTATGGGCACCGGAGATAATACAGAGGATTTAGATTTCAATTCAGTACAGCGTGGTAATGCAGAAATGGAGCGGCGTGCTCAGGAAGTAATAAACAGATGTTGGCAGATTGAAAGAACTGGGAAAGCAAACCCAATTTTGTCAATTCATGATGTTGGTGCAGGTGGTTTATCTAATGCTTTGCCAGAATTGTTACATGATGCGCAGCGTGGCGGTAGCATTGATTTACGTGAGATTCCTTTGGAAGAGTATGGTATGTCGCCAATGCAGATTTGGAGTAATGAGGCACAAGAGCGTTATGTATTGTCAATTTTGCCAGAGTCGCTTGAATTATTCAGAGCAATTTGTAAGCGCGAGCGTTGCCCATTCTCAGTAGTAGGAAAAGCAACAAGGAAAGAAAATCTTTCAATAAATGATTCGGTGTTCGATAACCACCCAGTTGATATGGAGATTTCCGTATTACTTGGAAAATTACCAAAAATGGTACGTGAAGTTACTCATATTAAGAAGCTATTGGTACCATTGAATACGGCAGAATTAGATTTGAAAGACTGTGCTTATAAGGTACTTAGATTGCCTGTGGTTGCAGATAAAACTTTTCTCATAAGTATTGGCGACCGTACAGTAGGAGGAGTAACAGCGCGTGATCAAATGGTAGGTCCATGGCAAGTTCCAGTAGCAGACGTAGGGGTAACGTCAATGGGTTACCAAACTTATCAGGGTGAGGCATTTTCTATAGGTGAGAAAGCGCCGCTAGCATTACTTAACCCTGCATCGGCAGCACGTATGGCTGTAGGCGAGGCTATTACTAATATAGCAGCTACATTGATTGAGGATATTGAAGAAATAAAGCTTTCAGCCAATTGGATGGCAGCAGCAGGGCATCCTGGTGAAGATGCAGATTTATTTGATGCGGTTCATGCAATAGGTATAGAACTTTGTCCGCAGTTAGGTATTAGTATCCCAGTTGGGAAAGACTCGATGTCAATGAAGACAGTATGGGAAGATAAATCTGATGATAATTATTGTTGTGCAAGGAAGGAAGTAATTTCACCCTTATCTATAATAATCTCAGCTTTTGCAAGAGTCACTGATGTTAGAAAAACACTTACACCAGAATTACAAACTGATTGTGGTGAGACAGAATTGATCCTAATTGATCTTGGAGCAGGTAGGAATCGGATGGGTGGTACTGCGCTGGCACAAGTTTATAAACAAATAGGAGATACAGCACCTGATCTTGTGGGTTCAGATGGCATAAAGAAACTTAAAGGTTTTTTTGCCGTCATACAGTTATTAAATAAAAAAAATAAAATATTGGCCTACCATGACCGATCTGATGGAGGTTTATTTGCAACACTATGTGAAATGTCTTTTGCGGGTCACGTGGGTGTGTCTATAAATTTAGACCAACTCTGTTTTGATGTACTTTCTAATGATATAGATGGGGCTGAATCATTGCAGGAAATTCTAAGTGGAAGATCTTTAGAACGAATGCTATCTGTCCTGTTTAATGAAGAGCTAGGGGCAGTAATTCAGATAAGAGCTGAAGATCATGATGACTTTATGGAAGCTATATCTGGAGTAGGATTACGTGATGAGAGTTTTGTAATAGGCTGCCTGAACAGTGATGATGAAATACGTCTAATGAGAAATAATGAGCCAGTGTTTTTAGAGAGCCGTACAGTGTTACATCGCGTCTGGTCAGAAACAACTTATGAGATGCAAAAATTACGCGATAATCCGGTTTGTGCTCAACAAGAACATGATCTTAAGCTCGAAGCTTCTGATCCAGGGTTACAAGTGAAATTGAGTTTTGAAGCAGATGATGATATTGCTGCGCCTTATATTCAGAAAGGTATTAGGCCGAGAATTGCTATTTTGCGTGAACAAGGTGTAAATGGTCATGTAGAGATGGCTGCTGCTTTTGATCGGGCTGGGTTTTTAGCAATAGATGTACACATGAGTGACATCATTGAGAGGCGCATTTATCTAAAGGATTATAAAGGTTTGGCTGTGTGTGGAGGATTTTCTTATGGTGATGTACTAGGTGCTGGCGAGGGTTGGGCAAAATCTATTCTATTTAATAACTATGTTCGTGATGAGTTTGCGGCCTTTTTTGAGCGTACTGATACCTTTGCATTAGGTGTATGTAATGGCTGTCAAATGTTGAGTAATTTGAATGAATTAATTCCAGGGGCCGAAAATTGGCCACATTTTATTCGTAATAAATCAGAGCAGTTTGAGGCACGCTTTGCGTCTGTGGAAATTCAGGAGAGCCCATCATTATTTTTTGATGGGATGGCTGGAAGTATCATGCCAATTGTTGTTTCGCATGGAGAGGGGTATGCGGAATTTACAAATAAAGGAAGGTTTGAGGATTCTAAGCTATTAGTAACAATGCGTTTTGTAGATAATTATGGCCAACCTACTGAGACCTATCCCTTAAATCCTAATGGGTCGCCCATGGGGGTTGCTGGTATGACGAGCCCTGATGGACGTTTTAGCATAATTATGCCACATCCGGAGCGAGTATTTCGTACAACCCAGAATTCTTGGCATCCAAAAGATTGGCAGGAAGATGCACCATGGATCAGAATGTTTAGGAACGCAAGAAAATGGATTGGATAAACTTATAATAGTTTGTGTTGAAATAATTAGAAAATAATACTGTGGAGATTAACAGAATGTTAGTGGCAAGATATGTAGTTTATATTAATATTTTTATTCTATTTATTTTGATGCCTAGTATTACATCTTTCAATACTGTATTTGCAGAAATAATACCAGATAATGGATATAAATCAGAATGTGTTCCTGTCGGAAGTTGGAAGGTGCCGGGAGGTAAGGAAATAACAGGTGATAAAGTTATTTCTTATGCGGCTAATCAGTCCGTTGTATTATTGGGAGAAGTACATGAAAATTTAGAACATCATCGTTGGCAGCTACAAATGCTAACGTCATTATATGCACGAAATCCTGATATGGTTATTGGCTTCGAAATGTTTCCGCGGCGTGTTCAGGGAGCTCTTGATAAGTGGGTGGCTGGTAGTCTTTCTGTTGCAGAATTTCTTGATGCATCAGATTGGCAACATGGCTGGAGTATGAATGCTCAGGCATACTTACCACTTTTTCATTTTGCACGGATGAATAAAATACCGATGGTGGCACTTAACATCGACTCTCATTTAAGGAAGGAGGTATCTTTAAAAGGTTTTGATATTTTATCAGAAGGGAAATTTAAGGGAATAACACGTCCAGCAGAACCAAGTAATGCTTATCTTGAATACTTAAGGATTATTTACAAAAAACATGATCGCAGTCATAAAAATAGTGTTGATGATTCAGATTTTCAGCGTTTTGTAAGGGGACAGCAGTTATGGGATCGAGTAATGGCACAAGCTATACATTCAGCATTGATTCGACCGAAGGTTGCATCGGTAGTTGGAATACAAGCTTTATTTTCGGCATTGATTCAGCCAGAACGCCCATTAGTAGTTGGGATTATGGGTGCAGGTCATGTTAGGCATGGTTATGGAGTACCCCATCAATTAAAAGATCTCGGCATTAAGGATATTGCTATGTTATTACCATGGGAAAATAAAATATGCGGACAATTGGTTACTGGGATAGCAGATGCTGTATTTGGTGTTGCACAATATGTTAAGACAGGAAAACCACAGCGTCAGCGGCTTGGTATTCGTTTTGAAATGACACAGAAAGGAGCCCGTATTTTAACAGTTGAAAAGGGTAGCGTAGCAGAAGTGGCTGGGCTTATAGATGAAGATATTATTACAGAAATTGCAGGATTGAAGGTGAAAAAAATTAATGATGTTATTGAAGCTGTTCAGAGACAAGCTCCTGGTACCTGGTTGCCACTTAGAATAATACGTGGTGGCGAATCAATTGTAATTATTGCTAAATTCTCAGCTGTAATACAGTGATAACTAGCACGGATCAGTAAGAATGCGATCAATATTTTATTTCTCGACTTCTCTGTTATTAGTATTTCTTTCTTTGGTTGATTTATCTCCTAGCTCAGCATCTCCATTAGCAAAAGATATATTAAAGATTAAATATGATATTACTGTTCATGTGGATCCGGTTGCGCAAACTATAGAAGGTCGTAATGTCATTACGACAAAATCTACGCATGAATTAGTTTTAGCTCTAAACAGTCGTTTTAAAGTGACAAGTATACTTGTTGACGGAGTAATTTTTAAATCAGAGAGTGTATCTCATGGAATGCTTAAGACATGGAGAATTCCGAATAATCAGTATGCCCCAAATAAAATTGAGGTTAGCTGGGAAGGTAAACTTTTACCACTTAATACCTCATTAAATCACAGGCAGACTCTTAATAGAAGAGGGCCGGTAAGTGGAAAATCTGGTACTTTTCTACCAGATTCTAGTGGGTGGTACCCACATATTATTGGAGAGTTAGCAAGTTATCGTGTGAACCTTAGGATGCCACACGGACAGAGAGGTATTGTGGCTGGGAAGATTGTTGAGGAATCAGTTTCTGATGAGGGGTTTCATGCGACTTTTTTATTTCCTTTCCCATCTGAAGGGATTGATTTTATGGGTGGTCCTTATGTCGTTGAGTCTGATTCAATGTATGGATTAGGTGGGAAGAACATTCAATTAAGAACATATTTTCATCCAGAGATTAAAGGATTGGCACATGACTATCTGAGTTCTGTAAAAGAATATATTCAATTTTATGAATCTTGGATTGGTGAATATCCATTTACTGAGTTTAGTGTTATATCGAGTCCGACACCTACTGGTTTTGGTATGCCAACACTCACTTATTTAGGTATTAATGTACTACGGTTACCATTTATACGTAAAACATCATTAGGGCATGAGGTATTACATAATTGGTGGGGAAACGGAGTGTATCCCAATTATCTTGAAGGTAATTGGTCTGAGGGGTTGACAACATTTATGGCAGATTACGCTTATAAAGAACTTATGGGGGCTGAAGCTGCAAAAGAAATGAGACTAGGCTGGTTACGTGATTTCGCTACTTTATCTTCTGGTCAGGATTTTGTTTTAAAGAAATTTACTACACGAACGCATGGGGCTTCTAAGATTATTGGATACAACAAGGCAGCAATGTTTTTTTTGATGTTACGTGATTTAATTGGTCAAGAAAGTTTTAATCGTTCACTTAAATTATTCTGGAAGAAGAATAAATTTCATACAGCATCTTGGTCAGATCTACAGGCTGCATTCGAAGCCTCATCAGGGAAAAAACTAAAAATATTTTTTGAGCAATGGCTTACATCTACAGGTGCGCCTTCTATACGTATGACTAAAGCGATATCTTTACGTTTAGAATCTGGGTACCAAGTTACAGTTGATTTGGAACAAATAGACTCCTCATATAAACTACGCGTTCCAGTTGTAATACATACTGAAAAAGATGTGAATACAAAGATATTAAATATGGATCGGAAAAATCAAACTTTTTCATTTGAATTACATGCCAAACCTATTAAAGTAACTCTTGATCCAGATTTTAGATTATTCAGAAAATTAACTCCTGATGAAGCTCCTCCAATTTTACGACAAATTATGGTGGATCAGTCTACGGAGAGTATTTTATTGTCGGAAACGGATATTTCACAAGAAATCTCTAAAGAATTAGCCAGAAAATTTTTGCACCGCACACCAAAAATAGGATCATTGGCAGATAATAATAAAGCAATTTCAATATTGGTAATTGGTTTCCAGAATCAGGTAAATAAATGGCTTAGTTTAAACAAGCTGCCCCCACGTCCTTTTAATATACGTAATATAGGTACAGCCAATGTTTGGGCCATACGCCGGGAAGGAAAAACATTTGTTATTGTTTCTGCTAAAGATACGCAATCTCTTGAGTCTTTGATACGACCATTACCGCATTATGGGAGACAAAGCTATATTGTCTTTGATGGTAAAAAAGTAATTGAGCGTGGCACATGGCCTGCACAAGTGCAGGAGATAGTTCTGAATTAGGCAAACAGTTTATTTATTTATCTAAAGAAGTAGTATTTGGTGGCTTAGTATTAGGATAATTTATCTCCTAAAGTAAGAATATTATTATCAATGTATTTGATTTTTTCAGGTAGATTTATACTTGTTACATAGAATTCTAATTTTCTTTTTTAAAAAATATTTATATTTCTGGTTACTACTGTGCTTGTTTTTCAGACTACACAGCAAGATTTTGTTAACATAGGATTTTAGATTCCTAATTTATTGGAGATTTTATGGTTATTGAAAGAACGTTATCTATTATTAAGCCTGACGCAGTTGCAAAAAATATAATAGGAGAGATTTATACTCGTTTTGAGTCTAATGGGTTAAAAATTATTGCTGCACGTATGATGCAGCTTTCACGATCAGATGCTGAGGGATTTTATAGTGTGCATCGTGATCGTCCATTTTTTAATGAATTAGTTGAGTTCATGATTTCTGGCCCTGTTATGGTACAAATTTTAGAAGGTGAGGATGCGATAAAAAAGAATAGGGCAATAATGGGGGCTACAGATCCTCAAAAGGCTGACAAGGGTACTATACGTGCAGATTATGCTAATAGTATCCAAGCAAATGCGGTACATGGTTCTGATGCGGCTGAGACGGCAGCAATAGAAGTGGCTTATTATTTTCCAGAAATGAGTATTTGTTCTAGATAGAGGGTAAATTTTAGGTCAATATAATGACTATTAATCTACTTAATTTTGATGCAAAAGATCTTACTGGTTTCTGTGGAGAAATTGGTGAGAGACCTTTTCGTGCCAAGCAGCTATTACGTTGGATACATCAATCTGGTGAGGATAATTTTCATGGTATGAGTAATCTAGCAAAAGTATTGAGGGAGAAATTGTCTGCTATAGCAGTAGTGAAGCCACCTCATGTGATCAGTGAGCATATATCTGCTGATGGTACACGTAAATGGTTAATGAATATGGGTTCTGGTAATGGAGTTGAGTCAGTTTTTATACCAGAAACTCATCGTAGTACACTATGTGTTTCTAGCCAAGTCGGGTGCGCGTTAGAGTGTTCTTTTTGCTCTACAGGAAAGCAGGGGTTTAACCGAAATTTAAGCGTGGCTGAGATAATTGGTCAGTTATGGTGGGCAAACAAGGTTCTGGCAACCACTAAAAAGAAAGCTTCATCCAGAATGAATGAATCTATTAATAAAGTAGAGCAAATTTTTCCTTCAGAAAGCAATTATAAAGTCAGCAATGTGGTAATGATGGGTATGGGTGAGCCGTTGGCAAATTTTGAGAACGTGGTGTCAGCACTTGATTTAATGTTGGATGATAATGCGTATGGATTATCACGGCGGCGGGTTACTGTTAGCACCTCTGGTTTGGTTCCAGCAATTGACAGATTGAGTAAGCGTTGCCCTGTTTCACTAGCTGTATCACTGCATGCTCCTAATGATGTGTTACGAGATAAGCTAGTACCAATAAACAAGAAATATCCGCTTAAAGTGTTGCTGCCTGCTTGTCGAAGATACCTAAAAGATGGGCCAAGGAATTTTATTACTTTTGAATATATTATGCTGGCAGGAATAAACGATAGTGTTTCCCAGGCACGTGAATTAGTAAAATTGGTTAAGGATATTCCATGTAAATTTAATCTAATTCCATTTAATTCTTTTCCTAATTCCGATTACAAATGTTCTTCACCTGAGGTAATACGTCAATTCCGTGATGTTTTAATGCAGGCTGATTTGGTAAGCACTGTTCGGAAGACTCGTGGTGATGACATTGATGCTGCTTGTGGTCAGTTAGCAGGAAGAGTTTTTGATAGAACTCGACGTACGAATTAAGAAATAGATTTATGTGAAGATGAGATTTAATAATGAAACCTAAGGGTAATGACAAAATTACAGCAGGGGGAGAAGTAGAGTCTGCAGAGAAAAAAGAAAGTATAGGTCAAATACTTCAAGCAGCACGTTTGTCCCAAGGCATGAACTTAAAAGATATATCTAGACAATTACGATTATCTGAGAGTCAGGTTATAGCAATTGAAGAAGATGATTTCAGTAAATTTCAAAGCCATACGTATTTGCGTGGTTTTATTCGAAATTATGCAAAATTAGTGCGAGAGGAATCTAAGAAATTTACTCAATTACTTCAGGAAAATTTGCCGCTTAATTCTCCACAGGCTATTTCATACCAGATGGATGGCACTCCGTTTAGATCTAAGCATAAGCAGTCAAAAGGAAATATAATAATTATATTAACTGTGATTTTAGTTACATTCTTATTAGCTTATGAAGTTTATAGATCTGGTGGGAATGAGACTCAAGTAGATGAAAATATTAATGATGGCGCTATGACAGAGGCTCCAATACAAATTGAAAACTTAGTGAAGCAGGGATTGAAAGATAGCCAAGATCAATCGTCATCAGTGGTAAACTCTAATGTTAAGCAGAGATTGAAAGATGATCACGAACAATTGTCACCAGTGAAAAATGCTAATGAGCCTAATTTTAGTACAATCAATGAAGAAGCTAAAATGGGCAAACAGAGTGGTAATTATTTATATGAGGGGGAGAAGATTGAGGAAAAATCAAAGATGGAGAATAAATATGCTCTTCATTTTAGATTTACTGGGGAGTCATGGGTTGAAGTAAAGGACGTAAAAGGAAATACAATTCTTTCAAGGATTAATCCTAGTAATACGGAGAAAATAGTATATGGCACACCACCTTTTTCTTTGATAATTGGGAATGCTGTTGATGTTAAGCTGGTTTACAATGATAAGCCTGTTGATTTAGTACCATATACTAATAGGGGAGTGGCAAGATTATCACTCGATTAGAATTTTCATGACTATCAAGATTTAGTACTTATCATGACTACATCACAAAAATATATAAATAAAAAAAGAAATAGTATTGGGGTTCGGGTTGGGAAAACTATTATAGGGGGCAGTGCGCCAGAAATAATAGTGCAGTCTATGACAAATACTGATACAGAAGATGTACCTGCAACGGTATCGCAAATAGCTAGCCTTGCGCGTGCAGGATCGGAATTAGTACGAATAACAGTTAATACTCCAGCAGCAGCAAAAGTTGTCTCATCTATTCGTGATCGCCTTGATGATATGGACTGTCATGTGCCGTTAGTAGGAGATTTTCACTTTAATGGGCATAAACTTCTGACTACATATCCTGATTGTGCTCAGGCATTGGCTAAATATAGGATTAATCCTGGTAACGTAGGGAAAGGTAAGAAGCGTGATGTGCAATTTGCAACTATGATTGAAACTGCATGTAAATACGATAAGCCTATAAGGATTGGTGTTAATTGGGGTAGTTTAGATCCTGAGTTATTAGCTCGTATAATGGATAAGAATGCAGGGTCCTCGGATTCAAAAGACGCTAGTTATGTGATGCGTGAAGCATTGATTACCTCAGCTCTGGAGAGTGCTGCTAAAGCAGAAGAGATAGGGCTAGGTCGGGATCATATTGTTTTATCTTGTAAGGTTAGTGGTGTACAGGATTTAATCGCAGTTTATCGAGATTTGGCTGCAAATTGTGATTATGCACTACATTTAGGGCTGACTGAAGCAGGAATGGGTTCAAAAGGTATTGTAGCTTCTACTGCAGCTTTGTCGGTACTATTACAAGAAGGTATTGGTGATACCATTCGCATATCTCTGACACCAGAACCAGGCGGAGACCGAGCCCGAGAAGTAGTTGTAGCACAAGAAATCTTACAGACTATGGGGCTGCGTGCATTTGTCCCAATGGTTGCAGCATGCCCGGGTTGTGGCCGCACAACTAGCACTTATTTTCAAGAGCTTGCAGAGAGCATTCAAAGCTATGTACGTGATGAAATGGTTCTTTGGCGTAAGCAATACGATGGAGTGGAGAATATGACCTTAGCTGTAATGGGTTGTGTGGTGAATGGGCCTGGAGAGAGCAAACATGCAAATATTGGTATAAGCTTACCAGGTTCTGGAGAAAGACCAGTAGCACCAGTTTTTGTAGATGGTAGAAAATTCGTTACTCTGAAGGGTGATAATATCGCAGGAGAATTTCGTGATATTGTAGAAAAGTACGTACAGACAAAATTCCAAAAGAAAGTAGCTAATGGTTAAAAAAATTCAGGCTGTTCGAGGTATGAACGATACCCTTCCTGATCAGGAGTATATTTGGGACTTTTTTGAGCAGACTATTCGTAAATGGATGGCAGCATATGGATATAAAAAAATTCGTATGCCGATTGTTGAATATACTGATTTATTTGTTCGTTCTATAGGTGAGGTAACTGATATTGTAGAAAAGGAAATGTATACCTTTCTTGATCATCTGAACGGAGATAGCTTAACTCTACGTCCTGAAGGTACAGCTTCTTGTGTACGCGCGGTACTGGAGCATAATTTGTTATATATGGGACCTCAAAGATTATTTTATTCTGGCTCAATGTTTAGACATGAGCGTCCTCAGAAAGGTAGATATCGCCAATTTCATCAGGTAGGTGTGGAAGCATTAGGATATTCTGGCCCGGATATTGATGCAGAGCTAATTCTTATGTGTTCAGATTTATGGGCACGATTGGGGATTTCTGGTGTGTGTTTACAAATTAGCACTCTGGGTAGTATTGAATCACGTAAACTGCATAGGTCTAAATTAATCAAATATCTAGAGAAAAATTTAGATCATCTTGATGAAGATGCCCGCAGGAGATTATATAAGAATCCATTAAGGGTACTTGACAGTAAAAATCCAGAAATGCAGCAAATTATTAATGATTCTCCTAAAATTTTGGAAAGCTTGGATAAAGAATCACTGCAGCATTTTGAGGAGTTGCAGAATATCTTGAATGAGCAAGGAATTAAATTTGAAATTAATCCTAGATTGGTACGGGGATTAGATTACTATAATCGAACCGTATTTGAATGGGTTACTGAAAGGCTCGGTGCACAGGGGACGATATGTGCTGGCGGAAGATATGATGATTTAGTAGAGCAGATTGGCGGTAAGCCAACACCTGCCTGTGGCTTTGCAATGGGAATAGAACGTTTATTAGATTTAATTGTAGAGCAAAAAAAGGATATACCAGCTTCTGTTCCAGATGTTTATGTAATACATCAAGGCAAGGGTACAGCTAAACAGGCTTGGGAGACAGTGAATCATTTACGTAATCAAGGACTCAATGCAATTCTACATTGCGGGAATGGAAGCTTTAAGGCGCAGATGAAAAAAGCAGATTCCAGTGGTGCGCGTTTTGCTTTAATCATCGGAGAGAATGAAATTAAGGATGGAGTAGTAAGCGTAAAGTATTTGAGGAAAAGAATAAAACAAGTAAATATAGAATTGTTAGATGCAATAAAATTAATTAAAGGTACTTAAGGTAAAAATATTTTTCAATCTTGTTAGGAAAAGAGATGGCCGCATACGATTTGGAAGAACAGGAAAAAATAGATGGTTTAAAGTCTTGGTGGGAGGAATATGGAACATTAGTAATAATAATTGTAACAATATTTGTAACTGGAATATCAGGTAATAAAGCATGGAAATATTACCAGAAACAACAATCTGATCAGGCTGTTGAATTATTTATTTCTTTACAGGGGGTTTCTGAAGCTGGGGACCATAAGAGAATAAGGGATGCAGCTGTTTTGCTGAGGGATGGTTTTCCAGATAGTGGTTATGCATCTCGCGCTGCTTTAATTTCGGCACGAGCCAGTATTGATGCAAAAGATATAAATAATGCTAGGGATCAATTGGAATGGATATTAATAAATACCAAAGAAAAAGAGTTAAAGTATATTGCTCAGCTTAGGCTAGCTGGGCTGTTATTAGATGAGAAAAAGCATGATGAAGCATTGAAACAACTAGAAAATGAGCATAGTGAGTTTTTCGATAGTTTATATGAGGACTTGAAAGGAGATATTTATGCAGATAAGGGAGATGACTCAGAGGCGCTTTCTGCATATAAAATGGCTATGAGTAAAATTGATAAAAAAGAAACTCGCTATAAAATTATTCAGATGAAAATTGATGCATTGAATAAGTAGAGTAATGGCCATAATTAAACTGGGATCAAATTTCTTATATACCATACTACGTTATGTTTATCTGGTTCCAGTTGTAATGATATCTTTTGGATGTGCAGATGTGAGCGATCTTGTTGATTATGGTATGAATAGTATTTCGGGACCGGTTTTCGAATCAGATAGTAAAGAAGATATATCGAGTATTGATCAGGATGAGCCATCCAATAACAAAAAAATAACTTCAGAACAAACTAGTTATCCTTCTGATGGGAATTTAGAAAAAAGTGATAGTGATGAAATTGTAGATTCAGAGGAAATTGCTAGTGTTGACCCTTTATGGGAGGGAGATGTTGGTTCTGATAGTAGGTATTACAGTGAATTTTCAGTAAGGGATGCTCTGTCCGATATCATTAGTCTTACTTATCCAATAGGGGTCAGTGTCACAGCTCCTACAGCCCTAGTACCAGCATTTTATAATGATGCAATATATGCCGCTTCTCCAGGTGGGGATATTACACGCTTTGATCCTGTTACAGGGGATGAAATTTGGAGTATTAATACTAAAAATAGATTATCAGGTGGAGTAGGGGTAGGTGAAGGTTTAATTCTTGTAGGGACTAGCAAGGGAAAGATATTGGCATTTGATACGAATGGTAATCAGTTGTGGGAAGCAGCGGTAACTAGTGAAGTTTTAAGCCCACCTCAGGTGGAAAGCGGCATAGTAGTTGTGCGCACCGGAGAAGGTAGAATTTTTGGTTTAGATGCAGTGGATGGAAAACGAAAATGGATTTATCAAGGGGCAATTCCTTCTCTTACTGTTAGGGGGTATGCTGGGGTACTTGTTAAAGGAGGTGGAGTATTTGTTGGGTTTCCAGGAGGAAAATTAGTAGCAATACAATTAATGAACGGTAAATTGGCATGGGAGGCTGCAGTATCAAAACCAAAGGGGGTAACAGAATTAGAGCGTATTTCAGATGTCATTAGTCTGCCAGTTGCAGATGACCGGCAAATATGTGCAGTTGCTTATAGAGGTCGTGTTTCATGTTTTGAAGTTTTGAATGGAAATCCAATTTGGACTCGCGAGGTATCAAGTAGTGCGGGTCTTACTATGGACAATAAATATGTTTATGTAAGTGGTGATGATGGTGCTGTAATTGCTTATGATAAAAATAATGGAACTGTTATATGGAAGAAAAAGATACCAAAAAAGAAAGTTAATACTTTTGCTAATATAAGTTGGGTTGAGCCAGGTGATGGCCGTGGGCGTGGGACGATTGAAAATGAATATACAGCAAAAGAGTCCAATTTTTGGGATTTTTTAAAAGATTATGATTTGATGAAAGAGGGTGAAGATTCCTGGGAAAAAAGTGACAGGCCTGATCTGCGGGGTGGTGGTAGTGGTGCTCTTGGAAAATATGTAACAACTATTATGGGCAAAAGTGCAAGAGATCTCATTAATACATTGTCTGCGCCTTTTGTTTATGGTTCACAGGTAGTGGTAGGGGATTCTCAAGGCTTTGTTACAGTCCTCAAGAATGATGATGGTTCTATTATTTCTCAATCTAGTACCGATGGAGGTGCAATTCGTACTCGCCCAGAGCATGTACCTAATGGCTTAGTAGTTCAAACTATTAATGGCGGACTTTATACATTCGGTATACAGTAAATTCAATTGGAGTAAATTTTTTTAGTATAGAGATGGTTTTCTTTCTATAGGAGAGAGAAAATAGATATTTTCTATAGAGATGATTTGGAAAAATGAAACCTATTCTTGTATTAATTGGTCGGCCCAATGTAGGTAAATCTACTCTTTTTAATCGGTTAACATGTAGCCGTGATGCTATTGTAGCTAATATTCCAGGATTAACACGTGATCGTCACTATGGACATGGAAAGTTAGGCGGTAAGTCGTATTTAGTAGTGGATACGGGTGGTTTTGAACCCATAATAAAAGATGGGATGCCACATAAAATGGCAATACAGACATTACAAGCAATAGATGAAGCTGATATGGTGTTATTTATTGTTGATGCAAGGCAGGGTATAACGTCGCAAGACAGAATTATTACTAAACAGCTCAGGAAAACAGGAAAAGAAATTATTTTAATAGTGAATAAATCCGAAGGAATGGTACCGGCTGTTATTACTGCTGAATTTTATGAATTGGGATTAGGGGTGCCTTGTGCTATTTCAGCTGCGCATGGAGATAATATTAGTGAGTTAATAGAATTATCATTAGCAAATTTTCCTGAACAGCAAGTGGTTTTAGAAGAAGATAAACACCCAAAGATTGCTGTAATAGGGCGACCTAATGTTGGAAAATCTACATTGATAAATACGCTATTAGGTGAGGAACGTGTGATTTCCTTTAACCAGCCCGGAACTACTCGAGATAGTATTAGTATTAATTTTCAACGTAATACAAAACAATATACTTTGATTGATACTGCTGGTTTACGACGTCGAGGTAAGGTTTTTGAGACAATAGAAAAATTTTCAGTAATTAAAACTTTACAATCAATAGAAAACTCTAATGTGGTAATACTGGTGGTAGATGGAAGTAGAGAGATTTCTGAGCAGGATTCTCATATAGCCGGATTTATATTAGATGCTGGACGTGCGGTAGTGTTAGTAGTAAATAAGTGGGATGGGCTGGATGCTTATCAACGTGAAACTATTAAGCGTGATATCTCCAGGAAACTTTCATTTCTTCTTAATTTTGCTGGTATACATTATATTTCTGCATTGCGAGGTACTGGTATGAAAGGGTTATTCCCATCTATTGATTCGGTATATTCTGCTGCAATGATAAAACTATCAACCCCAAAACTTACACGAGCACTTTTAACCGCGGTGGAAAAGCAGCCCCCACCACGTTCTGGTATGTATCGCCCTAAGTTACGCTATGCTCATCAAGGTGGTTCTAATCCTCCACTAATAATAGTTCATGGTAGTGCTTTAAAATATATTTCGAAGACATACCAGCGCTACTTGGAGAATTTTTTTCGTTTGGCATTTAAATTAGAGGGCACACCATTACGGGTAGAGTTTAAGACGACTCATAATCCCTATGCGGGAAAGAAACCTGATGTGCTAAGTGATGCTGAAGAGACACGTCTTCATCGAAAGCGTCGAAATAACAAGAAGAAATATGGCCACTAATTTAATAATTAAGTAGGCTGTAGAAGTTAGTAGAGATTTATTTCTAGGTTTTTTTATTATTTGTGGCTATTTTAGTAGTAAAGCTAAATTAATTTTAATGCAGAGTTCTAGGTACACTCAGAGTAAATTCTGGAATTGATGCATCGAAGTGTAGGCCATCTTCAGCAACCATTTGGTAGCTACCTTTCATTGAGCCAACAGGGGAAGAGATGGCAGTGCCGCTTGTGTATTCAAAGCTGTCCCCAGGTTTTAGTAGCGGTTGTTCACCTACGACACCTAATCCGCGTACTTCTTGGGCGTCACTTCCCCCATCTTCAATAATCCAGTGGCGGCTGATTAATTGAGCTGCAACCATGCCAGTATTTGCAATGGTAATAGTGTATGCAAATACATAGCGGTTTAAAGTTTCGTCTGATTGCTCAGGAAGGTAGGTAGTACGTACAATTACGTTTATTTCATATTTTTCCATATTATAAATGTATGCTATTTATCATATTACAGAAAGCGTAAAGATTATGGAAAACACCCTTACTCTGAAAGTAAGTAGGGAATCTTATCATATTGAGTTAAAGTTGATAGTATTATTGATAGCATTAGAGGGCTATTTGAGGTTAAAATGTCGTTCCTGATTCTGAGGATATTTTTTATGCCAAATTATCTTATTGCACCAAGCATTCTTTCTGCAAATTTTGCTAAGCTAGGTGAAGAAATTAATGATGTTCTTGATTCTGGTGCAGATATTATTCATTTTGACGTGATGGATAATCATTATGTGCCAAATCTGACGATTGGTCCTCTTGTATGTGAGGCAATCCGGCCACTGACAGATGCTACTATTGATGTTCATTTGATGGTAGAACCAGTAGATAGGATAATCCCTGATTTTGCAAAAGCTGGGGCAAATATTATTTCGTTTCATCCTGAGGCATCTAAACATATAGATCGTACGATAGGGCTTATTAAAGAGAATGGATGTCAAGCTGGGATGGTATTTAATCCTGCCACCCCTATACAATATCTTGACCATGTACTAGATAAACTTGATCTTGTTTTAATTATGTCAGTTAATCCTGGCTTTGGTGGGCAGAAATTTATTCCGGAAGCATTAAATAAATTAAAGTCGGTACGTAAGCGTATTGATGCTGGTAATAAAAAAATATTGTTAGAAATAGATGGTGGAGTAAAGGTAGATAATATTGCTGAGATTGCACGTGCTGGAGCAGACACCTTTGTTGCTGGTTCTGCAATTTATGGTGCTAGTAAAAATGAAGATCCTCATAGATATGATACGATATTATCTGAATTAAGAACAGAGCTGGCTAAGGTCTAGTCCTAGTAGATATTAAGATAAATTAAAGTTATTTTTCTTGTGTATTTATAAGAGAATGGATAAGAGCGATTTTTCCCAGCCTGTATCTTCACCATTAGAAACCAAATTTCCTTTGACGGTTAAAGTCATTATGATTGACTTAGATGGAACCCTGCTAGATACTGCAGGCGATCTTGCTATTTCAGCTAATATAATGTTAAGAAAATTGGGTGGAGTAGAGCTTCCACTTGCAACAATTAAATCTTATATCGGGAAAGGGATACTGAATCTTGTTAGGAGTTGTTTGGCTAATAGTTTTAATAATGAGCCGCAACCTGAGTTTTTTGATCGTGCAATAAAAATTTATGAGAAAGAGTATACAAAAAATCTATGCATTACGACCCGTCCTTATCCAAAAGTAATTGATGGGTTAATAGCATTGAAGAAAGCAGACTTTAGGTTAGCTTGTGTTACTAACAAGTCCGAGGCTTTTACCTTACCTTTATTACGTGATACACAGCTATTAAATTACTTCGATATAATTCTGTCTGGAGATAGTTTGCCAAAGAAAAAGCCAGATCCAATGCCCTTGTATCATGCTTGTGAGTTTTTTGGAATTCTTCCAGCTGAAATGCTATTAATTGGAGATTCGATGACTGATATTATGGCTGCACGGGCAGCAGGTTCTTATGTATTTTGTGTTCCATATGGCTATAATGAGGGGAAAGATGTGCATGAATTAGATTGTGATAAAGTTATTTCATCTATTTACGACGCAATACCATTGATTAAAAAATCATCATAGCTCAGTGGAAATATATGATAGTAATAATTTTAGATTATTCCTAAGATTATTTGACTCATTATATCTAGATTCTTGGTATCATTCATTTTACTTATTGGCATTTTAACATGACTGAATCAGAGTTTTTCAACCTTGCAAAACAAGGCTACAACAGAATTCCAGTTGTGTTGGAAACGTTTGCTGATCTAGATACTCCACTTTCAATATATCTTAAATTGGCCAATCGGCCTTATTCTTATTTACTTGAATCAGTTCGAGATGGAGAGCGTTTTGGGCGCTATTCCTTTATTGGGCTGCCTGCCTCAAGTCGAATTGAGGTGAGAGATAGTTCTATAAGTATAATAAATAATCAGGAAGTAGAGCGATTTGAAGTAGAGGATCCCTTATCTTTTATTCAATCTTATTTATTACGTTTTAAAGTCGCTTCATGTTCGGGTCTGCCACGATTTTGTGGTGGATTAGTAGGGTATTTTTCTTATGAGACAGTGCGTTATATAGAGAGTAAACTTGCTGGTCATGTTAATCCGGATGTATTAGATCTGCCTGATATATCATTACTTCTATCTGAAGAGTTAATTGTAGTAGATAACCTTTCGGGTAAACTTTATTTAATTATTTATACAAATCCAGATATTCCAGATGCTTATAAAGAAACAAAAGACCGGTTGAAAATATTGCTTGCAGATTTACGTAAGCCGGTAGAGGTCCCAAATGAAATACCAGTTAAGCCATCGAAAATAGTTTCTGAGTTTAGTGAGCTAGATTTTATCCAGGCAGTAGAGCGTGCTAAGCGTTATATTTTTGATGGCGATATAATGCAAGTAGTACTATCGCAGCGTACTAGTAAAATTTTCAAAACATCCCCATTAGCTTTATATCGGGCGCTACGAAATTTAAATCCTTCCCCATATATGTTTTATTATAATTTTGGTGATTTCCATGTTGTAGGTGCTTCCCCAGAGATTTTAGTACGTCTTGAAGGCGAGATCGTAACAGTTCGCCCTATTGCAGGAACTAGGCCACGTGGTGATACACAGAACGAAGATGAGGTGTTAGCGGCTGATTTATTATCTGATCCTAAAGAATGTGCTGAACATCTTATGTTAATGGATTTGGGGCGTAATGACCTTGGTCGCGTTGCAGATATAGGTTCAGTTCAGGTTACTGAGAATATGAAAATTGAGAATTATTCGCATGTTATGCATATTGTTTCCAATGTTGATGGAAAACTAAAACCTGGTTTGAGTGCAATTGATGTATTACGTGCAACTTTTCCAGCAGGAACTGTTAGTGGTGCTCCAAAAATTAGAGCTATGGAGATTATTGATGAATTAGAAAATTCTAAACGTGGAGTTTATGCCGGCGCAGTGGGTTATTTAGGTTTTAATGGTGATATGGATATTGCAATTGCTATTCGTACTGGTGTTATTAAGGGTGGAAAACTATACGTACAAGCAGGAGCTGGTATTGTTGCAGATTCTGTTCCAAAAAATGAATGGATTGAAACCGAAAATAAAGCGAAGGCGCTTCTAAAGGCAGCTGAAATAGCAGAGCGTGGACTCGATAGTAAACTAGAATAAGTATTTTGCTGTATAAATAATCAAGGCCTCCAGTATGCCCATTGTAGTAATTTATCCATGGCAAGCTGCGCTTTATTAGAATTAATATGATTTACAAAAAAAATAATAATTATACGCCTGCCTGATTTATCCAGCATATAACCAGCCATTGTTTTGACTCCGTTAAGTAATCCAGATTTAATATGAGCTTGGCCAGAAATATTGGTATTGGTAAGCCTCTTTTTCATAGTGCCATCCACTGCTAAGATTGGTAAAGATGAAATAAATTCTGGCATTACTGAGCTTTGAAATGCTTTAAGTAAAATTTTCCCTAAATGGTGCGTACTTATTCGTTCATGTCTTGATAATCCTGAGCCATTTTCTATTTTAAAATCTGGATAGTTTAGTTTCTTAGAGTCAAGCCATTGCTTGATTACTTTATTTGATTTATTTAGATTAGTTGGCTTGCTGTCTAATTTTGTTCCTAAAGTAAGGTATAGCTGGCGTGCGGCAGTATTATTACTATATTTATTAATATCCCTAATTATTTCTATAAGTGGTGGAGATTCATAGATTTCCAATGGTATTTTGTTTTCTGGCGCAGTCCCAAAATATACTTCTCCATTAAATTTCCCGCCCTGCTGTCTCCATAGTTTTTTGAAAAGGCCTAATGTATATGTTTGGCTGTTGTGTAGGCTTAAAAATAGGGATTTTTCACCACAAGCAAATGAATAGTTTCCATTAAGTGTAACTGACATACGAGGATAGTTTTTAGTATCAATATTAATGATGGTATCAAGGGCGTCTCTCCACTCATTACAGTTTTCTTGTGTGAGTTTTAAATTATTATTAAGTCTAATAAATTCAGTATTTGGATTTATGATGATACGAGTACTATTATTCTTCTGATTTGGGATTATACGTAATTCAGTCGTTCGGTAGTTTATTAAATGGGCTTCAGGAGGGGTATTGTATGCCCGATAAGGCTTACCATCAAAGGCCCCTGGATTCTCATTTGATATATCGAAATAGCTATTATCAAGGATAAGGTTCCCAGTAATTTCTCTTAATCCTTTTTGGTAAAGTCGACGAATAAGCTTCCAGAAATTTTCTAGATTAAGTTTTGGGTCTCCGTAGCCTTTTATTATAAGATCACCTTGTAGTTTGCCTTCTTTTAATGCACCTTCAGAATAGAGTTCTGTTTTCCAGGTAAAAGCGGGGCCTAATAGTTCCAGTCCTGCAAAGGTAGTGACAAGTTTCATCACTGAAGCAGGGTTCATGGGTTTATCAGAATTAAAAGCAATAATTGGCTGGTTTGCATTGATCTCTTGAATATAAATGCTAGCTGAAGATTCTGGGATCCCATTTTGGATAAGTGCTTGCTTAACTGTGCCCGGTAAGTCTTGTGAAAAAGAAAAAGAAGAATATGTATTAATTATGAAGCATAAGATAGCAGTGAATTTAAATGGGCTCATATATAGATTTGTCTAAAATTTAATGAGGTAATAGTCATAAATATAAATATTTAATATGAATCTAGTATTCGTAGGGTTCTTTCCACAAGAAATTTCATTTCTTTTTTATTAATAATATAGGGGGGCATAAAATAAACAGTATTTCCTAGTGGTCGAAGTAATAATCCTTGATCTATTGAACGCTGAAAAAAATTTTCTGAGAAAGAAGGATCAGTATTCTTAACTTCAAATGCCCAAATCATTCCACAGTTACGGAAATTTCTGACTTTATTGTGTGATGCAATTGGTTGAGATATGTCATTTAGATATTTTATTTTTGTATGATTCGCTTGAATGGACTTATTCTGTTTAAATATATCTAGTGTGGCAAGTGCAGCAGAGCAGGCAAGTGCATTACCAGAGTGGGTATGTGAATGTAGGAATGCACGTTTAGTGTCTTTGTGATAGAAAGCCCGATAGATAGATTTAGTAGTTAGTACAGCTGATAATGGTAAGTATCCACTAGTTAGTCCCTTGGCTAGGCATAAAAAATCTGGTGTAATATTTGCCTGTTCACAAGCAAACATTGTTCCTGTTCTACCAAAGCCTACAGCAATTTCATCAGCAATTAAATGTACCTGGTATTTGCTACAAATTTCACGGGCGTACTTAAGATAATCTGGGTGATACATTCCCATACCTACTGCACCCTGAACTAGTGGTTCAATAATAAATGCTGCAGTTACCTTATGGTTTTTAGCTAGGTATTTTTCTAAATAATTAGCTGCACGTAGTGCGTATTCCTTGGGAAGCTCTCCTTCCTCAGCATACCTCCAATCTGGAGTTGGGATTCTGATGCTTTTACGTAGTAAAGGCGTATAAATTTTACTGAATATTGGCACATCTGTTACAGATAATGCCCCTAAAGTTTCACCATGATATCCATTTTGCAGGCTAATAAAATTATTTTTTTTAGATTGGCCATTGTTATGCCAGAAATGAAAACTCATTTTTAGTGCGGCCTCAATTGCTGAGGCTCCATCACTACTATAAAAGCAATGATTAAGTCCATTTGGTGCTAGTTTAGTCAGCCTCTCTGATAGGTCTACTACAGGTTCATGTGTAAAGCCTGCAAGCATTACATGCTCTAGTTTTTCTAGTTGTTCTAGTACGGCATTATTGATATAGGAGTTTGTGTGTCCAAATAAGTTTACCCACCATGAACTAATTGCGTCAAGATAGCGTTTGTCATTAAAATCATAAAGCCATATTCCTTTACCCCGGTGAATAGAAATAAGAGGTAAATTTTCATATTGCTTCATCTGAGAGCATGGATGCCAAACAGACTTTAGGCTACGATCTACTAAGTTTTTATTAGTCATATACTTGAAATTCTTATAAACAGCCCATATTATTAACGATTATAGAGAAAATGCTAATTTATATTCTGTAGGGTAAATCACAGAAAACTAAGTCAGTAAAACCTATTAATCATTGATTTAATTGTACTTTATTTAAACAGGAGAAAGAAGTATGAAAATTCGTCCCTTGCATGACCGTGTTATTGTCAAGCGGCTGGAAGAAGAACTTAAAACAGCATCCGGTATTATTATCCCAGATAGTGCTGCAGAAAAGCCAGATCAAGGTGAAATTATTTCTGTAGGCAAAGGTAAGGCTGGGGATGACGGTAAAATTCGTGAGCTGGACGTGAATGTAGGTGACAAGGTGTTGTTTGGGAAATACTCTGGCCAGTCTGTGAAAATCAAAGGAGAAGAACTCCTGGTAATGAAAGAAGAGGACATAATGGGTATAATTGAGGGATAATTATCCCTTTTCTTATAGATACTTACAACATTTTTGTAAATTAGGAGAAAGATTATGGCAGCAAAAGAAGTTAAATTTGGTGATTCAGCTCGTCACAGAATGGTGGCTGGAGTTAATGTTCTAGCAGATGCAGTTAAAGTTACTCTTGGGCCTAAGGGTCGTAATGCAGTCCTAGATCGCTCATACGGGGCGCCTACTATTACTAAGGATGGTGTTTCTGTAGCGAAAGAAATTGAATTAAAAGATAAATTTGAAAATATGGGAGCTCAAATGGTTAAGGAAGTTGCAAGCAAGACTTCCGACATTGCCGGTGATGGTACAACTACTGCTACTGTATTAGCTCAATCTATAGTAAGAGAGGGTATGAAATTTGTAGCTGCTGGGATGAATCCAACAGATTTGAAGCGTGGTATTGATAAAGCTGTGCTAGCCACTGTAGGCGAGCTACAGACTCTCTCTAAGCCATGCACTACAAGCAAGGAAATTGCTCAAGTAGGTAGTATTTCTGCAAATTCAGATAATGAAATTGGCAAAATTATTGCAGATGCAATGGAAAAAGTTGGTAAGGAAGGAGTAATTACCGTGGAGGATGGTTCCGGCCTGCAAAATGAGCTTGATGTTGTTGAGGGGATGCAGTTTGATCGTGGCTACCTTTCTCCTTATTTTGTCAATAACACAGATAGGCAAATTGCTTTGTTAGAGACCCCTTATATTTTATTACATGATAAGAAAATTTCTAATATTCGTGAATTATTGCCATTGCTGGAGCAAGTGGCAAAAACTAATAAACCATTATTAATCATTGCTGAAGATATTGATGGTGAAGCACTTGCAACGATGGTAGTCAACAATATTCGTGGAATTTTAAAAACCTGTGCTGTAAAGGCTCCAGGTTTTGGTGACCGTCGTAAAGCTATGCTTGAAGATATAGCGCATCTTACTGGTGGCACAGTAATTGCTGAGGAAGTAGGGCTGTCGTTAGAAAAGGCCACATTAAATGAATTGGGCCAGGCTAAGCGAGTAGAAGTTGGGAAGGAAGCAACTATTGTTATAGATGGCGCTGGTGAAGCTAAAACTATTGAGGGGAGAGTAAAGCAAATAAGGGCTCAAATAGAGGAGGCTACTAGTGATTATGATAAAGAAAAATTACAAGAGCGCGTAGCAAAATTAGCGGGTGGTGTAGCATTAATTAAAGTAGGTGCAGCTACGGAAGTAGAAATGAAAGAGAAAAAAGCTCGGGTTGAAGATGCTTTGCATGCAACTCGCGCAGCTGTTGAGGAAGGTATTGTGCCTGGTGGTGGTGTAGCTTTATTACGGGCCTCTAGCCAAGTAGAAAAGGTGAAAGGGGATACAAATGATCAAGATGCAGGTATTAAGATTGTTTTAAGGGCGTTACAGGAGCCTTTACGTCAGATTGTTACTAATTGTGGGGATGAGCCTTCTGTAGTAATTAATAAAGTTATGGAAGGCCAGGGGAACTTTGGGTACAACGCAACTACAAGTGAGTATGGCGATATGGTTGAAATGGGAGTTTTGGACCCTACAAAAGTTACACGCTCTGCTTTACAGAATGCCGCTTCTGTTTCAGGTTTAATACTTACCACTGATGTAATGGTTGCTGAGCAGGCAAAAGAAGAATCTGCCGCTCCTGCAGGTGGTGGTGATATGGGAGGCATGGGAGGCATGGGAGGCATGGGAGGCATGGGAGGTATGGGAGGTATGGGTATGTAGGATTTTGTATCTATATTTATTTAAGATATAAAGAGCCCTGCTTCGGTGGGGTTTTTTATTGTGGTAAGAGAATTAGATGGTATTTTATATTTTAAGCAGACGGGATACATAAACTACTGTAGATTAAGGTTTGTTAAAATTAGTCTCACCTCTTAATATTAAGAAATTATTAGCATATCAGAATGCTAAGAAATATATTTTTATGACACCAGATCAATACTGCCAAGAAAAAGCTGTTAAAAGTGGATCTAGCTTTTATTATAGTTTTCTTTATTTGCCACAAGAGAAGCGTCGTGCTATTACTGCGCTTTATGCTTTTTGCCGTGAAGTAGATGATGTGGTAGACGAGTGTACTGAAGAGTCTGTGGCACGAATAAAACTTGCATGGTGGCGGAAGGAAATTACTGCTATTTATAGTGAAGGGAAAGGTAGCGAATTAAATCACCCGGTAGCAAAGGCTTTGGCTGAAGTAATTAAAACTATAAATCTTTCTGCTGGCCAATTAATTGAAATCATAGATGGTATGGAAATGGATTTGAATTATAATCGTTACCCAGATTTCAATGCATTACAGCTATATTGTCATCATGTGGCCGGAGTAGTAGGACAGCTATCAGCTGAGATTTTTGGGTATCATGATATTAAAACGCTGGAGTATGCTCATAATTTGGGGCTTGCCTTTCAACTAACAAATATCATACGTGATGTTGGCGAGGATGCTCGTCGTGGTCGTATATACTTGCCGGAAGATGAGCTTGCTCAGTTTGGAGTATCTAATGAAGATATACTTCATTCGCGTAAATCTGATAATTTCAGAAGGTTAATGGAATTTCAGATAGAGAGAGCTGAGCATTATTATTCTGAGGCGTTCATCGCTTTGCCAGCAGAAGACCGAAGAAATCAGAGGCCAGGATTTATAATGGCGGCTATTTATAGAGCCTTGTTGGAGGAAATTAAGGAGGATGCATGCCAAGTGATGTGCCAGCGTGTCAGCCTAACTCCAATACGTAAGTTGTGGATAGGATGGAGAACCTGGATTAACGGATAGTATTATAGCATTCTATTTATCAAATTTATCATTTTAAAAAATTCTTAAAATTTAATCTGCAAGTAAAATTCTGTTTTATGTGTGACATTACAAACTATCGGCCTGATAAGAATTTTCTTAAAGATCGTGTAATTCTTGTAACTGGTGCAGGGCAAGGTATTGGACGTGTTGCTGCACTGGAATATGCGGCGTATGGCGCCACAGTAATTTTACATGGCAGGAAGATTGATAAACTAGAAAGTGTATACGATGAAATAGAATCTAAAGGAGGAGCGAAGGCCGTAATTTTTCCATTTGATTTAGAGAAAGTTAATGGAAAAGATTTTGAGGTAATTGTACAGGCAATAAGATCACAGCTAGGTAGATTGGATGGAATTCTACATAATGCAGCCTTTATCCCTAATTTAACACCATTAGAGAATCAAACTTTTGAACAGTGGTTAACTATTTTACGTATTAATTTGGTAGCGCCAATTTCTTTAACTCGTGCCTGCCTGCCATTATTAAAGGCTTCTCCTGATGCCTGCGTTATTATGACATCAGATATACATGGTCATTTCCCTACAGCATATTGGGGTGGATTTGCTGTTGCTAAGGCAGGTATTGAAGCGTTAGTAAAAATTCAAGCTCAAGAATGGGAAATATATAAAAATTTACGTATTAACGTATTAATTCCTGGAACTGCGCATACGCCACAAAGAACAAAAACTCATCCAGGTGAAATTAAAAAAAACTTAATTCATCCAAAAGAATTAATGTCAGCTTATTTATATTTAATGGGGCCAGCTAGTAAGGGGGTTACTGGAAAAATTTTATTTTGCCAAGAACATGAATAGTATACCTGTGGAAATAAGTATAAGAAGGTATAATTGATTAGAATAAAATAATTTAGAATGCGAGAGTGGCGGAATTGGTAGACGCACCAGATTTAGGTTCTGGCGCCGAAAGGTGTGGGGGTTCGAGTCCCCCCTTTCGCACCATAGGATTTTAGGTGGTAATTGCAAATTAAATGGGCTTCATAGTTGGTAGTTGCTCTTTTTGTATAGCTACTCTGATATCAGATAAATAATAAACAATTAGCAGGAATAGTTATGGAATCCAATGTAGAGACTCTAGGCACATTAGAGCGTAGGCTCAATGTTACAGTGCCTCAGAAAGAGGTAGAGATTGAAATTGAGAGCCGTTTAAAGCGCTTGGCACGTACAGCCAAAATTCATGGTTTTCGATCTGGAAAAGTGCCATTAAAAATTATTTCACAGCATTATGGCTTACAAGTGCGCCAGGAAGTAATGAGTGATGTACTGCAGAAGAGTTTTAGTGAAGCTATTCGAGAACAAAAGCTACGAGTTGCAGGTTATCCAAATTTTAAAGCAAAGGAATTGGATGAGAATTCTTCTCAATTTGAGTATAGTGCGACATTTGAAGTGTATCCGGATATCACTATAGGAAATTTAGAATCACTGAGCATTGAGCAACCCATGATGAAAGTGTCTGCTGCAGATGTTGATAAAGCTATTGAGGTTATGCGTAAGCAGAGGACAAAGTATGATGAAGTAGAGCGAGCTG